>Ga0209635_10001774_pt1 | contig 16177 bp, 13 predicted proteins | sample DeeMarSWOR230_32_FD_187463 | JGI IMG/M metagenome (GOLD analysis project Ga0209635, IMG submission 187463) | Marine sediment microbial communities from White Oak River estuary, North Carolina - WOR-2-30_32 (SPAdes) (version 2) | ecosystem: Environmental > Aquatic > Marine > Intertidal zone >... | reverse complement strand
TGGGGGTGGTATCGAAGAATACATCCGAATTCGTGTATTTGCTCAGTGGACCACGTCCCACGAATTTACCTCTCCCGATTCCAATAGTAGCAGAGAGTGGCATCTCAAAATCCTCAATATTCTTGGTCGCCGCCAGGAAGATTGAGAAAGCTTCCTTAGGCCTTTCCCCTGCATAACCTAAGTCATCCTCGAAACCGATCGTGCTTTCGCCCCCCACTGAGGAAATCCATTCAGTGTAGGTGATATTATCGATCCCTATGGCCAAAGCAGGTACAAATTCCTTCTCCTCGAGGAAAGACAGTTTTGTGTTAAGTGCATAGTTTTTTAGAGTGAATGCTGAAAGTGTAACTTCGCCCCTACCCGCAATAGAGATCGAGACAGCCACATCCATTGCCGCCGAATGAGAGGCATCACCGAGTGCGAATGAAGCCGATGGAATCACTGAGACAAAGGTTTCTTCCGGAGGCGTGGCTACAGGAATATCAATGAGTCCCCCCAGATATCCGAATTCCGCGCGGGGGACCGAAATGACGAAAATGATGGATAAAAGAGAAATACAAAATTTCATAGCACCTCCCACTCTTCTCCCAAAGATAAAATACGCCAATTTTCTGTCAAGTGATGTTTCATTTCTGGGATGGCGGAAGAGGGATAGGAATGAGACACGGTCATGATCGGGAAATCGGTGGACAGTGACTATCGGTCAGCAGTCGTCGGGTACTCAGCGGCAATTGAGGCGCGAGTCTGTGCTCGTTGATGGCGAATGACAAATCGACAGTGGATGGCGATCACCGCATGGTCCCATTGCCCTGTCACCTCAGGAGGGGAAAGAGAATCACATCTCGTATGGATGCTGAATTGGTAAAGATCATAGCAATTCTGTCTATCCCAAGGCCGAAGCCTCCCGTAGGAGGCATCCCATATTCGAGAGCCCTAAGAAAATCCTCGTCTATCGGATGTGGCTCTTCATCACCTACCTTCCTCTCTCGGACCTGTTCCTCGAATCTCTTTCTCTGTTCTATCGGGTCATTCAACTCTGAAAACGCGTTGCACAACTCTATCCCACATACGAATGATTCGAATCTTTCAGCGAGCTCGGGATCATTCCGTTTCCTCTTTGCCAATGGAGATATCTCTATCGGGTAGTCGTAGACCATCGTCGGTTGAATGAGTTCTGGCTGGACCAGTCTGCTGAATAGAAGGTCCATGAGCTTACCCCTCCCTGTCTCTTCCTCTACCGGCAGGGAAAACCGCTTCGCCTCCTGTCTCAGTTCGTCCAGTGAAAGTGTTCTCAGGTTTCGACCGAGTTTGCCTGAGAGTGCATCCAAGAAATGCACGCGTGTCCAAGGACGCTCGAAGCTCAATTCTCTTTCCAAATAATCGAAATTCGGAGCACTCTTTATATTTATCGATAGTTCCAGAAAGAGTTCTTCAACCAGTTCCATTACTCCCGTGTAGTCGGAATAGGCCTCATATCCTTCGAGTACAGTAAATTCCGGGTTGTGATATCTGTCGACACCTTCGTTGCGGAAGTCTTTGGATATCTCGTAGACTTTCTCGAAACCGCCTATTATCAACCTCTTGAGATACAACTCGTCAGCAATTCGAAGAAATAGTTGCCTATCCAATACATTGTGGTAGGTATGGAATGGCTGTGCGGAAGCTCCTCCGTACATAGGCTGCAGTATTGGAGTCTCTACCTCAACGTATCCTCTCTGATTCAGGAAATTCCTGATGCAATCGATCATTCTCCATCTGGTTTTGAACACACCCTTTGCTCGAGGATTGACGATGAGATCGAGATACCTCTGTCGTGTTCTGGTCTCTATATCTGTGAGTCCGTGCCATTTCTCGGGCAGTGGTCTCAGCGCCTTGGCCAAAACCGTAAAATCTCTTGTCAGTATTGTGACTTCACCAGTTTTGGTTTTGAAAACCCTTCCTCTTACGCCTAAGAAATCACCTATGTCTATAAATCCGAATAGCTCGAACTTCTCAGCGCCCAGTTCGTCATACTTCTGATAAGTCTGAATTGACTCCTCTTCTCCTCGTATGGAGGAGAAGATCGCCTTTCCGTGCTTCCTCATGGACACCACGCGCCCCGCGACCCTCACCTCGCTGCCCTCGTAACTGAGATAGTCATTCCTGATGGCTTCGGGCGTCGCTGAGGTGGAGAAGGCGTAAGGATAAGGTTGGATGCCCCTCTTCCTCAGTTCTTCGATTTTTCTCTTTTGGCTTTCCCTATGTTCCTTGAGTCCCATCTATATGTGAGTGAGCCAGTTGTACTTGTCATCCCCTCCTGTGATTCTGAAGAATTCCTCCTGAATCTTCTCTGTTATCGGTCCGCGTTTACCTTCTCCAATCGGTATCTTATCGATCATTCGTATCGGGGTTATCTCGGCAGCACTGCCAGTCAGAAATACCTCATCGGCTATGTAGAGCAACTCTCTTGGAATGAACTGCTCCTTTACCATATATCCTAAGTCCTCCGCAATTCTGATGACTGACTCTCTTGTGATTCCTGGAAGGATTGAAGCACCTATCTGAGGAGTGTAGAGAATTCCATCTTTTACGAGGAATATATTCTCCCCACTTCCCTCACTCACGTACCCAAATATGTCGAGTGCTATGCCTTCATTATACCCATGCACTAAGGCTTCCATCTTTATTAACGCCGAATTCATGTAATTCGCTCCGGCTTTCGCGATCGCAGGAAATGTGTTGGGGGCCATTCGATTCCAGGTAGAGATCATTACTTCCACACCGTGCTCCAGAGCTTGTTCACCAAGATACGCTCCCCATTTCCAGGTAGCGATGGTCACATCCACCGGGCAATTGAAAGGACTGACCCCCAGTTCGTTGTATCCTCTGTAGACGAGAGGTCGTATGTAGCAATCCTCGTGTCGATTCTTTCGTATGGTCTCTATTATGGCCCGATTTATCTCGTCCTTCGTATAGGAAATCTCCATTCTGTATATCTTCGCAGAGTTGAAAAGCCTTTCGGTGTGTTCCTTCAGTCTGAGGATTGCCGATCCATTGCTGGTTTTGTAGCATCTGAGTCCCTCAAAAACTGCTGTACCATAGTGGACAACGTGTGAAAGGATATGGATTTTTGCCTCATCCCAAGGCACGAACTTACGATTCATCCATATGAAGCCGGATTTCTCGAGTGGCATAAATCCTCCTTTTTTGGCGCCCAAAAATATCATAGTGAGACGTGTTTGTCAAGTCGGCGTTCAGGCTTGACTTCATACCCACGTTTATGTAGGTTATGAAAGATGTCGTCGCTTCTATTTCTGATCGTATCTCTTCTTACATCAAATTCTCAAGTGGACCTCGCAGTCGTTGATGGTGTAATCGGGCCGGTGAGTGCGAGATTCGTTGAAGAAGCCATAATCAAAGCAAAGAGGAATGAGGCGCAGCTGCTGATAATTGAGCTGGATACACCTGGAGGACTCGACACTGCGATGCGCGAGATCGTCAAGAACATATTTGAGTCAGAACTTCCGGTGTGTGTGTATGTCTTTCCTTCTGGCGCAAGAGCAGCCTCTGCTGGAGTGTTCATTACGATGGCTGCCCATGTGGCTGCCATGGCACCGGGTACAAATCTTGGTGCTGCTCATCCTGTGACGATAGGGAGAGAGATGGACGAAGAACTCTCCAAAAAGGTAACAAACGATGCTGCGGCTTACATCAGGAGCATTGCAGAAAAGAGGAGAAGGAATTCCGAGTGGGCTGAGTCTTCTGTAAGAGAATCCGTTTCCATCACAGGAGAAGAGGCTGTGAAACAGAATGTCGTGGACATAGTCGCTGCAAATGTAGATGAGCTACTTCAGTCACTCGATGGGTGGGAGGTCGATCTCGACGGAAGAGTAGTAGTCCTTCGTACGTTGGGAGCATCGGTGAACAGGATTGAGATGGGTTTCCGTGACCGACTGCTTTCAAGAATAGCAGATCCCAATGTGGCGTACGTACTGATGTTATTAGGTATATTCGGTTTGTTCTTCGAATTACAGAATCCAGGTGCGATTTTTCCGGGTGTCGTTGGGGCGATATGCTTGATTCTGGCATTCTTCGCATTCCAGACCCTACCCATAAACTATGCGGGACTCATGCTCATAATCTTCGGAGTGATACTCTTCATTCTTGAAACACAGATAACTTCGTATGGAATGTTGACGTTGGGGGGAATAGTGTCTATGCTTTTAGGTTCATTTATGCTTATCAGGGTGACACCACCGGTGCTGAAGATATCTTGGACAGTGATAATCCCGTCAGTTGTGGCTACGGCGCTCTTTTTCATATTCGCAGTTGGGATGGCGCTGAAAGCCCAACGCCGAAAACCGACTACCGGCCTCAAGGGTATCGTCGGTGAGATAGGTGTCGCTCGGACCAAAATCAGTGCAGAGGGGAAAGTGTTCGTCCATGGTGAGCTGTGGAATGCAACGTCTGAGGAGGTGATAAGAAAGGGCGAGAAGATTGGAGTCATAGGGATAGAGGGCTTGACTCTTAGAGTCGAAAAAATCTAGGATGGAGGTGAAATATGGGTGTATGGATATACCCGGTAGCGTTCATCGTAATTATCATTCTTGCCAGCGCAATAAAAGTGCTGAGGGAATATGAACGGGGTGTGGTATTTCGGTTAGGTAGACTGGTTGGGGAGAGAGGACCGGGGCTTATCATCATCATACCTATCGTAGATAAACTGATAAAAGTGAGTCTGAGGATTATCACAACGGACGTGCCTCCGCAGGATGTGATAACCAAGGACAATGTCTCAGTCAAAGTGAATGCGGTGGTCTACTTCAGAGTAATGGACCCCACAAAGGCAATCGTCGCGGTGCAGGACTATCTTTACGCTACTTCCCAGATGGCCCAGACGACTCTCCGTTCCGTGCTGGGTGAAGCTGACCTCGATGAATTGCTCTCGAAGAGAGACAAGATAAACAGCCAACTTCAGAAGATCATAGATGAACAGACCGACCCATGGGGGATCAAAGTGTCTGCCGTACAGGTCAAGCATGTGGATCTTCCTGTGGAAATGCAGCGGGCAATTGCCAGGCAGGCTGAGGCTGAGCGCACGCGGAGGGCAAAAGTCATCCACGCTGAAGGTGAATTTCAGGCTTCCCAGAAGCTTTTTGAAGCTGCGTCTATAATTGGCAAGGAACCTGTTGCGGTCCAACTCAGATTTCTTCAGACCTTAACAGAAATCGCTGCTGAGAAAAATTCTACTCTGGTATTTCCAGTCCCAATAGACCTGTTGAAGCCTTTTCTTGAGCGAGCCAGCACTTAAGAGCCAATGTGAATCGTGCTGATTGAGGATGTTTGCACGAAAATGGTTGACAATTCGGTAGAACGTTTGGAAGGAACTGCTGGTGGTGTGAAGATTATTCCGTCGGCCAGAGAATTGGAACAGGTGTACAGTGCGGCCGGGATGGAAATCATAGAACTCAGATGTCTACAAGGCTTTGAGGATCTTGTGTTGGAATAGAGCGACATGCTGGACGCAGCTGTCGTCATAGCGATTTACAGGGATTGTGCTCTGAATCGATGGAACACTGATGAAGAGATCTACCGAGGACGCATCAGATGAACCTGGCCCCCACCGTGAGCTCGACCGCCGTTTCGCGGAAATGGGTGCGAGATACTTCGCCTATCCTGTCGAGAATGTCATTCATGATGAGGGGGCTTTTGTGGACAATGTCAAAAACGTGTAGGTGGGGCCGTGGCGCAGCGGGAGCGCATTTGACTGGCAGTCAAAGGGTCACGGGTTCGAATCCCGTCGGCTCCACAGGTACCGAGGATTGAGTACTCTTACTGTGACCAAAGGAGGTTGTATGAATCCCAGACCCGTAGCGATCAGCCACTTAGCTCTAACTTCAACATCCACAATTCTTATTGCTCTCCTCGTAGCAGGATGCGCCAGTGCTCCACCCAAGACTGAAGAAGAACCCCACCAAGGACCCAGTGAGGTGGAGATATATCTCTCGTTTGCGCAGGATTACCTTGGCAAGCAGACATACCCTGACGCGATAAAGAATTTCCAGAAAGTGCTCGAACTCGATTCGCTCAATTTTGCGGCTTACAGCGGATTGGCCGCTGCGTATATTGGGAAAGGCAGACCGGACTCTGCGTTCTACGCTTATCAAAAGGCAGTCGTAGTCGCTCCTGACGATCCGCGGGGTTATGCGGGATTGGGATACGTAGCAACGGAAAACGGATCATATGCAGAGGCGCTGGAACACTATCGGAACGCACTCGAGATCGACTCCCAGATGTCCGAAGCTGTGTTTGGCGTGGGATACACGTATTTGCAGCTCGGGCAGCTTGATTCTGCCGTGACATACCTTGAATCAGCAGAACGGCTGGACTCCACAAATCTTTCAATAAAATATAGCCTGGGAGAGGCATACACCAAACTGAAGGACTATGATAGAGTCATTGCTAAGCTTCAGCCGGTGGTAGTCAAGCATCCGGAGGATATAAAAGCGCACATCTATCTTGGGGACGCGTACTTGGATAAGAAAGAGTATGAGAAAGCTATTCGTGAGTTTGAGATTGTCCTTGAGTACGTTCCAAACTACTGTTCTGGCGTGATCAAGATTGGAAAGTGCTACCAGGAGTTGGGAGACACTGAGAAAGCTTCTGAATACTACAAGAAGTCAGTGGAGGTTGATCCAGAGAATCCTGTGTGCTGGGAACACCTGGCAACTCTGTATATTGAGATTGGGAAATATGGGAGCGCGCTTCAGACGGCCGAGAAGGCAAGAGAACTCGATCCTGATGACACTCTCCCTTATGTACTTCTGGGAGATGCACATAAGAAGATTGGTGATGCCTACAGTAATAGGAAAGAACGGAAAAAGGCTATCGAAGAATACGAGAAAGCAATCAAAGAATACTCGAGAGCTCTGCATTGTCCGATGTATGGAGAATATGCACGGACGGAGATCAAGAGGCTGGGCATAAGGATACAGAAAGAGACACTCCTGGACATGGAGGAGTTCTAGGGAGGGACTGTCATGAAAGACCCAGTAGGATTTGGTCTCATAAAGGCAATTGTTGTCATATTGATACTGGTCGCCGTGGCCTATGTGGTAATCCCTTCGGCGATAAAAGTGGGAACCGTTTGGTACCACTATGCCTTACTTAAAGATGAAATGGAAACGGTGGCCAAGTTCAAGGCGATGGAGACCGAAGAGGTGATGAAGAAGATAGTGGTGGATAAAGCCAAGAAACTCGGGATTGAGCTTTGGGAAGAAGATGTCATAGTGGACAAGTACCCTGGGGAGAAGATTGTGATAGACGTCTACTACGAGCAGGATCTGGTACTGCTATTGTACAGACGTCGTTTCAAGTTCAATCCTGTTGTCGAAGAACCATGGAAGTAAGATGTTGAACAGGGAAGTACTCGTTTTGAACCAGAATTATGAGCCACTTTCGATAACCAAGGCTCGGAGAGCTGTGGTCTTACTCTATCTGGGTAAAGCTGAAATGGTGGAGAGGTACGACGGTCACTTCGTGAGAGGGATAACGGTGAGTATTCCTTTGCCGAGCGTGGTGAGACTTATATACTACATCAAGGCTCCCCGCAATGCCGTGGCTCTGACCAGAAAGAACATAATCAGAAGAGATAGGCATACCTGTCAGTACTGCGGTATCCAGACAGGCCCCATGACAACTGATCATGTCATTCCCAAGAGGCTTGGCGGAAGAGATTCGTGGGAGAATCTCGTGTGCGCCTGCGTCAAATGTAACAACAGGAAGAGCGATAGAATCCCTGAAGAGGCTGGGATGACACTGTTCAGAAGGCCCAAGGCACCTCACTTCTTCACGGTGGTCCACTCCTTCATCAAGATACCTGACAGAAGGTGGAAGCAGTATCTCTTTCTGGAATGAGAATCAAGTCCCCACAACAAGACATAGCTTCACTTAACTCTTTTGAATGGAAGACGAGAACGCCCGTGTGAATCGACTGTAAGGACCAATGTGATGGAGATCTGCCGGTACCCGATGATTCGCACTCCTCGCACCCGTGCGGAAAGGTTCGTCCAGGCAGCAATTCACTTCCTCCAGATTGGCGCAGTTGCTGTGGCAAACAGCCTTGCCTCTCTTTTTGGATTATGACGGAGCCATCGCGATTCGGTCAGAGGGATCCATCTCTAGAACTGTGCGGCTATTCTAGTTGATAGCGTATGAATTGCGGCATTTCCCAAGGTGAATGTAGACTGGTGGTCAAGTTGCATATAGAGAGAACCGAAGAGAAAAAGATTCAGGCCCACTCCAGGGGTGATGGAATGACGAATCGTGTGTGCGTAGTCTTCCTGTCTCGTACTACCTAAGTCAAGTGTCAGGAATGATTTTGAATCGAACCTGAATAGAGCCTGGACATTGCCCTTCAATTCTGAACTCTGTGTGGACAGAGAACCATACGTATTCTCGTCTAACCGGTAATTGGTGGTTAATTTGGTCCTCATGAAGGCAGACCACGGTAGACTCCATTCGAAATAGACGTTCTGAAATGTCTGAGCGGGGTAGCGCCTGTTGGTCCTGAGGTCAAGAGATGCAATGAAGATACCCAGACTTCTGGGCTCATATTCAATTCTCAGCTCATCTTTGAGTATCGGTCTTAAGTCGGGGATTGCATAATATGCGACACCGCTTCTGTTCAGGGTGCGCTTTGCCCAAATCGAAATGTTCGATGTAGGAGTGAATTGGATGGTTGCATAGTAGCTATTCGTGTTTGTGAGACTCGATATGGGAACATCTTCTATTGGACTGATCAACAATGAGGGCCTTCTCGATCGCACCGGGAGGTTCTGGATATATTCATCGAAATTGCCGGTCAACCCCAAGGAGAGATTAACTACGCTCAGCGGGCGGAGCCACCGCCCAGGGGCGACGTTGAGATTGCTGTAGGACTGGTGTTTCAGGTAGAGGTCCAGAGATCTGTCAACGAAGAAGGCTGTCGTCTGAAGATTATAGTCCCCCGTGTAATAGAGTCCAGGTACTACGTCCACATTCAATGTTCCCCGAATCTCTTTCTCTTCCTTTTCCGCTTCACCGTTGGCATAAAGAGTGTTGAAACGGAAGTGGACGCCCCCATGTACCGAAAACGGTAAAGAAAAGTGTGTATCGAAGATGTACTCCCTCACCCTGTTTCTCCCACCACCATTCAATTCGACTACGATGTTGCGCAGGATGGAGTTTAGCTTCACTTCCGAATCCCATATCTGAAAGTCGTAATTCGCGCTCACCTTCAGTCTTTTCTTTTCGTAGTCCGGCAGACGGTCGCTTCCCAAAAGGATGTAGCCATTAGGAAATCTTGGATTCAAGTAGTGTATCCTGCCATAGGTGTGCTGGGCGATTCTCCTCATTTCTAGCGAATCGACCTGGTATTCTCTCTTCAGCTGGCCGTCCAATCTCAGATGGGAAATGGGCTCTATTCTTGCCAAGAGAGCTGCGCTGCGCTGCAGTCTGCCGTATTTTCTCTCGTGTGCTCCGTAGCCTTCAAAATTCTCTGAATACTCACGGAATTGTCCGTTCAGGCTGAGAATCCCGTAGTTCGCAATCAGTGAATGGTCGTGCGCCCATGCCTTCTCGCCATCTATCGCGACTTGAGGAACGAACCAAATGCTCTTTCTCCGGTCGAATTCCTGCTGCAGTCTCGCTGAGACATGAAAGATGCTCCTGTCTTCTATGAGGGAGACACCCGGTGCAACGTGAATGCTATTTCCTATGCCGATCTTCGGTTGCGCAGAATAAAAGATGGTCCCCTCGTCCCTCTCCACGGATGAATACTGTACATCAATTTCGCTGAAATCAGAGATTACGTCTTCCTTCAAGAAAAGCAGGATACCAGAGGTGTAGTCGATAAGGTAGTCGGCACCGCTCATCATGATTTCTCCGTCAACATATACCTGTTCACTGTTCTTGACTATTGGCGTAAAGGACAGATAGTAGAAGATGGATTGGGAGAGAAACTGGATGTCCATGGTGTAGATATGAACCGTATCGTCATAGACTTCATCAGGAAATGGCCTGGGCTGGGGGAAGGAAAGATAGCCCAAATCGTAATTTATGAATTCCTGGTCCACTCTGCTATCTCCGTCATTGTCGAGTCCGAATTCTCTAAGTGGATGGCTTCGGCCAAGGGTATCAGTGATTGAGAGAGAAAAAGAGCGCGGGATTACCTTGGGTCCAACGGAATATACATTCTCCAGAGAGTGTCCTCTCACCAAATCCGACTGTATCACAATTTCCTCGCCATTCAGCGACAAGACGACGATATCGGAATCCGCTCTGGAAGAGAGAAAATGGATGATGCCCGTCTTGTACTCGATGAAATAATCGATGCCATTCATCAGGGGGTTGAAGTCACCCGTGATGCCTGCGACGGTGAATCCATTTCTTGTATCAATCTCATTCGTCGAAGAGAGTCGGTCATCTACAAACACGGTGTCGGCTCCCTTTCTAACCGGTTGCGGTGCGTCGTAAATGGAGTAAAAGGTGTTTTTGCGGTAGTCGGTGTCCAAAAGTAAGAGCCTCTTTTCAACTGATCTTCCGGTGAAAAAGTTGCTTCTTGGTTGTGATTTCAACTGGCCGCCCTGTATGTCCACATCGTATGCTTTCTGTCTCAATTTGGCATTTCCTCCGTAGGTGGAAAACTGAGGAATGAGATCAAACTCGAAGTATTCGGATGTGAGAAAACCACCGTTCCACCTGTACAGTAGATCTGTATCCAGACCACGGTAGCCACATCCGTACATCAGCTGTTCCCTGTCCGTGTCATCGTAATAGAGAGAGAAAAACCTCTTGCTGCTGTGTTGCCCGGTCAATCTCAGATTGATATTCTCACGATCAGTTCTCGTTACATGAGAATTGGACTGAGTGAAAGACTGGGAATAGTATGCCCTGCCCGCGACTCTTATGTCTGTGTCTGCTCCGAGTCGCGCATGCGCACCAGCGTCGTCCAGATAGAGAATCTGTTCTCGTCTGCTCTCTAGGGGCCGCAGCTCCTCCACCCTCCAAATGGCTGTTTCAGTGTCCAGATATTCGATGCCGTGTCGGTTCACGACAAAGATAAACCGCGTTTCTTGGTAGACGTCGATGAGCGAATCAGTCTGGAGTCCATTTCTTCTACTGTAGGTGATTGTGTTCCCTTCACTCCAATCGTATGTCACTAACCCACCATCTGTTGCACACAACATCTTCTCCGCACCTGCGAAGACCCCATTTACATACTGTAGATCCTTAATATCTCTGAAGGAAGTCCAGTTATCCGACCTTGGTTCATAAAGAAGGACTCTACCATTGCTTACTGCAAAGAGTGAATCACCCAGGTTCGAATAATCATCAACCTTAAAGCCATCATACTGAGACCAGTCTTCAGTACTCTTGTGGTAGCCGACGTGATGGTGATGAGAAATAAACCAGATTCTCGCCGGAGTATTGATGATGCAAGAGTAGGGGTATCTCGGCGCATTTGGAGCATCTTCCATATTCTCGTAGTTGCGATCGTATCTCAGAACGCCAGACTCGGTGGCGAACCACACATAGTTCTTTTCTGAAAAGACGTCATTGACCTTCGCGCTGGAGACATCCTCCCACGTTTCTCCATACTTATCGAATCGTTTTACGCCAAAATCCCCACCTACCCAAACATATTCCTCGTCAAAGGTCAATCCTCTTACGTTGCCATCAAGCTCGTAGGTTTGCCAATCGTTGATCCTGATATCGGCTGAGGCAAGCCCTTCTGATGTCGCAACCCAGAGAATGCCTTCGTCGAGGCCAATGATGCTTACCTGGCCACCTGGAAGACCGGACGTGTGGCTTATCCTGCCCCAAGTCTCTGATTCCCTGTCAAAGGTGTAAATACCCAAAGGTGTTGATATGAATATGAACTCCGAGGCGTAGACGTCCGTGATACCGTCCAGGATAATTGGCTGATTGTCGATCTGTTTTTGACTGATGTGTATGAGGAATAATAGCAGTGTAATCAATTGCCGTCCAATATAAACCCTGAGGGAATATCCTCGGTTTTCTCCTCGCACGTGCGCAATCTCACCTTTTCTTCAGTGATGTAGGAACCTTTTGCTTTTCGCTCTTCGCCAATCGCAAACACCTGGATTGCAGCTTGCCCTTCGGTTGGACAACGTGACTCACATAACCCGCAACCGGTACAGATTCTCTCATCAACAAGGGGTCTCGGAAGGCTGATGCCTCGGATTGTTCTGTTGACAGAACGGATTGCATTGTGTGGACAAGCCTCATCACAGATAAGACAGACCATATTCTGCGCCCACGCAATGCATCGTGGCCTGTGAATGGCGGCGCTTCCCATCTTCACGAAAATCTTTTCTTCAAGGGGAAGTCTCCGTATTGCCGACGTCGGACATACCTGACCGCACATGTTGCAATTCTTCTCACAGCCACCAATCCTGGGAATGAGTCTGGGCGTCCACAATCCCTCAATGCCTGCTTCTAAGATGCAGGGTTGAAGACCATTTGTTGGACAGACCTTCATACATCTGCCACAATGGATGCACGCGCTCAGAAATGCTTCTTCAGGAATCGAACCGGGGGGTCGGATCAAGTTGGGATTGGGCTTCCTGCGGACGAAAAATCTCGCGGCTGATAGGGACAGTATGCTTGCCCCCATCCCAGTGAGAAATTGTCTCCTCTTCAGATCAAATGGGTTCACCGATCGTCTCATTCCGTACCTAATTGCGTCGTGAGGGCACTCATATTGGCATCGAAGACACACGATGCACTCCCGTGAATCAACTCGTGCTTCGCCAGAGCTTATTGCGCCGGTTGGACATATTGCCTGACAGACGCTACACTGTTCACACCGTGCATACAATGAGAATCTGAAGAGCGAGAAGTGGGAGAGAGCTCCGAGAAGACCACCGAGAGGGCATACATTACGACACCAGAATCTTGGCGTGACGAAGCCGAACCCGATGACTAACGCAAGAACGAGGAAAGCAGCGACCGTTTCAGTGTAACCTACGATTCTCACATCAAGAAGAAGGCCAGCCAGATGAGTGACTACCGGGAAGAAGACGAGAGTGAGAGCACGTTCAAGTATGATGAGAGGATCGAAGAAGTGGAGAAAGGAAGTGCCAGCCAATGCAAAAACGGCAAGAAGCAAAAGGGCTATATACTTGCCATTCCGGGCGGAAAATTCGTTTCTTCTTCTGAGGCGGATCATTGAATCGGATACATCGATTACGGTTCCCAAGGGGCAGACAAAGCCACAAAAAAACCGTCCCAAAATGAGCGTGGTCACTACGAGAAGAACGGATAACCCGGCGACCCAAAGAATCGCGCGCTGGGCGATACTTGTCACCAAGAGGATTAACGGATTGAGTCGAAAGAAGATATCTTGAAATGGCGATTGATTACCGTATCTTATCTGGAAAAAGAGGAAGAGGAATAGTGCAAGGAATAGAATCTGGATCAGCCATCGTGCGATTCGATGCTTCTGTCTCTTTGGGATTGTCACGCGTCTATTGTTGCAGTGAGATGAAGTTCATCTTTCACATCTGCTAGACCCGACGCTCTTGTATTCTCATCTTGCCAACATCGATCTCGCCGAGACCCAATTCGGATGCCTCAACGATGTACTTCACGCTCCTACCGGTGAATGACTTGTTATACCATTGGGTGATACCAACAGTGTATGAATCAACTGCGACTACGTCGGTGCCGACTATTACCCTATTCAGCTCGACAGTCTTCCCTGGGCCGCCCGGCCCTCCACTGGTGAGAGCTTTGGTTGCATCGACTACGGTAAGGTCGGGATTTATTACTGTTCCCAACTCTGCAACTGCACGGTGCAGGTTCTTTCTGTGCAAATACGCACGGTCCCAAATGAGTCCCATTAGATTCTTAATTCCCAGACTCACTCCAGTAGCTGAATGAGACTTTGCGGTAGGAAGGTTGATAAGCTTGTCGACGCTCTGAATAAGCTTCGCGATCTTGGTCGACTGCAACTCCCTGCCCCGAGGGATCTCGATTTCGGCAAACTGCCGTTCTTTGTTGAGGGTAAGTAGACTCACCTTCTTCCTATCGGTGACTGCCTCTTCTATCTGACTCCTTTCAACGCAGAGGTTCGGATCTTGTATAGTATGGTCGACGAGTATCACCTTAGATGCGCCTGCATCGAGACATAACTGGACTACTTGTCGTGCAATTGCAGGGCTCGTGGTCGCTCCGCACCCGATATTTGCGGCGAAAGAGATGTTTGGCTTGATGCACACTCTATCTCCTTGTTTGACGAATCTCTGGATGCCACCGATGAGTTCTATTGCTTTCTCTACAAGGTTTGGCTTCTCTCCGTACGCGACTCCAAGGACGGGGCCTGCACTTTGCTCCTTTTCGAGACTAAGGAGATGTCTTGGGAGTAACGTGACTGCTGCAATTCCTGAACTCATCTTGAGAAAGTCTCTTCGTGTAATCCGTTTCACGAGATGATTCGCTTAAGGGAGAGCCCCTCCCTGATCGCTTCAGACACATTCAAGGCAAAGAGCTTCGCAACAGCAAGCGCTGCGTCCGACTTGTTCTCGATCACGATCGAAACGTAGAATTTGCTATCCCAAAAGTCCAATTTGTAGGCAAAGAGTGGACTCTCATCAATCCTTGCTTCGAGGCCGGCGTTGTCATCGGTCCAGGGCGTTTCAGAACCAGTTGTCAGCGCATCGTAGACATTCTTCGCGCTGGTGCTCCCGCCCATATCGAAAATTCTCAGCCTCAGCCTAACCGTGGTGCCCGATATGTCACCCGTGTAGTTCTGAAAAACAGACTTCACAAAACCATGGTCAACGTACACCTGACCTTCACCGTCAATCAGTTCGAACAATTGCGTTGGATTCTCAGCAATCTCCGGTTCACCCTCTCTTGTCCAGCCGCTTATTTCATTATCGACGGGTAACAGGTTTAGGATGTCCTTCTCTTGCCGCTCCTTGCTACAGGAGAGACAGACAAATACCGCCAAGCCAAGGATTGATAGCTTTCTTATTGGAAACCTTCCCTAATTTAGGATTGCCACCTTTTGAACGTGTGTCTTGCCCTCATCGGAGAATCTCAGGAGGTAAGTACTGCTAGGCAGTCTCTTATCGAGGAAATAGTCCATTCGGTGTGTACCTCTGGATAGTCGTCCGTGGTAAATGGATGCTGCCACCCTTCCTGCACTGTCTATGAGATCGAGGTGGACCAAGGACGCACGTGGCAAGGAGAGCGTAATCGTCGTCTTCGTACGGAATGGATTTGGAGAGACCCTGAGGGTAGTATCCACTGGTCTCACGGCCCTGGACTCTTCAATATCTGTAGGATTGCTTATTGTGATGAGGTTGATGTCCGTCGTTCCAAGATTGTAGGGTGATTCGGCTGCTGCCTCAATGTGATACACTGGCCACGAAATCGTGCCGTATCCGTATTTCTGACGCTCTTCGTTGATCAGATTCCAGGCCTGATAGTCACAGGCGACGGTATCAAGACTCATGATCAGCTTATTCGGAGTACAGTTGGGAGGACCCCCGGGCCCGTTGGTGATCGAACCCCATAACGCATCTACGATGCATATCTTCTGAATGTTGTGAGGGCTTATTTCATCACGGATTTGCTGGTTGAGTGATGGAATACCGGGAGTACAGCGATTGCTGTGAGAACGGTCATCGACTGAGCCGTAGTGATTCTTCATCGTCCCTGTGATCTGAGCGTCGCTGTGATTCTTGAGTACTGCCGCATTTATGAGATAGTCAGTCATTTGGCTCAGAATCTTGCTTGGATGCACGGTGTGTCCCGCTGTGTAGAAGGAATAGTCGTAATCGTAACCGACACCAGACCGGTTCGTGCCAAAACACTGTACCGTATCGGGGTCATCCCCAGTGTAGACATCGTATCCTGCATATCTCAGCTCCGACTCAGTCCGGTCCCATACTATCACATTGTTTCTCTTGTAGTTTGTGCCCCCGAACTCCATTCGTGTAAGGCCATTTACAATACAGTTCACGAAGTGCGGATGCGTCGGTAGAAGGTCGTATATAGTGTTGACCTTAATGCTGATGATGCTGTTCTCAGTGATTCCAGGGAATATCGATTTCCACGCCTGTCCGGTATCATTTATGCCTGTGAGTGTCTTTATCGATGCATCCATCATCGTTTGCACCACCGG
>Ga0209635_10001772_pt1 | contig 16189 bp, 13 predicted proteins | sample DeeMarSWOR230_32_FD_187463 | JGI IMG/M metagenome (GOLD analysis project Ga0209635, IMG submission 187463) | Marine sediment microbial communities from White Oak River estuary, North Carolina - WOR-2-30_32 (SPAdes) (version 2) | ecosystem: Environmental > Aquatic > Marine > Intertidal zone >... | reverse complement strand
CGCGATGATAGGAGCCGGCAGCGTGGTGATAAAGAACGTTCCGTCGCACGCCATAGTGTATGGAAACCCTGCTGAAGTTAGGGGATTTGCTTGTAAATGCGGTAGAAACCTCGAAGAGAGGGAGAAGAAGCGGGAGTTTGTTTTGATGAAGTGCCCCTTTTGTGGAGAGAAATATGAGATACCAGCAGAAAACTATGCGAAGATACGGAAAAATGAAAGGTGAAAACGGGTTGAGACAAACGATGTCGATGGCAAAGCCAGTTTTTGGAAGGAAAGAAGCTTGCAAGCGAGTTTCTAATCCTGTCAGTTTACCCTCTGTCACCGAAGAAGACTTTACATACATACTAGATATTTTTTGAGAGAGGTGATCTAGGGTGCTGAAAGGCTGTGTGATAGGACTCGGAGCGATGGGGTCCAACCATGTTCGTGTGCTCCGCGAACTCCAGGAAGAAGGCAAAACGGAATTGATTGGAGTCGCCGACATAAGAGAGAATCTGGCGAGGGAGGTCGCCGAAACGTATGGAGTTGACTGGTTTACAGACTACAAAAGGTTGCTTGAGGAAAAACCCGACTTTGCGATAGTGGCGGTGCCCACGAAGCTTCACCGTAAAGTGGCAGAAGATGCCGTCAAGAAGGGCTGCCACATTCTCGTCGAGAAACCCATAGCTCACACAGTAAGTGAGGCGAGGAAGATAGTGGAGATCGCGGAGAAGGGAGGTGCCCAGTTGATGGTGGGGCACATAGAACGGTTTAACCCAGTAGTCCAAGAGATGAAGGAGAGAATTGGAGAGGAAACGGTTCATTTAATCGGGGCAGTGAGAGTTGGGCCTCCGATAGCTTCAGAACGAGTAGACACCGGGGTAATACTAGATCTCGCTGTGCATGACATCGACATAATTCGGTATCTAACCCAGTCTGAATTCAAAAAAATCAGTGCTTTCACAGCCGATCGTGAATCTGGGATCGAAGAGTCCGCCATGCTTTCCTTTGAGATGGAAAATGGAGCCTTAGCTTATATAATTGCAAACAGGATCACATCACTCAAGATTAGAAACATAGAGGTAACTACGCATGAGAAGTTTATTCGAGGAGACCTCATAAGCCAGAAGGTGACAGAATATTCGAGAGGTGAGTTGATCACCCATGCCCGTAGAAGCGCATTCGTCACGGAAATAGACATACCATACACAGAACCGCTCAAGTTGGAGCTCAAGACTTTCATAAACAGCCTAATACAAGCAAAAAAACCCCCTGTCTCCGGAGAAGACGGGTTGAGAGCATTGGAGATAGCGGTCAAATGTATTCGACAACTTGGAAAAGAACGGGTATAGTAGCTATTGCATGCGCGCGCAATCTACGTTTTTCAAATCCAAATGAGGCTAAGCCAGAAAAATCATCGTTCTGGCTGATTCTGCCAAGAAAGAAATTTTAGGACAGTCTCACGCACGCGTGCGTCTTAACTGACGTCCTTGTCTTCAATACACGCTCGCATAATGCGTAAACCTGGATTTTGTCAACTATCTTAACACTTCGTATCTCTTATATATCTCCTCACAAAAATCGATTAAGTCTTATTAAGCGACAAGACGTGGATTGGATGGTCAAGAGCAGCATCAGACTCCAATACGCAGGGCTAATCATATTTGCGTCTCGCATTCTCAGCGTAGCAACCGAACTCGCTTTCATCCTCATGATCACCAGAAATGTCTCCACCGAGGAGTTCGGAATTTGGGGAAACATTAGCGACCTTTCTAACTATTTTGTTTTACTCAGCGGTATCATCCCATTCTGGGTAACCCGCTTCGTAGCCAGAGAGCACGTCGGATCGACAAAAACGGGGTTCATCGCCAACATGTTCATATCCGTCGCAGCGACTTCTATTTACCTAGCACTAATCCCTATCATTCTATCAACTCTACAAGTTAGCAGCATCTACGCAATTCTTTACACTATTGTATCTGCTCAAATACTTGAACTGTACATGATGTCCGCTCTGGAAGCAAGCTTGCGCGCCAAACAACCTCAAACCATTGGGTATGCTTTACTCATATTCGAAGCATGTAAAGTCGTTCTCGGCTTCACGCTGATCTTACAACTCAAACTAGGTTTGCAGGGAGCTCTCTACAGCATAATTGTTTCGCACGCCATTCGAATCGCATTCTACATGAAACTCACTTCAAAGGAACTCAAGGAAAGCTTCAAGTGGAGCTACCTAAAAGAATGGTTCAAAGGCGCACCGATCAACATCTACAACATAGTCGGCGTGAGAATGGCAATGTTCACCATAATCTTGTTATTTGTCTATGGCGGTGAGTTGGCCAGGGCATACTACGGAGCAGCCGCAAGCTTCACCAACGTCATAGCCTATTCATCATGGTTGACGTTTGCCCTCTATCCACGACTTCTCTCTGGAAGTAGTAGCGAAGACATACCCGTAACCATCAGATTGATTATGATGTTTGTCATTCCTATGACCGCCGGAGTCATAGTTCTGTCTGATTCCTACCTTAGAATGTTAAACGTAGTCTACGCTGAGGCAAGACCAGTTCTACTTCTGTCGGCAATAGGTGTTTCATGTTTACCCTTATCACAGATCTTTCATACAGTTGTATTGGGTAGCGAAAGATTCGACGCTAAGGCGAAGATTACATTCCGAAAGCTCGTAAAGAGTCGTCTATTCCTCCTCTTCACTATACCTTACATCCAATCAGCGGTAACCCTTCCGGTAACCTTCTTTGTCTTAGCCCACATCGCAGAAACGTCTTTAGAAGCCGCCACCTATCTTGCATTGATCACTTTGCTCGCAAACTCAGCCATGCTAATAGCTACATATCTCATTGCTCGTAAATGCCTAGCCTTCGATTTCCCTTGGAACAATATCTTCAAGTACATTCTGGCATCCGCGGCAATGGCAATAGTGCTACTAGTGATCCCGCACCCTACAAGACTATCGACAATAGTAGCGGTTACCATTCTAGGAGCAACCGTATACCTTACTGTATTAGCGCTCATAGACAAAGAGGCCAAATCATTACTGACGACCGTCTTAGAAGAGGCTAAGCGCATAATAAAGAATAAAAATCCAAACAAATTTGAGTGAAGACTGCACACCTACTCTTCTGCACGCGTCAGCGCAAAAGGTGTATAACACTGAGTGGTTGGAAATGAGTAACGTATTGGTTGTCGTGGGAACTAGGCCAGAAGTAATCAAGATGGCTCCTGTTGTTAGAGCGCTGCAGAAGCATGGGCAACCGTTCATCTTCGTGCACAGCGGTCAACATTATGACTACAATCTGTCGTTGCAGCTTATCGAGGAGTTGGAACTGCCTGAGCCCGATTATAGCCTAAAAGTTAGGGAAAGATCCCCTGCGGCTCAAACTGGTAGAATGATGATAGCTATTGAGAAGGTTGTCAAAAAGAAAAACCTTGGGCTGATACTCATAGAAGGCGACACGAACACGATGCTGGCCGCAGCCTTAGCTGGTCTTAAGCAAAACGTCCCTGTGGGTCACGTAGAAGCTGGTCTAAGAAGCTATGACTTTCGAATGCCTGAGGAACATAACAGACGCATGGTAGACCACGCGTCTACTTACCTTTTTGCACCCACTAAAAAAGCAAAACAGAATCTTGTGGACGAAAATGTTTGGGGCAAAATCTACGTGACTGGAAATACGGTAATAGACGCCTTACTGCAACATGTTCCGTTGGCTGAGAAGAAATCTAAGATAAAAGAACAAGTAATGTTCAAGGAGTACGCATTGGCCACAGCTCACAGAATGGAGAACGTTGACAACCCCAAAGTTTTAAAGAATTTTGTGGAAGCATTTATGGAGTCGCCGGTGCCTGTAGTTTTTTCTGTGCATCCTAGGACAAAAAAGAAGTTACGTCAATGCAAGACATTGAGGAAGCTATCATCATCGAAAAATGTGCAGATCTTCCCGCCTTTGGGCTATTTTGACTTCCTCTTGCTGATGAAAAATTGCGAATTGATTTTAACAGACTCGGGTGGACTACAGGAGGAGGCCACTGCACGCCCAATAAGAAAACCGGTTATAGTCCTAAGACTGTCAACAGAGAGGCCTGAGGCAGTTGAAGCAGGTTTCGCAAAAGTGGTGGGTATAGAAAAGGATAACATATTGGTCGCCATAACCGAAACATTGAAGAAGAAAGTGGCACTCCCAGATAAATCTCCATTTGGAGACGGAGATGCTGGTGAAAGAATAGCTCAGATAGTGGAGAGAGAATTAGCTTGAAGAAGCTGGTCGAGATAATAAGGACAAGGAAGGCCCGATTGGCAGTGATAGGTCTTGGACACGTGGGTCTGCCGGCGGCAGCTGTATTCGCTAGCGCAGGCTTCCAAGTGACAGGCGTCGACGTAAAAAAAGAGGTGGTTGAGGCTGTTTCATCTGGGAAAAGCCATATCAAAGAAGCGGGGCTCAACGAGCTGGTTGAAAGAGTCGTTAGACAAGAGAGACTTAGAGCGACGACTAATATCCGGCAGGCAGCCAAAGAAGCTGACATAGTGATAATGTGTGTCCAAACACCCATAACTCAGAATAAAGAGCCAAGCCTAAACTACTTGAGAAAAGCGTGTAAAACCGTGGCAGGGGCGCTCTTAAAGGGGAAACTCGTGGTGGTTCAAAGCACAGTGCCTCCGGGAACGATGAAGAACTTGGTAGCCAAGATACTCGAGGAGGGGAGCGGGCTGAAATGCGGAAGAGACTTCTGGCTTGCCAACTGCCCTGAGAGAATGGCGTCGGGAAAAGCCATACAAGAATTCGTAGAAAACGTTAGGATTGTCGGGGGCTATAACTCAGCGAGCGTCGAGATCGCGGTTGAGTTGTTCAAGACGGTGACAAAAGGAGAAATCTTGATTACAGATTGTACGAGTGGAGAATTAGCGAAGCTGGCAGAAAATACTTTTAGGGATGTAAACATAGCTTTTGCAAGCGAGCTCGCCCTGATTTGCGAGCAAATAGGTTCAGACGTGATTGAGGTGATAAAGCTGGCTAACACGCATCCGAGGGTTAACATTCACAAGCCGGGATGCGGCGTGGGAGGGCCATGCTTACCAAAAGATCCGTATCTGCTCTTGCATCCAGTCAAAGAAGGGGGCTTCAAATCAAGAGTAATAGAGCCTTCTCGAAAACTGAATGACTACATGTCGAAGCATACGGTGGAACTGGTTGTTATGGCGTTGAGGAAATTAGGAAAGGATGTCAATGAATCGAAAGTAACTATTCTCGGGGTTGCGTTTAAGGGGGAAGTAGAGGAAACGAGAAACAGCCCGGCTGAGGAGATAGTGCGCGAGTTGATGGGTTTAGGCATAGAAGTCGTAGTTTACGATCCGTACTGTGAAGAAAGTTTTGGAGCAATGCGGGCTAGGAATGTCAATGAGGCGGTTAGAGGGGCAGATTGCTTAGTGATAGCTACTGATCACAAGATGTTTAGAGAACTAGAACTGGAGAAGATTAAAGCGTTGATGGCCGAAAACCCGGTACTAATTGACGGAAGACGGGTTGTGCATCCCGTTGAGGCGGAGAAGCAAGACTTTGCGTATTATGGAATAGGACGTGGCGCTTGAGCGCGCGTATGTGCCTATATAATTTTTTCGCCGTAGATGTTTTATCAATAGGTTTAGATATTAGAAATGCACGATCTAATCCTATTAAGAACTTGCAAAATTCTCAACGCTAGAGCAAGGATTAATGGGAAGAAAGTGCAAATTGGAAAATGCATACACTGCTGGCGCATGCTCATGAAAATGCACATTATTGCAGAAATTGTTTTGAGGAAAGGGCACAAAAGACAAAGGATATCCGAGGTTTTGAGATGTGAAAGAGCAGTGCAGAGCGATTTTGGGAATATGAGGGAAGGTGAGACGGTAGTATGAATGTTCGCAAGGCTATCAAAACGGCTTATCAGACTTCACCAAGGTTTGTACAGAATGGCTTCGGCGTCGTGTACGGGAAAATGCCCGTATCTGTGCGTTACGCACTTTATACTGACAAGGCTTTCAAGGCATTGTACGGTTTCCTGCAAAGAAGCGAGCGTTGGAGCAGACAAAAGCATGAACAGTACCAACTATTTGAGCTGCGCAGACTCCTACACCACGCGTACGATAATGTTGCTTATTACAGGAGAGTTTTCAGGCAGAATGGCATAAAACCAGGTGATGTCAAAACTTTGGGTGACATCAAGAAAGTTCCATATCTGACGAGGGAAGCCGTGCAGGAAAACTTGGTTGACATGATAGCGGCGAACTACCCGAAATCGAAGCTCACGCTGATCACGACTGGCGGTTCAACTGGACTCCCCCTAGGACTCTACTATGACAAATGTGCTTGCGACGTTAAAGAATGGGCTTTCATGGTGACGATTTGGAGCAGGTTTGGCTACAGAGTTGCAGATAAGACTGTCGTGATGGCAGAACGTTCCTCTGATGGTTCAAGTTTATGGCATCATAAAGGTCTTCGACAAATCTACTTTTCATCTTACCACATGACTGACCAGAACCTGCCAACCTACATTGAACAAATGATGAAGATCAAACCAGATTTCGTCCGAGGCTTCCCATCCGTTCTCTCCATCTTGGCAAGATATATGAGAGAAAACAGCGTGCCGCCGTTCCCAACCGTCAAAGCGATTTTCTGCGGCTCCGAAAACATATACCCGCCACAGCGGCAACTGCTCTCAGAAGCTTTCAACTGCCGAGTGTCTAGTTGGTACGGTCACACCGAACAGGCGGTTTTGGGTGGGGACTGCGAGTTCAGCTCATGCTACCACTTGTTTCCGCAGTATGGTGTACCTGAGCTGCTAGGCAGGGACGGCGAACCTGTAACAGACGAAGACGGTGTAGGTGAGATCGTGGCAACAGGCTTCACCAACTATGCGATGCCATTAATTCGATACAGAACGATGGATTTGGGCATAGTTACAAACCAGACATGCGACTGTGGGAGAAACTATCCCTTGTTGAAGAGAGTTGAAGGCAGAACGCAGGACTTCGTGGTGGGTAAGGATGGCAGGACAATTTCGCTGACGGGACTTATTTCCGGACAGCACTTCCGCGTGTTGGCGCAAATCAAGGACATGCAAATCGTCCAGAAGAAGGAGGGAGAGATTTCAATCTTGATTGTGAAAGGCCCCGAATACTCTCAGAAAAGCGAGCAGATAATGCTTGAGCGGATACGAAGAATCACCGACGACCAAATGCATGTGACATGCGAATATGTGGACGAAATTCCACGAACCAGAATCGGAAAGCGACTTTTTCTAGTTCAGAAACTTCCAATCCCACGCGCAAATCTACCAAGACACGTATAAGATGATTGCCAGTTATTTGTTTGAATGCGCGAAGACTAGCTTCGTCTTTGCGCCCGCGTAAAGAGTGGTTGAGCTGTCTTTGAAGTTGTCTCCTGCACTTCTGATAAAGTTCATGCAGACAAAATTCATGGCCGGAAAGCTACTTGAGGAGATGCTCTTTCCAGCATCCATAACTATAAGGTCCAAGTTTGGTTTTTCAAGTTCTCTTAAAGAATGGTATAGAAGAGACCTCAAGTCTTTCGTAACTAGCATCCTTATGGACAAAAGAACTTTACAGCGCGGTTGCTTTAGGAAGGTGCATATTGAAAAAATATTAAGGGAACATTCTGAAGGGAAAAGAGACTAGAGCACGCTAATTAGAAGTCTATTAAGTTTTGAGTTATGGTGCAGAGTATTTATCGACAGTAGGATGGAAGACAACATAAAAATATATTCACCGGTTCATTGCTAATCGCAATTCAACTTTTGTACGCAAATACCTCTCTGAAGCTACCGAAATTTCGTCCCAATAAGTTGCGTAGCTTTCTTGGAAAATATTTGCCTAACAGAGGATGAATGTATTCTGGAAAATCGAAGTAAAATGCTGCCGTTTTTACTTCATCAAAGTGCGAAAATTGTTGGTATACCTCCCCTCTAGAAAACATTCTAGTTAGAGGGTTACCCTTGCCCTCAGTAGCTTGTGTTATCAATTGTTCCGGGGTCTTTTGGAGTAACCTGCCCCTTAGTATTCCACTTATCACTATAACATAAATATACTTCCAACTGATTCTATTGTACAATATAACCAACGCTTCTCCTCCTCCCTTCAGTACTCTATAAATCTCTCTAAAGGCTTTTCTTGGTCTTTCGGTATGATGAAGTACACCCAAGCTATATACGATGTCAAAACTTTCCTTTTTTAAGGGTAAGTTCTCAGCATCACAAATAATCTGATTCCCATCCAATGCCATAAGCCGAAATCCCTTTTTTGTCAATTTTACGGCGTTTGGTGCAAGATCAACTGCAGTGACGTCTCCACCAAGACGAGTTATATACATACTATCCGTTCCTACTCCGCACCCAACCTCGAGAATTCTTTTACCAAACCAATCTATCGATTCAAATAGGGTTTTAAATTCAGGATACATTTTATAGCGGTGCCTTTCTATTTCCCTGAAAAACTCCCTTGTACCCCACCTACAGGTTGTGAAAGCTACCCCACACGGTCTTTCACTCCAGAAGCCCATAATTTTCTTTTTAAGGGTCAGAAAGGCACCACCCTTATCGAATTTCGCGCGCAGTGGCCCCGCATTTGTCATGCCAGCCATCTAGTAAATTTTGTTTGTCCATTTCTTCATCAACTTTTCAGCTTCGAATGCAATTTTCATGGCTTTAACGCATTCTTGGAAAGACACTATGTTTGATTCTTCGTTCTTTAAGAATTTGCCTAATTCTATCAGTTCTTGATGGTGACCCTTGTCTTGCCTTTTCATTCGTATGCTCTTTCCTTTGAATCCGTATAGCTCCATATTTTTGAAGTCATCAATGACTATGCTGCTTTTGTCCGCATAAATTTCGATTCGCTCCTTAGGTAAATCACCATGACCTAGGGCAGTGTAGGTTAATGTTGTCAGCGATCCATCTGCCCACTTTATAGTTCCAACAACATTGTCATTAGCAACCACGGTAGTGTCGTCTACGGGAATGCCCAGCGCACATATGTTTTCAACTTCGGATTCAATGATGTAATTGAAGAAGTCAAAGAAGTGGCAACATTCGCCCACTATTCTCCCTCCACCAACTTGAGGATCTTGGACCCAATGGGTTTTAGGTACGTATCCTGCGTTGACTCTATAATTGATAAGATAAGGTCTCTGTTTTTGCTTCAACAATTCTCTCATCCGGATGGCTAGGGGGGCGTATCTTCTGTTAAATCCAACAACAAGAGGCACCTTCGTCCTTGCAATCACCTTCACTATATCATCTAGCTCCTCCTCCGACAGACACATCGGCTTTTCAACGTAGACAGCTTTTCCTGCCTTTGCTGCATCCACTATCATTGGATAATGAAGATTGTGAGGCGTAGCTATGATAACCAAATCTATGTTCTCGTCTTCCAACACCTCATTATAATCTGTGGAATAGTACTGTGCATTGTATTTCAAAGCTACTTCCTTAGAATTGATTCCCTTAGTGCTACATACAGCTCTTAGATTATAATCTGGAATTCTAGACATAAGCGGTAGAAAGGTTGCCTTCGCAAATCTTCCAGCGCCTACTAAAGCCACATTTATCTTTCCCTCAATAATTCTAGAACTAATTTCAACGGTTCTTTTGAATGGAATAATCTTACCCGTTGAGGTAACGTGCTGATTAGGGTCGTACTTTAACACCACACCTAGCGGCTTTTTTACATCTTTGACTATTAGCTCATAGGCTTCCTTAGCCTTTTCCACCGGAAAAATGGCGCTAATTAGAGGCTTTACGTTTACCTTCATATTCTTTAACAAATCTAGAAATGCTTGCATATTCCTGTTCTCCGTCCACCTAACATACTTAATAGGGTAGTCTATTCCTTTTTCTTCATAGAGTGGATCGTAGCGTCCTGGACCGTAGGAAGTAGACATCAGAAAATCTAGTTCCTTTTCATAAAGCACAGATCTTTCAAGATTCATGCCCACATCCCCCACAACCACTATCCTCCCCTTTTTCCGCGCCAGCCTCATGGCCAAGTTAGTCGGTTCACTACCGGGAGTGGCTGCATAGATTACTACAGCATCGGCTCCAATACCATTGGTGTCATAGAGAGCCCTTTTCTCTATGTCGTCTTTTCCAACAATTAACCCGAGGTCGGCACCCATCTTCTTGGCGAGTTCTATCCTCTCAGAATCCTTGTCTATGGCAATGACCTTATACCCAGCGGCTTTGGCTATTTGAACTGCCAGCTGGCCTAAAAGTCCAACTCCGAGAATGGCAATGGTTTCGCCAAACTGTCTTCCTGCCCTTCTGATACCGTGCATGGCGATGGCGCCGAGGGTCGTAAACGAACCCTCCTCAAAACTTACTCCCTCCGGAATCTTAGCTACCAAATTTCTTGGAACCGCCACAACCTCAGCATGGTTCGCCTTCCCACCCCCAGCGCATGCAACTCTATCCCCCACATTTATGTCAGCGACATTCTTTCCAACAGCCATCACAACGCCAGCACTAGAATAACCGAGGGGTCCAAACGCCTCTCCAAGTTCTCTTACTGCACTTACCGCCCCTCTAACTCCTTTCTTCTTCACGTAGCCTAAAGCCTTCTTCATTAAAGCAGTGCTCTTTAAAACGCCCATGATTGAAGGGCCTTTTCCCTTCGTGATTACTGAGCGTTCAGTCCCGACACTGATTGCAGAATAAGCATTTGCAACCAGGATTTCATATTCATTACATATCGGTAGTGGTATGTCCTCTATAATCACTTCTTTCCTTTTCAAGAAAACCTGCTTCATGCAGCTTCGCCTAATCTGAATCTACTGCAAGACTGAACTTTAATCTTTCTTTCTGTCTCATTCCACCCGCCGCTATTAATCACTCAAATTCTATAAGCAATTTGGGCCAGTTTCTGTGTTGTTCTAGTGTATGGGAAGAGAAGAAGTCGGAAGAGCTTGCTATGCACTAGTGATTTGTATCTTTGCTTATATCTAGACCATCTCATTGCCCATATGAGAAATTCTTTATCTCTTGTGATTTGGTGAAGCTTCATAAGCTGTTTGATATGCCAGTTGTGATACTTTGGTCCCGAATAAAAAAGAAGCTTATCGTCGTATTTTGACCACTTGAAAACAAGAAAGTTCAAATCATATTTACCTATGTAGTACATGGCTGTTTTGATTCCATTATTGAACAGAGTTAACGCTTTCGGATCTTTTGAAACATCGTAATATTCATATATGCCGATTAATGCAAAGATAAAACCGTTTAGGACATTAGCACTTCTTGTGCAAGCGTATTCATCGTACCACCAGAAACCTTTTTTATCAATTTTTAGCACACCTCCTTTAGGCACTGATGCTTCGAAAGAGAGTAAAGCTTTTTGAGCTGTAGCCAGGTATTCTTCGTTCTTACTGATCATCCACGCTCTTGCTAGTGCGCTGAGCCCCAATCCTTGGTACATACCAGAAATCCACGGCTTTTTGCAAAGGTAACAAGGGGCAATCCACGGAAACTGAACTAGCCATACTCCAAAATTCCCTCTGGTAACCAAGTTTTTAACCAAAAAATCCGCGTGCTTAAAGAACTTTCCTAAATAGGATTTTTTTAGAGTATCATAATATACGTCGTAGATTCCAAGCGCGTAGAAGGAAATTACCCACGGCACGTACTCTGTGTAGAGACCGAGGCGTCCTTTGTAGTCCCACATAGCAATTCCATTTTTGTCGGTTTGAATATGAAAAATATCGGGCCCGGGGAAAAGTTCGCGGTGGGAGAGAAAATATTTGGGATAAGGCGGTTTTCCTGTCATTGGTCGTGAGTTACCTCGTTGAATACTTCTGATAGTTTCTTAACAGACAGTAGTATATTATATTTTTTTAGCTCATCCAAATCAGGCTTCATCCTCAAACGGCCTCGTTTATGGAGACCATAGAGATCAAGGATCGTTTTTTCGAGTCCCTCTATATCGCTTGGATGTACAACGATGCCTGTTCTGGTGGATTTAATAATTCTTGCAACTGATCCTTCACTCGTGGCTAAGGCAAGAATAGGTTTTCCTATGGCCAAATACTCCACCAATTTTCCTGGAAATTCATCGAAGATCCTATCTGAAAAATCTTCCATGGTACTTTCATGACGAACACCGGTGATTAAAAGGAGCAAACTCGAGTTATGCAAGTATTCTAAAGCTTTTTTATGCGACACATAGCCATAGACCTCAACTAAATCATCTAAACCATATCTATGAATGATAGCTTCAATGCTCTTTCCCACGCTTCCTACAAATCTAATCTTCAACTGTTCCTTCAAACCGTGATGTTCTGACAAGTCACTTACAGCCTTCAAAAAAGTATCTGGTTTTCGAAGGCCGTAAAATGAACCAGTATACGTCATAACAAATTTGTGCTCAACAGTTGTTTCCAGTTTTTGAAAGTCATCTGGATCAAATCCGTGGATTATCGTGACGAATTTTTCCTTAGGCTCACTTGAATATTTCCTAATAAAACCCTCCGTAAAAAAGGGATTCGTGGTTGTTACTTTGTCCGCGGTTCCGATGACAGTTTGCTCCATTGGTTCCTCAATTTTTGAGATAGGTTTCGGATAAGTAACGTATGGATTCTGGGTCCATGGATCCCTGAAGTCGGCGACCCAAGGTATTCCGAATTTCTTCTTCAAAATATACGCCACAAGGTGGCATGTGTTCGGCATGGAGGTAGAAAAAATTAGATCAAAATACCCTTTTCTAAGAATTTCTGACCCCTTACACACGGCAAAGGGTAACCAACCAACGAAATCATCAACGAGCTGAAGCCATTTAGGGTTAAGGCCAAAACGCCTATTCAGAACAGCGGGAAGCCAACGCTGCAGCGGCCTTATCTCAAGCGAGTGTGTTCGAAAAATTTCGACAGAGGAGGATACCTCTTTCACTCTACTGGGATCATATCTAGGACGCAAAAACGATCTATTAACGGTCAAAACAGTCGGCATCCATCCAAAAAGTGGTAAATACTTTACAAGTTTTATTTGACGACCTACTCCACAGTCTAAGGGTGGAAACAAATAGCTAATCATCAAAACCTTTTTAATTGATATTACCTCCGCTGAGACCTACATAAATTTGCGCTCTATCCTTTGACTAACCTCGTTTCCCTCAGTCTACAGAAAAATATAATTAAAAGCCTTTTTAACACCTACTTTTTGGTACTAATACTAGACACGAAGAGGTATTTAGGCACTTTGATTGCATGAAAAGTTCGTCCCCGAAAGCATACTTTCCATCCTGAGACGGCGCGCGCGAAACCGTTTTGTAGCATTCCAATGGTGAAAACACATATGCGCGCGCATCACTTTGACTATGACAATTACGGAAATTTGATAGTATATTTGATTTAAGGCTTATATATCCAGTAGAATTCAACATTATTTATGCCTATTCCTGACAATCAAAGCATAACGCGCGAGAGCAGAAGAAGAAAAAGAGGAATGAATTTGGTTCTCGATATAGGTTCTGGATTAAATCCATTAAAAGAGGAGAATGTTATCCATGTGGATATAAATAGGTTAAGTAAACACTTAGAACTTGTTTGTGATGCTTATTACTTGCCTTTTCAAAATAATAAGTTTCAAATTGTTCATGCATCACACATTTTAGAACATTTGGAAAATCCGATTAAAGTCTTAGAAGAATGGAAAAGAGTAACAAAACACTTAATCATAATAAAAGTCCCTAACGCGTCTTTTGAAGGATATATATATGAATCAACTAAAGAGCATTTGTTCAGTTGGACTGAAGGAACATTTGAACATTTATTGAATAGGGTTTTCCCAAAAGTCAAAATTTTGAGGATCTTACAATACAAAAATTCTTCGAGAGGTTTTAGACATAAATTGCAAACTATAAAATTCTATCTTTTATCGTTGTTTTGGAAAAAGAATGATTTAGTAGGAGTTTGTCAAAAATGAGTCTTGGTAGTGAATGGGAAGTAAAAAAAAGAATGTTGGAATGGGTCAACGAGTTGGGGCTTTAGAAGATTTTAAAGATATGTAAGAATCCGCATTTGTGTGTGGAAGAAAGAGAACTTATAGGATAGTGTAAAACTTATGGGATTCTGATTCCCCCCGGCAAAATGTTACATCAATTTTACAGTCAAACGTAACATTTTCCATTGTTTTATGTCTAAAACAATTTCGCGCGCATTTCGTGGAGACGTGGACATACTGTTTCATTGGGTCCTCCATTTCACCAAATACACTTTGCCTTGGTTGCCGAACTCATATAGAAGCTGGGGTTCTCCTCCAGAAGCTTTGAATATGCTGTCATAGTTGTGGCAAAAATAGTGGCGAGCGCAAGGAGAACTTTTCACTGTGGATTCTATGTGGACACTAAATTTTCGGGTGACACGCTTTATCTCTTCAACAATCCTTTCGATGTTTTCGGGCGGGTTGTGGATTAGAACGTGGCAAGTGTATGTAACGTCGAAACTTTTGTCTCCAAAAGGAAGGGTCAAACCGTCAGTTTTCTTGAGTTCAACGTTTCCGCTAACGTAGTTTTCAGCCTGCTTAAGCATCGAAGAGCTGACGTCGATTCCCACGAGTCTTTTGTTTTTGAAGGTTTGGGCTAAAACTTTCAAATGTTTTCCGTAGCCGCAACCAAAATCCAAAACACTGTTAAAATCTTGACCGTTCAAAACTTGAAGAAGCAATCTTTCAATTTGGTCAAGCGGTTGCGTTCTTTTTGCTTCTTCGATTTTGCGGTAAAATTTTCCACGTTCTGTCCAATACCGCTCAACGTCGTAAGGTTTGCCCAAAAACTTTCGCGCAAGCATTTTAATCTTGAAAACAAGGGACTTGAAGTTCATGGTGAATTATTAAGTAAATTTTGTTTCATAAGGATTTTGTGGGGCGTTGGCGCGCGCAGGATGCTATTTCTGGACGTTCCTTTTGGTTTCGGAACCGGCGGTTGCAGGGAAGCCCTCAGATAACATGTGCGTGCTTAGACGAGACTTTGCTGAAAGAAAAAGGAGACACCATCAGTTTTCCCGCCTAACGGTTTGCCATGACGGATATTCGGTGGAGAAATCTACCGCAGTAGAGGCAATACGTCCAGTATGGTTCAACGTAGTTTCCGCGCGCGCATTTAAGTTTTCCCAAACAATTCCTTGTTAGTTGAGAATCTCAAACAGATTTCAAGAAAACCATGTGGCTAAATTTTGGAAATAATAAAATTCAATTGCAGCCTATTTTTCAGTAACTTCTCGATAAAGATTTAGTATTCTTTTCGCGACAATATTCGCGTCGTAAACTTTCTCTACGAAGGCCCTTCCAAGCTTTCCTAGTTTCTTCCGTAATTCAGGATCTTCTAAAAGCATAGTTAAGTAAAGGTAGATTTGTCTGGGGGTGTGGGCACTTAACACCGGCGGCGGATTTTCATAGTATTCCCAGAAATTGAAGGAGTTAATTACAGGTTTTTCACAAGCCATTCCCTCTAAACTGACGTAACATAATAAATGATATTGGAATTCATCAAGAACGACATCAACTGAATTGTAGTAAGTAGGCATTTCTCCGTGAGGAATGTTATTCTTCACTATCAGCTTAACGCTATATTCCCTCTTTAACAACTCATAGGCCCGCAACAGCATCTCGGTGCCCTTTAGTTTAGGTCTAGATGGGGCATGAAAAAGGATGTAATCAACACCGTCATGAAGACTAGCATAAAGCTCGGTCTTAAAGGGATGGAAGACTTCCGTATCTACGGGAGCGACAACCCATTCCGCACGGGTGCCTAGAGGTGTAAACTTGAGAAGATCAGGAGTAGCAACTAAAACTTTATCCACAAACATGAGAGACCTTTTTCTCAAATCACGTACCAGCCCTCCCATTCTTATATCGCTGCCAAGACATGAGACAACCACGCGTTTTTTTTCAAGATATTTTAGTAAAGGTATGAGCAGAGCATGCTGATAAGAAAGAAAAAATAAATGCACCACATCAAAATCTCGTGAAAGATTTCTTATCTCTTTGACATAATTCCAATATGTAAGTATCTTGTTGTTTTTCCAAGGAGTGGAAACATCTGGTTTTAAATAAAAAACTGCTGGTCGATCAATTGAAGCGAGGACAGCGTCACAGCCCAATCTACGCAGATGCTTTGCAAGGTAATACCCCACATTGGCAACATTTCCAGCCA
>Ga0209635_10001770_pt1 | contig 16195 bp, 17 predicted proteins | sample DeeMarSWOR230_32_FD_187463 | JGI IMG/M metagenome (GOLD analysis project Ga0209635, IMG submission 187463) | Marine sediment microbial communities from White Oak River estuary, North Carolina - WOR-2-30_32 (SPAdes) (version 2) | ecosystem: Environmental > Aquatic > Marine > Intertidal zone >... | reverse complement strand
TATTAGAGATGCTGTTTCGGAGCGGAGGGTGGTGGTTGTTGTGGGTAATTGTTGGGTGGATTATAGGGGGAGGGCGAGTTCGAAGTTGGAGGCGGGTGAGCGTATTGTTGTGATTAAGGGGGATGGTTCGGTTTTGGTTCATCGTCCTGTTGGGTATGAGCCTGTGAATTGGCAGCCTGCTGGGTGTTTGTTTCATACTCGTGTGGTTGGGGATGTTTTGTGTGTGCGGGCTGTTCGGCGGAAGCCTTCTGAGTCTGTTAGGATTTCTTTTGATCGTGTTTACTTGGTTTCGGCTATGAGTTTGGTTGACAGGGGCGAGTTTTCTCTTTACGCCAGCGAAGAGGATATGCAGAGGGCGGTTTTGTTGGAGCCGTCTCTGGTGGAGCCAGACTTGAAGCCTATTACTTATGAGAAGAAGGTTGAGCCTGGGTTTGTGGATGTTTACGGTATTGACGGGAATGGGAGGCTTGTGGTGGTGGAGCTTAAGCGGAAGGCGGCGGGGCGGACGGCGGCTTTGCAGTTGGCGAAGTATGTTGATTATGTGAAGACTGTGGCTAATCGGGAGGTTAGGGGCGTTCTTGTGGCTCCTCGTTTGGCTAAGGGTGTTCAGAGGCTTTTGGCGACTTTGGGGTTGGAGTTTAAGTCTTTGGACCCTAAGAAGTGTGCTGAGGTTTTGCGTGGGTCTGAGACTCGTAAGCTTGCTGAGTTTTTTGGTGAGGAGTAATTTTGGTGAAATGTAAGGACTGCGCAAAACTAGAAGGATACTTTATTGAAGCGTGGAACGAATACGTTTACCGTTGCTCCAAATTTCGTACATTACGCATGCGCATTGACGAAAACATAGGAAGATGCGAATACTTCGAAGCGAAAAGGAACAAGCACCAAGGGAAAAAATAGTTGGCATGTTAAATTTGTAGAAAACATAAAATCTTCACACGGAAGATTTGTTAACTCTGTGGGCGTTTGTTCTTCGTGTTAACTGTTGGGTATTGCTCTACAAAATTCAGATTAGCTTCCATTTTTTGCTTCTTCAGACCCTTAATTTCTCGTCATATTCTCTGTCATAAAAGACTACGTTGCATTTAGGGCATATCCGTGCATAGAGAATTTCTTGCTTGCTATATCTCTCACTAGGTGCCTCGACTGATACAAGCATCACCAATCTAAACTGGCGATCTACTGCCTTGTTTTTGCAAGATGGGCACTCAATATATCTTGCCATAAAAGGAAATATAGTACTAAGTTTCTTTTAAGCCTTAGTGGAGTGACTTGCGTTTTGAATTAGGGTTAGCCACTTGTTTTTTCCTTTGATTTCTATTCCACATGATTCTGCTGGAGTCTTTCCTTCTAATACGACGATGACTTTATCGTTCCAAGATTTTTGAATGTTTACATTCTATCCCATTATTTTTGATGAAAGCTCATCTGTTACGTTGATTATCCATGCTTCATTTGATATTGGGCTGACTGGAGATCCATGTTTAACTTCTTTGTGATGGCTAGCAATAATATGTAATAAATCATCAAGCTGTTCGTATTGAATGTATTGAGAAACCAATTTAATTCCATTTATTATGTGGTCTTGTTCTGAAAGAGTAGGACAACTGCCAATTCCGCCGTCAACAAATTTGTAACAATTAATTTTACCTACATCATGGAGTATTGAGCCAGCGATTATTAGGTCATTATTTATTGTAATGTCCTTGTCGAAGGTATTTATCAGACTAAAAGATAATTCAATGACTTGAATGGAGTGTTCAAGCAGTCCATGTTTGTATGCGTGATGATGACTTTTTGCTGCTGGGCATTCATAATAAAATGGGTTCTCATGAAGAAAATCCTCAATGCATTTTTTCAATTCTCCATTTTTTATTTGCTCAATAAAATTTTCCAACTTATCTTTTAATTCGTTTTCAGACTTAGAAGGTTGAGTTTTTAACACTCTGTTGGATAGTTTTTTTATTCCTTCGTTTCCTATATACCAACATTTACGATGCCCATCAAATCTTAGTTTGTAATCCTCTTTTAGTTCATTTTTTAACCGAGGTAAATTATTTAGAGTATACGGCACCTTCTCAATGAGAACAAGTTTATCTCCTTGATTTTCTAAATGAAGATCATTTTCTGAAAGTCGTCCATTTAACTTTGCCAAATTCTCTTCAAGAAACAACAAAATTCCCTATACATTGAATCATAGAACGCAATTTTATGTTTTATGAATTCTAACTAAGGATTTCGCTAAAACATTACCCTTATATAGACTCTTCGTGAAAACTATCACCCGACGGTTAACAGCCTTCCTGTCACCCCAAGAGTTAACAGATCCCACACGAGGATACATTAAATGGGATATAACTTGGCGATAGTTAAATTACCTAAAATGGAAAAACACGAAATAAAGAAACTTATTCAGGAACAAATGCTCTGTCGAATCGCCTTCAAAGGAGACAAACATCCCTACATGGCACCGTTTCAATACGTCTACATGAACGAAACCCTATATTTCCACTTTACAGACTACGGCAGAAAAATGAAACTACTCGAAAAAGATAATCGAGTTTGCGTTGAAATAGAAAAAATCCAAACAGACCTAAGCCAATACAACTTTGTCGTCCTAAGAGGCACGTTAAAGGTTGTTGCAAACCCTCAGGAAAGAACAAAAGTCATCAAAAAAATGGCGGAAGAAGGAAAACAAAAACTTTCAAAAAACTTCCTCGCCGCCCACGGCTTCAAAAAAGAAGAAGGCTGGTCCTCCTTTACCCCAGAAAAACCCCTTGTAATAGTTAAACTAGATGAAATAACCGAAGAAATAGGCCTTAAATCACCATAACGTTCTATTTTACTGGGAAAAAATCAATTATGGGAATTAAAGGCGTTCATAAAATGAGAATTGGTTATCCTTGCATAAATACGGCAATAGGATGCAAAAGCAGCCGGACATTCCGTCTAAAGTCTTACTCTGAAGAGCGTTTGGTAGAAACCGTTGAAAACAACTTAGGCTGCCTTATGAGGATAATGCAGTTCAATGTAAGACACAACATATTGTTCTTCAGAATAACGTCAGACCTCGTTCCCTTCGCCTCTCACCCCATCTGTAAGTTTAGCTGGCAAGAACATTTCAAAAAACAGTTTAAAACGATCGGCGATTTCATCAAAAACAATGACATACGAATATCAATGCACCCCGACCAATTCACCATAATTAATTCTGTGGACAACAGAGTGCTTCAAAATAGCCTTAGAGAACTTACCTACCACACACAAATTTTAGATCTAATGGAACTTGACTCCTCTGCAAAAATACAGATACACGTCGGCGGAGTATACGGAAACAAAGAAAAAAGCATAAAAAGATTCATAGACAGATTTGAAAAGCTCGACGAAACTATAAAAAAACGACTTGTAATCGAAAACGATGACAGCCGTTATAAACTGAAAGACTGCCTCCAAATAAACGCAGAAACAGAAATTCCAGTATTATTCGACGTTTTCCATCATGAAACAAACAACTCCGGAGAAACAATAAAAGAAGCTTTCGGTGCATTTACTAAAACTTGGAAAAAGAAAGACGGCATACCAATGGTTGACTACAGTTCTCAACAAATAGGCAAACTAAAAGGCAAACATGCCGAGTCAATTGATTTAGAACATTTCAAAAAATTTTTAGCAAAAACAAAACCTTTTGATTTTGACGTCATGCTGGAGATAAAAGATAAAGAGAAAAGCGCAATCAAAGCCATAAAACTCGCATCCCAAGATGATCGTATACGTATTGTTGGTTAAATAAAAAATAAAGGGAAATATGTGCATCCATTCTCTTGGGTACACATACCAACTATAGCCTTATCTAGCCGACGCAGAATTCCCACTAGGTTCGAGGATTCAATAGCTCACATAGGTCGAAGAGTTCCAGCGAAAACCTGCCAAGCAAGCAACGATTTCGCCACAAGACTCAGGATAATGTACATTCTTTCGCCATAGAGGTAGTCCTTCCACTTACCCACCTTCTTGTACTGCAGAATCATGTTCACAGCAAAGATGTTGAAGAAAAGCGCTATAGACACAAATATCCAGTATACGAAGTCAGGTATTGCTCCAGCAGCAGTGACACTCGCACCAACGAGGTAGACTCCTATAACAATCCAAGGTATAATCCCGGCGAAGACCCCGCAGTAATAAGCTGTCCAATTTGTTTTCCCTGTTGTCTGGTTATGTAACTCCATCATGAGACCAAAAAGGTTCATGCAGGCATTGACACCGAATATCGGAATTAAGGCACCGACATCATAGACACCCGTTAGCATAGCTATTACAACTATCATCACAGAGGAGCTGAGGGCGTATTCAATCCACCTCGCGTAGTTGATGTTTTTCTTCAGGTTTCTGACGTACCACGGGTATCCCCAAGGGGAAGCAAGAGTGAAATGTGCTATGGCAGAAATAAGCAGAAAAAGCGCCACCAACGGTCCTAGCCTTATATCTACTATAGTATTGGTAGTAAGCTCAAGTGACGACGTGGCTGGGTTGAACTCGAGGTGTGATGCTGTCACCGGTAATGTCGTATCGTTGCTAAGCGCTATCATCAGACCAAACTGGACAAAGTGGAAGAAACCCATCACCGCGTTGAAGTTTCTCAGCTTCTTATACTTTATGTTTTCATCCATTTCCGTTTTACACCCACTAAAGGTATTGCGCGCGTGATTCACTCCTAACTTTCATTAAATTATTTTTTTATTGCCAACTTTGCACCACAAACAGAGCACTTACCCTCTCGAGTAATCTTTGGTTGTTCGGGTGCATCTGCTCCACAGAGTCCACACTTTACCAAAATTCCACCTCCTTTTTAAATATACAAACAAGCGCGGATTCTAATATTAAAATGTAAACTTTTAAATTATTGTGACTGTGATGCCACAGCAACATAACGCGCTTATCTTACGTAGTATGGATGCCTATCCTTCTTCAGCTTAGTTAAAATGTTAATCAACAAGTAGTCGAAGTCTTTTCCCCATAGAAGCCATCTTAAGCCATGATAGAAACGCAGAAACTCCAGTCCCCTACTGGTGGTTCGATAAAAATTTTCGCTCTCCTTCTCCACACTAACCAACTTCAAAACCACCATAGAAGGCATATACTTCTCCAAAAGCTCACGGTTCAAATCGCAGCCAACCATAATCTCCGATTCCTTAGAACCCAAAGCCGCAACCCGCAGAACATCAGCAACGATATCAAACTCGCTTCTCTTCTCAGCCATCGACTTATCGCCAACATGAAAAGACGATGCCAACAACTATAATCATTATTTCAAACCCAACAATATACCAAACCCGATAGAAAAAACCTCTAGAAACCATGAATCACCGATACTGACCTAAAATTCACAACCCTTACGTCCAGCAAACAACAAGCATAACAAGACAACAAAATGAACAAAATAACCAAATACACTATCGCAGCCATCTGCATCCTCATAACAGCCTACGGAGCATGGCTAGTCATAACCGCCACCTTTCCCCTCGAAGAATGGTTCCAACAAAACCCACAATGGAGAACTATCTTCAACCTCCTCCTAATAGTCGGCGTCATCGGCTTCCTAGCCGCAATAGTTGAAACAAAAAGAAAATAGAAGCCTAGCTCACGTAAAAAGGATGCACACTCTTCTTCTCCAACTGCCCCAAAAGACGCATCAACAAGAAATCGTTGTCGCTACCCCATAAAAGCCATCTTAAACGATGGTAAATACGCAGAAAATCCAATCCCTTCTCGGTTGTTCGATAAAAATTTTCACCATTCTCCTCCACCATAAGCAAGCTCAACTCTGCCAAAGCAGACAAATAATTCTCCAAAACCGTGGAATCCAACTTGCACTTTTCCATAATCTCCGATTCATTAGATCCCTTAGCCGCCACCCTAAGAATCTTCGCAACTACGTTGAATTCGTTTCTCCTTTTCGTCTCTCAGCACCGCCATTACAAAATCGTATGTTGAAGATATGCTCGCAAAGATTTTAATGGTTATTTCAATTCCGTCAATAATTACTAAACCGATAGTAAAAAATTCTAGAACACAGCTTACCCTCTAAAATAATCAGTAATTCTTCTCTGAAAAAGTGCATCCCTAAGCAGTTTACTCCTCTCTATCCAATGTTCCAGCGGAATCTCAAACTGACTGGCAATACGAGTTAAAGCCTCCTCCAACGTGTTATATTTCAGCGGCTTCTGCCTCATGGCGTTCCTCACGTTCTCCCTCACCTGCCAAACACCAACAGGCATAATATAACCCGGATGCGCCTCCCTCAAAACAACCACCAAAGCCTGTCGTCTCTCGTTCGTCAACAACTCTCCAACAGCCAAACGAGCCGCATAATAACAACCCCCAATACTGGCGTAGGTGGTGCGACCGTCAAAACCTTCCCAATCGGAAAACATAACCACATACTTGCCATTGGGGTTCCAAACCGTGCCCGGATACCAAGCTTCCATAGCCTCGTAGCTCCAAGCTCCAGGCATCATTAAAACCTCGAATCTGTTGTCCAAATACCTGGACTCGTAGACGCGGTATTCATTAACCTCAGGAAAAGTTTTGATTTTCTCTATCATATCTTTTGAAAGAATGCTGTCCACAGCCGTTATGCTCCAACGGGTGGGAACCAAGCGTCTGTTGTCTTTCAGTCCAAATGCGCCAACGCTAAATGCTCGCTGAATCTTTGTAACCAACACGCCCTTCTGATACAAGGTAGTAGTGGCCTCAGCAGCCTTCAAGTCACTATCAAAGTAAGCCTTCTCAATCTGATGATCCCACCGCGAAGTTGAAACCCTCATTTTTCTAACAACCGCGGAAGGCCCAAAAGGCTGGACTTCATCATCCAAAACAAAGCGTCTCCTAGGCTTATTCTTAAAAATCAACTCAACATCCACTGGACCGACAGACAAAGCCAACTCACGAGTTCTATCCATAATCTTCCCAGCATCCTCAAACTTCTTCACATGAATCCTATGCTTCCCCCTAACAAGCAAAGACCTGAAACCCACAATTTCATCGATAGATTTTCCAAACCAAAACTCAGGCAAATCGTAAAGGCTCGTGTCCTCGTGAACTGGGGGAACCAAAGGACCCGCATAGACGTAGGGATAGCCAATCCGACCGACAAAGACGCCTGGCGGAGAAGCGCCATCCAAATCCGTGCCCCTAAGAAGAGGAACAGCTCTAAAATAAGACTGCAACCTAACAACCAGTGGGCATCTGGTTTTGCCACACAAAAACTTGCCACCTTTACAAGCTACGCATAGACTTTTTCCCCAAGCCTTCGTCGCCAGATAATCTGCACTATAATCCAAATCCGCGGCAAGGCTGGAATCGTCGAGAAGTTTGAGAATCCAAAGGTTATCCTTCAAAGATAACTTCGGCTTCCTCACTTGCCCCACAATCTTGCCCTTTCTCTTTCCATTCGTTAGTTTTCTCATGTTTACGCCGCCGAGGCTGTCACTTAATCGTAAAATGTTGTAATGAAAATTACGGGTAGAATCTTCTGATTGTACGCGGAAAGGGAATGGTGTCCATCACGTTTTCCAAATCAAGCATCCAAGCGAGTAACCGCTCAACTCCCAATCCAAAACCAATGTGAGGCGTGGTTCCGTATCTTCTCAAATCAACGTACCAGTCATAATCCTCTTCCTTCAACCCGAATTCTTTAAGGCGCGCAATCAACTCCTCTTTATCATCAATTCTTGACCCGCCAGTGGCAAGTTCTCCAATATTTGGCACAATCAAATCCACAGACATAACGAGTTTAGGGTTCTCCTTGTACATTTTACAGTAAAACGCCTTTATCTCCTTGGGATAAGCATACACGAAAACGGGCTTTCCAAACTCCTTCGCCAAAACCCTCTCTTCATCAAACCCGAAATCCTGTCCCCACTTGATCTTGAACCCTTTTCTATGAAGTCGCTCTATGGCTTCGTCATAAGTAATTCTGCCAAACGGCGGTTTCACTTCAGCCAATTTTTTGGCATCCACTTTTAGCTTGTTAAGCTCTTTCTCGCATTGTTTCGCAACTTTTTGGCACACGTAACTTACGAGATTTTCTTCCAAGCGCATTAGGTCATCCATTGTCGCGAAAGCCTGTTCTGCTTCTACGTGCCAATACTCTGCAAGATGCCTTATCGTCCTACTTTTTTCAGCTCTGAAGGAGGGAGCGACGCAATAGACTTTCTCTAAAGAACTGATTAACACTTCAAGGTGCAATTGGGCGCTTTGAGTTAGATAAAGATCTTTATCAAAGTACTTCACACCGAAAAGTGTGGCTCCGCCTTCCACAGCACTAGATATGAACATAGGTGGCGAAACTTCAATGAAGTCACTTTTTCTGAAAAACTCGTGTATAAACTGTAGCACTTCACTTCTTATTTTCATAATGTTACTCATTCTTTGACTTCGAACCCATAGATGTCGGACATTACGTCGAAATTCTTCGCTTTGATCTTTCGTTATTGGAAATGGTTCAGCTAGCCCAACTATTTCAAATTGGTTCGTGGACACCTCAAAGCCTCCAGAAGCGCGTTTATCCTTTCTCACGGTTCCAGTCAATTTGACGGAGGATTCGATTGTCACTTTTTCAGCTTCAGCCCAAGCTGGGCTATCCCTTTTAACGGTGCATTGTATGAAACCCGTAGCGTCGCGTACTACAACGAAAATAACGTCTTTGCTTTCTCTTTTCCGATAAACCCATCCGCTAATATCCACTTGCTTTCCTTCAAAACGACCATCCAAGATGTTCTGGATAGCTGTAAAAGGCATGCCCATCATCTTTCACCTTTACTTTTGCCACACAAGCCTAAATATTTACTTACACCTCCTTACTCATTTCTTTGGCGTTTGCGATGAAAAACTCCTCTCAGCATCGGTGGATTATGCTAACTTTGGCTTTCCTTACAGCCTTTGAACTTCACTTCTTTCTTTTCTCTTTTTCAAGGCTTGTTTCGGAGATACGGTTAGAAATGGGGTTACTATATGCTCAAGCTAACTTTGTCTTCTCAATATGTATCCTAGCCCTCGTGCTGCTACGCATTCCCTGGGGCTTGTTAAGCGACCGCATTGGGCCTTCAGCAACTTTGAAGTTAGCGGCGACCATTATGGGCGTTTTTGGATTCTTAAGGGGTTTCGCTATTAATTACGAAACTCTGTTAATCTTTCAACTGTTCCTCGGAATCGGGTTCGCAGCAATCTTACCTTCTTTATCTAAGCTTGTGGGTACTTTGTTCCCTAAGAAAGTGAGTTTTGCCACAGGTGTTTATGTAGCTGGTTTTCCCATCGGAGAGATAACTGCACTGATCCTAACTCCCTTCGTTTTAGAATCGGTTCATAACTGGAGAAACGTCTTCTTCGTTTACGGAATCTTCGGGTTAATTCTATCTGCATTGTGGTGGACTGTAGCCAAAGAACCTGCAAGAAGCAAAGAAGAAGAATTAGCACATAAGGCAACTCTGAGGGCTCTATCAAAAGAAAAATTCGCTCGCTTACTTCGAGTAAAAGAAATCTGGATTTTAACCGGATTATGCATATGTGCCATGGGATGTTATGACACGCTCGTTGTGTCGCTTCCAGACATGCTTGAACTTGAAGGCATCTCACCTGAAATTGCGGGACTGGTGGCTTCCATGTTGCCATTGGGATTTTTGTTAGCTGGTCCTACGGTAGGCACGTTATCCGACAAACTAGGCCGAAGAAAACCCTTCCTGTGGGTTTTGGGGCTCGTTAGCGGCCCGACCATTCTAGCTATCGCATTGTTTTCAGTCGTCTCTCTATGGGTCGTCATATTTGTAGCTGGGTTCTGCACCGCCGGCATCGTAACTCTGGTTTTAATTGTACCAACGGAACTTTCAGAAGTAGCTGGACTCGTGGCAAGTTCGGTTGGGTTGATATCTTCCTTAGGCAATATCGGCCCTTTCCTCTTTCCCATAGCGGTTGGATATCTAAAAGACACAACTGGGTATTTCTTTCCAGCTATGGTTATGCTGGCGATTATAGCGGAAATAATTCTAATATTGGGTCTATTCATGAGGGAAACTGGGAGAAAACGGACTTAATTCAAAAAGTATTGGCTAAAAGCTCAGCCTAAACCTTAATAAACGTCTATGAAAGCTAGGGAATGAAACAAAAGCGAGTTGCAACGAGGAAGATTTGAATGCGCAAGACCGTTATGGAAATGTCGCCTTTCTACGCTGTTGAAGTGTTTGAGCGGGCGGAGGAACTCGAGCGTCAGGGGCGGTCGATAATTCACCTCGAAGTCGGCGAGCCCGATTTTCCCACGCCAAACTGCATCAAAAAGGCTGCAGAGAAGGCGATAAGCGAAGGAAAGACCCGTTATACCGCAAGCCTTGGCCTCTTAGAGCTGCGAGAAACCATCGCCGAACATTATCTAGCGAAATACGGCGTTTCTATTTCTTCTGACCAAATCCTAGTGACGAACGGTTCTTCGCCAGCTTTGATGATCATCTTTTCAGCTTTGCTTGAGACAGGAGACGAAGTGATACTTTCTGACCCCCACTACTCCTGCTACCCAAACATGGTTAGATTCCTAGGCTGTACTCCAGTGTTTGTAAAGGTCAATGAAGACGACGGATTTCGACTTAATCTTGGAGAAATAGACGAAAGAATCGGTTTCAAGACTAAGGCTATTGTGGTTAACTCGCCTGCGAATCCCACGGGGCAAGTACTAGACGCTCGTACCATGAACGAAATCGCTAAGCTCGGTCCCATAGTGGTCTCAGACGAAATATATCATGGTCTCACATACGAGGGGAAAGCGCATTCAATACTGGAATTCACGGACAAAGCCTTTGTCGCAAGCGGCTTCTCCAAGCAGTTCGCCATGACAGGGTGGCGCCTCGGATACATCATCGCTCCGAAAAAGTACGTGCGCCCGTTGCAAAAGTTGATGCAGAATTTCTTCATCGCCGCAAATACTATTAGCCAGTGGGCTGGAATCGCCGCCATCAAAGAAGCCGGCCCTGATGTCAAGCGTATGGTTGATGTTTTCAACAAGCGGAGGAAGTTAATAATTAAGCGTCTCAGAGGAATTGGGTTAGGTGTAGCTGTTGAACCTGCTGGCGCGTTCTATGTCCTTGCAAACGCCAAGAAGTTTACAGATGATTCATTGAAATTCGCTTTTGAGCTTTTGGAGAAGGCAGGTGTTGGAGCTACTCCCGGAATTGCTTTTGGGCGTAACGCAGAAGGATATATCCGGTTTTCATATGCTAACTCGATTGAAAATATTTCTGAAGGGATAAACAGGCTTCAAAAATATTTCACAAGCCGCTAGGGGCCTGTAAGCAAAAGTTATTCCTTAACGGCTAGGTGGCCTTTTCTGGGCGTAACGATAACGCCGCGGTCGCCCTTCTCTGGTTAATACGCCATCCTTCACTAGGTCTACGAGGGCGTGCGCCACCGCAGTGCGGTCGTAATGGAAACCTCTGCGCGCCATTTCGCTGTGGACTTCTCCTAATCCTCTAGGAGACGCAAACCATTCTTCTGACCAAAGTTTTTGTATGAGCCCCTTACATGTTTCAGCTCTGGCAGGAGGCAAATGACGCTCTGACACGATTACTGGTTCCTTTGCGTATTCAGTGACCGTTGACAGAATTTTTTTGACAGCCTCCTCAAGCTGATCTTCCTTGCATTCTATCTCGAACTCTAGGTTTCCAACCTTCATTTTTAGGCGGATTGGCGACTTTGCTTCTTCTGTCATCGGTCTCCCTTATTGTTTATTGAATTGAACATAATGCACATGCACAACATTTAAATATGCCCTCCGCCACTCTCATACTTTATTGGTGAATATTGTTGATTGAACAATTACACTATACAACAACACCAAGATATAATTTTCCACAATCCCTAGAACATCTGCAACTTCCACAAAATTTCATCGAGCTAAGCCTCAGATCAATGAAAAACATGGAAGGAGAATATTTTCAACCCAACAAAATAATCTTCAACCAAACTGCAACAGAAAACTTTGAAGATGCCACACCAGTTTTAGGAACTCATGACTCCTTCACAATGGAATCAATTCCCTTAAAACCCCTTTTAGACGACACCCCAGTTGCCGCCATCGACATTTCAAGCATAAAAATTGGCGAAACCGAAACCGGCGTACTCTGCGCTATAAGGGGGGCAATCGTCTGGAAAAAGAAAAACCGATACCAATACCTCCGCCTTGGGCCCTTCCCCTTCCACCTAACAGAAGAAAACAAGAAGGAAATATACAATATATTTAGGCGCTACTCCTTTAAAGTCTCAGAATACGCCAGCGCTCCAAGCCTACTTAACATGCAAACTAGAATTGGCAATCTGCTTGAACGCTGGCTTCAGCTGGGCATTTCCTGTTCCGCGTACGACAGCGTCATTCTGTGGGATGGCTCACTAACAGCCGGAACCGTCGACAGCCCAGTGAACGCAATATCTCAACTCTTAGAAATCGCTAGAAATCGCCTTAACACCATCCTAGCCTTCTCCAAAACAACTAACCTAAGGCTTTTAGGCTATCGACTAACAGATTTGGTAGAAAAATCTGACCCGCCGTGTCTGCTTCAAATAAACGGCTTTCCAATTCCATCAGGCCCCGTGTTCCCTCTCGGAAACGTTTATGTAGCAAAATTAACCCATGGAATCTGTTCCTTCAGGTTGGATATTGATAAGAAGGTCCCGCGAGAACGGGGAATAGAAGCCGTGCAAAAGCTTCTTGGAAGCGACCTTCTCATTCAAAGCTATCCTGAAACCTTGCGCTTAGCTCACATATTTTCAACCTTCACCGCCACTGAGGTGATAGGTATTCAACGGTTCATAGCTCAACAATATGGGCTCAAAATAATTGCAAGACCAAACGTACGTAGACTACTTTTCGGACCTTTTGGAAAGGGCTCTGAGGGTTAGCATTGCGGCTTTACAAGAAAGAAGGCAACACAATTCAAATCCTCAGTTTCCCAAGCGACAATGTTGAAAAGGGCGACTATCTCCTCATAGAAGACCCAAGAGTTAACAAAAAGTTGATCACGCAGGTAATTGACGTTCAATTCGCCAGCGTCCCAGGTCTTCTTGAAGAGCTTCTCCGAGACTCCACAACCGAACAGTCTGTTCACGGAGAAGTCTTTGATCCGTTGGAAGTGTCATCGCACATAAATCATATTCAAGACGCATGGATGCTTTTATGCAAAATTCGAGGAACTATCGAAAATGAAAAGTTGGGTGTTAATGTTTCGTGGCTTCCTTCCCGCTCTAAATCTGGAATCAAAAAATTTTCCATCCCTTCTCTACTAACTCATATGATAAACAACGGGAATCTTCCCATCAACATTGGCGAAACCAAAGAGGAGTCTCGGTTCACCATTAATGCTCACGATCTCGATGGAAAACTAAACATAGTCACCGGAAAGAAAGGAACCGGAAAATCTCACCTTTCAAAACTCCTTGTTTTAGGCCTTGTCGATTGCGGAGCCACAGTTGTAGTTCTTGACTTAAACGGCGAATACACCAACCTAGGCTTTTCTTCCAACGGTGAAAAAAATGAGTATCACGACAGGGTTCACGTGCTTACCCCTGGAGCTAGCCTCAAGGTGTCGCTGGCTCAAATGGATCTAAAAGTTATGTTAAACATTCTCGTTCACGCTCTCAATCTTCCCGGAACATCAACTCGAGAGTTTCGACGCATATGGCGATCTCTGCAGCAGCGACGGGCTTTTACTCTCCAAGAACTCGGCGAGGCCATTAGGAGTTGGAATTGTAATTCGCACGTGCGAGATGCTCTTTTCTCCCGTTACTATAGCCTGCTAAACTCCGGCTTTTTCACAGACAACGTAGCAGAAGCAACGACCTTCGAAAAATTTTTTGAAGAAATCCGAAAAGGCGGAGCTTTGATATTAAATTTGCGGGATGTTTCGTCGGTTGATCGCCAGATTGTTGTGGAGTATACTCTCGGAAAGCTTGTGGAACTTCTAAGCCAGTGGAAGATAAAAGCTGTTTTTCTCTTTGCTGAGGAAGCTCATCTTTATCTTCGGGAAACCTACTGGGATGACATCGTTACGAGGATGAGACACTTCGGAGTTTTCACCACCTTCGTGACCAATCAACCTGACACCATACGAGAAAACATCTATCGCCAAGCCGACAACATCTTTCTTTTCAATTTCACCAACGAACGCGACCTTGAAACCGTATCCAGAGCGGCGAGAGTTGACTCCGAAACTGTGAAGTCCATTGCTCAGGATCTTCCGCCCCATTATTGCCTCGTTCTTGGAAAAGTAGTGAAAGATTTTCCTATGGTGGTAGAGGTAAGAGCCTTTGATGTTCAAACCATGGGGCAAACGAGACTCTTCTTCACGGATAAGAATTAGAATCCTTCTAGTTCCTTTAGATGTTTTTTGAAGAATAAACGAAGAGAGTCTGTCAGATCGTATTTTTGCACTTCTTCCAGGGGGACCCACCTAGCCTCTGTTGCGTCACTGGTAGGCTTCAAGGTTCCTCCCTTTGGTCGAGCTAGAAACTGCAACAGAACGTAATGATATTGAAGGCGTCCCTTTTCGCCTGGAACCATTTTATCTAGTGCGTCCATGGGTCTGTCAATAGCAAGCTCGATGTCCAAACCACATTCCTCTTTGGCTTCTCTTACAGCAGTATCTCGAACCCCTTCTCCTAGTTCCACTCCTCCTCCCGGAATGCTCCACTTACCCTTATCAGGCTCAACTCCCCTCTTTACAAGGACAAGCTTTCTATCATGCAATATGACTGCTCCAACGCCTACGATGGGTTGGCTAGGATATTCCCGCTTCAAACTTAAGCCTCCAACAATAATGTTTTCCTTCTGCTCTTATGCCTATAGCCAAGCAAATTTGCTACGTGTATATTACAATGAACTGCTTAATGCGTAAAAAGCTTGGCATGTGAAATGGAGTTGGAAGTTGGACTTGAGATTCTAATTCTATATTCTAATCGTCATTTATTCTAATTATGAGGTAATATTTATATGCTCGTAATATATATAAATATGCCAATGTCTAATATCGTAATAAACATGATGAAGTTTTGAGGGCGATTATATGAAACTCAAACGCGTTTGCCTAACCTTCGTAACACTTATTTTGATTCTGTTCTCATCAACCTTGATCATACCGATTTCAGCTCAAGAAGAGCCACCAGAAGAGCCTTCAGAAGAAGCTCCATGGTGGAAAGAAGAAGGTTTCAATGGCACTCTTATTCATTGGGATAAACAGCAAGAGACGTTTGATGATTCTTGGAGTTGGGTGAATCAGGCATGGGAGTTTGGGCCGTATCCCAGCTTTAGGATATATCTCCAAAACGGAACCGAAGTTAACGACACCAATTGTATTCCGTTAGGAGAACTTTTCACAGTTGTAATAGATGTCAAGAAAACTATATTCACTAGAAATATGACTCTCGGAAGAGCTGGTGTCAACTGGAATGCTGATGTTCGTTCGGAAAACGGAACAGAGATCGGTTTTGCACAATGCAGGATGGTTTACGTCAACGAGATAAACACCAACTATTGGAACGAATCCAAAACTTGGCACATTGAAAGTTTCTTTTTCAACAAGACGAAGGATCTGCCTCCGCCTCCACCAGAAGGGGAAAATCCTCCTCTACCAGAAAAAAAGCAGATCAGTTTATACAATTTTAACGAAGAACTGAGCAACGTAACAGAAACAGATGAAAAGTGGATAATTGAAATAGTTGGATATTTCAACTCCACAACCACTCCTATCGGGCCTTTCTGGGTTAATCTTGAAATAACAGACTCCAAGGACAGTTGGATCGACTTCGGCTATGTAGCTTGGGAGGGCAAGACCTCCCCCAATCGTATGGTTGCTGTAGGCAAGCCAGGTCTCATTTCCGGTGGTTTCCGGGACACATGGGAATTCGAGAAGCTTGACATGGAAAACAACTCTATATACTCTGTGTCCAGAGGCGCACCGTGGAAAATGAGACTAACCGTTACCTCTTCTGAACTGGTTAACGCGACCATTGGGTTTGAACTTCCTTGGGAGGTAATAACTTACGTGAACGTGACTGGGTGGTACGACCAGACAGTAACTGAATACGGCGGGTGGATGTACAATAAAACTTCAGGCACTTACTATTGGAACAGTACAGTACCAGTAACTCGAATCAAGCAAGTATAAGG
>Ga0209635_10001769_pt1 | contig 16198 bp, 16 predicted proteins | sample DeeMarSWOR230_32_FD_187463 | JGI IMG/M metagenome (GOLD analysis project Ga0209635, IMG submission 187463) | Marine sediment microbial communities from White Oak River estuary, North Carolina - WOR-2-30_32 (SPAdes) (version 2) | ecosystem: Environmental > Aquatic > Marine > Intertidal zone >... | reverse complement strand
AATCAAAGCCCCCTCATCTGAAACTATATCAGTTAATTCTTCAGGGGATAAATTAACTCTCGGACGACCACCCCATTCACCCAGAATATTACTTGAGTAAGGTTCCAATTTCTTTTGAATAGATTTAACCATTTCAAAATCTTCAAAAAAAACTACTTCATGTATACTCTCTTGGTCTTCAATTTCAGTTTGGAGAATAAAATAAATATCTTTGTAACGATAAGCTCCATTTTTATCTTTTTCTAAGTTATTCTTTAGGTGTTTAAGCCAATCTGGTTGTAAAACATCTCCTGTACCTAAAATATTCAACCCTTTTTTTTTACAAGTATCAAACATTGTATCTAAACTTAAAGATTTTGATACTCCTATTGAATGGGGAGAATGTATATGTAAATCTGCGTTGAAGATATCCATTTATTTTCTGAAAGATTAGTTTTAATATATTTTAATTTCAATATAATTAAGATTCTATTATTTATGATTAAATAATGATCATTTTATCTTGAATAGGATCAGTTAATAAAATTCTAAAATTTTCATACTTTTTTTTATACTTGACTTTTTCTAATTTCCCTTCAACTAATACAACTTCTCCATCTTTGGTATGCTCACAAAAACGGCCTCTAAATGAACTTATTTCATTGATATCTTTTATCTGAACATTATCAGAGGTGGAATTACTTTCGAGGATTTTTGTAACTTTTATCTTATATGTGCAAGGTGTAAAAATAGAATCTTTTGAATCAATTATCTCTGCTTTTAGTTTAATCCTCCCTAAATTTTTAAATTGATAGTCATAAAAATTACCCTTCCAATCTTTAGGGCTTTTGATATATCTTATAAAAAAATCTATGCCCTTATATTTACCCTGATGCTTTTTCCTTTTTTCACATTTCAAAAATTCTTCGAATTTAACATCAGAACCACCAACTCTCCAATTAAAATGACTTTTATATTCATTTAAATTATACATTCGACAATTATTAGATTGTTTAAATATCTTTACCAATTTCTCTTGAAATTTCAAACTTGTTTCTGTACCGTATATTATTATATCGATATCAGATTCTTTAGTATTCAATTGTATCATTATTGATCCTGTAATCCCTATTGAATATTCAGGAATATTTCCTTGATTGATGAATAATTCGCATAAATCCTTAGAATTTTTCTCAATACTTGTTAAATTTTTTCCTTTTAATAATTCCTTAAAGAAATTTCGTGGAGTATATATTTTTTTTATATCAATATTTTTGACAGCTTGAGCCTCTAAATCTAGCTCTTTAGAAAAGAAAAGATACTTAGGATATTTCTTTCTCAAGAAAGCATATCTTTCGTTTAGATTGTATATCTTTTTAAAATGTGTGTTATCTTTTACTCGTTCTCCATCTGGATGAGGATAAAATCTTATAAAACCAATTTTTCTATCATTTGGGTGGAGTAGACCTTTTACATCAAAAAATAAGTTGTCATTTTTAGTTTCTATATAGTCCCCTTCAATGCCTTCAATAATCTTCATAAATTATACAGTGAGAACAATTAATATTTGGAAGGTGTTTTTGATTTTATTTTATGTTTTGGTATTGTTTTAAGTTTTCTTATTTCACGCTCAAAATTTCTTCTTTCATTAAGAAATCTTTGTTTATCTTTTTCTAATTTATCTCTTTCACGTTTAATAATACTCTTTTCATTATCTAATTTATTCTTCTCTTTTTCTAATTTTCTATATTCATTATTTAATCTATTAAATTTCTCCTCTAAATTAGGAATTTTACAGTTTAAGGAATTATATTTACTTTCTGCTGATGGAATTTTCCTCTGTAATTCTTTTAATTTTGCTTCTTCTTGTCTTCTTTTTTTTTCCAATTCTTTTATTTCTCTATCTACTTTATCTCTATTTTTTTTTAGATCTGCTTTTTTTTTTTCAATATCACGAGCTTTTAGATTTAAATCTTGTTTCTTATAACGTGTTTTTTCTCTTTCTTCTTTAAGTTTTTTCTTTTCATCAGAAATTCTATTTTTTTCATCAGTAATTTCCCTTTTTAAGTTATTAATATCTTTATTTAAATAATCTCTTTCTTTAGTTAGATCTTTAAGTTCATTTCTTAAATCCATTAATTTTTTTTCTAAATCATTGATAGTTCTATTTAAAGCCTCTTCTCTTCTTTCCATTCCTGGAAGTTTTGTTTTAATTTTTTTGATATTGTCTTCAAGTCTGATTTTTTCTTTATCTAAAAATTTTTTCTCCCTATCAACTTCTTCCCTTATTTTACCTAATTTTTCCCGAAATCTTTCTAATTCAGCATTTTTTTGATCCAATTCATCATTTTTTATTCTGATTTTATCTCTGAATTGTCGCTCTTTTGTAGCAAGTTGATTTTTATGTTGTTCAATTTGATTTTTCGCTATTTTTAATTGATCTTGTAACTTGTCCCTTTTTTCAAGAAGATATTTAACTTCAAATTCTTTATCTTTTCGTTTTTTTTCAAGATCTTCAATATTATCTTTATAATCTTGAAGTTGTTTAAGAACTTTTTCCCATTCACTTTTTTCTTTATCTAACTTAATCCGTTCTTTTTTAATTTTTTTTAATAACTTTTTATCTGAAATTATTTCAATTTCTTCATCAGGTGTTTTTTCTTGAATTTGATATTTGGGAATAGGTTCATCATTCATGATGGTTCTACAATTTCCTTTATCTTTTAATAAAGTAATATAATTACTAACTCTAAAGTGTTTGTATGTAAAATTAAATTAATTAAATTTTTCTGTGTTTTATCGATTTATATATTAACTATAGCTTCTATAATTTTCATAAAGAAAATACAAAAAAACTATTTATATAATCTCTAAAATTAATAATTGTAATAGGAATATAGGTGTTGAATAAATGGGTTTTGATGATGAGTTTGATGAGGAATTTGATGAAGAATTAGATGAGGATTTAGATGAGGATTTAGATGAGGATTTAGATGAACCCTCTTCAAAGACTCCTGAAGAAGTAGTTGAATCTAAAACACCCGCACCAGGAGTTATTACTGAAGGCAAAAAGATTTCCGTATATTTTATGTCGACCATAGGACCAGGTGAGAAAAAACAAAAATTAAATGTAAATACAGGCAATAATGTTGGAGATGTTAAAGAAACGGTAGCAAACTTATTTGGATTAGATCCTGCTGATTTTCATTTATCATCGGGTGGAGTTACTATGGATGAGAGTTCATTTTTAAAAGATTATAATATAAGTGATGGCGACGATATATTATTAATTCCAGCTAGTACAGCAGGTTAATTTTTAGAAAATAATAAAGCATTTAATATAATATACCTTTTTTTTATTTTCTTTCTTTTCTTGAGGGAATTAGAGCAATTTCATCGTCATCGTCTATATTGAAATCTTTTATTTGTGAATTTTCATCTAACAATATCCCTCCGGAAGAAAGTAGAAAAGTCTCTGGGTTATAATCAAATAATCTACCAATTTGCTCTTTAATAAAACTTACTAATTCATTAGTATCAATAATTAATAGTTTTGTTTTATCACCAGGCTCAACTAATGATCTTATATAAACTCGGATTTGATCTTCGATTTCAATAGTTCTTTGAGGAGGTGTATAAGTTATCTCCTCATCAAATTTATCCTTATTTCTTAACATATTTTCGATTATTGTTTTTCTCTCATTTGAATCAAAATAAAGCATTTCCCGGATAAACAAAATCTTGTCCATTTTTGATAATTGTAGGAGTTCTATTTTATTTATTTCATCTTGACTAAAAACTGAAAAAATATATTTATCAATTATCGGCATATCTTTATAGGACTCGTCTGATTCAACATATTCTTCAATTAAAGGTATAACATCAATATAATCTTCAATTATTTCAGCTGATTTCATTTTAATTGATTTTGGTTCAGGTACATATTTTTTTTTCTTTATCTTCTCATCCCAGCTACCTTTAGAATGTATAACAGTATATACTGTACTAGTAGATAGTACTGCAACACTACCTATTGTAAGAATGAGAAATAAAGAATAATTTTCTATTTGAAATAGGAAAAGAAAAGCATAAATCAAAATACAAACAGTATAAAGAGCGATAAGACTTAAAATTCTATTTTTTTTCCTCATAATTTATTAATTAGATTATGTTCTGAATTTAAAATATATAATTTAAAATTTAAATGAGATTGGAATGAAATTGAAGTTTTTATTTTTACTCACCTTTTATTAAATTTCTAACTTTTGTATACTGCTTAATATTAAATTTGAATAATTTTCTTTTATTATCTTTCTGTATATTTACTAATTTCAGATCTTTTAAGATATTTAAATATTTTTTAATTGTATTGTGATTCTTTTTTAGACCGGTTGCAATATCTGTAATTTTTAATGCTTTATTTTCTTGCTTCATATAATTAATTATTTCTTGAAGGATTTCTTTCTTTAAATAATAGTATAACTTATCATATTCAGGATTAGAATCAAATTTAAAGAAAATTCTATGATTATTGATCTGTTTTGATCTCACAAATCGAAATTTTTCTAAACATGATAAGTGCCATAAAGCTTGATTACTTCCGATATGCAGAGCTTTCATTATTTCATTAATATTTGACGGGTTCTTCTTAATATAATTAAAGATCTCATTTCTTTTTGGATGTTCTATAATATTATTTTTCATTAATCTTGTACCAGGGATAATAACTCTTCGTTTAATTAAATCCTTTAAGATTAACTCTATTCTATTCTCATTTATATTAGGATTATATCTCACCCTATTATTAATAAATGATATAATTTCTCTTAAGGAAAAGAAGGTCTTTTTTGCTAAATACTCTTCTACTAATTCAAGAACGACAGATTCTGCATTATTCAGAGAACTCATAGGCTTATACTTTTAATACGTTGATTATCTTAGTCTTTTAGTTTTCTTTTCTCTCTAGAACAACTTTTTATAATTTATATATATTAATAGGCATTCATACAATTTATAATATAATTTCTTATAAATCCTAATTTACTTCTTCGCATTTTTAGTATAACTACAAAAAACTTCAAAATCATTCCAAAGGGTTTTATAATATCTTTTTAATGCGATTTTATTAAGTCAAAAAAACATAACAAAATATAAAATAAAAAAAAGGAAGTGTTTTGAATGAGTTTTGATGAATTTGATGAAGATTTAGGGATGGAGGAACCTGTAAAGTCTAAAACTCCCGCATCTAAAACCCCATCCGCAGGAAAAAAGATTACTTTATATTTCATGTCAACGATTGGTCCTGGTGAGAAAAAGGAGAAATTAACAGTAAACGACAGTAATCAAGTAAGAGATATTAAACGAACTTTAGGTAATTTATACGGACTTGATCCGAATGACTTTCATATATCTTCTGGTGGAGTTACAATGGATGAAAATAGTCCCTTAAGAGACTATAATGTAAACGATGGCGATGATATTCTTTTGATCCCTGCGAGTACTGCTGGGTAAACTTATATAATTTTCTTCATAAACTATAATATGAGGGCATTAAGCCCTTAAATTTTTTTTATTTTTTTATAATTATTATTGGTGATAATATTGAAAAAGAGTTCAGATTTTTTTAGTAAAGACCTCACATCGGAAGAAAGAAATTTATATGACCGACAATTTAGACTTGAAGGATGGTCACAGAAATTAGTGAAAAATTCTCGAGTTTTAATGGTAGGGGTTGGTGGATTAGGTTGTGAAATTGCTAAAAACTTGGCAATGTTAGGAGTAGGTCATATAGACTTAGTAGATTTAGATATCATAGAGCATTCAAATTTAAATCGTCAAATTTTATTTGCAGGTGCTAAGTTAGGAGAACCTAAAGCTGTTGTAGCAGCAAAAAAATTAGCTGAAATTAATCCTAATATAATTGTCAAAGGATATCATACTTCCTTAGAAAAATTGGATCCAGCTTTATATCAAGCTGCTGATGTCGTTGTGGGGGGTTTAGATTCCATGAACGCGAGGTTGAATTTAAATGCTCAATGTATTAGATTTAGAAAACCATTAGTAGATGCAGGCGTATCAGGCTATTATGGTCATGTTTATACGGTGTTCCCATACAAAAATGCATGTTATGAATGTAACCCACTCCCAGTGGGGGAAAGTGATGAGATGGCAGCATGTACAGTGGTGGGTGTCCCAAGAAAAAGAATCCATTGCGTTTTCAAAGGAGATATGGCCTTTAAAGAAGAATTTGATAGGGATCCTAACCCAAAGAATATTAATGACATGAAATTTATTCAAAAAATTGCTAATGAACTAGTAAATAAACACAACTTCCACCCCGAGTATACTGAAGATGATATAGTAAAAATTATTGATAGGCATGATCCAGGAATTATTACCATAAATGCTGTTATTTCTGCATTACAGTCGCATGAAGTCATAAAGATTCTCCATTGGAAAAAAGGTCATAAGAGTTTAGGTGAACCCATTAAATCCTACGTTATTTTCAATGCTATAACAATGATGTTTTATCATATTGAAAAGAAAAGAAATCCGGAATGTTCTCAATGTGGAAAAAATGTTCGAAGATTTGTAGTGAAATTGAGAAGAAGCTCTCCATGTATTAATATAATCAAAACATTAGAAAAACATGGTTTTAAGTTAGATCCTGATCTCGAACCTGTTATAACACTACTGGATTTTAATGACGTTAAAATGATAGATTTGGAACAGAATCCAATTAATATCGGTTTAAGAAATTATGAATTTATGACAGTTGCAGGATTTATGGATGGAGAAATTTTTGTAACCTTAAAATTAAAATAAAAATTTAACCAAAAAATGTATTTTATAAAAATTTTATGAAATAATTAAAAATATAACTATAAATTTAGATATTTAAATTAAAAAACAAGAAAATGTAAAGGGTTGAGAATATGAGTGTAAGAAGTAGTCGAATTTCGCAAGATTTTGCAGGATTAAAAAAGTTATATAAACAAGGAACGATTGTTCAGTTAAAACCATTTAATCCAAAAAGAAAAAGTATTGATCATTTAGCAATGACAATTAAAGGCCCTAAAGGTACTGTTTATGCAGGTGGTCTTTTTAAATTAGAAATGAAATTCCCTACTCAGTATCCGAGACAACCACCTTTTGTTAGATTACATACTCCGATTTGGCATCCAAATTTTTGGGCAAAACCGAGTGAGTATAAGGGACAGAGGAATATTTGTTTGGCACTTGTAGATCCATCTTTAGTAGGAAAAAAGGGTGGATGGAGTCCATCAAAAACGGCTGTTACTGTCGTTCAGGCTATAATTGCTATGTTAAATACACGGGGAAAGTATGTAAATCCAACTGATGTTTTTAACAAGAAAGCAGCAATAGAAATGATGAAAAATCAGAAACTTTTTGAGAAAAAAGTGAAAAACCTCGTTAAAAAGTATGCTAATAAGAAATGGTGAATTTTAAAATGGGAGAAGAAAATTCGCATATAGATAATATCAAAGAAACAATAAAATTGAAAATTAAAGACATAATTAAGAAGGAATTGTTAGAGGAAATCTATGAAGAGTTAAAAATGGAAGAGAAGGAATTAGTTAATGAAATCAGTTCGATGATTTCTAAAAAAACTCCTGAAAAGCAAACGATTAAGCATGTAACAACTACACCTCCCGAATCGCAAATAGCAAAAGCAGAGGAAAAACATAATAATGAAGATGAAATAGAAAGAGAAGTATATATTTCAGTTAAAACTATTCTAAAAGTGGCGAGTCATGCTCTTAAATATGCTAATTCAAAAATACCTAGGCAAAATTGGGTAGAAGTAATAGGATTGCTCGCAGGGAGTGTAGATAATAAAAATGATATTTTACACATTGAGGATTACTATCCTATGGGTCATGGAACAGCTGTTTATGCTGAAATAAAAGATTATAAAAATTATGCGAGAGCTTTCCGAGATATTAAAAAACAAAAGTTATTTATTTGTGGTTGGGCACATAGCCATCCTTCTTATGGATGTTTCATGTCTAATGAAGATATTGGTACTCAATCAAGGTACCAAAAACTTTGGAATAAAGCTGTTGCCCTTGTTATCGATCCATACCTTATTGATGGAACTTCAGCAGGTTTTGAGATCTATCGTGCCGATCTAACCACAAATACTTGGTATCCCTTAGTATATGGTATAAAAGGGGCATTAGACATACGTATGTTACCAGAAATACTAAATTTTATGAATCCAATCATAGAGGGCAAAGCAGTTTATCTCGAATACGATGAAAATTGAAACAGATGAATTTTGGTGATTTTAAAACTGTGGCTAAAATTAAATCTGTGGTAATGGTTCTGGGGATTTTTTTATTCATAGGTATAATACATGGTGTTATTTCAGAATCGTTCAATGTATTTGTAAGTTGGTTTTTAATCGGAATCTGGTTAATTTATTCTTTTAAAGTTTTGAAAAATATTAAGCAATATAGAGAATTTAATTCACCTCATAATACAGCTTTTTTTACAATAGGACCTGTGTTTTTTGGAATTTTTTATTCTCTTTGGGGTAATTATACGGGTTTATTAGGAGAAAATCTTCTAGAAGGTTCAGATTTATATTTAAGTTGGTGGAGTATAATACTTGGATTTCCATATGTACTTTATGGTTCAATTTCTTTATATCGTTGTTTTAAAAAATACAATGTAATTTATTTTGGTAGAAAATCAGTAAAAGCACGTGGTTTTGGATATTTTTTAGGTATCTCCATCATCTTATTTATAATTATATATTGGATAAGCTTCTATTCCATTGCTGATTTTAGTGAATCTTTAATAACACCTCTTCATTTTTTAATTGATCTTAATCTTTTAATATTCCTCATTAGTACAAGTTTAATATTAATTATACATGGGTTAGCTGGAGGTCAAACTCGATTACCATACTTAAGTAGAGATTACATAACCCAGAGAACAAGAAGATTAAACACTTTAGCATCACCTAGAAGAAACACATCTCCTCGTAGACAAACTGTTCGTACGACAACTAGATCCTCTTCAACACCATCCACTCAGACGGTTTCTCGTACATCAAGATCAGTATCTCATTCAACAAGATCGACACCAACAACTCAAAGAAGAGTTACAAGTTCAAGAACTACAAGAACTACTCGAACTGTAAGTCAAAAACCAAAAAATTTTAATTTATATAAACCAAAAGCAGCAACCCTATCAATAGAAGATTTCAAGTGCATTTTTTGTTTTAAGTTACCCGAATTTCCTAAAGATAATGGTAGAGGGATAGTTCTATGTCCAAAATGCAGATATCCCGCTCATGCAGATGAATTTAAAGATTGGCTTACAACTTCTAATCTTTGTTCTCGGTGTAATGCACCTATACCTTCAAGTTTTAGAAGAAATCCTAAAATAATTAGTGTTAAAAATTATCTAATAATTATAAAGCATTTTGTAAGGAATAAACGATAAAATTATATATTAGATTTAAGAGCATTATTTTCCTATTTTTAATTTTTGTTTCAATGCGCCTATAGTAGTTTTCAATTCAGCATAAACATTATGGGGATGAATTGATTCAAAACTTTCAATTTTAAATATAATTTCAAAATTATCTTCAATGTTAGGAAAATTTCGTAATATGAAATTTTTTGCCATTTCTCTAATAACATCTTCTGAAAATAATGGTTTTAAATGAGCACTTCTTACTAGTTCTGCTTCTTCAGGTCTTTTTAACACAGATTGTATTTTTCCGCTCATAGAATCTTCTATTACATCGATAATATCCAATACATCAACCTTATGACTTGTTATATCTTTTATTTGGACAATGATCGTTCCAATAGATCTTTGATTATGTGAGGAGAAGGGAAGAATATTTATTAATTTCTTAAGATCTTCTTCGGTCACTCTAATATCTTCCCTTGTTTTAATAATTTCTTGGGCATATTCTTGAGACATTTCTTTAGCACACGGACATACTGTTATCCCAACTGCACTAGCACCAATAAAATAATTAAAATCGATCCTTCCCGATTCATCTCTATTAGCTCTTACAAAAGAACTGATATCATAAGATTTTTGGATATTTCTAGAATTATTTTCTCTAACTTGGACGATAATTTTTCCTTCTAATTTAACTTCTGCTTTTGAGGTATATGGATGTCGTTCTAATAATTTTTTAACAATCCTATCACCTACTAATTCGATTGTAGGGGTTGGTTTGTAAATAACTTCATTTATGACCTCTTCTATGGTTTCAGAAGTCCGCGACATATGTATTCCTCGTTGTTGAGCAGGAAGATCAATTAAAGCAGAGATCTTTGGATAAAAAGAGTATTTTTTATTTTGTTGAACAATTTCAACTTTTTTCTCTAATTCGACAATTCCAACTTTATCAATCGCAATATCTATTGATGAACCAGAATCTTGTAAATCCATTTTAAATTTATGAATTTTAGATCACTTGAATCATAAAATTATTTTTTTCTATTCTATTCTTTAAAAGGTTTAGAAATATTTAAAATAATTTACATTGTTTATGAATTAATGGCAAATAAATACTTATTTAGCAAATATGCTTTAATTGGTGAGAACTTAGATTTAAAACAGAATGTTAATTTAGAAATTGATCATAATGGAAGAATTATAGGGCTTTCTTATAATAACATAGTTGAAAATTTAGAAATTTTACAAAACCATCAGACATTTTTAATGATGCCTGGTTTGATCAACTCACATATCCATATTGGAGATAGTTTTACGAAAGAATTAGGTTTTAATAAAGATTTAGAAGAGGTAGTTGCTCCACCATATGGTCTTAAACATAAATTATTAAGACAAACTCCTGAAGAAATTAAAATAAAAGGAATTGAAAATGCTGTTTTAGAAATGCTTTCAAATGGCATTACCTTTTTTATTGATTTTAGAGAGGAAGGTATTGAAGGGGTAAATCTTCTAAAAAAAGCACTTAGAAAAAGTTCAATTAACTATTTAACCTTAGGGAGATTTATGGATGAAAGTGAAATAGAATCTATTTTTGAGTTAGCAGATGGAGTTGGATTATCTAGTTATAAACAAGTCACTTCATCAAATAAGAAATTTATTTTATCTGCTAAACAGAAATTTAAAAAAATCATTGCGTGTCATTGTGCTGAAAATATTCGTAGTGATAGTTTAATAAAGAATTTATTTAATGATAATCTTGTCGATGTCATCGTTCATGGAACAAAATTTATGAAAAAAGATTTGGAGAAAATTATTGAAAATAATATCTCTCTTGTTTTATGTCCTCGTTGTAATGGATATTTTGGAACTGGATTTCCCCCTATTAATGAAATTTTAAAGTTTAGAGTTCCAGTATCATTAGGAACAGATAATGTGATGGTAAATAATACTGATTTATTTGAAGAGATACGATACTTTTATCGTGTTTCAAGAATATTATGCCGCCATAATAAAGAATTTCAATTTACTTCTAAAGATTTATTGAAAATGGTAACAGTTAATGCAGTAAAAAATTTTAATCTTGAAAATCAATTTGGTTCAATTTCAAAAGGAAAATATGCTGATCTTTTCTTAATTGATCTTGGCCATCCAAATTTGTTTTGTTATAATTTAAATTCTAATAATATATATGATATAATTACTCAAAGAACAAAATCAGAAAATATAATAAAGACTTATATTAAAGGAAGGGTAGTATTTGAAAGAAAATGATAAACCTTATGTCATTTTAAGCTCTGCAATGACTATAGATGGAAAAATCTTATACTAAGAATATAGACTATATCTCATCATAGAATTAATACTAAAATCAGTTAAAATGAAAATGGGAATCCAAGAATATTACTTTATATAATATTTTTCACAATTCTCAATATAATTTATAGAAATTTATATAGAAACTTTATATATCTTCTTGTTGTGTTTAAATCGTATATTTTGAAATAAAAAATTGATAAATTTATCAAGAGTATGAGTTATTAAAGATTTTTCAATAATAATCATCAATTCAATAAAGAATATTTATTAAATTCATTTTAAAATATGCCTAAATCTAAAATATCTTATGAAGATTGTTTAAAAATAGCAAGACAACGAGGAGGAAGAATAATAAGTTCAAAAAGTAAATTTAATTACTTAAAATCAAAATATAAATTTAGACCTAGTAGAGTTCCACTGGAGTGGAAGTGTGGAATTAAAGAACATAATCCTTGGACAACAACATACAATAGTATTCAACAAAATACATGGTGTCCTGAATGTGCAGGAAATTGCTTGCCTAAAACATATGAAGATTGTCAAAAAATTGCTGAAGAAAGAGGAGGAAAGCTATTAACATCCAGAAATGATTTTAAAGAATTAAATAAAAATCAAAATCCAAGCCAAATTATGTTAAAATGGAAATGTGAGAATATTAAACATAATACATGGGAGGCACCCCATACTCGCTTACAACAGGGAAGTTGGTGTCCAGATTGTGCTGGAAATAGACCCAAGACATATGAAAAAATCAAAGATATCGCAGAATTTAGAGGAAAAGAAGAAAATGGAATCGCTGGTAAACTACTAACAACTAAGGATAAATTTGAAGAATTAAAAAAAAAAAAAAGCCCAAGTCAAATTATATTGAAATGGAAATGTGGAATTAAAAATCATAAACCATGGAACACTACATATGATAGTGTTTTAAGAGGTCATTGGTGTCCTTATTGTTCAGAAGGGAAAAGTGAAGAAATTTGCCGCTGGTTTTTTGAACAAATTTTTAAAAAAAAATTTTCCAAGATATCATTATCCAAAATAATCCCTAAATATAGTGGTCGGATGCACTTAGATGGATATGCTGAAATCCAAATAATGAAGAAAATTTTTAGATTGGGCTTTGAATATAATGGAATTCAACATTATAAGTTTCCAAATTTTTTTCATAAAAATTATCAAGAGTTTTTGAGACAAATCCAAACAGATAAGGTTAAAAAAACATTATGTGAAAATAATAAGATCTTATTGATAATTGTTCCCTATAAAGTTATTTATAATCAGATGCTAGATTTTATAATAAAGGCATTTGAAAGAATTTCTAATATCAAATTATTTAATATACCAAAATATAATTATAGATTTAGAAATATCCAATCAGCAGGTTTAGAATCCTTTTTTTAATTTATTTAAATAAGTTAAAATTTTAATTTTTCTTTAATTCCAAAAGACAGTAATAATAAAATTTTAATTATAGAAGATCTAATATAATTTGAACGTGTATTCTATGGAATCTGAAAAACCATATGTAATTCTAAGCGCAGCAATGACTATTGATGGCAAAATAGCTTCAAAAACAGGAGATTCTGATCTTTCTGATAAAAAGGACTGGCGAGACGTCCATAGACTTCGTGCGAGTGTAGACGCAATTATGGTTGGAAAGGGAACAATTTTGAAAGATAATCCAAAATTACGTATTAAATATCATAAACATAGAGGATACTATAGAATTGTTTTAGACAGTAATTTGACAATTCCATTAGAATCCAATGTTATTACCTTTCAACAAGAAATTTATCCTACTATTATTTGTACGACTGAAAATGTTCCACTGAATAAAATAAAATTGTATGAAGATAAAGGGGTTAAGGTTATACAAGTAGGAGATGGTAACCATGTTAATATATTAGAGCTTTTATCTATCTTAAAAGAATTTGGTATAAATTCGATATTACTGGAAGGGGGGGGTACATTGAACTGGAGTTTTATAGAAAAAAATCTTATTGATGAAATACGGTTAACTATAGCACCTTGGATTGTAGGGGGAAAAGAAGCAACTAGCCTTGTTGACGGAATTGGATTTGAAAAAATTAGTAGCTCGCCCAGATTTGACCTTTTTGATGTGAAAATTAGGACATATTACGTTACTTTAAGTTATAAAAGGAAGAAGTGATGAATGGAGAAATAAAAATCAATCATTTAAAAAGCTTGAATCTTAAGAGATTAAGGGAAAAGGTTAAAGATATAAAAGCTCAACTACCTGAGAGAGAGCGTAAGAAAATCACTTATTCTAAAAACTTTACACTTTCTCTATCGAATTATTGTGTTAATCAATGTGGATATTGCTTTTATCATTATAAAATCCCTAAGCAGAATGATGAATATAATTTAGTACTACTAAGTAATAAGCAAATAGAAGGTTTTATTCAAAAAGGACTACAATTCAATTGTAAAGAAGCTCTTATTATGTCTGGAGAACGTCCTGGAAGCTTTCTAGAAGTCAAAAAAGAGTTAGAAAAAAGAAATTATTCAAATTTTATAGAATTTGTAAAAAACCTTTGTAAAAAATTACTAGATTTGAATATTTTACCTCATACAAATTTAGGATTTTTAACTTATGAGGAGATGAAGGAATTAAAAAGATATAATGCGAGTATGGGTTTGATGCTCGAAAGTACTAGCATGAAGCTTTTTAAAAAAGGAGGGGTTCATGAACATTCTCCTGGAAAAATCCCAAAAAAACGATTACAACATATTAGGAATGCTGGAAAATTAAAAATTCCGTTTACCACAGGCTTGCTAGTAGGTATTGGAGAACGTATTGAAGATATTATAGAAGATTTATATTTAATTAAAAATATCTCTAATGAATACGGACATATTCAAGAAGTTATAATTCAGAATTTTGTAAAAAAAGAAGGAATTCCATATAAACCTAAAAATCCTCTTGCAATTGAAGATATGCTAAGAATTGCTGGAATAGCTCGAATTGTTTTGGAAAATGAAATTGCTATTCAAGTTCCACCAAACCTTATAAATGGTTATGAAAAGTATTTTATTGATATGGGAATTGATGATTTTGGTGGTATTTCTCCGTTTACAATTGATTATATAAATCCTGAGAATACATGGCCTCAAATTGAGAAATTGAATAAAATATGTAAAGATGAAGGTTATAATCTCCAAGAAAGACTCCCCATTTATAATAATTTTATACATAAAGAAGGTTTTTGTTCAGAAAATATTAAAAAAATAATTGATAATATAAATTTAGATGACTAATTCTCAGTTTTTTGAACATATTGAATCAAACATAAAAGCAATTTTAAAAAAAGCTTTAAATTCAGAGGATTTAAGCTCAGAAGAAGCATTAAAGTTATTAATGGTAAAGGGAAGAGAATTTTTTGCTCTACAGTATGTAGCTGATAAGATCTGCTTCGAAAAAAAGGATAATATTGTATCTTTTGTAATAAATAGAAATATTAATTTCACTAATATTTGTTATCAACAATGTAAATTCTGCTCTTTCAGTTTACCTGCAAACCACCCTAATGCTTTCTTACTCTCTATTGATCAAATTGGAGAAAAAGTAAAGGAAGCAAAAAATTCTGGATGTAGCGAAGTTTGTATTCAAGGAGGTATAAATCCTGAATTAAACTTTGAATATTATTTAAATATCCTTAAAACTGTTAAAAATATTGACCCAAATATTCATATTCACGCCTTTTCACCACAAGAAGTATTTTACATGTCTAAGCTATATGGAAGTTCAATAGAAGATACATTAACTGAACTAAAAAATTCAGGTTTAGATTCAATTCCAGGGACTGCTGCAGAGATATTAGTTGATGATATACGAAAAATCATTTGTCCAAATAAGGTTAAAACTTTCCAATGGAAGGATATTATTGTTACAGCTCATAAATTAGGGATTCCAACGACCTCAACTATAATGTATGGACATATCGAGAAATTATCTGATAGAATTAAACATTTGGAAATTTTAAGAGAAATCCAAAATGAAACTCATGGTTTTACTGAATTTGTCCCATTACCTTTCGTAAAAGAGAAACCTATTTTATCGAAACTTAAAAATTTCCCTTTAAATCCCACCTATGGAATGGATGATTTAAAATTGTTTTGTGTCGCAAGAATTTTTTTAAATAATTATATTGAGAATATACAATGTAGTTGGGTGAAATTAGGACCTAATTTTGCTCAAGTTGCCTTAAACTACGGGGTAAATGATTTTTCCGGAACTTTAATGGAAGAAAATATATCAAAAAGTGCTGGTGCTGAATTTGGAGAGTATTTAACTCCCGATGAAATAGTTCAAATAATAAAAATGGCAGGAAAAAGACCAGCACAGAGAGATACACTATATAATATTATAAAATATTATTAAATCCTGACTTTTAATGAGTTTCACGAGATTGTAGCAAATCTAATACAT
>Ga0209635_10001765_pt1 | contig 16219 bp, 11 predicted proteins | sample DeeMarSWOR230_32_FD_187463 | JGI IMG/M metagenome (GOLD analysis project Ga0209635, IMG submission 187463) | Marine sediment microbial communities from White Oak River estuary, North Carolina - WOR-2-30_32 (SPAdes) (version 2) | ecosystem: Environmental > Aquatic > Marine > Intertidal zone >... | reverse complement strand
GAGAAATACTTAAAGACCGATCCTGAACTTGCCAATGTGGCGAAGCAATTAAAATCAATGGAAAAGCCGCAAACCATTCCTGTTCCGCTTTCGCAGGATGATGAAATGAAAGCCTACAGGAAAGCCAGAAGGCAGAACTTTCTTCGGATCATCCTCTACGCAGGAGGAATATTCATTTTATTCGTGCTGATGATTTCTGTGTGGATGTTCTTTTTTGGCTCATCATAATTAACCAAATTTCAAAAATTCAATTTTCTTATCAACCGAAAAAAATATTGTACCTCTTTTATTATTGAGGTTTGAAAATAATATTGCCGGTCATGTGAAAATTTTAATCATACCATGACTGCCTGAGATATTCTTTCATATTCCTTTGTATGCTTCCAATACCCCGATATTTTCTTTCATCAAGTGGATAAAGAAAATATCTATACGCCTAAGCTGTCCGAATGCGGATATCAAGTGTTCAATAATGAACATATAATGTTTCATAAGCCCTAATCAACCCCATAAGATGATTTTGGTATATTTTTTGCAGCTAAATAAAATTTAAGAAATTGAACACAAACGATATTTAGAGGAAATTTTGAGATTGTCGTAATTTCAATATTTTCAAAGGAGCTAAAGTGAGCAATAACATTGAAAACAAAAGCAGAAGAAGTTTCATTAAAAAGGGATTTACAGGTCTTGCCGGAGCAATATTGGTTCCCTCTACCATCAAAATGGATGGAAACCCTTCTCATCCCAAAAAAGAGGGCAAGAAATTCATCTATCGCACCCTCGGGAAAACCGGAATCAAGCTGCCGATTGTCAGCATGGGTACATATGATGCCACAAGTGTTACCAACATTGCGCTCGATGCCGGAATCGTACACATTGATACCTCTGCAGATTACAATAAAGGCAATGATGAAAGAATGTTTGGAGAAGTTTTTAAAAACCGTCCACGAGATTCTTTTGTCATCGGAACAAGTATCGGCATGTGGCAATTCAGAGAGGCCGACCAGGTCAAGAAAACCATTACTCAGAAAACATTACAAGATTATATCGAAGGAAGTCTTCAAAGACTTGATCTGGATTACATTGATATTTATTACCTCGGAGGAATTCAGCATAAGGAAATTGTCGAGTATGAACCCTATTTAGAAGTATTAAAAGAGTATAAAAAGGCAGGCAGACTTCGTTTTCTCGGTGTGACCACACATTCCAATGAGCCAGAAATAATCCGCACAGCAACCGACGGTGGGATTTATGATGTTGTTCTGACTGCCTACAATTTCAGAAAGACCAACAGGGATGAAATCAAGAAGGCTGTGGCCTATGCGGCCAGCAAAGGCATGGGTATCGTGGCTATGAAAACCCAGGCTGGTGTGTATTGGGATGGAAAAGAAAAAAAACAAATGATCAACATGAAAGCTGCATTAAAGTGGGCCTTACAGGATGAAAATATTCATACCGCGATACCGAGTTTTAAGAATAGCGATCAATTATATGAAGCCTTATCTGTCATGGAGAACCTCGAGCTGACTCCACAGGAAAAAGCCGATCTTAAACTGGGCCAAGGCAACTCTTCAACCGGATTATTCTGCTCTCAATGTAAAGAGTGTATACCTCAGTGCCCGGCTGACCTGGATATTCCTACACTGATGCGCAGCTACATGTATGCTTATGGTTATGAAAGCCCGGTAAAAGCCAGGGAAACTCTCGATTTCATTAATCTTTCAAATATTCCGTGTATCAATTGTGAAACCTGCCGAGTCACCTGTTCTTCAGGATTCGATGTGAAAAGGAAAGTAATCGATATCGCAAGACTTAAAGACGTCCCAAAAGAGTTTTTAGTGGTTTAATGAGATAAGAATTAAGTCGCCTGGTAGGCTTTCCTGCTTTTAGCAAAGTCTTTTTTTAGCGTAAAAATGAGACGACGGATTCCAAATCCGATGATCTTACTGCATACTTGATAGAATACTTGCCCTTCAATCCATCCAACCTTACAGTGGGAAACACATCCTGAATTACAGTTAATAAATGAAGAGAGTTTAGGTGAAATGCCAAACCGGAAATTTTCACGTTACTAAGATCCATAAGTTTTCACTTTTTTTTAATAATATATTCCTTTTATTTTGACACCGTATACTCCGTGTGGTAAAAAACGTTGCGTGTGAAAAAAGGCATTTCAGGAAGAGCTTTTGAGGAGGAGGAGTGAATGAAATTCAAGAAACTTTCCATTGTTTTTCTCTGTGTGTTCATTCTCATCGCCGTAACCAGCAGCTGTGCTCCAGGAAATACGAGATTTGATGAGAAGCCGGCTGGCTTCTGGGCTGGACTATGGCATGGTCTCATTTGTGTGATCACATTCATAATCAGCCTGTTTTCCAAGAGTGTGGAGATGTACGAAATAAGCAACAGTGGTGGCTGGTACAATTTTGGCTTTTTGCTCGGAGCTTCAATAGCTCTAGGAGGAAGCTGGCGTTCTACTTGTAAAAAGAGAAGGAAAAAGAGCGATCGAGAAAAAGAGTGGACTGAGATCGCTGAAAAAGTGGAGGAAAAAGTCCGTAAAGGTATCAAAAACTGGGCTGAAGAAGAGGATGTTAAACAGGACGACTGGGAAGAGATAGGGAGGAAAATCGAGGAGAAGATAAAACGCGAGCTCCGCAAGTGGGCAGAAAAGTAAGCCGTAATTATGGGCACCTCCACTATAATTCTAGGTTACTTGTGTCCTAATTGTAACTGTCTGAGGTGCACTTCGGTATAATCTGGTATACTTCCATATACCTTCAAATAATTTTCTAAGTTGCTGATAAGACTGCCTACTACTTAATTTTCAGAGGGTTAGAAAAATCGCCGAGATGAAATCCTGAGTCTAAAGAGACGACAGGAAGACGGATCACAAATCCTAACAATTAATATATCAACAGGGATCGACCATCTGATCGATCCCTGACGGTGAAAAATGAAGGAGGAGAATTCTGTCCCTTATTTAAGCTTTTTAAGGACATCCAACTCCATAGTGGCAAGTTCCAATTCGGCTTGAGCGGCATCCAGAGCATACTGCATCTGCTTGACCTCCATCGGAGAAATCATCCGCTCGGTTTCAAGGGTTTTTAGCCGCATCATCTGCTCCTTCAAAGTATCAACCCTCGATTGAGCCAGGTGCAAATTCCTTTCAGCAACATTTAGCCGGTCTCCGATTTCAACCTCCTGCGCCGTGATTTCCCCGGCGACAAAACGTTTTCGTAAATCAAGCCGTTCTTGGATCTTGTCAATCATCATCTTTCTGTTGGCAATCTCCGACTGAATCAGATCCAACTCATCCTCTTGGACTAAACCCTTCTCAACCAACTGTTTGAGCCTTTCCACACGGCTCCTGAACAATTCCAAATCCAGTTCAATCTCTTTTATCTCAATCTTCAACCGCTCGCTGACAAAATCACGGCCGCCCATCTCAGGTGCATAAAGTTCGTTACGCGGAGCTACCCCGGACGCTTTCACCTCATCCAGGTTCAACAGCGAACTATTCCAATCCAACTCGGCTCTCTTCGCTGCAATTTGGATCACCCTGTATTCCTCTTCTTCGACCAATCCGTTTGAAAACCGCATTTCAGCCCTGGAAGCTATCTCTCTGGTGGACTCAAGATGAGCCTTTTTCAGTTTAACCTCGGTTTCAGCCCTGGCAATCTCTATTTTTTTTCGCCAGGAATCCTGGATATACTCAGCCGCTTTGATCACGGCCACACCGGTCATCAGGATGCCCACCATGCAGGTTATTGCAACCACCTTCCGGGGAATGGCGATTTTTCCGGAGGCGGGTTTCAAACGGCTTGCCCTTCGGTATTCCGAGGACAATTGCCATTCCAGCCTATCCAGAAACTGGTTATCAGGTTCGTAAATCTCACTCATTTTTTCCTCCATTTGTTTTTGAATCAGGAAGCAATGATTTCAAAGACTGGCGGGCCCGCCTTAATTGTCCTTCAACTGCCCTTTCCGAGATGGCCATCTCGTTGGCTATCTCCCTGATACTCATCCCGTCGTAATAGAACGCTTCAAGAATTCTGGCCTTTTTTCGTCCCAAGGTAGAGATAGCCAAAAATATCTCCAAAGATTCGAACTGATCCTTTGATGTCTGACTGGCACTATCAGGATTAAGGTCTAAATTTTCTTTGTTGACCCATCTTTTTTGCCTCAGATAGTCGATCAGGATATTTCGAGCCACCCGTTTCAACCAGGCCAGGGGAGAATCGGGCACGGCCTTACGGTTCCAGTCATCCAGTGCTCTCAGGTAGGATTCCTGTACGATGTCCTCAGTCAATTGCCGATTCCCTCTTGTCCGCTTGGCCATATACCCGTAGAGGGGATGGACCGTTTCCCTGTACATTTTTAACCATTGTTGTTCGGTCACAGCATCTGTCTCCTTCTTTAGTACATTCTACTCTTATGACGTTTTCTTCAAACAAAATCCCACAAAAAAATTTAAATGCCTAAAAATAATATATAGAGGAAATTGGTCATCTCTGTTAAGTGACAACATTACGATATTAATACATCTCAAGAATCACTGTGAATTTTGTATTTGACACTTGAGATTTTCTTCCCTAAAGTAGATTTAATTTAAAGGATTATTCCATCTTCAAAAGAGTAAAAGGAGTGAGTCGTGACCGAAACAAAATCCAGAATGAACCGAAGGAAATTCCTATCCAGAGGATTACCTGGCATTGCGGGTGCTTTTGCTCTCGCCCATTTGGGATCTATGGGGACTGGCTGTAAAAGAGCCGAAGAAGGGAAAAAGCGTAAAATGGTGTACCGCACCCTTGGAAAAACAGGAATAAAACTCCCGATTGTCAGCATGGGGACCATGGATGCCATCTCAGAAGCTCTGGTGAGAACGGCCCTGGATGCAGGGATCTGCTACATCGCGACTGCCCCATACTATGCGAACGGCCGCGCGGAAGAATTCGTTGGCAAAGTCATTAAAAACTACAAAAGAGAGGATATCATTATTGCGACGGGTGCTATCCCGCAGCCGATAGATTATAGATCGGGCGTTTTTTCGAAAGATACCGATATCGCCAGATTTGAAAAAGAATTCGAAGGGAGCCTGAAAAGGCTGGATGTTGACTATGTTGATATTTTTGGCCTTCCTTTTGCCGCCAAAAAAGAATCGGTCATGTTTGAACCCTTGATGAAATCGATGGAAAAGATGAAAAAGGCGGGGAAAGCCAGGTTTTTAGGTATAGGTTCACATAGTTACGTTCCAGAGGCTGTCCGTGCGGCTGCAGACAGCGACTTTTATGACGTGGCCATGATCGCTTACAACTTCCAGGTCAAAGACATCGAAGAACGGAAACAAGCTATTGCTTATGCAGCAAAAAAAGGGATGGGAATAGTCGCCATGAAGACCATCACGGGTGAATCGTGGATGGCTGGGAAACAGGAAGCAGTGAGCAATGCCAAGGCAGCCCTCAAATGGGTTCTGCAAAACGAAAATATCCACACCGCTGTCCCGGGCATCTCCACATTCGACCAACTGGAGACGGATCTGTCAATCATGGAAGACCTCACACTGACACCTGAAGAAAAAAAATATCTAGAAATAGCGCGCATCAACCATAAAGACAGCCTCTTCTGCCAGGGGTGCGGAAGCTGCCTGAAACAATGCCCATCCGCGCCGGACATCCCCACCCTGATGCGCTGCTACATGTATGCTTATGGATATCGGGACCTTGCCGCTGCCGTGAGGAGCATAGAATCCGTCAAGGATAATCCTGTCGCCTGTGCCGATTGTTCCTCGTGTGTGGTGAAATGCACGATGGGTTTTGACATCAAGGAAAAAGTCCTCGATATCATCCGCTTAAGAAATTTTCCGCCGGAATTAATCGCTTAAAATTCGAGAATAATGTCCGATAATGCAAAGGTCACCAGGCACCCTAAGCGGTGACGATCCCCAGTGGTTTGCGAGTTTTCCATTTACCGCGGGTGAAGTCGGGGAATTCGACAGGAGTACTGTTGGCGGCGATGGATTTCTCGCTCAGAGCGACTACAGCGCTGATGGCAGCGCCTTCATAGACGTCCGAATCCGTGGGTTGGCCCTCCCTTAAACACTGGATCAGGCGGTAGTCCTCGATGAAGTCCATTCCGCCGTGACCGGCACCCTGAGCTTTTTCCTCTAGAGAAGTCAGCAGGGGATGTTTATACTGCTCGTTGTAAGCGGCGAGGTCTTCCCACCTGTGAGGGCTGGAAACCCCTTCGATATAGATTTTTCCCTCAGGATACTTCCGGGCCAGACCCTTCGTGCCCTGGATCAAAATCTTGCGGCTGTAAGGCCGGGGAGAATTGGTGTCGTGCGTTACCAGGATGGTCTGGCCTTTATATGTTTTGATCAAGGTATTGACTACATCTCCCAGAGCATAATCGGTTTTGGCCAGGGGATGGTCCTCTCCATAGAGTCTGATCGCTTCCAGCTTCAGGCCGCGCGACGGGCTGCTCATGGATACCAGATATTCAAATTTATTGCCGCGGGTGATGTCCATCCACTGGGCGACCGGGCCGAGACCGTGAGTGGGATAAAGGTCCCCATTCCGTTTGATGGAATACTTCAGCCGCCAGTCCTTGGGATAGTAAGGCGAGCGGCCCGTGCCGAACTTCCATTCCCTCAGGTCGTGCAGATAGCCGCATTCAGCGTGGAGCAGCTCTCCGAACAGGCCCTGACGCACCATGTGGAACAGCATCAGTTCGGTCCGGTCATAGTTGCAGTTTTCCATGGTGCAGCAGTGCTTCTTGAATTTTTCGGCGGTTTCGACCATCTCCCAGCATCCTTCCAGGGTGATGGCCCCGGGCACCTCTGTGGCGGCGTGCGAACCGGTCTCCATGGCTTTGACGGAAATGGGAACGTGCCATTCCCAGGGAGTCGCGTTATAAACCAGGTCCAGGTCTTCGGTGTCGCACATGCGCTTGAAATCCTCAGGACCTCTAGAATACCCGGCTGGCTTGGGCTTCCCGGCTTTCACACACTGCTCCTGAGCCCAGAGAATCCGTTCTTCCCTTATATCACAGACGGCTTTTATCTGCACTTCCTCGATGCGAAGCAGGTTCCGGAGATGTCCGCTTCCCTGATTTCCGACGCCGACATAACCCACGCGCACCGTTTCAATCGGCGGAGCGGCCAGATGCTCGGTAGGCACTGTTTCCAGTTGAGGCTGCCGGACGCATCCATACTTACTCATGGTTATGCTCCCTAATGCCATCCCCAGTCCGGCTGTACTGGTTTTTTTGAGAAAATCCCTGCGGTTCAATCCTTTTTTCATAGCGACACCTCCTATCTATTTTTTTGAATCAGCGTCTATTCATCCCGGTTGATCATTTTGGGGACGAAGCACCTTTAAAAAGTCGGCTCCTCGCCTACTCAGAGTGCGACAGTCAACAGGTCTTTGGGTTTTTATTATAATCGAGAACATTTCCCGTTAAAAGAATAAGTTTAGCTGGTTATATCCATTTTAATATTTTTTTTGTATTATTGCAGATGTTATTTTAAGATTTCGTCTAAAGTGCATCATTCAAAATATAAGGAGGAGAAATGTCTAAAATCCTTAAAACCTTAGCTCTTGGAATTCTTATCCTTTGGGGTGCATCTTTTTATGCTTTAGCCGTTGATATCAGCGGCACTTGGGACATGACCATTCAGACTGATCGTGGAGACTGGAATACGGAACTCACTATCGAGCAGGAAGGCGAGAAAATAAAGGTGACCATGCCAGGTTGGCAGGGGGATCAAATCGAGGGAGAAGGGACTGTCAAAGACAATAAAATCGAATTTACCTTCAACATCAGCACTCAGAGAGGCGACTTTTCCATAACCTACACTGGAACTGTAGAGGGCGACACCATGTCCGGCGAAGCTGAGATGGGAGACTTCGGCACCATGCAGTGGACGGCCAAGAAAAAATAAGCAAAGCCGTTTCCAGAGGATTTTCTCTCGTTCTCACTCCTTTTGAAAGCTTTTTTCAGCTCTAAAGGGACATGAGGAGAGGGCTTCTCAATTTTCTATCATCCTTATGATGTAAATATCCACTATCAATACTTCTGAGGAGAAAGAAATGAATGCCAGAAAAATGATTTCATCATCAATAGGGGTTTTGATATCGACCGGATTGGCCTATTTGGCCTTTGCCTATCCCACAATATTTCCGACTGGAACCACTATCTACAAACCTGATGAATGCTACAATAGCTATATTCTGATCTCAGACCACGCTTCTTTGGGCAATCATCCTTCAGCTGAAATCAGGGAAAGAAGTGAAATCCCGGATGATATCCGTCTTATCGACATGAACGGGACTGTGATCCACACCTGGAAGGTCATTCCTCATTTCAATAAACGTTGCAGATTCCTGCCCAACGGCCATCTGCTCTATGTGGGTCCAGAAAAAACGATCATTGAATATGACTGGGATGGCAACGTCGTCTGGACTCATAAGGGGATTGATTCCATAAATGACATGCGTTGGCTACCCAACAATAACCGGCTGTTCCTGGCTCACGAACCTCTTCCTGAAAAGCATCAGCAGAAGGTTAGGGATATCGAAATCTCTCCCTGGTGGCCGCTTCGAAAAAGAGGGAGCGAGGAGAAGCAATTAGGCGGTGACATCTATGAAGTGACTCCGGATAAGAAAATTGTCTGGGAGTGGCATGCCTGCAATCATCTTGACCTGAACAGATTTTCACCCGTCACGCCGGAAGGAGACTGGCTTCACATGAATACAATCTGCCCTCTCCCGGAGAACAAATGGTACGATGCCGGCGACAGAAGGTTCAAACCGGGCAATATCCTCATCAACCCGAGAAACATAGACACCCTCTACATCGTTGATAAAGAGACAAAAGAGATCGTCTGGGAGTGGACTCACAATTATAAGGGCGGATTATCCCATTGTCATGAACCAGAAATGATCGAGAAAGGCTTGCCTGGAGAAGGCAACATTATCCTCTTTGACAACGGGCTTTTCCCCAGGAACAGGACACATTGCGGCCAAACATTCATCATTGAATTCAATCCGGTGACCAAGGAGATCGTCTGGAAGTATGAGACCGAAGGATACGCAAACATTAAATTCTTCAGCAAGACGATGGGCTCCCAGAAGAGACTTCCCAATGGAAATACGTTTATAGCCGAGGACAACACCGGGAGACTCTTTCAGGTCAAACCTGACGGCGAGATTGTCTGGGAATATGTGAACAGAGGCGGGACCTGCCGTCCCTTCCCGGTCGCCTATGACTACTGCCCCCAGTTAAAAGCATTGCCCAAGCCACCCGAGTTCTCCGTAACACCGCCGAACAACCTGGAATGGCACATCCAACCCGATGTATTGAGAAAAAAGATTGACGATTGACAACTTTCTGATAAGATCGGCTTTTACCTTCTGAGGAACAGCCACACTGACAATTCAGCAACCTTCCCATTGACAGGAGCCAGCGGATTTCATTATATTTATCTCAAAATTTAGAAGCATGGCGGTGTTCAGAGGAGTGGCGCCGGCAGGTGAAGAGAATTTGCGCGCTCAATAATGCCTGTGCGGGATAATCCATGAGCGCTAGGAGGAGGGAGTCAAGGCTACCCAGTTTCGGACCATGAAACGCCGGGAATTTTTGCGGTTATCTGGCACAGCAACTGCCGCCGGATTCCTTTCCGGGACCTCTTTATTCTCTGCATCCCGAAGTCAAAACCAAAAGCCCAACATCCTCCTTATCATAGTTGACGACCTGCGTCCCGAGCTGGGCTGTTACGGAAAAAAGGTGATCAAAACTCCGAATATAGACCGTCTCGCCCAGCAGAGTGTGGTCTTCACCAAAGCTTACTGCCAGCAGTCAATATGCAATCCTTCCCGAACGAGCCTGCTGACAGGTAAGCGTCCGGAGTCTACAAAAGTCTGGGACCTGGCGACGCATTTTCGCACCCATTCACCTGATCTGGTGACTCTGCCTCAGTATTTCAAACAAAACGGCTACCAGGCTGTTAACATTGGCAAAATCTATCATGATTTCTTGCCTGATCCTGTTTCCTGGAGCCGACCTGAACAGGTAATCAGCGGAGTCCAGCTCTATCAAAATCCTAAGACACAGGAACGGATGCAGCAGCTCAACGAAGCAGCAAAAGCAATGGGAAAAAGCCAACAGTGGATAACGTCGACTCTCCGCGGTCCGGCCACAGAATCATTCGATGCACCGGAAAGTCAATACTGGGATGGTGGCATAACTGATACAGCCATTCAAATGCTCCAGGAACTCAAGGGCAAAACGCCCTTTTTGCTGGCAGTCGGGTTCATCAAGCCTCATCTTCCTTACTCGGCACCCCAAAAATATTGGGATATGTACGACCCGCTGAAAATCCCTCTTCCTAAAAATCCCTACCCCCCCAAGGGAGCTCCTCTTTTCGCCATGAACGAGATGTATGAGCTAGCCTGTTATGAGGATTTCACCCATATTGCTAAACCCACTGAACGAACCCTTTCTGAATCACAAGTCCGCCACCTTAAGCACGGTTATTATGCCTGTGTCAGTTTTATCGATGCTCAAATCGGACGCTTGTGCGACGAACTCGAGCGCTCGGGTCTGCGAGAAAATACAGTGATTGTGCTCTTGGGAGACAACGGATACAAGCTTGGAGAGCACGGCAGTTGGGGAAAAAAGACCAACTATGAAACAGATACCCGATCAGTGCTGATCATCTCTTTACCTCAAGCCGCGGTCAACGGGAAGTCCTCCCCGGCTCTGGTCGAGTTTGTGGATATCTATCCGACTCTCTGTGACCTGGCCGGGCTGGAGAGGCCGAGCCACCTTGAAGGAACAAGCATGGTCCCCCTTCTTACAGAACCAGAGCGTCCCTGGAAAATCGGAGCTTTCAGCCTTGCCGTGATGGGCTTTTCCCGCCGTTTCTTAGGAAAAAGTATCCGCACAAAAGATTACCGTTATGTTGAATGGAGGGATTTACTCAGCAGCCGCTTTATCGCTCACGAGCTGTATGATCATAAGATTGATCCGGAAGAAAACATAAACATCGCCAACAATGCAGATAAACAACAACTTGTTAGACAGCTTGGCGGGTTGCTAGCTATCGGATGGACAGCAGCCAGACCGAGGATGAACGCCAAATAAAGCCTTTATCTGCGCAGGACATTCGCACTCAGTCAACGGATTCAATTGTCATTTCTTTCTTCGAATTTTTCCATGAATTTAAGAGCAGCTTTTTTCCCGTTGACTGCGGCAATAAGATTCGGATCAAATGCCAGAGCGGTATTGAAACAGTCAAGCGCACGCTGTAACTCTTTTTTATTTTTTGCCCTGACAAACTCCGTCATGTACAGGGATCCCATATTGTTCCAAGGAAGGGCAAAATTGCTGTCGAGGGCGATGGCTCTTTTGTAATTCTCGAGAGCGAGCTGTAAATTCTCGCTCTTCTGGTGAGCCACACCCAGGTAATTGAAATATTCAGGATTTTTATCATCTCTTTTGATACATCTCTGCAAAATATCTATGGCTTCTTCTGTTTTGTCAACCACCACCAGCATGATTCCCAGCTTGGATAAAAGCCCTATGTTCTTTGGATTATTCTTCAATCCTTTTCTGAGTATCTCAATAGAGTTATCATGCTGGCCCATCACAAAATAAATATTGGCCAGCAAGGTGTAGGCAAGGATAAAGTCCGGCCTCACTTCAATGACCTCCAATCCATCTTTGATCGCTTCCTGCGCTCTTCCTTTTTTGTACTTGTCCAGAGCGTCAAACACTTTGTTCTCAATAGGCTCGAGGGTTTTGAGGTCATTCTCCACGGTGAACGCTTTTTTTCTTGATACGGTCCCTTCCGATAAGTAACCGAGACTCTTCAGCTTATTCATCTCGTACTGATCGATCTTGGCAAACCTCTGGACCAGTTCTTTCCCTCTCAGCCTGAGGATGAGCCTATCCAGTTCTTTTTCCAGCTCTTTCAGGTTCGAGCTTTTTACCAGGTTTTTCTCCTCCAGAACGTCCTGTTTAATGTCGTAGACCTCTTTGAGGGGCTGGTCGATGAACTTCACATCGTCCTTTATGAATCCGGTGAGAGGAGCCCATCCCCGGTTCAAGTAAGGATGGAGGGATTCGAAGTAAATCTCTTTTTGTGTCCTTTTTTTGCCTTTTACGATGGGAATCAATGATTCCCCCTGGAGCTGGGAAGGGATCTCAGCGCCAAGCGCTTCACAGAGAGTCGGAAAAATGTCGATGTGGCAGACATTCTCCTCAACGGTTTGATTCATGATTCCGGGGAACTTGATGAGGAGAGGGACATGGATGGTGTTGTTGTAGGCGAAATAACCATGAGTCTTTTCACCCTTCTCCCCCAGGGCTTCCCCGTGGTCAGAGGTCAAGACGATGAGCGTGTTGTCCATCAGTCCTTTTTCCTCGAGGAAACCAAAAAGGATTCCCAGCTGTGAATCGACATAAGCGACTTCGCCGGAATACGGGTCGTCCTTGTATTTCTGATCAAAAGGAAAAGGAGGGCGGTAGGGTTCGTGAGGGTCAAAAACATGGATCCAGGCAAACCATTTCTGGTTTTGTTCGCCGAGCCACTCCAAGGCAGGATTTATGACTTCTCTGGCTGACCTCTCGACATAATACAGTTCGATCAGGCTTTGAGTGCCATAGTGGTCGTCATAGACATCGAATCCCTGATCCAGCCCGAACCTTGAATCCAGAGGGAAGGCTCCTATAAAAGCCGCAGTGGCATAATCTTTGTCTTTGAGGTATTCAGCTAAAGTCAAGAAACTCTGGTCGAGGACGAATCCAGGGTTGTCGCTGATGCCATGATAAACGGGAGTCGTGCCGGTCAGAATATTGACATGTGATGGCAAGGTGAGAGGATTATGAGCAAAAGCCCATTTGAAGATTACTGATTCAGCAGCTAGTTTATCGATATGAGGCGTCTTGACGTACTTGTCAGAATAGACTCCGATTCGGTCATATCTTAAGGTATCGATGGTGATCAGGAGGATGTTGGGATCTTTTTGAGCTGAGTAGGCCGTGCAAGTCAGGCTTATTCCTATCAGAAAAACGAATATGGTTTTAAAGCTTTTCATTATATCTATCCTCTTGTACTTTCATCTGTTGTTGGCAAAATTGACAGACTCCGGTTTTCTCTTTTACAAATTTAGACGAAAAAAGGAAATAAAACTTCCCTGGATAAGAGAAGGGACTGATCCTCTTACTTCTTACCTGAGTTGACTAGAGCTTATAATATTTCAGGCTCTTTTTCGCTTCGACTTCCTCCGAAAGATTGTGATCAGAAAGGCGGGAAGAATGAAAATTGAAACAAGGACAAACGCAGAGATGGCAGGACCAAGATAGACCATTGAATAACTCAATGCGACAAGAGGCACGAGATAATGCCGAACTCCAACTCTTAATAGCCTATGTTTGGCGATAATTTCTGCCGCATAAGGCGAATATTTGCAGTACAGATCAACGAACTTACGACCAAGCCTGCTGGGCATAAGGTATTTATCCCTGAAAACGCGAAGAGTCTCTACATGAGGGTGAAGGGGCGAGCCAAAGGAGGCTGTGGCGATGAAGCAGAGTCCGCCGCCTCCACCACCTCCATCGTCATCATCTCCACTGGGGATGGCGGTAAAATTGGCCGTGACGGATTTATCTTCATCCATGGTGATGGTTATGGGATTAGTGGTCCCCGATGCATCACCGCCCCAACTGCTGAATCTGTACCCAGAATTGGGAATGGCTCTGATTTGAGCCTGTGTTGCAGAGTAATGGGCATATGTTCCTGGAGCGGGGTCAGTCGTGCCCCCAGTTGAAGCGGAAATGGTAAGGTCGTACTTCGCTGCTTCGCAGACAGTGGCAGGGACTATGGATGTGGCCTGAGCGGTTACAAATGTGGGGTCAGGTAAAACACCGGGCACAGTCCCAGGGGTGACAGATGTATTGGCAGCGGTGACAAACGTATCCCCTACGATAGCGGTCGTGGTTTCGGTCATTCCACAGGCTGGATCGATCTCTCCATTTGGATAAAGTTTTAAGATCAGCCAGTCATAGCCTCCCGCTGTGTAGGAATTATTGTCTCCAGAGAAAATATATCCTCCATCGCTCGTCTGCTGGATGGCACAACCGTAATCAGCACCAGTTCCTCCATAGGCGTTCTGCCACTCTATAAGTCCGGTCGAGTCGAGTTTTAGAGCCCAAAAATCATTGTTGCCAAGACCGAAGGAGTTGGTCAGTCCACAAACGATAAACCCGCCATCGCTCGTTTCCTGAATTGGTGAAAAATGAATCATTTCATAACCCGTTCCCCCATACGTTTTCTGCCACTCCACTGTCCCGGATGAGGAAAGCTTGAGGATCCAAAAATCTCGGCCTGTCCCGAATGAATCTGTATATGCGGCAACTATGTATCCTCCATCACTTGTCTGACGAATGCTACGAGCGAGATCATTGTTAGGTCCTCCATACGTCTTCTGCCAGGTGATCGTCCCGTTTGAGGCAAGCTTAATGATCCAGACATCCTGCAGCCCAGCCCCGAATGAATCTGTATATCCGGCAACAATGTAACCTCCATCATCTGTCTGCTGGATGCAAAACGCAGATTCGTAGTTCGCTCCTCCAGAAGTATTCTGCCAGACAATATTCCCGTCCGAGTCGAGTTTGACGACCCAGACATCGGAGTTTCCAGCCCCGAATGAATTTGTGCTACCTACAGCAATATAGCCTCCATCGCTCGTCTGCTGGATGCAAAACGCCTCATCATTGCCCGTTCCTCCGCATGTTCCCTGCCAGTCGACCGTCCCGTCGGAAAAAAGCTTTAAAACCCATGAATCAGTTTGACCCGCACCAAAAGAATAGGTATATCCTGCAACAATGTATCCTCCGTCGCTTGTCTGCTGGATGGAATACGGGAAATCATGGTCAGCTCCTCCATAGGTGTACTGCCACTCCACAGCCCCGTCCCAGTCAAGCTTGACAACCCAGATATCTCTGGCTCCAGCCCCATATGAGGAGGTCTGGCCAGCTGCAATATACCCTCCATCGCTCGTCTGCAGGATGGAATACGGATACTCATCTGCCATTGTATCTCCGTAGCTCCTGGCCCATTGGGAAAAAAGCGGTGTAAAGGATAGGAAAACGAAAAAGCATAATAGGAATGGAAAAAGTTGTTTTTTATCCATCGGCTCCTCCTTCCCCAATATTTAATTAAACATATTTTAAAAAACTCCGTAGTGAAAAGTCAAGATTCTTTTCCCTCGGGCATCCTCTGCTTGAGGTTTTTTTCATCGAAAATTCTTTATTTTTAAAAAAATTTAAGATAAAGTGATTCCCTCTAAATGGAATCAGGATTTCGGAGCATTGTATTGGAACGGCCCGATAGCGAAAGGCACCTTGATTTCCTAAAGAAAGGAGGGAATAACCGATGCGTATTGAATCTTTTAAGCATGGAGGATTTCCTTTTATTCCCTTGCTGATCTTCTTGCTCTTTGCAGTAGCGGGCTTTGCTCTCAGCGCTCAAAAAGTTCCCATCAGCTTCAACGATTATCACGGTTACACCCAAACTGTGGCCTACATCAAAGCTGTAGCCAAAGCCCATCCGAATATCACCTCACTCCTCGAGATCGGGAGAAGCAACATGGGAAGACCGATTTACGTGCTGGTGGTCTCCAACATGAAGACAGGAACCACGATCGATGCCCATGTCGAGCTGCGCAATATGCGCCAAGAAGGCGTCAAAAACGTCCAGCCCATGAAGCCCTACCAGGGCAAACCGGGGCACTGGATCTGCGGCAGTACTCACGGGAATGAATACACAGGGACTGAAGTCTGCCTGTATACCATCGACAAGCTGGTCTCTGGCTATGGCTCGGATGATGAGATCACCCGGATGGTGGATAATCAAACCTTCTACATCTGCCCGGTTGTCAATCCTGACGGACTGTTCAACAGCCTCGAGAAGGGAATTCCGCAGAGACAGAACAGCATGATGAAGGACGATGACGAAGACGGCAAAATCAACGAGGACGATTACGACGACCTCAACGGAGACGGGTACATCACCCAGTTCCGTTATAAAGATCCCGAAGGCCAGTACGTGATCGATGAAGAGGATCCCCGTTTAATAGTCCGTCTGAGACAAGGAGAAAGGACCGACAAGGAAAGGTATTCGGTTATTATGGAGGATAAGGACAACGACGGAGACAGC
>Ga0209635_10001759_pt1 | contig 16252 bp, 11 predicted proteins | sample DeeMarSWOR230_32_FD_187463 | JGI IMG/M metagenome (GOLD analysis project Ga0209635, IMG submission 187463) | Marine sediment microbial communities from White Oak River estuary, North Carolina - WOR-2-30_32 (SPAdes) (version 2) | ecosystem: Environmental > Aquatic > Marine > Intertidal zone >... | reverse complement strand
TGGCACACAAGCCTTCAATTTCAGCAAAAGCCGTGCCCGATTAACTCTTGACAAGAGGCCCGATGTAACTTTCGCCGATGTTGCTGGAACAGACGAGGCTAAAGAAGAAGTCCAGGAAATAGTGGAATTCCTCAAGTCCCCCCAGAAATTCCAGGCACTCGGGGGACGCATACCCCGAGGAGTGCTCTTGGTAGGACCACCAGGAACAGGTAAGACTTTATTGGCCAAAGCTATAGCTGGAGAAGCTAAGGTACCTTTTTACTCTATTAGTGGTAGCGAATTTGTGGAGATGTTTGTGGGTGTTGGTGCCGCCAGGGTCAGAGACCTGTTTGAGCAAGCCAAGCGTAATGCACCATGCCTTATATTTATTGATGAAATCGATGCTGTTGGCCGACACCGTGGTGCTGGCTTAGGTGGAGGACACGACGAGAGGGAGCAGACCCTCAATCAAATTCTAGCTGAGATGGATGGCTTCGATACCAGTACAAACGTCATCATAATGGCTGCCACCAATCGCCCCGACATCCTCGACCCGGCTCTTCTGCGCCCCGGTCGTTTTGACCGCCACGTTGTCATCGATTTACCTGATATAAAAGGCCGCAAGGCTATTCTAGAGGTACATGCCAAGGGCAAGCCATTGGCCAAAGGAGTTAACCTCGAAACGGTGGCTAAGGAAACGCCGGGATTCAGCGGCGCTGACCTTGCTAACTTAATCAATGAAGCAGCCATTCTGGCTGCACGGCGTAACCGTAAAGATATCACATTAAAGGAGCTTGAGGATGCTGCCGACCGCACGATAGCTGGACCGGAAAAAAGAAGCCGTATAATAAGTTCTAAAGAGAAGGAAATCATTGCTTACCATGAAAGTGGCCATGCCTTGACTGCCAGGATGTTGCCTAATGCTGACCCTGTGCATAAGATTTCTATTGTCGCCCGAGGGATGCTGGGGGGCTGGACACGATTCCTGCCCTCCGAGGATCGTCATTTATGGACTAAGGCTCAGTTTGATGATAGATTGGCAGTGAGCTTGGGCGGACGTGTTGCTGAGGAAATCACGTTCGGGGAAATAACTACTGGTGCCCAAAACGACTTGGAGCAAGCAACTAAGCTAGCTAGAAAAATGGTCACCGAGTATGGCATGAGTGAGAAACTGGGCCCGCGGACTTTTGGTCAAAGGCAGGAACTTGTCTTTCTCGGTCGTGAGATAAGCGAACAGAGGGATTACAGTGATAAGATAGCTGAGGAAATCGATGAAGAAGTGCACAATATTATCCAGCGGGCCTATAAAACCACCAAGAAAATTCTGACCGCAAACAAAGGAAAGCTAAAACAGCTAGCTGAAGAGCTTATAGCTCATGAGACTCTGGATGAACCTGAGCTCGACAAAATATTTGAAGGCTTAGCAACCCAGGCAACCCCCAGCTAAACCAGCTAAATCAGAAACAAAGGTCAAGTCAAGATTCAAATTTGTTGATTTTCTTTCAGGGAGCCAAGCCGGCTACTTTCTTTGGCGACAATATCTTCATCGAGCTTGATAAATAGCGGTTGGGGTTGGCGAAGTTTCTGCCCTGGAGGTAAAAACTGAACTTTCCAACCTGCTTCCTTTACACTACCATCAAATCCAAGGAAGGAATGAAGCCTTTCGGAGCTGAAGGGAAGGAAGGGATAAAAAACAGCTTTCAATGCTGCCAGCAAAGAGAGGACTGTATAGACGGATTTAGCTGAAGTCTCTCGCTCCGTTTTAATTGTCTTCCATGGCGATTGTTCGTCAAGATAACGATTAGCTTCCTGGGCTAGAGACATAGCCTCCTTGACCGCACCTTTAAACTCACAACGATAAAGCAACCCATCCGAAGCATCTAAGGTAACTTTAGCCTTATGAAGTAAGCTCTGGCTGTGTTCATCCAGTTCACCATGCGCAGGCACAGCTCCATTGAAATTGCGATAAGCAAAAGTGAGAACACGATGAGCTAAATTACCATAGGTGGCTACCAACTCATTATTATTACGGCGAAGGAATTCACGCCAGGAAAAATCGCTATCCCCGGTCTCAGGCATATTCACTGCCAAAGCATACCTCAAAGGATCTGGCTCATACCGTTCCAGGTAATCATGCAGCCAGATTGCCCAACCACGGCTAGTAGAAAGCTTCTTGCCTTCGATAGTCAAAAATTCGTTAGCTGGAACATTATAAGGAAGGTTCAGACTACCATAACCCATCAACATCGCCGGCCAAACAATGGTGTGGAAAAAGATATTATCCTTGCCGATGAAATAAAAACTCCTGGCATCGTCTTGCCAGAAAGCTTGCCAGGCGGTATCATCTCCCTGCGATTTTGCCCATTCCTTGCTTGCCGATAAATAACCAATGACTGCCTCAAACCATACATAAATACGTTTACGCTCAAAGCCTGATTGTGGTACAATCACTCCCCAATCCAAATCACGGGTAACCGCCCGGTCCTTTAATCCTTCATCCAGAAATTTCCACGTTGTGCTAAGCACATTACGCCGCCACCGAGTCTGCTCTTTTATCCAGGTAGTCAACTTGTCCTGAAAGGAAGAAAGGCGTAAAAAGAAATGCTCCGAAGATTCAAAGCGGGGGGTAGTGGAACAGAGGTAACAGTGAAGATCCTTGAGGTCCGATGGATTCAAAGGCTTGCCACACTCATCACATTCATCACCTCTTGCTTCAGTGAAGCCACAGTGGGGACAAGTACCTTCCAGATAACGGTCGGGAAGGAACCTCTGGCACTTAGGGCAATAAGCTTGAAGCATCTTGTCTTTGTAAATATAGCCCCTATTGAGCAAAGTGAGGAATATATCATGAGTAACTTGAGTGTGATTTGGAGTGCCAGTGGTGGTAAATAAGTCGAAAGAGACACCTAATTTTCCCCAGCAATCGACAAATTGCTGATGATATTTGTCCACTACTTCTTGCGGTGTGGTAGATTCTTGTTCAGCGCGAATTGTAATCGGCGCTCCGTGCTGGTCGCTACCGGAAACCATCAGCACTTTATTGCCCTTAAGGCGATGATAACGGGCAAAAATATCGGCTGGCAGGTAAGCACCAGCAATATGTCCTAAGTGGAGAGGGCCATTGGCATAAGGCCAAGCAACACCGATAAAAATGCGCTCGCTCAAATTCTTTCCCTATAAGTCAGCCTATTGTAAATCATTAATTGCCCCTGTGTCATTGCCATGAGCCGAGGCTCTCAAATGACGATTGCCAGCGTTTATTCCTTGGGGAGAAAAGTAATTATTTGCTTTCCCTTCTCCGTTCTGTATGAGATATAACCGCGGCTCAGGCAGCAATCAATACAAAGACGTTGCTTTTCATCTCCTTCCCCGTTGAGTAAAAGATAGCGCTCTCCATATTTAATAGGACGCTGACAACCATCACATTCCACTTTTCCTGTAGCAATACAACCACGGCGCATTTTAGCTCCTTTCCTGAAATTTCAACCAAGCTCGAGTCTTACCTTCAATAACGAGACTAAACTCCCCTCTCGGTTCGGCAAAATGCTCCCTTGCCTGGCTTACTCTGCCCCGGAAAATTTCTTCGTGAATTTTGGTAAGCTCACGGCATATAGATATTCTTCTATTTCCTAGAATTTCTTCAATATCACTCAATGCCTCCCTAAGGCGATGGGGTGTCTCGAAAGCCACTATAGTTCTTGGTTCATCGACTATCGAGCTGAGAAGACGCTGCCTTGGTCCTTTACGGCGAGGCAAAAACCCAAGGTAAATGAATTGGTCGGTCGGCAACCCGGAAACTACCAAAGCGGTAATCACCGCTGAAGCACCAGGAATCGGTACCACAGAAATCCCGCGCTCAATAGCAGCAACAATAAGCTTGTAACCAGGATCGCTTAGCCCTGGCATGCCAGCTTCCGAGACTAGAGCCAGGTCTTCTTTCTCGAGATAATCCAATAAATAATCAAGTTTAGCTCTTTTGCTATGCTCATGATAACTAGTCAATGGAGTTTTTATATTATGGGCATTAAGCAAGTGGCGCGTAGTGCGTGTATCCTCGGCAGCAATAAGTTGCACCTCCTGCAAAAGGCGTAAGGCACGCAGTGAAATATCTTCCAGATTGCCAATTGGAGTAGCAATGACATAAAGAACAGGCATGACCCAAAATTATACCTAATAGCTATAATTTTATCTACAAATTTCCTTGACTTTAGACCGCCATGCTTGTATAGTTTTTGGCAACTTTTTTATCAGGTAAAGAAAAATGCCTCGCTTTAAATTCAAAGATATGGAACGCGCTTATGGATTTGATGAAGTTGCACTTGTCCCCGGAGATGTAACTATTAATCCTGACCAAACTAACATAGACTTTACCGTAAAAAATTACACCTTGTCCATCCCTATTCTAGCCTCAGCTATGGATGCTATTGTTGACCCCACCTTTGCTATTAAATTTAATAAGCTTGGTGGGCTAGCTGTCCTTAATCTAGAAGGTGTACAGACAAGGTACGAAAATCCCGATGAGGTCTTAAACCAAATTGCCCAAACTCCCGAGAAAGAAGTTACTTCCCTGCTTCAAAAAATTTACTCCGAGCCTATCAAGGAAAAGCTTATTAGCCAACGCATTGGAGCAATAAAACAGGCTGGTGTCATCTGCGCTGTATCTATAACTCCAGCCAACACCAAACGGTTGGCTCCTATAGCCAAGGATGCCGGGATGGATATACTCGTTGTGCAATCTACCGTCACCACAGCCAGGCACATCTCCAAGAGCTATCGGGGACTTATCCTGCCTGAGCTATGCCAGCAAATGTCCTTGCCTATCATAGTAGGCAATTGTTGCAGCTATAACGCAGCATTAGAGCTGATGAGAACAGGGGTCGATGGTATCCTAGTTGGAGTGGGGCCTGGGGCTGCCTGTACCACCCGGGAGGTCATCGGCGTTGGAGTTCCCCAGGTAACTGCTACTCTGAATTGTGCTGCTGCCAGAGAAACATATCTCAAAGAAAGTGATAAATACGTAGCAGTGATAACAGATGGAGGTATTCGTACCGGTGGCGATTTATGCAAGTCATTCGCTGCTGGTGCTGACGCTGTAATGATTGGCTCTCCTTTAGCTCAAGCGACAGAAGCGCCAGGAAAAGGCTATCACTGGGGCATGTCTCATTCCCATCCGGCATTGCCTAGGGGGACACGTGTTAGAGTTGGCACTACCGCCCCCTTAGAGCAAATTCTATTCGGTCCTACTTCTATCACCGACGGAACTCAAAACTTAATTGGCGCTCTACGCACTAGCATGGGGGTATGCAGTGCTCGGACCATTCAAGAAATGCACAAAGTTAAGATGGTTATTGCCCCATCTATAAAGACCGAAGGGAAATACTTGCAGGCAATCCAGGATGTCCCTTGAGATTACAGAAACGCAGAAAGACAAAACCAGACACCAAAGCCAGCTAGAACCAAAGCACAAACGCTAAACACAATCCTTCGTACCTTCTGTGTCCACCACCGCCTTGACTTAAATGTACTCACAGAGAGAAATTCACTCCAGGCAAAATCACAAGGCAAATGCACTATGGTAAACAAAATAACACCGGCGAGCCCGAACTTGGCGGCACCGGTTACCAGAGCTGTGCCCACAGTCGCCCACCATATGTAAAAGGCTGGGTTAGTTCCTGTAATTACAATGCCTGTCACTAAAGAGCTAGCCGGTAGGCCACCTACCGCGTCAGTCGCCTCACCAATAGCTCGAAACATTCGGAAACCCAGATAGAGCAGCATCAAGCCACCGGCAATATATATACCCATTTCCACCTGGGGAGAGTCGATGAAATGTTCGAATCCAAAATAGATTACAGCATAAATTACAGCTATGATTGGTACTTCAATGACAGCATGCCCTGCTGCAATCCAGGCGCCAGCGTGTTTGTCAGTATAACCCTTGGCTATGGTAGCCGCAGTCATCGGTCCGGGTAGCATAACGCCAGTGAGAGAAATTCCCGCTGCTGACAATAAAAATAGGCCCAGGCTTGTTTCCATGACTTACTTTGGACAAAACAAGATTCAGGCTAAATTTCCTCTTGTTCCTCATCCTCCTCCCCAGCCACAAGTCCACCATAATGAGGGAGTTTCACGTCTGCTTTGGCGCGGCGACCTCTGGCTCCTTTGGGCAAATCGCTAATCATTTTCTTTAGCTCGGTCAATGCCTCAACCGACTGCGTTGGTGGAGCAACTACGCCATCTACCCCAGCTTGCCATAAACTGGTTAGCTCAGCCTTTGTGACCAGAGAAGGCAAGGCCATAATAACCGGCTTCTCTAAGATCTCGACGAACCTTCGACAAACAAGCAGATGCTCCACAGCAATAAAAGAGTCTTCGCCTTTATTACTGATGAACACACCATCTACTTCAAGGCTATTAATGGCTCTAACAAAACCTTGGTCTAATGAAGACTCTATCATCAAAAATTTGCCTACCTCTTCCTTGTGTAATACCGCAGCAGGTATCCTGATGTCAAAAACCACGAAGTCGCACCCCAGGCTCACAAGCTCATTTATTTTTTCTTCGCTCATGCCCTTTACAAATACTCCCAGAGGGACATTGCCCACGGCTTCGACAAATTGATTAACAACCTTGGCGCTTGGTCCTTCGCTCAATATCAACCCGGCATCGGCATTGACATCGGCCACGATTTTGGCTTCCTTGACCTGCGTCTCGGACAGCCCCGCAATAAGTAACATTGCCGGGCTTTTTAGTGCAGAGACAGACGGGTGAAAACCTATGGGCGTGGTTGAAGACTTAGAAAGACTGTGCAATTTATCGACAAATTTGCTCATATTACCCCCCGGATTAACCCCAAAAAGGTTTGTGACTTTTTGGGGACCCCGTTATAAACTCGTGTTAAATTTAAGCAGGGTTTCCAAGAAAATTGCAAGATTTTCTTGGGATGGTTTAGCCAGCGGTCGGATTCGAACCGACGACCGGCGTTTTACCAAATCTCGCGGTGTTTTTGCCTGCTTTCACCACCGACTAGCTGCATAACTTTTAGCTCCTGATTTTTGGGGGCAGGGTATTAATCCCCTGAAAGTCTTCAGAGGAATTTTAGAAGAAACTCGGAGGAAGTTTAACAGAAGTCGGTTGGGATAATATCCGACACCTGATCATAAAAACATGATAGAAATGTGTAGATTCGAAAAAGAGTAGTAGTAATTGTTAGGTAATGTGAGGATAATGCATGTTGACAACTTCCCTTGGTGTGGTTCGGAGAGAACTGACAAGCAAGCCTCGAGACAATCTACAGTTTTCATTCCTAGCTCTAATTCTAAACGTTCAGGCACATTTTTTGAGATATGACATTTATGTATTGACAAAATTTCATCACCATCATACAATATTAACAGCCTTCACCAGGTAATCTTTAAGGCAACTTCGTGAAGGAAATTTTATGAGTTGGTTGAGCATGGAGATGCGAAAAGTAAAAGGATTATGGGGTGCTGCCGAATACTGCAAGAACAAATAGAATGACATTTATATATTGACAAAAATGTCATAATAGTTTTACAATATTGACGATATTTGTTAAGCAATCTTTACAGGTGATTTCATGAAGGAAATGAAGGACTGGAATTTTATTACTAACCATGGGCTGGTGCTACTCTATGTTTCACAAAACCCGCAATGCACAACACGTCAAATGGCTTCTATGATTAAGACTACCGAAAGGACTGTACATAGAGTTCTTATGGATTTGCAGAGAGAAGGATACATAATCCGGCAAAAGACCGGCAAGGGTAACCTTTACCAGATTAATCATGCCAGGACATTGAAACACGAACTTACGAAGAATGCATTAGTAGATGACTTGCTCTATTTATCGGATCAAGAGAAAAACACGAAACAACGAAAGACAAAATGAGGTCATCTTGACTACCATCAAATCGTTCATTTTATTATTAATTACCGAAACAGCGCAGATAACGGAAGGGAGTGAGACAGGGTGAGGATAAATGACCTAGACAACGCCAGATCGTGGAGCTGGCGCTTAGATATTACAAAAGTACTAGTACTAATGAGGGTTTTTTCGGAATTCAGCGACTAATAGTACTAGGAGGCTAGAAATACGCGGACGCCATCACCAGTGGTAACTATCAGTATGGGACATCGGATGTCCACTGGTGGGCGGACATTCGGGTCATGGGAAACCAGTGAAGAGATAAATAAACCTTCAAGAAAGGAGAAAGAGGAAGCGAGAAAACATTTTGAAAAACAATCAAAACAACAGGTATCAGTAATAAAGGAGGAAACATGAACACACAAAAAGTCGATAGCACGAAACGCAAGGGGCGAAAATTGCGAAAACTCTTATACCCCCTCGGGCTGCTTGTTCTTATAGCGGTCTTAGCCCTAACGATGGCTTTGCCGGCAATGGCAGAGACTACACCATCAGTATGGACGGACAAGCCCGACTACGAGCCAGGTGAAACGGTCGTCATCTCAGGCAGTGGTTTCACTGCCGATACCGACCTTGTAATCAGGGTCACCCGCCCTGACGGCTCTGTCATCACCGGCGATGGTTCAGGAACACCAGGCTCCGACACCGTCACCACCGACGGTGAAGGGAACTTCACCTACAACTATATCCTCGATGGCATCATGGGTATCTACACAGTCGAGGTAATGCAGGGCGAGGTTGTTCTGGCAACAACGACGTTTACCGACGATTGGCCTGTACCGGATTTAGTATCACCTTCCAATGGAACCACTACGAGTGATAACACAGTTGATCTGGATTGGTCTGAACCATTTTTATCTTACGCTTATCAGGTTGAGGTAGACAACAACGCTGATTTCTCGTCACCGGAATACGATTCTGGACAAATTTCCAACAGCTATGCTACCACAGCAGCTTTGAGCAGTGGTACCTATTATTGGCATGCCAGGGCCCTATTTTTTTGGGGTTGGGAATCATATTCATCGTCCTGGACATTCACAGTGACCTCTGTCCCAAGCGCACCCACCCTCTACAACACCGGCGGCACGGAGCAACTGAGTTTCAATAATGTCAAGCAGCACACCACCACTCCCAGATTCAGGGCTTCAGCAACTTACACGACGAACTTCAATCGATTTCAGATAGAACTCAATACACAGGTGGGTTTCGGCGGTACTGCATATACCGAGACATTCTCAGGGACGTATTCGTCCGGGACCCAATACAATCTACTTTGTGATACTCTATCACCAAGCCTGCCTACGACAGACGGACAGACGTACTATGTCCGCGCCCGGGCATCGGCGGACGGCGGGTCTAACTGGGGGCCGTGGTCTTCCGGCACATGGTCCTTCACCTACAACGCTGCCAACGAGGACCCAATGTGGTTTCAGACGACCGACGAGCAGTTCGATACTGGCAATTTGATTAACACCGAGACTTATGGCTCAGACCAGGTGCGGCTGTCTTCCTGTGGCTATACCGAGAGATTCGACACGTGGTCAGCCAGCACTAGTGATACCTGGGAGGAAAAAGACCTGAGCGCTTATGGTGTGCCCCCCAATGCAGTGTGCGAAATTGTGATACAGAACTCACGTGATGATAGGGAACGCTATGGCGGCGTGCGCGCTACAGGTTCTAGTATTGACCGAAGAGCGTATATCGCCGAGGCTGAAGGCGGCGGACAGAATATCTTAATTATGCATGTACAGGCTGATGGTGAATCAAAGATTGAACATTATGCTGACAGTACAAGCGATATATCGTTCATACTAGTCGGTTATTGGACCTGCGCCACCTATGTTGAGAAATGGGAGTCATTTGCGGCAGGAGCAAGCGGCTCATGGCAAGATAGAGACCTGAGCGGCTATGGTGTGGGCGCAAACAAGGTAGTCGAAATTGTCATGACTAATGATGATACATCGAATGAGCGCTCCGCCGGAGTTAGGCAAAATGGCTCCTCTTTGCAGAGGAGAATCAGTATCCAGGAGGCCGAGGATGGCGGAGTGTGTACGGCGACAATGATGGTCAGCACGGATGCTGGCTCCATAATCGAGGCGTATGCTCAAGACAATTCCGACATAGATTTCTACCTGGCTGGTTACTGGAGCAGCCCGCCGGGTACATATACAGAGAAGTTTAACGACATAACAATCCCCACTAGCGATCATACATGGCAGGATAGAAATTTGAGCGGCGCTCCTTGGAATGTGCCTGGAAATGCCGTCGCTGAAATAGTATTTGGTAACCAGGATACCGATGAAGAAGACGAGATGGGAGTGAGGCAAAACGGGTCAACCCTCAGCAGATATCTGGACATTGTCGAATGTGAGGCTGGGGGCTTGGCTGCAGCCAGAATGCACGTGAAAGCAGATGCCAGCTCAATAATTGAAGTTTACCACGAGGATGTAAGTGACTCTCACGCCTTTTATTTAGCTGGGTATTGGCAGCTGGTTTCCACCGGGACCATTACGTCCCCGGCCATTGATTTTGATTCCTTCGTTGGGGCAACGGATTGGAATGAGCTTCTCTTTACCGACGTGGAAACGAGCAGCGACATCAAGTACAATGTGGAATACTGGGACGGCGGCAGTTGGCAGTCTACCGGTATTACTAACGAGGATGACTCACCAGTTGATATCAGCAGCTTGGATCCAGCGACCCATAATCCCATTCGCATCAAAGCAACTTTAACTACGGGAAGCACCCCGTACCTTCAGGACTGGATTATCACAACTAGCGCCGCTGGTAACCCAGTACCGACTATCACGAGTATCTCGCCAGCAAGTAAGACGTACGGCGATGCGGGTTTCACTATGACGGTGAATGGTACCAACTTCATCTCATCGTCGGTGGTTCGCTTTGACGGCTCCGACAGGACGACAACCTATGTGAGCGCGACCCAGTTGACAGCCTCCATACCGGCTAGCGACTTGGCCGCAGTCGGATCCTTCAGCATTACCGTTTTCAATCCGACACCTGGTGGCGGCACGTCAAATGCTGCAACCTTTACTGTCTCAAAGCGGCCCATCGAGGTGACCGCCGACCCGCAGAGCAAGGTGTATGGCGAGGCTGACCCGGCGCTGACCTACACTGTCACCAGCGGCTCGCTTGTCTTCAGCGACTACTTCACAGGGGCGCTGAGCCGCGATGCTGGCGAGGATGTAGGCACTTATGCCATCAATCAAGGCACTCTGGCCATTGAGGATGGCAACAGCGGCAATAACTACGACCTGACCTACGTCGGGGACGACCTGACTATCACCGAGCGGCCCATCGAGGTGACCGCCGACCCGCAGAGCAAGGTGTATGGTGAGGCTGACCCGGCGCTGACCTACACTGTCACCAGCGGCTCGCTTGTCTTCAGCGACTACTTCACAGGGGCGCTGAGCCGCGATGTTGGCGAGGATGTAGGCACTTATGCCATCAATCAAGGCACTCTGGCCATTGAGGATGGCAACAGCGGCAATAACTACGACCTGACCTACGTTGGGGACGACCTGACCATCACGCCTAAATCGGTTGATCCCTACATTACGGCTAACGACAAGGTCTACGACAGCACAACCACAGCCACGCTGAGCGCTCAGTGGGTCACCGGGGTGATAGCCCCTGATGTGGTGACCTTGGTGGTCGGCATGGCCAACTTTGCTGACGAGCACGTGGGGACGTGGACGGTAACGGCAACCAGTCTCAGTCTGGGTGGTGCTGATAAAGACAACTACGTGCTCTCTGCGGCGACAGCCACTGATACGGCCGAGATCACGCAAAGAGACTTAACCGTCTCAGCTACCGGTATAGATAAGGTTTACGATGGAACTACTAACGCCACGGTTACCCTATCTACTGATAAGGTGTCGGGCGATGATGTGACTGCCAGCTACACCAGTGCGTACTTTGCTGATGCGAACGTCGGAACCTGGACGGTCAGTGTGAGCGGGATCTCCATCAGCGGCACTGATACTATAAACTATAACCTGCTTAATACCTCAGCTACTACCACAGCCAGTATCACGCCAGCGCCCACCACCACTACTGTAACGGTGACTCCAACTTCAATAGAGTGGATGGATGAAGTTGATTTCTCGGCTACTGTTACCGGGACTCCCGGACCTCTTACCGGAACCGTTACCTTCAGTATTGGTTCGATAACTTATGATACGGTGGCTCTAAGTGCTGGCTCCGCCGCTCTTAACGATAAACAGGTTGTGAACCTACCGGTACCGGATACATTCACCGTGACCGCAACATTCACCAGTACGGATCCCAATTATTCGGGCAGTTCTGATGGTACACCTCTTTATGTAGATACGCGTGTTGCCTCACCCTACAGTGCATTTGGGTTCTACTCCGGTGACCGTGTCGCCTGGACTACAAACGAAAACAGTAATTCAGCTACCGTAAAACTGGCGGCTACTATCGTTGATTTTAAGGAACCACAAGGTGACGTGAGGGAAGCGACTGTTACCTTCTTGATGGACGGAAAACCAATCCCGAGTGCCCAAAACCTTCCGGTTGGTCTGGTGAATCCCGATGATCCCATGATCGGTTCTGCCGGCGCGATAGTCCAGTTCAACAAGTCCAAGAAAGAAGACTCAGAGACGTTTGATATTACAGTCGTGGTCGGTGGAGCTTACGAAAATGATACAACAGATATATTGTCTCACTGCCTTGTCACGATCGTAACTCCTGTACCCGGAGGTCGTATTTTCGGAGGCTCTGTAACATTGATGAATAGTAATTCAGCGGGAATTATTGAAGGAGCTGACGGAGATTTAACCTGGTCTGCGTTTGATATACAATACAACAAGAGCCTGAAAAACCCGCAGGGTAAGGCATACGTCTTGATCAGCAGTGATCGTAATAGCGACGGTGAAGTTGATGGCGAGAGCCATGTGTACCTTGTTTCCAGTAATGCCATCGATGTGTTGAGTACAGGTGGGGGTGAAGCTGTCTTCAGTAGTAAATGCACCATAAAGGAATGGAATGATTCTATGTTAACATGGGATAGCATAGAAGGTGGCGCATTACTGGACATCACTATGACCGACAACAATCTGGATAACAATCCGATGACGCCTCCTGACACAATAGGTATCACCGTCCTGGCGAATAAGAATAACGGCGGGTTGTGGTTTTCCAGCAATTGGAATACCCTGTACACTATAGAACAAGAAGTGTACGGTGATCCTGACCAGCTATTGGTCCAATAAACCGCAACTACTGCTTGAACACTAGACCTGAAGATGGCGGGGACTCGAAGTCCCCGCCATCCTATTTTTAGTGGATTCTGGAAGAAGGTCATCCCTAAAAGGGTCACTGATCGTGGGAGCTTGGAACTGAGGGCTTCTGAGCTTTTAGCCATGGAGCCAGCGGTCGGATTCGAACCGACGACCGGCGGTTTACGAAACCGCTGCTCTACCCCTGAGCTACGCTGGCACTCATTTGTGATTATTTGCCTCAGTGGACTCCACCGTTAGGACAAGAGACGGGCAATGTTAAGGTGGCTCCTGCTATCCCTAGTGGGTCTGTTGCTAAGGATTCTACCATACCTTAACAAGCTGTCCAAATTGCAGGGACCACCTCAGTGGCTCACCTTCCTTGGTGCTCTGATAAAGGCGAGAAGTATCAGCGCAATGACGGTGCATATGCCGCCGACCGTGAAAGCGAGGTAGTAACTATGTGTTACAACAAACACATATCCTCCGAGGACTGGCCCAATTGCTCCACCGATTGCTACCCCTAGCATTTGAACACCAACAATTGCGCCTATTGACTTCAGCTCAAAGATTTCCCCGGCTATCACCGGGAGCAGGGGGACGCAACCGCCATAGGCAAATCCAAAGGCTGCGGCAAACAGGTAGAGCATCCATATATCTGTTGCCCTGAGTAGCCAGAACATCGCCAGGGCCTGGAGGACCAGACAGATAACGAGCGTACGCTTTCCCCCCAGTCTGTCGGAGACGGCGCCCATCGCCAGCCGGCCGATAATGCTGGAAATGCCGATCACAATCATGGGGTTAGCAGCCACTACATCAGGTATGCCGAGTCCTTTGATTGCATGATAAACTATGTTGATCATCACCATTTGTACGCATATAGACCAAAAGATAATTATCGCCAGCAACAGCCAGAATGCTCTGGTACGCGCTGCGTCTCTTAATGATAATCCTGCTCTTTCTGAAGTAAGGCTACTCTCTTTTTTTGCTATATTTGAATTTTCCTCATCACCCGCTTTCGCTTCAGTCTTACCCAGTGGCAGTAGCCCTTTCTCCTCAGGGCTACGCCTTAACAGAAATGCCCCAGGGATAATGATAATCAAGGCCAGGAGCCCGATAATGATATAGGACAAGCGCCATTCATAAGTAGCGACGAGATGTGCGGCTAACGGAGACATGACCGCTGTGCCCGCCCCTATTCCAGCAGCAACGATACCTATTGCCAGGCCCCGCTTGGACACGAACCACCTTGACACTGTTGCCATTAAAGGAGCATAGGCCACGCTTAGTCCGAACCCTCCCATTAGACCGTAGAATAAATATAATTGCCAGGCAGCGCTGATCTGGCTGACCAATATGATGCCCAGACCCAGGAAAAGGCCACCGATGGCGACTATTATACTGGGTCCGTACCTATCAGTAACCCACCCGGTGAAGATGGCCAGGGCGCCACGCGAAAACATGAAAAGTGAAGCAGCTCCCGTTACCAATGCTACATTCCCGCCAAAATATTCTGTCAGAGGATCGATGAATATGCCGAAGGAGTATTGGACCCCATATGCGACCAGAGCCACGCAGAAGGCTGCGGCCACCACTACCCAGCCGTAGAAAAAGCGTGGAGGTTTCGCTTGGTCAACTTCGCCAGACTTCATTCAGATCTACTAGCGTATATCTTTTATCAATTTTTTGGCTCGAGTGCTTTTTCGCAGTGAGCCCGGGGTTACCAGTTTTATCTCGGGCATGGTCATTTCTCCCATTGTGACATTTTTTTGGACCGGCGGGACTTTTAATATCACTTCCCTTACCAGTTCTTTGACCGTTGCTCCCTTTCTGGCTATCTCCACCTGAAAAGTCAGACTATCCTTGCCCCCATCCTTGCCGATGCTCACTTCATAACCAACGATGTCAGGAATCGTATAAAGTGACTCGTCAAACATCGCTGGGTATATCTCATCTCCCTCTCCTATTCTTACTGCTGACTCCAGCCTTCGTGTTGTCCTGTCCAGCTTCTTGAGAGTAGTTATGCCACACTCACAGGGTTTAACACTCAACCTGGATATATCGTGCGTTCTGTATCTGATTAATGGCATTGCTTCTCTAGCTAAGGTGGTAAAGACTAGTTCTCCTTCCTCCCCGTCGGGCAAAACCTCCCCGGTTTGTGGGTCTATGATCTCGGCCAGAAGGTCAGCCTCGTTAAAGTGGTAGCCATTATGTGCTGAGCACTCCACAGCTACCCCTAATCCCATCTCAGTTAACCCGTAGTGGGTGAAGACTTCACAGTTCCAAGCAGACTGGAGGTTAACCCTCATCGAGTCAGACAGATAGTTAGAAGTAAGGAATAGGGCTTTGACCCCCAATTGTGTTAAGTCATGATTGTTTTTAGCCGCCACCGTAATTCGGTTAAAACGGAGTGTCTCGCAGAACAAAACAGTTGAGCCATGTCTCTCAATCGTCTGAATTTGCTCCTCAGAGGTTGGCTCAGTACCAGTGATGACTGGCGTGGCGCCCATTTTCTTTACACCTTGTGCTACGAGGTCAGCCTGCCCTAAAACTGGTCCCCTGGGCAGCATTATCTGAACGACATCGTCGCTGGTAGCCACCACATTCATGCCAGCTCCCATAAAATCGGTAATTATCTTAATATCCTTTTCACTAAAAAAAATCCTCTTCTGCGGGCCGGTGGTACCTGAGCTAGTAAAAGTAATCACCCGGGTCACCTCTCCCAGGGGAACACATAAGAATCTAAGGGGTTTCTCGGCCAATTCCTCGGGCGCAGTTAAAGGTAGCTTGGCCAAATCAGCCAGGGATTGGACTTCACCCGGCTCTATCCCCTTTTTGCTGAAAAGTTCCCGGTAAAACAGGCTCTTTTCATAAACGTAGTGCAATGTATTCTGAAGCTGGAAAAGCTGAAAATCCTCAAGGTCGCTTCTGGTTATTTTGTCCAGGCTTTCCTTGCCACTATATTTTCGATATTCCGGAGCTTCTCTCATCCTCCGTTTAACTATTTTATTGAGTGACTCTTCTAGGGAAATCCGCTCTGCCATTTGATTTGCCTCCTCTTATGCTA
>Ga0209635_10001755_pt1 | contig 16269 bp, 16 predicted proteins | sample DeeMarSWOR230_32_FD_187463 | JGI IMG/M metagenome (GOLD analysis project Ga0209635, IMG submission 187463) | Marine sediment microbial communities from White Oak River estuary, North Carolina - WOR-2-30_32 (SPAdes) (version 2) | ecosystem: Environmental > Aquatic > Marine > Intertidal zone >... | reverse complement strand
TTATTCTTTTTAATTTTTAAAATATGGCAAAAGTAGGTAGGCCAAGAAAAATAAGATACCAAAGGCCAAGAGGAATGCGTGATTTATTGCCAGGGCAGGAAATATATTTTCAAGAGGTTTTCAATGTTTGTAAAGAAGTGGCAGATTTTTATGGTTTTAAAAGAATTGAAACTCCAATTTTAGAAAGAGAAGAATTGTTTACAAAGGGAATAGGCCAGACTACAGAAATTGTTGAAAAGCAAATGTTTGTTTTTAAAATAAAAGGAGGAGATGTTTTTGCATTAAGGCCTGAAGGAACAGCTCCAATAGCAAGAGCTTTTATTGAAAATGGGATGGATTCTCTTCCAAAACCAGTCAAGCTTTGGCACTTTGGGCCTTTTTTCAGGCACGAAAAACCCCAGGCAGGAAGATACAGACAATTCTGGCAGTTTGGGTTTGAGGTTTTTGGAGAAAAAGGACCAATTGTAGATATTCAGATTATTCAAATATTTCTAAGTATTTTAAAAGATTTAAAAATTAAAGATTTAATAGTTCATATAAATTCAATAGGCGATCCAAAGTGTAGGGCTCATTACAAAAAGACTTTGGTCAGATTTTTGAAGTCTTATCAGCCAGGTTTTTGCTCAGATTGTAAAAAAAGATTAAAAAAGAATCCTTTTCGTGTTTTAGATTGCAAGCAGGAAAAATGCCAGAGAATAATTTCTCAAGCTCCCCAAATTGTAGATTACCTTTGTAAGGAATGTCGTTCTCATTTTAGGGAAGTTTTAGAATTTTTAGATGCCCTGGAAATTCCTTACAGATTAAATCCTTATTTGGTAAGAGGATTGGATTATTACACAAAAACAGTATTTGAAATATTTGCCGGAAATCCTTCAGCAGATTTGAATTCATGTCATATTGCATTAGCAGGGGGAGGAAGATATGATGGATTAGTAAAAGTTTTGGGAGGCAAACCCATTCCAGGCTCTGGCGCAGCAGCAGGAGTAGAAAGAATTGTAGAATTAATGAGAAAAAATGAATTTAAATTTAAAAAGAAAGCTTCTCCTGATATATTTCTGATTCAATTGGGAAACCTGGCAAAAGCAAAATCAATAATTCTTTTGGAAGAATTTAGAAAAGCAAAGATTCCAATTTATGAGACTCTTCCTAAAGATAGTTTAAGAATTCAATTAGGAAGAGCTAACAAACTTGGAGCCAGATTTACTTTAATTTTTGGACAAAAAGAAGCTCTTGAAGAAAAAATTATTTTAAGGGATATGGAAAAAGGAACTCAAAAAGAATTTAAGCTAAAAAATGTTGTCAAAAAAATAAAAAAAGAATTATCCAGTCGTTAACTATAAACTATAAACTGATCATATGCCATTGGAAATAAAAAAAGAGGAAAAGGAAACCTCTCGTAAATTAATAAGAAGATTTTCCCAGAGAATGAGAAGAAGCGGGATTTTAAAAAAGGCCCGGGCTTCTCAATTCAGGGAAAGACCTTTAAGCAAGACAAAAAAGAAAAGACAGGCACTAAGAAGAATAAAAATGAAAGAAAAATACGAGCGGGAATCAAAAAAAAGATAATTCCTATTTATGTTAAAAGAAAGAATAAAACAGGATTTAAAAAAAGCGCAAAAAGAAAGAAGAGAAATAGAAGTTTTAACATTAAGAATGATTTTGGCTTCAATTATAAATAAGGAAAAAGAAAAAAGATATAAAATAGCAAAAGAAAAGCCAGAATTAACAGAACAAGACTTGGAAAAAGAAAGCCAGCTTGCAGAAGAGGAAATAATAGATGTTCTTTTTTCTGAAGCAAAAAAAAGAAAAGAATCAATTTTGGAATTTGAAAAAGGAGAAAGACAGGATTTGGCAGAAAAAGAAAAAACAGAATTGGAAATCTTAAAAAAATATTTACCAGAACAGGCTTCAGAAGAAGAAATAAGAAACGAGGCTCAAAAAGTTATAAAAGAACTTTCAGCTTCGGAAATTAAAGATATGGGCAGGGTAATGGGACAGTTAATGCCAAAACTGAAAGGAAAAGCTCAAGGAGATGTGGTAAGTAAAATAGTAAAGGAGATTTTGATTCAGAAAGATAATTAGATATTTTTATGATTGAAATCAATAATCTAACTTCTATTGAAGTAGATAAAGCTTTTCTTGAAAAGATAGTTTCTGAAGTTTTAAAAGGCGAAAATATAAAAAACAAAGTCCTTCTTTCTATTGTGTTAGTCGGGCCGGCAAGGATGAGGAAATTAAATAAAGAGTATAGGAATAAAAATAGGATTACTGATGTTTTGGCCTTTCCAGAAATAGATGTGTTTTTTGAGAAATTTAAAAAAATTTTTAAAAAAGAAAAGAGTTTGGGAGAAATAGTGATTTGTTTGAGAGAGGTGAAAAATAATTCAAAAAAGTTTTCTTTGAGCTTTGAAAAAGAACTGGCAAATGTTTTAATTCACGGACTTCTTCATCTTATAGGTTATGACCACGAAAAAGAAAAAAAAGAAGCTGAAAAAATGAAACAAAAGCAAGATTTTTATCTTTTAAAAATTTTAAAACTTTAATTTTAAGTAATATGGTTAAATCTCAAGTTGTTTGCGGGTTAGATATCGGGACTTCTTCAATTAAATCCTTGGTGGTTGCGCCAAAATTAGAAAGTGCTGAATTTGAGGTTTTGTCTCAAATTTCACAGCCTTCTTTTGGAATAAGAAGAGGAGTGGTAATAGATCCTGAAAAAGTTTCTCAAATAATTTCTTCAGTTTTAGAAAAATCTGAAAATGAGACTGCTCAACCTATAAAAGAGGTTTTTATAAATATAGGAGGCTCCCATATATTTACTACGTTTTCCCATGGAACAATAGCTGTTTCCAGGGCAGACCAAAAAATTTCAAAAGAAGATATTGAAAGAGTAATTCAGGCAGCCCAAACTTTTCCTTTACCTCCTAATAGAGAAATTTTAGAAGTTTTTCCAAAAGAATTTATTGTTGATGGAGAAAAAGGGATAAGAGAGGCTTTAGGAATGGAAGGAGTAAGGTTGGAATCTGAAATTATGGTTCTGGGCTGTTTTTCTCCTTATCTTAAGAATCTTCAAAAAGCTGTATTAGAAGCTGACTATTCAGTAGCAGACATTATCTGCAATCCTTTGAACAGCGCAAAGGCTGTATTATCTCCAAAGGAAAAAGAATTAGGAGTTCTGCTTTTGGATATTGGCGCAGGAACAACAAGTTTTTGTGTAATTTTAGAAGGAAGTCTGTTGCACCTGGGAGTAATTCCTATTGGTTCAGGTCATATTACTAATGATATTGCAATAGGTTTAAAAACAGACATTGAAACAGCAGAAAGAATAAAGGTTCAATTTGGCTCTTGTTCTTTGGCAGGAGGAAAGAAAATAAAAATAAAAGAAGGGGCTTCTGGAGAAGGCTTTTCTTTTTCTCAAAAAAATTTAGGGAAAATTATTGACTCAAGAGTTTCTGAAATTTTTGACCAGGTACAAAAAGAGCTAAAAAAACTTTCTCTTCCTAAATTGCCTGCAGGAATAGTTTTGGCAGGAGGTGGAGCAAAGCTTCTTAAAATCAAGGAATCTGCAAAAAAAAGTTTTAAACTTCCTTGCAGAATCGGAAAGATTGCTGGCTTTTTCCCGGAAATAAAAGACCCGCAATTAGCTTGTGCCTGCGGATTGGTTTTGGGAGCAAAAGAATCATTTGAACATGAATCTTCTACAAATGGTATAGTTCAAAAAATAAAAAGAATATTAAAAAATTTTATACCTTAATATGACTTCAAAAATAAAAGTAAAAGTAATAGGAGTTGGCGGTTCAGGAGGTAATGCAATTTCAAGAATGGAAAATTCTAATTTTTCTGGGGCAGATTTAGTGGCAACAAATACAGATGCCCAAGATCTTCAAAGAAAAAAAGCACCCACAAAACTCAGGATTGGAAGGGAATTAACCCAAGGACTGGGAACTGGAATGAATCCTGAATTAGGAAAGGAAGCAGCTTTGGAGCAAAAACAAGAAATTGAGGATATTTTAAAAGGAGCTGATATTGTTTTTATTACCACGGGCTTGGGAGGTGGAACTGGTACAGGCGCTTCTCCTGTAATAGCTGGTATTTCAAAAGATTTAGGAGCTTTAACCATTGGAGTGGCAACAACCCCTTTTTCTTTTGAAGGAAAGGTTCGAGCTGAAATTGCAAGAGAGGGAATTAAAAAATTAAGACCTAAAGTAGATAGTTTGATTATTATTCCCAACGATAATCTACTTTCCTTTTTAAAGCCTGAAACTCCTCTTTCAAAAGCATTCTGGATTTGTGATGAAATTTTGCATCAGGCTGTAAAAGGAATTTCTGACCTTGTTGCCCTACCTGGTATTGTTAATGTTGATTTTGCTGATGTAAAATCTATTATTCGTAATTCAGGAACTGCCTTTTTTGGAATAGGAATGGCAAAAGGAGAAAACAGGGCCCAGCAGGCAGCCCAGTCAGCTCTTAACTCTCCTTTATTGGATGTTTCAATATCTCGGGCAAAAGGAATTTTATTTAATATTTCAGGAGGCTCTGATATTTCTTTGTTTGAAATAGATGAGGCAGCCAAAATTATCACTAAAAATGCCTCGCCTTCTACAAAAGTTATTTTTGGCGCAATTCAAACAGAATCACTGAAAAAAGGTGAAATCAAAATAACAGTAATTGCAACTGGATTTTAAATATTCTTTAATAAAATGGTTTTAAATAAAGTTAAAAAAAGAAAGGGAAACATTGTTGAGTTTTCTCAAGAGAAAATTACAGAAGCAATTTTTAAAGCCCTGACTGCAACTGGAGATGGCGGAAGAAAAAAAGCAAAAAAACTATCTGATAAAGTTGTCAGGATTATTAACAGAAGATTTAAAAAACATGAAATTATTGATGTTGAAAAAATCCAAGATATTGTTGAGGAAGTTTTAATATTAGAGGGTTTGGTTGAGGTTGCCAAGGCCTATATTCTATACCGGGAACAACGAAGAAGAATAAGAGAGGCTGAAAAGGCAGAAGAAGAAACAATAGAAAGAGTTGACCAATACTTAGAAAAGTTAGACTGGGAGATTAGAGAAAATGCCAATATGGCTTTTTCTTTACAGGGAATGAATCACTATGCTACAACCCATCTTATTAAAAGATATTGGATGGAAAAGGTTTACCCAGAAGAGATAAGAGAAGCAATAGTTTCTGGTGATTTTCATGTTCATAATTTAGATACTTTAGGCTGTTATTGCATGGGATGGGATTTGTATGACCTTTTACTTAGAGGATTTGGCGGAGTTCCAAGCAAGATTGAGTCAAAACCTCCAAAGCATTTTAGGGCAGCTTTGGGTCAATTAGTAAATTTTTTGTATACTCTTCAGGGAGAGTGTGCAGGAGCTGTAGCTTTTTCAAATATTGATACTCTTTTGGCACCTTTTATCCGTTATGACAAACTAACTTATCCTGGAGTAAAACAAGCTATTCAGGAGTTTTTGTTTAACATGGCAGTACCTACCAGAGTTGGATTCCAGTGTCCTTTTTCAAATATTACTTTGGATCTTAAGCCTGCCCTTGTTTTTGCTAAACAACCTGTTATTTTAGGAGGCAAGCCTCAAAAGGAAACCTATGGAGAATTTTCAGAAGAAGTGAGAATTTTTGATAAAGCTCTTTATGAGGTAATGTTGGAAGGAGATAAAAACGGCAGGCCATTTCATTTTCCAATCCCTACCATTAACATAGTTCAAGATTTTCCTTGGGAAGATTCTGTTTCTGATTTGATTTTTGAAGCCTCTGCAAAATATGGAACTAATTATTTTGCTAATTATATTAATTCGGAAATGAAGCCAGATGATGCAAGAAGTATGTGCTGCAGGTTAAGATTGAATCTTAATGAACTCTATAATCGGGGCGGGGGAGGTTTGTTTGGGAGTGGTGCCCTTACAGGCAGTATTGGAGTGGTAACTATTAATCTGCCAAGAATAGGATATTTATCAAAAAATCATTCAAAGAATTTAAGGTCTGCTAAAAAACAATTCTTTAATAGATTGGAAAGAATAATGGATTTGGCAAAAGAAAGTTTGGAAATTAAAAGAAAAGTAATAGAAATATATATTGAAAACGGACTTTATCCTTATTCAAAGCATTATCTTAAAGGAGTAAAAAAAATTAGAGGAAAATATTATGGTAATCATTTCTCAACAATAGGATTAATAGGAATGAATGAGGCGCTGTTAAATTTCTTTGGGCAGGATATTGGAACAAAAAAAGGAAGAGAATTTGCTATAGAAATCATGGATTTTATGAGAAGAAAATTGGTTCAATATCAAGAAGAAACTGACAACCTCTATAATTTGGAAGCAACTCCTGCAGAATCAACCTCTTTTCGCTTGGCCCTTAGGGATAAGGAAAAATATCCTGATATTATAACTGCCGGCACAGAAAAAGTGCCTTATTATACAAATTCAACTAATTTGCCAGTAAATTATACTGATGATATTTTTAAGGTTTTGGAACTTCAAGACGATCTTCAAAGCAAATATACAGGAGGAACAGTTTTGCATCTTTTTTTGGGAGAACGAATTTCTGAGATTAAAACAGTAAAAAAACTTATTCAGAAAATATTTAACAATTTCAATTTACCATATCTAAGTTTCACTCCAACTTTTTCAGTTTGCCCTACTCACGGTTATTTATCAGGTGAACATTTTGAATGTCCAAAATGCACAATAAAACAACCCTGTGAAGTTTATTCAAGAATAGTAGGTTTTTACAGGCCAGTATCTCAATGGAACAAAGGAAAACAGCAAGAATTCAAAGAACGTAAAGAATACAAAATAAAAAAAACGAATCTCTAACTCCTATATTCTACCTCCTAAATTCTAAATTCTATGCTCATTGGCGACATCCAAAGATTAAGTTTAATTGATTATCCTGACAAAGTAGCTTGTACGGTTTTTCTTGCAGGATGCTCTTTTCGTTGTCCCTGGTGCTATAATTCAGAATTAGTTTTGCCTGAAAAAATAAGAGAGCTTTACCCTATTTCAGAACAAAAATTATTAAAATTCTTAAAACAAAGAAAAAATCTTTTAGAAGGTGTGGTTTTGGGAGGGGGAGAGCCTACTATTCAGCCTGATTTAATAGACTTTTGCAAAAAAATAAAAAAATTAAAATATGCAATAAAATTAGACACCAATGGCTCAAACCCAGATATCTTAGAAAAACTAATTAATAAAAAATTAGTAGATTATATTGCTTTAGACATTAAAGCCCCTCCCAAAAAGTATATAAAAGTTATAGGATTGGAAAACAGGATAATTCCAGATGGGATTCAATATGATTTTTGGACTGAAAGAATTGTAAATAATATTAAAAAAAGTGTAAATCTTTTAAAAGAAGAAAATATAGATTATGAGTTTAGAACCACAGTAGTTCCTACTGTTCATAGAAAAACAGATATTTTAAAAATTGCAAAATGGCTTTCTCCTGCCAAAAAATATTTTTTGCAGGAGTTTAGGCCAACAAAAACAGTAAATCCTCAATTTGAAAAAGTAAAGCCTCATAAAAAAGATTATTTATTAGGAATTTTAAAATCAATAGAGCCTTTATTTGAAACCTGTCAAATAAGAAGCTAAATATTTTACTAAATAATTAAAAAGACTATAAAAAGTCTTTTTTTGTTGACTTGAAATGTTTTCTGTGATAAGGTCTCATTTAGAAAATACCGAATAGCAAAAGGAGAGAAAGGAGTTAACACATGAGTGGTATTTTGGAAAAGATTAGGAAGGCGCTTAGTGCCTTCCTCGCGAGAATCAGGCATGAGATTTATTGGAGGGTCAGGTATGTTCACTTGAGGATTGAGTATTTGCTTGACCCTGAGCATTCAATCCTGAGATTTGTAACATACGACGGATGGGGATTCAGGGTTCGACCCGAGTGGAGAGGGTGGGGAGAGCCTGGCAGATCTTTGTGCTCGGCTCACGCCATATAGGTGTGTGGAAACGCAATAACTGTAGCCGCCAGCATTTTGCTGGCGGCTTTCCCTTTATATTATAAAAACCAAAAGCATCATCAAAGGACAAAAGCTTCCAGGGGGTGTAATAGAAACGAAAAGCCCCCCTCTCTCGTAAGAGAAGGGAGCTTCGCCCGCTGTGCGAGCCCAAGAGGATGTTCTAGCCCTCCGAATCGGGCAGAGTGTGGCCATACTCGAACTGCTCGTTGAGTATAATGAGAATCTCTTCAAGGGCCCCACTTCTCCCCGACTCAGCAATTGTCCTGATTTGTTGGAGTCGCACCAAGACCTGCTCCGCCTCATGATGTATCACCCTAGACCGATACTCTAGCGCTTCCAGAGTGTCTGGGTCAACTTTGAGACCAAACAGCTGGGTCATCTTCCTCGGTCTGACATGATGCATAAGTTTCTGCTGACACCGCACCATGTTTCCATGATTTTTCCTTCTTATCTTAGACATTGCCTTTTTTCTCCTTTTTGCGTGGTATAGGACATTATGTCAGACTGTCGTGATATAACCTTACCACATTTATTTATTTTAGTCAATGAAAAAACTTACACCATTAAAAGCTATAAGATTAAAATGCTCAAAACAAAATTATTGCGTGTTAAAATAAAGAAATAGTTTTATGACAATTTCTAAAGTATTTTTTTACTTTTGTGTGTCTTTTGTTCTTGGAATATTTTTAAACTCTTTTATTTTTGTCAACCAGATTTTATTTTTTTTGTTTTTGGGATTATTTTTTATTTTCTGGAAAAACAAAAAAATCAGAATATTTGGTTTTTGTATTTTATTTTTTGTTTTTGGGATTTGGAAACATCAAACAGCAAGAGCTCAATTAGAAAGACCAGGAATAGAAAAGTTTTATGAACAAAAAGTTTTATTTACAGGTAAAGTTATTGAAGAACCTGATATAAGAATTGATAAAATTAAATTAAAAACAGAAATTGAAGATTCAAAAACTTATGTTTTAATAACCACTAAACTTTTTCCTCAAATAAATTATGGAGATAAATTAAAAATTCAAGGGATTTTAAAAGAGCCACAAGAATTTGAAGGTTTTAATTACAAAGACTATTTAAAAAATCAAAAAATATATTTTTTAATGTATTATCCTGAAATTGAAATTTTGGAAAGAGGAAAAGGAAATCAAATTAAAACATTTTTAATTTCTTTAAAACAAAAATTAAAACAAAGCTTGCAAAACATTATCCCTTTTTCGCAGGTAGGATTTTTTGAAGCTTTGATTTTTGGAGATGAAAACAATATTTCAGATGCTTGGAAAGAAAAGCTAAACATTACAGGCGTCCGTCATATTGCAGCAGTATCAGGAATGAATGTTACAATAATCTCTGTTATTTTATTAAACTTTGTTTTGGCTTTAGGTTTTTGGAGACAACAATCTCTTTGGATTTCCATTGTTTTAATTTCTTTTTATATTTTAATGATAGGTGCACCTTCTTGTGCAGTCAGGGCAGGTATTATGGCAGGTTTGCTTTTAATTTCCCAAAACTTTGGAAGATTAGTAATCCAAGAAAGAATATTGGTTTTTACTTTAGCTCTTATGTTATTTTTTAATCCTTTATTGCTAAAAAATAATATTGGGTTTCAGCTTTCTTTTTTGGCAATAGCAGGTTTGGTTTATTTGCAACCTTTATTTTTAAAATTATTTGAAAAATTACCCGATTTTTTGGAACTGAGAACAAATCTCTCATCTACTTTAGCTGCTCAAATATTTGTTCTTCCTATTCTGCTATATAATTTTGGGCAGTTTTCTTTAGTTTCACCTTTAACTAATATTTTAATATTGCCTTTTATACCTTTTTTAACAATTTTTGGATTTTTATTTTCTTTTTCAGGAATTTTTTGGAAAAGTTTAGCTCAAATTATTTCTTTTCCAGCTCAGATATTACTAACAATTATTATGAAAATTATTGATTTTTCTTCTCAAATTCTCTTTGCCTCAAAACAAATTTATATTTCAGGAATTTTTGTATTTATCTCTTATCTTTTATTAGCAATCATTATACTTTACTCAAAAAGAACTCAAAAACCAGATTTTTTGGATTATTAATATTTGAGTTGTCAATCTCCGTTTTTGATTTTTAAAAATATTTTTAGGAGCTCGTTATGGTATAATTTAAAAATGGAAAAGGAGTTAAGATTTCCTAAAGATTTTTTATGGGGCGCAGCTGTTTCAGCTTATCAAGTAGAAGGAGGAATAAATTGTGATTGGACAAGATTTTTTGATGCAAAAAAAGCTTGCAATCATTACAATCTTTATGAAAAAGATTTTGATTTAATGGAAAAATTAAATCTTAATGCTTTCAGGTTTTCAATTGAATGGTCAAGAATTGAACCCAAAGAAGGAAGGTTTGATGAAAAAGAAATAGAACATTACAGAAAGTATTTAAAATCCTTAAAAAGACGAGGTTTTTGCGTAATGTTAACTTTGCATCATTTTACAAATCCTGTTTGGTTTTCAGAATTAGGAGGTTGGGAAAGTAAAAAAGCTGTTTTTTATTTTTTGCGTTTCTCAAAAAAAATTTTTAACGAATATTGTGATTTAGTGGACTTTTGGATAACAATTAATGAACCTATGATATATAATTCTTTGTCTTTTTTTACAGGAAGGTGGCCGCCAAAAAAGAAAAATCCCATTTCATTTTTAAGAGTTTTTAGAAATCAAATTTCAGCTCACAAAAAGGTTTATCAAATATTTCACAAAGAAAAAGAAAGCGTAAAAGTAGGAATTTCAAAAAACAATCAATACTTTGAACCTTATTCAGAATCTTTTTTAGACAGAATCTCTGTGTTTTTTGCCCGGTATTTTTGGAATCATTTGTTTTTTAAAAAAATAAAAAATCATTTGGATTTTATCGGGCTTAATTATTATTTTCACAATAAAATTCAGTTTCCTTTTAAAATTAGAAATGAAAACAAAATAGTTTCAGATTTGGGTTGGGAAGTTTATGCTTTAGGAATTTATTATGTGTTAGGTGAGTTAAAAAAATATAAACTTCCGATTTTTATCACAGAAAATGGGATAGCTGACAAAAAAGACAAACTGAGAAAACAATTTATAAAAGAACACTTAATCTGGATTCTTAGGGCGATTAAAGAAGGTATTAATGTTAAAGGTTATTTTTACTGGTCTTTGATAGATAATTTTGAATGGGATTTGGGAACAAAACCCTGCTTTGGTTTAATCAAAATAGATTATAAAAGTTTTAAAAGGAGTTTGAGAAAATCTGGTTTTTATTATTCAAAAATCTCAAAAGAAAATTATTTGGCAAAAAATTAATTTATGCTCTGGTTTTTTATTACAATTTTGGCTTATTTGTTTTTGGCTATTGGCTCTTTAGTTGACCGCTATATTTTAAAAGGGCCTTTACAAGATCCGGGAGCTTATGCTTTTTATGTTGGGATATTAGGATTAATTTCTATGGTTTTGATTCCTTTTGGATTTTATATTCCCTCTTTCTTTACAATTTTATTAAGTTTTTTAGCAGGTGCTGTCTGGACAATATCAATATATTTTCTTTATTTTGCAGTACAAAAAAGCGAAGTTTCCAAAATCGTTCCTGCAATTGGAGGTTTTTTGCCAATTTTTACTCTGATTATTACTTATTTTGCTTTTTCTGAATCTTATAAAATAGATTCTTTAAAAATATTTTCTTTGTTTTTATTAATTTTAGGCAGTTTTTTAATCACGTTTGAAAAAGAAAAAAAGAGCACCCTTGAAGATATTAAAAATTCTTTTTTGGCAGCTTTGTTTTTTTCTATAGGATTTTTCCTAATGAAATTAGCTTATGATAAACAATCTTTTATTACAGGCCTTATTTTAATGAGAATTGGAGGTGCTTTAATTTGCCCTTTGTTTTTGTTTTCCAAAAAAACTTACAAAATTATTTTTAAGGAAAAATCAAATCTTAAAAGCAAAGCTTCTCTTTTTGTTGTATTGGGTCAAGTGTTTGCAGGCTCAGGTTCTTTATTACAAAATTATGCAGTTAAAATAGCAGCTCCTTTTCAAATCCCTTTTATAAATGCATTAGAAGGAGTTCGTTATGTTTTTTTATTTTTATTTGTTCTTGTTTTAAACAAAAAATTTCCTTATATTTTAAAGGAACAAATTTCAAAAGAAGTTTTTTTTCAAAGGACTCTGGCAATATTCATTATTATTTTGGGTTTAATTCTGTTATACTTTTAGTAAATGATTTTTAATTTTAAAAATGTTTTAAAATGGGTTATAAGAATATTTTTTTTATTTCTTTTTGTCCTATTCATTCTGATTTTTGTAGGTAAGCCTTCGCCTGTTGAGGAACCTGAATGGGGGATTAATTTTTCTTCAAAACATTCAGAATTAATGGGCTTGGATTGGAAAGAAAATTATTTGGCTTTGCTTGATGATTTGAAAGTAAGAAGAATAAAGCTTATTACTCATTGGGATTATCTGGAGCCAGAAAAAGGAAATTATGATTTTGAAGATATAGACTGGCAAATGAAAGAAGCTAAAATAAGAGGGGTGGAGATTTTATTTGTTATTGGAATGAAAACCCCGAGGTGGCCAGAATGTCATGTGCCTGAATGGGCAGCCAACCTGTCGTTTAAAGAACAACAAGAAAGCGTATTAAAGCTAATTTCACTTTCAATTTTAAGATATAAGGTTTATGACAATATTTGGGGCTGGCAGATAGAAAATGAACCATTTTTTCATTTTGGAGATTGTCCGCCAACAGATGCAGAATTTTTAAGAAAAGAAATTGAATTAGTAAAAGAATTAGACGAAAAGAAAAGACCTGTTGTAATTACAGAATCAGGAGAAGGTCCTCTTTGGATTAAAGCAGCTAAGGTGGGGGATATTGTGGGCACTACTCTTTATAAAAAAGTTTGGTTTAAAGAAGTAAAGATTTATGTTTATTATCCTTTTCCTGAAGTTTTTTACTGGAGAAAAAAGAATATGATTAAAAACCTGTTTGGGAAGGAAGTAATTTGTGTTGAAATGCAGGCTGAACCCTGGGGGCCGCGCCTTGTTTACGATGTTTCACTTAAAGAACAGGAAAAAACAATGAATTTGGAGCAATTAAAAAGAATTATAGAATTTACAAGAAAAATAGGATTTGATGAGGTTTATCTCTGGGGTGCCGAATGGTGGTTCTGGATGAAAAAAACCCAAAACAGGCCTGAGATATGGGATTATCTTAGAGTTTTCTTTGAACAGAATAGTGTTTGAAATAATATCAGATTAAAAACAGTATTATAATAAATTAGGAATGTTAAGTATCATTATTCCTACATTAAATGAAGAAAAATATCTTCCTTTTTTGTTAAAGTCTATAAAATCGCAAAGCTTAAAAGATTTTGAGATTATAGTTGCTGATGCAGGTTCTCAAGATAAGACTATTAGGATCTCAAAATCCTTTGATTGTAAGGTTGTTAAAGGAGGTTTGCCGTCAAAAGGAAGAAATCAAGGAGCAAGAATAGCAAAAGAAAACATATTTTTATTTTCTGATGCAGATAATATTTTTTTGTCCCAAAACTTTTTAAAAGTTCTTTTAAAGGAATTTGAAAAAAGAAACTTGGATGTGGCTTCTTTTTCTGTTTATCCAAAAGGAAATAGTTTTGACAGGGCAGCTTATAATCTTTATAATTTTTGGGCAAATCTCACTCAGCGCTTTCTGCCTCATGCCACCACTGCTGTTTTAGTTAAAAGAAAAATTCACGAAAAAATAAAAGGATTTGATGAAAGAATAAAAATGGGGGAGGACCATGATTATGTTAGAAGGGCTGCAAAGATAGGCAAATTTGGATTTATTAGATTAGGTTCGGTTTTAACCTCTGCTAGAAGATTTGAAAAAGATGGAAGAATAAATACTTATTTAAAATATGTTTTATGGGAGTTTTTTTCAATTATTTTTGGTTCTTTGAAGTCAGATGTTTTTGATTATAAATTTGATCATTATAATGATTGACAGCCGAAAAAGAATTTTTTAATATAATATTTGCTAATAATATTTGTTATGTCAATTTACAATTTGCCAGAAGTCAAAAAGCCAGAAATCTCTTCTAAAAAAACAAGTCGTGTTTTTAGGTTTTTGATTTTGACAATGTTTATTTCTTCTTTTTTTGGGCTTTTAGGAGGAGCTCTTATTGGAACCTATTTTTATTCAGAAATAAGAGATTATTTTCAAAAACTGAATATTAATTTACCTGCCCCTACCTCTGTTTTTTTAGAAGATGAAGAAGTTGCAATTCTTTCCCAGGAAGAGGCAATAGTAAAAGTAGTAGAACAAGTTTCTCCTTCTGTGGTAAGTATTATTGTAACAAAGGACCTGCCTGTTTATGAACAGTATTTTTATGACCCATTTGAAGATTTTGAACAGTTTTTTGGGGAACCTTTTGGATTTAGAATCCCTCAATACAGGCAAAAAGGAACAGAAAAAAAAGAAATAGGCGGAGGCACAGGATTTATTGTTTCAGAACAAGGACTAATCGTTACTAACAAGCATGTAGTATCAGATACAGAAGCAGAGTATACAGTACTCACAAATGAGGGTAAAAAATTTAAAGCAGAGGTTTTGGCAAGGGACCCGGTTCAGGATTTAGCTGTTCTAAAAATTGAAATTTCCACACCTCTTTCTATTGTAGGACTTGGAAATTCAGATGATTTGAAAATTGGGCAAACAGTTATTGCCATTGGAAATGTTTTGGGCGAGTTCAGAAACTCAGTGTCAGTAGGTGTAATTTCAGGTTTAGGAAGAACTATTACTGCTTCAGGAGGAGGCATATTGGAAACTATTGAAGGTATAATTCAAACTGATGCTGCAATAAACCGGGGGAATTCTGGCGGTCCTCTTTTGAACTTAAAAGGCGAGGTAATAGGAATTAATACAGCAATGGCAACTGGCGCAGAGAATATAGGTTTTGCTATTCCCATTAATAGGGCAAAAAGAGATGTTGACCAGGTAAAGGAAAATGGCAAAATTGTTTATCCTTTTTTAGGGATTTATTATACTTTAATTACCCAGGATTTAAAAGAAAAGTATGATTTGCCAGTAGATTATGGTGCCTGGGTAGGAAGAGATGAAGATGGGAATGAAACTCAGGTTGCAGTTTTTCAGGACTCTGCTGCCCAAGAGGCGGGCATCAAAAGAGATGATATTATTTTGGAATTTAATGGAGAAAAAATTACTTTAGAAAATACTTTAGCAAACATTATTTTAAAGTATAATCCACAAGACAAAGTTTCTTTAAAGATTTTAAGAGGTGGACACACAAGGACTATTGAATTAACCTTAGGAGAAAGGTCATAGTCCTTACCCGACATTATTAGTTTTTATCTGAAGTCGGGTTTTCCTTTTTTAACTTGATTTTTAAAACTTTATTTGGTAAAAATAAGATAAGATATGAATGGTTCTAATTTTACCTTCAAAGCTCAAAGTGCTTTAAGAGAAGCTCAAATGTTGGCTCAAGAAAAAGGCCAGCAGCAAATTGATGCTCTCCATTTGCTTTATGCTTTGCTTTCCCAAGAAGAAAGCATTATTTTGAATTTACTTTCCAAATTAGGGGTTGATATAAAAGATTTACAAGAAAAAACAAAAAAATCTTTAGGAAAAATTTCAACTATTTATACTCCTCAAGCTGTTGGTCAGTTTTACCTTACTCAAGACATGGTAAAGGTTTTAGATTGGGCTCAAAAAGAGGCATTAAAAATGGGAGATGAATTTGTTTCTGTAGAGCATTTGTTTTTAGGGCTTTTATCAAATTCTGAAAGCGCAAAAGAGGTTTTAGGCTCTGCAAAATATATTGAACCTGTTCCAGGGGAGATAAAATCAAAAGAATCATTAGAATATCAAAAAGTATTAAAAGTTCTTGAAGAAATAAGAGGTGGTACAAAAATCACAGATCCTGTTCCTGAAACAAAATATCAGGTTGTTGAAAGATATGCTATTAATCTTACTCAACAGGCAAGGCAAGGAAAGTTAGATCCTGTAATTGGAAGGGAGTCTGAAATCAGAAGATTAATGCAAGTTCTCTCAAGAAGGAAAAAGAACAATCCGGTTTTAATTGGGGAAGCAGGAGTAGGAAAAACAGCAATTGCAGAGGGTTTGGCACAAAGAATTATTAAAAGTGATGTTCCCGAATCCTTAAAAGAAAAAGAAATCATAAGTTTAGATTTAGGAGCTTTGATAGCAGGTACAAGATATAGGGGTGAATTTGAAAGCAGGGTAAAAGCTCTTTTAAAACAGATTAAAAAAGCAGCTGGAAAATATATCTTGTTCAT
>Ga0209635_10001754_pt1 | contig 16277 bp, 17 predicted proteins | sample DeeMarSWOR230_32_FD_187463 | JGI IMG/M metagenome (GOLD analysis project Ga0209635, IMG submission 187463) | Marine sediment microbial communities from White Oak River estuary, North Carolina - WOR-2-30_32 (SPAdes) (version 2) | ecosystem: Environmental > Aquatic > Marine > Intertidal zone >... | reverse complement strand
CCACAACAGATGGATCGCCGAACACTGCGACTACATAGTCCATATGACTGACGGAAGAGTCTCCAGCATTGAACAAGGACCATTCAAAAAGGAGGAGCCCCCCAAATGAGAATCTACACGGCAGGATTAATAGATAAATCATCACAATCCAACAATATAACCCTGCAAAAGCGGCTTGTGTCACATTATCGAAAGAGTCTGGGATTTCCCTCTTCAGCTATTACCAGTCAAGAACTCAATACATTCATCGTCTTATCGGGACAGAAAGATGACGGAAAAATTGACGACGAAACTATGGAGAAAATCGAAAAAAGCACTCATGACTGTTTCACAAAGTATTACATTAACAACAAGTCCAGATTCCAACAAGAACTGAAAAACAACGCTGAATTACGAGAAACATCCGGAATCGTCAAAGATCTTGTCAAGGAGGTCGACCCCAAACTCGCAAAGATCCTTGATCGCCGACTAGAGAAGATCACCAAAGATATACCCAACATGCACTGCGAGATTCAATCGAGAAGCGTTGTGATTTTGTGGGATATCGTAGAGAACCGAGAACACCGGTTTTTCCTCTCCGGATTCGACTCTCAAATCTTCAAGAGCTCAACCAGTGAAACTGAAATGAACATGGACAAATTAGTTGACAAGTTGCTCTTTTCAAATTTCTTCAGGATATTTCTGAAACCTACTGTGGCTCGTCTGCAAGAAATGGATCGTGTGCTTGAAAGACTAATACTGGGAATGGAAGGAACTCACTATCGGAGCAAAAACCAGAAACTACAGACCAAACTAGAGCTGTTCTTTCGCATTTTGGCAGCAAAACTCAGCGGCTTACAAGACATAGGTAGCGTAATCTCTCGAATCTTTGACCTATTCCAAGTCCCTCGCATGGTACTTCCCCCATATCACTTGGGGAACGATGCCTCAAGCCTTAATGTGGCACTTGTGGAAATGGCGTCAGAAATCGAGTATGGAAAAGCATTACTCATCGAAGTACATGCCAAACTTCAAGAGTGTCAAATTCACCTTCGTGATTATTTGGATGAGCAAAAAAACGGAGTAAGAACCATCGACTCCCCCAATGACTTCCAGACCAGGCTACTGTCCATAGCAGAATTAAGCATTGATTTGTTTGTTGAAGCTGAACTTCTGAAAACGTGGACAGATCTCTTTGGATCAGATATTCCCTATTTCAGCTTTGACAGAGAACTTTTCGACTATAACGACTCTGAGGCATTTGACGTGGCTGATGACATTATCATAGCTGTGCGAGGATTAACGAAGAACTACAATCTTGGAAAAACAACAGTATACGCTCTCCGTGGAGTGAATCTAGATATTAAAGAGGGAGAATTCGTTGCGATTTTAGGAAATTCTGGGGCAGGAAAAACAACTCTCCTAAATTGCATTGCGGGTCTCGATACACCCGACTATGGAGTTGTGGTTTTTCGTGGAAAGAATCTTCATGAATTAGGTGATTCCGCAAAGTCCAAGTCTAGACTGTTGGAGATGGGTTTCATATTCCAAAGCTATACCTTGTTGCCTCATTTCAACGCCCGAGAAAATGTAGCGTTGCCAGCGGATTTGGCTGGATTGAGCAAGGATTTGAAAGATCGTATAGAGAATCTTCTAGAGGGAGTTGGGATTGACCAGCAGGCTAAACAGTATCCCGCCACATTGAGCGGTGGGGAAATGCAGCGGGTAGCCATCGCGCGTGCATTAACCAACCGTCCGGCTGTGATATTTGCAGATGAACCGACCGGTGATTTGGATTCTGTAACTGGAAGACAAGTTATGGATTTACTCCAAAAATTCCATGAAGAAACAAAAACTACAATCATTGTCATCACTCATGAACAAGATATTGCTGACTATGCAGAAAGAGAAATCATGATGAAAGATGGGATAATAACAGCAAGCTAGTGTGTCCACAGAACATGGTTGTAATCGAGCTGTACACTATACTTTTGACGTAGAAACGTTTGAAGTAAGAATTGAAGGAAAAAGGTTAGAAGTCAGAATCTAGCCGATCGATCAACCCTTCTCGTGCACGCCGCTGCCTGAGGGTCCAAAATATAGCTGCAAACTCACCTTCTTCAATCGCCAAGCTAACGCCTTGCAGGGCGGGATCAAGCACTCTGCCCATCCGATAGGTCTTCTTAATATCTCTCGCCTCAAGCATCGATGGCATTGTTCATCTCACGCGTTAAGATAGAACACTACAATAAACAAAGCTTTATTTAAGCATTGGAACCGAATCCTACCCACTCGCATTGGCATTAACAGCCTATAATACGCATGTTGCGCGTTAATCCGAAGCTTGCTAAAGATTTAATAGACTCGTCCAAGCAACCATGAATTTTGACAAGGAGAAAGGTGATTAATGTCTCCTCAGCTCTGCCCAATTATCGTGGGCGTTGGCAGGACCAAGTTTGGAGAGCATTACGAAAAAGAACCTGAGAAACTGATCGAAGAGGCTTGGCTCAAAGCTTCTGTATCAGCTGGCATAGAACGAAAAGATCTTGATGCCGCTTACATTGCAGATTATTTTCTCCAAATCACCAACAAAATTGGAATCGAAGAAGGCTTCCTTTCCGAGCTCACGGAGTTACATATTCCAATGGAAAAGACAAGATCGTTCAGCTCCGCCCTCCTGAACGCCTGCAATTCGATTCAAGCCGGAAGATACAACGTAGCTCTCGTCGGCGGAATGGAGAAGATGACCGACCGCTGGGAAAAAATCCGGGACGACCTCATGCTTCTCGAAGACCCCTGGAGCTACTATGCAGGATGCACACCCGAAGCGAATCATGAACTCATGTTAAGAGAATACATGAAGAAACACAAAATCTCTGGAGAAAACACTGAGAAGCTGAACGTTGCATTAGCTCAGATATCAGTCAAGAACCATCACCACGCAACAATGAACGAACAGGCCCAGTTTCAGAGGGAAATCACCCTTGATCGCGTTCTGGCGGAAAGGAGGAAGGTAAGCAAGCCTCTTGGACTCTTGGATTTCGCTCCTATTTCTGACGGCGCCACAGCTCTCATCTTGGCAAGTCCAGGAGTTGCCAACAAACAAGCCAGCGCGCCTATCTGCATTGCGGGTTCAGCCTCAGCCACTGACTACGTTACCTTTCCTGCGCGAGAAGATCGAACCAGCTTTGTGGCCAGCCGAATCGCCATGCAGAACGCCCTCAGAATGGCAGACATACGGCAAAACGACGTTCATATAGCTGAACTCTACGACCAATCTACGCTTCTTGAGATGATTTCGCTCGAAGATCTAGGATTTTCGGAAGAGGGAGAAGCATGGAAAGACGTGTACACGAGCTGCAAGGACTACCAAGGATTCTACGTAGCTAATGGAAGAGAACTCTTCGTCAACACAAACGGAGGACTGAAAGCCGATGGAAATCCCCTCGGCGCCACAGGCGGGGCCCAAGTTTTTGAAATAGTTAAACAACTTCAAGGCGAAGCCGGTAACCGACAGGTGAAAACTAGCAAGGAATTACGATTTGGATGTGCTTTGGAACTTGAGGGCTTTGGAACAAAAGCCTACGTGCACATTCTAAGGAGGAACTGAATTGAGCAGCGAACCTATCGAACGGAGAGTTTCCTATATAGGCGACCGGCTAAAGGGGAGTAGCTGCAGCCTTTGCGGCAAAGAATATTTCCGCCTTAAAGACTACTGTGGCACCTGTGGAAGAAAGAGCTTCGGCAGGATGAAAGATATCGACTTCTTCTACGAGAAGGGCGTGTTAGAAGTCTGTACCTTCGTGAAGCAGCCCACGAACAAATTCGTGAAACTAGGCTCATACATCTACGGAATAGTCTCCTTTCATAACGGAAAAGTCAGAGTTCCAGGCAGACTAACTGACCGTATTCTGAATGGGAGTAACATAGACCTCTCGAGCTTCGAAGACAGGGAGGTTGTTCCAAGATTCAGGAGACGCTACACAGTTGAGCAAAGCGAGGTCATCCCAACAATCTCCCTCACGTTCACATTTGGCGACGAATACTATCCTCATCAAGAGTATGAAATGACTAAACCCAGAAAGGAATATGAAACCCCCGGCATTGTCGGATACGGCGTCTATGTTCCAAGATTCAGAATCAAAGAGCCGACAATGGAACGATCGGTGCCCTTCATTGACGAAGACGCCATCACAGCAGCGGTTGAAGCCGGAAAACTTGCCCTGGTTCATTCAGGAATTGACCAGGCTCTAATAGGCAAAGTGTACGTCGGCTCAGAATCTAACCCTTATGCCGTTAAGCCGATAGCCTCCAAAGTGGCGCAAGTTTTGAGGTTAGGGGAAGAAGACAAAACCGAAGGTCTCCAAAGCGTGGATGCTGTAGACACCGAATTTGCATGTAAAGCCGCGACTAGCATGTTCAAAGACGCAACCGCACTCGTGTACTATCCCGGTGCGCACATGCCCTATATCATGGTCATAGGTACAGACAATTCACAGGCCGCGCCTAGAAGCGAGATCGGAGGAGAACTAGACTTCTTCGTCGGCTACGGCAGCTCCGCTTTCATCTTCGGCAAACAAGACGTCATAGCAGAGATCGAAGGCTGGTATTCATGCACATCTGACACTCCAGACTTCTGGCGAAGAGACCTCCAGCCATATCCAAGACATGGAGGCCGCTTCACAGGTGAACCCGCCTATTTCAAGCATATATCCAAAGCTGCCGAAAAACTCATGGAAAAACTAGGATTGCAGATAGACGACATCGACTACTTCGTTTCCCATCAACCCAATGTTTCCTTCCCAATCAAAGTTGCAAGAGCGATAGGCTTCAAAGAAGAGCAGTATATGCCAGGCCTCCAAGTAGTGAATTTCGGAAACACATATTCTGGTGCCGCACCCATTGGGTTAGCAGCAGTGCTTGACAAAGCCAAACCCAATCAAAGGATACTTCTGGTTGGCTACGGCTCAGGCGCCGGGAGCGACGCATACTCCTTAGTCACAACAAGCCAAATAGAGGAGAAGCGAAACCGACAGGAATTCAGTGTGCAACATCAAGCTGAAGACAAGCATGTTGAATACGTGGATTATGACACCTATCGAAAACTGAAACTTGGACTGTGAGCGTCAGTCAAAACTTAAATATGCCTCTCGTAATGATGGACGAGAAAGGAAGCAAACGAACTGATAGTTCAAGACGTATTTAGAGTTCTGTATTCCCCGCTTAGGGCATTTGAAGAGATAGCTAAAGCCCCAAACGCTAAAGGTCCGCTTCTGATATTCTTGATCACTCTTCTCGCTTCTATAAGCATCCAATTTGTCAGCTCGTCGAAAATCCTCTTAGAAGTGGAAGCGGGAAGCGGTGCATATATTCCCCTGACTGAAACCAACCTTTTCACTGACAGGTTAATCTTGACCTTAACAGATTCAGCCTTCCGCTTCTTCCTCAACTGGCTCATATATGGCGCAGCCTTTCTGCTCATTCTCAAATTGTTTAGGACAAAGGAAGGAGCATGGCACCGGCTCTTCATTATAATTGGCTATACATTCATCGTAGCAGCCGTCTTTGTTATCGTCAACGCGATCTTAATTTCTACGTTTCCAACGATATCTTTCGATTACCAAACATGGACACAAGCGTTCATGGAAGGAGATGTTGAGGCGCAGAATCGAGTAATTCAAGGATACGAGAACAACTGGGTTGGGTTACCCGCCTATCAAATCGGATACTATCTTACATTCGTGAATGAGGTCTGGGTCGCTGCACTTGGTGCCCTCGCTATACACTTTCTGCGTGAAGTTACATGGAATAAAGCTTTAACTATCTCTGCAATCGCATCTGTGCTAAGCCTGTTTCTCAGGTTCCCCTTAATATTCTAGGGTCTCCAAAACGTAGCATGCGCTGCAGCTATCACAGGCATTCAGAAGAATCATCAGGATTCATGCATATGCGGCATTGGTGGACGTCAAGGGATAGGTTTGAACGCCTGCATAAATCGCACATTAGTCCTTTCTGTCTTACGAGCTTGCATATGTCACACAAATTCGCTATAAGTTGGCGCCTGGATATTTCACTATTGGCTAGCATCCTAGCCGCTTCTACTATCAACTGCTGAATCTCTTCTGTTTTTCCGAGCTCAATAGCTCTGCCTCTGACATCCCGCGCGTATTTGCTGACTGCGGTTTGCGTTATACCGAGAAGATTGGCTGTGTCGATCTGTTTCAGTTTGTGTGTCTGAATCAACTCTTTTGCTAGGCTTGCTCGAATTGCTGGAACAACTGATTTCACTGCGACTTCGCACGGTATTGACATGGTCATTGTTCACCCAGAAGCCAAAACGATGGAAACCTATTTAAGCATGACGTACGTCATCAAATCGCCACGTATGACGCATGGGATAAACGAAGTTTCAGCATTAACTATTTTGCGCGGACAATGGAAAGCTGGAAACTTAAGGGAAGCCTTCCCAGATTTCTATCGGAAGAGACACACAGTGAGTACTCGCGTAACAACGTTTCTTGTCAGGTTGAATGGTGACTGATCTTAGGCTGATTTCAGCTTTCCTAATTCTTCTTTTCGCAGTTCTCTTCGTAGGACTTTACCTACGAGGCTCAGGGGGTATCTCTTTTCTGAATTCGACTTCGCGAATGGCTTTATACGACGCTACTCGTTCTCCAACGAATTGCACGATTTCCTCTTCAGAGGCTTCAGTTCCCTCTTTGAGAACGATAAACACCTTAGGAATTTCTTTCAGTATTCTCACTAAACCTAAGGTTGCTGATTTCACTTGATTCAATACCGCTCTTGATTAGCCTAAAAATATTTGTTGGAGGTAATATAATTTAAACGGCTATGCGAGGTAAGGTATATGCTGTTTTTACAAGGGTTATCCACGGCAGCTCCACATGAGAAGTACACTACTAAAGAGTTAGTAGAGCTTTTCCCCTGCGAACTTCCTTCTAGTGTTAGACAAAATATATCTAACCTAGGCGTCTATGCCAGGTATCTGGCGGTTCCCAGGAACTTTCTTTCGAAGTCTGAGTTGGCTCCAAATGATGCTGGGTTAGAAGTTTGCGTTAAGGCTTGTGAGCGTGTTCTAAAAAGATTTAGCATTTCCATTGAGGACATAGACTATTTTATAGCGACTTATGATGCCAGCCCCTTTCTAAGTCCTGGGTTTAGCAGTCTCCTGGTTCGAAGACTAGGCTTTGTGCCAAGCATCAAACATGTTAGCCTTCAAGGAATGGCTTGCACAGCCTTCACCCAAGCTCTCGAGTTAGCGGAAGATCACCTTGCGAGTTCCCCGAAAGACCACGTGATGATTTGCTTGTCAGGGGTCAACTCTTACTGGTTCCACAATCAAGTCAGAGGCATGAAAAATATTATGGGAATCAAAGAAATTCAAGCACTAAAAAATGAAAAACGGAGAAGGAGAGAGCTTAGGAAATGGATAGCTACCTTGGAGTTTTTTCTCTTCGGGGATGGTGCGACAAGTATGATCGTAGCCAGAGAAGGAGAAGGCCCGAGAATCACTGATATTCTCCATGTTACAAATTTAGGGAAAACAGATTACTTGGCAGGCTACGCAAAACTCACGATTACGAATGAACCATTCAGTTTCGGTTTTCGTTCTCATCTGGAGAAAGGCATACGAAAGCTTGGTCTCAGGTACACCTCAGTAGTATTAGAAAAATTGTTTGGTGACCATTTCTCCGAGAAGGAGACCAAGGTGAAAAAGTGGGTTGTGCACACGGGTAGCAAGGCTATACTTGACGGAATTGCAGAGAACTATAATATTAAGCATGAAAAGTTAAAGGAATCCTATGAAGTGCTAGCGGAGTATGGGAATCTAGCAGGGGCGAGTTTGCCATTTATTTTGGAAAGAACGATGCAAAAAGGAGCGCTTCAGAACAATGACCAGGCCATTGTACTCGGTTTTGGATGGGGTTTCAGCGCCAGCGTCTGTTCCATGCTTTTTTAGGGATATGAAGAATTTTGGAAGGTATAAGCTTAAAATAGATAGTTTTAAACGTCTCTTGCTTTCATCCTAAAGGTATGCCTTACGGTTTCAGCTTCGACCTCTCGAAAATTTCAAAATCGTTTTTCAGAGATCTCACAAGAGTTGCCAAAGAGCGGAAACTTCACAAGAAGTTTGGTGTCAGAGCCCGCTACTTGGCGGAGAAATTTAGGCTTCAAGAAATCACCGGTCTAGATGTGCCCAATGCCCTCCAACTGGTGGAGGATCTCATTGATGTGCATATACGAAATGCTTCAGAAAGGGAAAACTTCGTCAAGACAAAGAAGAGAGCCCTTTTCCTGCCTCACTGTTCAAGAAAATACATGGACAAGCGATGTCAAGCACAGTTTAATCCAGAACTACCTTCCTACAAGTGTGCCCATTGCTCGCCAGACTGCCTTGTCAATCAAGCAACCACACTAGGCGAAAGCAAAGGCTACGACGTTTTCACACTGCCCGGTGGCTCATGCGTCCCAGAAGTCCTGAAGAAAAACAGATACGAAGGCGTCGTCGGTGTTTCTTGTAGTCAAGAGTTGAAACTTGGTGGGGAATACCTCAGACACACGGGCTTGGCTGGTCAAGCTGTTCCACTGCTCAAGAATGGTTGTGCCAAAACAACTTTCAACATTGGGAATCTTGAAAAGATCCTCTAGTTAGGTCAGCGGTGCTAATGCCCGTGCATCAGTGCTCAGTATGAGGCAGACGAAAATGTCTCCTTGTCCATTCTTCACTCATGCGATCTTGAATCCATTTCCGAACTTGCTGAGCTCCTTTCCTTTCGATTTTAGAAATGAAATCCACCGTGTCGTCTACTAGACTTATAATCTGTACACGGTCCGCCTCTCCAAGCGCAACTTGTTTCACCATTCTTCATTTCTCCCTCTTTAGAGGGAACCAACAAGTTTCTCGAAGGTTTCTTCGTTGACGTATCGGCCTCCTCGAGCCATTCTATTGACATTAAGTATGCCAGAAATCGTCTCGAGTGGGACAAACGCAGAAAGTTCACGGACGTTTTTGAGTCTGATGAACGTAGTTTTGGTTCTTCCTTGTAGAAACATCAGGTACTCTTCGTAAGATTCGAATACCGTTTCGTGACTGTGGTCATTCCAGAGTTCATCAACGTCCCCGGTTATTCGTTCAATGAAGTCACCTGTTCCTCGAATTTCTCTTAGAGGCTGTTTCACGTAGAAGAGGACATGTCGAGTGGCTTTTGGTCCTACAGTTCCCCGGCGGACAAAAGCATGTGTTGTCTTGCCTGCCCTATTTTGACTAAGGCGCCTGTTCCACCATTTTTTGGCGTTAACGAGAATGTAGGCGTAGCGTTCAGACATGAAACACACTGGCCCCCTAATTCAATAGTCTTTGTCTCATTAATGTCACGTTTCTTTTAAGCACTTGCTAAGTGGTCAATGTCTTCGCGAATTCCCTTATTTTTTGGAGATTTTTGTCTTGTTGGGCGATGGAGCAATGGATATGTTTTGCTCTGCGTGTGCGCGCAGACTGTCTCTCATAGTGAGTCAGCGAGTTCGACGACCTTATCTTAAACCTGTTGAAGTATCCTTCCAATGTATCCATACGGCAAGAAATGAGGGTCATCGATGTTCCAAATGCGCGCGCATTTGTCAACACTTATAGCAAAAACGAATAATGGCAGCGTGCCTTTTTGCCGATATTCTTGATGAATGGCCTTCTCTGAAAGCAGAGGAGAAGGTTAGGAACCAATAATTCTCAGTGCTAAGCTTTTTGTCCTCGAAGGTTGAATCTTTGCAGATAAGAGCATCTGAGGAGATACTAGTTCTTGAAAGAGACAGAGCAACTGAGAAAGACTGGCGACACACTGCGAGAATTGGCTGAGGATTGGAGAATAAACATGGGCATAATAAATGATGCTACAAAAAACGATGGGACTATGCTGCAGTCGATCAAGCGGCTTTGCAGAGAAAGCAATCAGAGCAATTTGGTGAAGATTGGATTGACACTTATCGCCTTTCCATTGCCTATCGTGATCGATGATGTCTTGGGGTGGACCATCTTAACAGCAGGTTTGATTCAACGAAAGATGAAGAACTCGGCGTTGTATGTTGAAGATGTCGGCAAAGATTTTTCCAACCTTGTTGAGGAGTTACAGAAAATCAATCAAGCTGCGGTCTGACTGCAAAAATTTGAGGGCAAATTCTATTAACGCTATCACTGCATAATATGTCCATAACATGCTATGTCGAAGGTGTGAAAATGAAGCTAGTAACAGTGTTGCTTCCTGAAGCCTACCTGGAGGGGCTAGACGAACTCGTCAGGGCAAGTATGTACCCCAGCAGAAGCGCGGCTATCCGCTCAGCGGTTAGAGACATGCTGAAACGTGAACTTTGGGGCAGAAAGGAATAGCGGCATTTTTTCATCTTTCTTGGACGCTTCTGTAAATATCTCTGATGCTTCTTGCAGTTTCAGTAGGATCTGCTGCTAGTGTTATGGCTCTACCAACTATGAGGTAGCGCGAACCCGCCTTCAGGGTAGTTTTGATGTCTCCTCCTTGGGCGCCAACGCCCGGAGAAAAGATTGGCACATAGTCTTCTAGGATTGAACGAATCTCTCTTATTTTTTCAGGGTAAGTAGCGCCAACTACTGCTCCGTCGGCCTTCCACTCTAGCGCTTTCTTGGCAAAGGCGACGTATTGAGGAACAAGGCTTTTGGTTTTCAGGTCTCGTATTGTCTGTCCATAGCCTTCCTGGGCTCCTCTGTGGCTCATGTAAACCAGAAGGATGACTCCTCGACGCTTCGACTTGGCAAGTTCGAACACTGGCTGAAGCCCCTCGTCCCAGCCGACAAACGGGTTGGCAGTCACGGCGTCGAAGCCAGCCTTGAAATAGTATTGAGCGATCGCGCGGTTGGTGTAGCCTACATCATTGATCTTACAGTCCATGATGGTGGGGAGCCCTTTTTCTTGTGCCAGTTTCAGGATTCCTTGAAGACCATTAAACAAGCCTAATGGAAGAACGAGTTGGCGGTTGACTTTCAGGGCGCAAATGTATGGGTGCACCTTCTCCAAGACACTGGTACTTATTGTTGAGAGATGTTGAGGCTCGCCTGCAGATGGATCTAGCGCTAGTACAATTTGTGAACCTTTTTCTCGAGCAACCTGTTCTAGTCTGAATCGAAAAGACAAACTCCAACCCCATTACTGATATCATTCGGATGTTAAAACGCTTGCCGTGTTCATTTTTGCACATGCATTTACTCAAACGAGAAGTAGACTCGTCGGTTATTTTTTCCTTTGTTTTGCGTCTTAATCAGCTTTATGTGCCCAACTTCTTTCAGGTTCTGGACATGCGTTCCCCCGTCTGCTTGCTTGTCAACTCCTGCTATTTCCACGATTCGGAGATTAGGGATATCTGGCGGAAGAGCTTCCGCCATCTTCACTATGCCAGGAATCTTCATGGCTTCTTCTTTGGGAAGCTCATACCATTCAACTGGGACGTCACTCCCAAGCAACTGATTCGTCTTTTCTACGTAGCGCTCAAGTACTTCGCGGTTGTAATCTTCCAAGCTGAAGTCAAAACGAATCTTGTCTTCTCCAAGCTGATTTCCTGTTATCAAGGCTCCAGTTTCCTTGCAGAGAAGAGAAGCGAACACGTGAGCTGCCGTGTGGCTTTGCATTAGTTTGAATCTTCGTTTCCAGTTGAGTACGCAGTGAACTTTGTCGCCTTTCTGCAATCCAGGGCGATCAACTTCATGTGAGACATCTCCCGAGAACTTGCCCACATAGACCACATTGAAGATGTCATTGTCTCTCACGATTTTTCCGGTATCCCATGGTTGACCACCGCTTTTAGGATAGAAGATTGTCTGATCCAAGACGACGAATTTTCCTTCCTTAATGGAGACGACCGTGGCGCTGCATTCCTTTAGGTAACTGTCTTTAAGATACAGCTCTTTTGTCATGTAAACAACCATTCTTCAGATTAGCTTTAGCGACTTATAAATGACGGGGCGTGAAGGAGAAGGCCCCAGCCGAACAAGTCTCTGTCGGTTCACTGTTTCAGCTTCATAACAAGCTTTGCCGTTCTTTCACCAAGTTCTCTGCACAATCTAAGCTCTTTGTCACCAGGAGATCCAACAGCAGCTGCGCCATAATGCTTGCTATGCGAGTTTCCTTGGACAATCATTCCGTGCACAAGCATGGCTTCCAGTATAGATAGCAGGGTGGTTTCTGCACCGCTTGCAGTTCCACCTGAACTGGTGAAAGCAGCGCCGACCTTTCCTTCAAGTTTGCCATGTATCTCAACTGATTCGTCAATCAGCGCTTTGATTCTTGCTGACATTTGTCCGTAGTATGTTGGCGAACCAACTATGATTCCATCAGCTGTTAGCAAATCACTGATCTTGGTTCGGTCCACTCTTTTCGCAACTACGTTGACTCCACTCACTTGTCTTAAGCCTTCAGCAACCTGAAATGCCATCTTCTCAGTGTTTCCAGTCTTCGAATCATAAACAACCAATACAGTGGGCAAATGAGACACTCGAATTGCTTATTTAAACCATTGTGACTGATAAGTACTCACCAGCAAAAACCTTTGGAAAGCTGAAACATAGTGTTAATCGACACCCACGCTCATCTTCAATGGGCAAGTTTCGACAAAGACAGGGAAGAAGTGATCGACCGAGCCAGGAAGGTTGGGGTGGAATACATAGTGAACATTGGATTTGACGTCAAAGGCAGCAGAAAAGGCGTCGAATTAGCCGTAAAGCACAAAGGGCTTTACGCAACGGTTGGACTTCATCCCCATAACGCTAGTCAGCTAGATGAGAACGTTCTAGACACCTTAGCGAGACTCTCGAAACACCCGAAAGTTGTCGCTATAGGGGAGATTGGACTAGACTATTATCGAAACTTATCTCCCCGAGAAACTCAGAAAAAGGCATTCAAAGCGCAACTAATACTCGCTGAAGAGCTGGAATTGCCAACAGTTATCCACGACAGAGATGCCCATGCCGACATCCTTGAAATACTGTCAGAATTCGAAGGAAAGGCAAGCACTATTATGCACTGCTTCTCGGGAAGCAGAGAAATGGCTGAGCAATGCCTGAAATCCGGCATCTACATCTCTTTCGCAGGCCCAGTTACATTTCCTAATGCTCGTAGGTTGCATGAAATCGCCAGGTGGATAGATTTGAACAGAGTTCTGTTAGAAACCGATAGTCCGTGGCTTGCTCCCCAAGAGGTGAGAGGTAAGCGGAATGAACCGGCTTTCCTACCGTATATAGCCAAGAAAATCGCGAACCTTAAGGGGATCTCAACCGACGAGCTAGCAGAAGCTGCAACTAGGAACGCCAAAGATGTTCTTCAGCTGGGTTGACAGACGTTCTTAGTGGCGCGGGTCCACCTTGCAGGATGAGTTGGATTCTAATGTCTCATGTTTTTAGAGCGTAGAGGGAGAGAACCGAGAAAGCCGTGAAGAAGATTCCGGATGCAACAAATGCAGGCGAATATCCAAAGGACTGAACAACATACCCTACACTTAGCACAGAAGAAAACTCAGCAAGCCTCACTGGTATGTGGAGCAAACCTATGTCAACCGAGACAGTTACTCGGTTCTCCGTGGCTCTGGCAATTATAGATTCGAAGAAGCCTAATCCAAGGCCATTTGCGACAGCCAGTAGCAGGAAGAGCGCGGGAAAGTAAAGGCCCGAGTTTACCAGCAGGATTGTTGCAGACAAGGCGATTAGACTCTGAACAAAAGCTCGCCCGAGTTTCAAAGGTATCTTCAGGGTGCCAATGGCAGCCGAGAACGAGATTACATTGTAGAGCAGGAAGGCTATCCCTATTGAAACATAATCATACCCAAGCTCTTGAGCCATAAAAGCGGGCAGAAGCAACGCCCCGAGAGGATGTAGCGCAAGGCTGTAAAACAGCATGGCAAATGAGACCAGCCAAAATGCTCTACTCCTACCTCTCGGATCAAGCAAGGCGATCGCACTTCGAATCTTGAGCTTTGAGCCTCGTCTGTGCGTGCGCCACAGTATTGCTGCAGGAATTCCCATGATCGATGACGCTATGATTAAGATGCTCAACGTGAATGAGAACCCGAGGTACGCAATTCCTACGCCGGCTACGGCGCCACCGACAGCAAAGGACAACGATATAATAGCGGATATTCTTGTTGTTGCCTTTCCTTTTTGCTCGGGTGATAATGAAAAGATGGCGGTTCTGTTTACTGCCCAATAGGAGGATTCCTTCAAGGCTTCCACTATCTTTCCCAGAAGAAAGGCAGGCGTGGAATTTGCCAGATAGTATATGAGCGTAGAAAAGAAGGCTCCTGGCCAGTTGATGAAGAGAAAGAAAGGCGCCCATCCCAGTTGATCGGCAACGGCTGCAAACAGCAACCGCACAACAAGGAAGACTAGTGGGAGAATCGATAACACAAAGCCAATCTCCGGCAAGTTGACCCTTCGCTCCAAGAGCAGCAACGGGATTGTTAATACGAGCCCGCCAGTTACGAAATAGTTGAGAAACGTTATTGCCATGATGCGCTTCATGTGTCCAGGTCAACGCTCCCAATATTCCGCGCGGTCATTGATGCTTGAAAGACTAGCAATTGCCTTCGACTTCCTTCTTACTTGAGTCAACTTGTGTCCCATTTCCCTGCCATAAGACAGTGAATTTGCTGGGTTTCTCAGTCTCGATTCCCAGAACAAGCTTAGCCAAAGGAGGCGCCGTGATTATCGAGACTATGGACAGAACGACCAGAGCTGCTAAGATGTCCTCCGTGAAGACGCCATATTGAAGACCCAAACTTGCTGTCGCAAGAGTCGTTGACATCTGTGCACTAGTCATAATTCCCATTCCCAGACTTGTCTTTGAGTTGAAACCTGCGAGGCGGGCGCCCAGAAATCCACTCACAGATTTGCTAATTATCAGAGCAGCGACTATGAGGAGGGTGAATGCGGCATCTCCAGGAGCAAAAAGCGTTACTAGGTTAGTAGTCATTCCCAGATTGAGGAGAAAAATGGGGATTAGGAATCCGTAGCTTATGGCAAAGACGCTATCCTTGATTTTCCCTCGCTTACCTAACATATCGGACAAGGTCAAGCCCGCTAAGAACCCACCCACCATAGCATGAACGCCAATCAACTCTGCCATTAACGCAACGAGAGCCAGCGTTACCATGACTGCTCTCATCGGCCCTGCGAATTCGGTTTCCTTAGACTCCCAGTAAAATAACCACTCTTGAAGTATTGGAATCAAGAAAAACACAACGAACAGGAAGAGAAGTAAGGCGAAGGGGAAAGCTATCAGAGGAATTCGTGCAGGGGCTATTGCATTCAGAAGAACGGCTAGAAGAATTAGGCTGGCCACGTCTTCAACGAACACTGCTGACATAAATGTGGACTTCACTTTGGATTCCACCTTAAACTCTCTCAACATAGGAGCAATCACCCCGATGGAAGATGAACTGAATACGACGCCGAGCAGCAACGATGCAAGAACATCCATGCCCCAGTAAGATCCGACGACAAAACCCGTGACACAAGGAATGCCACCGTTCAAGAAAGCGAATAGAAAGACATCTCTCCTAGCCTTCTTCAAAACCGAAAGGTTCGTATCCAACCCAGCGGTGAACATCAGAAAAACAAGTCCGAGAGTCGCAAGAAAATCGGTCACCTCTCCAGGATTAACCCAACCCAAGCCATAAGGACCCAGGAATATCCCTGCAAAAATGACAGCTGTAACCCAAGGTATCTGAAACCTCTTGAGGATTAACGGAAAAAACAACGCCGCAGCAATCCAAATCAGAAAAAGAAGAAAATACTCCAAACCGGCCACCTAGCCCATAAACCCTTTTATTGACTACGCTAGCTAATTTAAATCATAACATCAGGTCGTAAACAGGAAATCCAAACAAGGTGCCGAATCAGACGCGCCCGCATAGAGTTCTCACGCGCGCGAGCACTGCAACTGTTTAAATGTCGTCGTCTTGCGTTCTTTTTGGACGACGACAATTGACCTCCTTGTGAAGCTTTCCGTCTAGGTTAGAAGTAGTCGTCGCTAAGGCCGTAAGGACAACGACTTCTAGAATCCTGCGGCAGACGGTTGGGCGTGCGTAAATGTTGTCTTCTCCAGAATGCTTTTCAGTTTCTCTAAGAATTTCTCGACATCCTTGTCGAGTGCTCTCCTAATGAACAGCTTGTCGAGGGCCTTAAAAATCAAGTTGGTCACTTCATAGTCAATCGCAAATGTCATTTCAGTTCCTGCCTCTGTGGGTTTCAGGGTGCATACTGCAACAGT
>Ga0209635_10001751_pt1 | contig 16283 bp, 16 predicted proteins | sample DeeMarSWOR230_32_FD_187463 | JGI IMG/M metagenome (GOLD analysis project Ga0209635, IMG submission 187463) | Marine sediment microbial communities from White Oak River estuary, North Carolina - WOR-2-30_32 (SPAdes) (version 2) | ecosystem: Environmental > Aquatic > Marine > Intertidal zone >... | reverse complement strand
GGTTCTCCTCTTGCTGTTTAGTTAGTTGAATTTAAGGAATATTGTAATTCTTCTCTTGTAATAAAACTGAAATTTTCTGAAGTGTTCCAGTTACTTGGTGATGCTGAGTCATTCGCATACTGTTTCCACCATATTGTTACTCCTGGAGTTGAATTCACAACAGTAGTTACATTGCACCAATCTGAGGTTCCGCTCAAACTACACCAAGGTGTTATGTTAACCCAAGGTGTTGTACCATTCCAAACACTTAAAACAGCATGCGATAGGCTGACATCAGCCCATCTCAAATTAAATTCCACAGGAGTTCCTGATAATGTTGAGTTTGTTGAATTGTCCCAATATTTTGGTGGTTCTGTATCTGGACCCTCATCCCAGCTGCACCAGGGACAAACATCACAATTGGTTTGTGACAAACCTGCACATGAACATGGTGCTGCTATTATACAACTACCTTCAGACCAACCGCAACAATTTGAACATGCATTACAACCTGATTCATAAGTAGGACAACTTTCAATAGTTCCTACACAAACAGCCTCCACTATCTTAGGACATAAAAAAAAGATAAAAAGTAATAAAAAAAACAAATTTTTCTTTTTCATAATATTCTTGAGTCTATATAGATTCATCTTATCAAGAGTTAATTACTTTTCCTTTGATATAAAATTGATTTATAGGTGTATTTTAATAAATATGGGTATGAAAATAAGATGCTTAGGCGGATTCAGGGAAGTAGGAAAGAATGCTGTTTTGATAGAAGCAAGAGGAGAAAGAATATTATTAGACTATGGATTAAAGGTTGAGACAGGAGAGATGCCATTACCTGTTAAAGCTGTTGATTCTGTTTTATTAGCTCATGCCCATCTTGATCATTGTGGCTCTTGTCCCTCTATATACAAAAAATTCAAACCTCCTATTTTTTCTACAATTGCAACATTTGAGCAGAGTCATTTGTTATTAAAAGACAGTTTGAAGATTGCAAGGATAAAGGGTCAGCCTAGGAATTTTGGAGAAAGGGATATTGAAAAAATGAAAAATAGGGAAGTAATGATAACATATGGACAACAGTTTGAAACAAAAAGAGCTTTGGTAAATGTATTTGATGCTGGTCATATCCCAGGTTCTGCTGTTTTTGTTTTGGATATTGATAATAAAAAAATTCTATATACAAGTGATTTCAACCCAAATCCAACCCGTCTTTTAAATGGAGCAAATATTGATATTAAGGATATAGATGTCCTTATAATGGAGAGTACATATTCTAATAGAGAACATCCCCCAAGAAGAGAAACAGAGGAGAAATTCTTTCAATATATAAGAGAAACAATTGCAAGAGATGGCATTGCTTTGATCCCTAGTTTTGCTGTTGGCCGTTCAGCCGAAGTTCTCATGATATTAGATAGTCTTAAACCAGATTTTCCAGTCTATTTAGATGGAATGGGGAAAAAGGCGATAAAAATCGCATTAGATTATCCTGAATTCATCAGAGACCCAAAAGCCTTGGAAAAAGCTATGAAGAATGTAAGATTAATCTACTCTAATGATGAGAGAAAAAAAGCAGTAAAAAATCCTTGTGCAATAGTCACTAGTGCAGGGATGTTAGAAGGGGGACCTGTTGTTGGGTATATAAAATATTTGTACAATAACCCCCAATCTTCTATAATATTTTCAGGATTCCTGATACCTCGCACTGCAGGTAGGTATCTTCTTGATACAGGAAGGTTTGTTCTTGAAGATCTTGATTTAAAGATTAAGATGAATATGTATTCTATTGATTTGAGTGCACATGCTGGAAGGAGTGATTTGTTTGATTTGGTTCACAAGACAAATCCAGAAAAGGTTATTTGCTTGCATGGGGATCATTGCCATAGATTTGCAACAGAACTAAGAGGTAGAGGTTTTGATGCTGTTGCTCCTCATAATGGTGACACTATTAATATTTGAAAATAGAATTTATTTTTTAGAATAGTAATATTCTACTTTCTCCTGTTTGGAAGGTTTCTTTTTAGGAAATATCTTTTTTCTTTGCGTAAAAATTATAGCAATAATAATTACAATCACTACTATAATAACAGCATAAGACCAAATAGGCCAACCTACAGGAATGCCAGCAGCTCCAACCTCATAATCTTGGCTTTCTGTTGGTTTGTTAACAGTTGTTCCACAATCATTCAAATCTGTACATGTTCTTGTCTGTGTTTTATTAACATTTGTAATGCTAAAGTTACCGATAGAACTTGTCAAACCTGAAGCAACTAAAGTTTCAATTGGGGGTTCCGTCATATTTTCTATAAACCTGTAAATACTAACATTGGCCCCTGTAACATTATCAGTGAAATTTTTAACATAACCAGAAAAGTTTCTAAGAGAAACTATAAATGAAATGTTACTTGTGCTAAATGAATTTCCTGTTGTATCATTTGCTTCGCATCTAAGTATGTATTTATAAAAATCAGAGTAGTTACCTAACAAAGTAAAGTTTCTTGAGGTACTATTTTGTGTTCCTGTAACAGTTGTTACATCGCTATATTGTTCCATACGGGAGTATTCCAGTCATTTAAAGTTTGGTTAAAAGATGTTAAATTTGAGATGTGAATAGTTATATTTCCTAAAATATTATTGCTATAAGCAGAACAATTTATAGTAACAGTCGAATTACCAAACTCTCTAGAAGCTGGAAAATTATTTACAAGAACACCTCTAACAGACACGTTAACAAAAGTAGAATTAAAAGTAGTAGCATTATCCAATGTAGATATATTAAAACTAGCAACACCAGTAAAATTATTAGGAACGCTCACATTAACAGAAAAATATTGTGTCGTACCGTTTGAGATAAAACCTTGAGGTGTTGTATTCCCCCAAATGACGACAACAGAACCTGCAGTTGTAAAGTTAGTAAAATTAGTATTACCTGCTGTTGTGTTATTGCTAGTTTGAATATAACCAAAACCTGGTGGAAATGTTATGTTTACTTGTGTAATATTTCTGCTAGTATTTGTATAATTATTAAACACTGAAAAATTGAAGAATTGATTCGCAACGCTTACGTTTGTTACGTTTGGTGAAACTGATGAAGAAAAGGGAACAGCAAAAGTTGGATATGATAAGGTAAGAGAGAATACTAAAAATATAAAAATTATAACCATTTTATCCAAAAAAAACACCTTAAAGATATTATAAACTCGCCTTATAAACTTTTTCTGAATAAATTATTAATTAAAGGTTAGAAAATGAATTTTTTAACTTTTTTATACTTATATCTCCAATTTCTTTTAGTTATGTGATATAATGAAATTGGTCTATTTTGGAAAGAAATACTGGTGGTTTTTTGCTTTGATTTTGATATTCTTATTATCATATCATATAAGAGCAATTAATATTGTTCCTGATCGTTTACTATCTTTTGACCCTATATTTCAATATAGACTCACAAAATACGTTGTTGACTGGGGTCATCTACCTTTATGGGATGAGTTAACATACTATGTTGGAAGGAAGATTGAAGTTAATACAAGTCCCCCATTCATGCTTTACATAACCACTGTTGTCTATTGGTTTTTGAAGGGTTTTGATTTAAGTTTAATGACAGTTGCCGCATACATGTCTGCAATTTATGGGGCTATAATAATTTTTCCTAGTTTTTTGCTTGGAAAAAAATTTTCAAATAAATATGGTGGTTTAATTGCTGCAATTCTAATTGGAACCGCCCCACAAATTCTTGTGAGAACCTTTGGAAGCTCTTATGATACTGATCAAATGGTCTTATTTTTTATGATTTTAACGCTTTATCTTGGATTTTCTGTATTGAAAGAAAGGAAGATATCTAAATTTTGTCTAGCTGCTATTGGTTTTACAGGTTTCTTGTTAACATGGGGTTATTTCCTGTACACTTTTTTGATATTGGTAGCCTTTGTTATAATATATCTTTTACAAAACATTTTCTTTGGAAGTTCTAAATATATTAAATTTAAAGAAAAATTAAAAAATCCTCTGAATAAATTTAAATATCATTTTATTATTCTTGTTGTTTTATTTTTGATTTTATTTGTAGTTGGTTATATAAATGGTATAAATATATTCGATAATTTTCTGGAATTAGTTGGATTTGCACAAAGTCCAGAAGCATGGATAGTTAATATATCTATAGCAGAACTACAACCTCTAGGTGAGATATGGATACCACTTTTTTCAATAATTATAGTTTCAATTATCTTACCTTTAATTTTCTTTAGAAAAGATTTAGATAAAAGTTTATTATTACCTGTAATATTTTTGATAAGTCTGATTATCTTATTTATGTTTGGTGCCTCTAATTATAACAATTTATCAGCACAACAAATAGCTTCTGTAAATTTTCTTGATTATTTAAATGGATATATTCAATCAATTTCTATACCTTTGGGTAGATTTTTGATTGGAGATTTAGTAATTGATGCTTTAATTCTACTGTCATTTCTTTCATTAATACCATATGTAATTTTGACTACGTATAAAAAAGATTTGTTTAGAAATGCATGTTTTTTGACATTACTCTTAATTGGTTTCTATACAATGTCAAGAGGAATAAGATTCACAGAATTCACATCTGTTTTGTTTATAATTCTAATCGGTTGTGGATTAGGTTATTTTATAGATTGGTCATTAAAAAGAGGACAATTTTTAAGATCATTTTCTATAGGTCTTTGTCTTTTATTAACAGTCCTTGTGGTTGGTATTAGCCTACAAATGGGCCAAAGTTTAGGGCCTGATATCAACCCCAATTGGGATAACGCTTGGAACTTTTTGAGAACAGAAACACCAGAACTGTCTTTGATCGGAACTTGGTGGGACCCTGGGCATATGATAAATGGCATAGCTGAGAGGAGGAATATAGGTGATGGGGCACACTGTCACAACCAATGCCTCTATACTATAAACGATAGAATAAGAGACCTTGGAAAAATTATGGTAACAGAAAATGAAAATGAATCTCTCCAATTGATAAGAAAATATCAAGGGGACTCTCCAAAGGTTTATTGGATCGCATCTGACGATTTGATAGGAAAATGGCGATGGCCACAATATTTTGGGACTGGTTGTGATGGTAGTGTAGAAGAAAGATGTCCTCTATATGTCCAAGTATCTGAACAATATAGATCGATGGATGCTCAAGGAAACATAGTTATTAGATCATATGGTCCTGTTATTCTATACCAAAATATACCTATACTCATACAAGGAATAGATGCAATGCTATTTGATGAAATCATATACTATGATATAACTGGTAATGTTACAAGTCTGAAATTGAATGAAACAGAAAAACAGGACTTGCTTATAGCTTTGAAACCTTTGGAGACACAACTAAATATCAGATTTACAAATCAAAGTGTAAGATTCACAGTTTGGATTCCAAAACACTATTCTTATTTAATATTAATACCTCCAAACCAAAGAAACACCATTTTTACAAAAATGTTCTTTTTGGAAGGGCAAGGATTAGAACATTTCAAACAAGTTTTCCGTAACGAACAAGTGAAAATTTATGAAGTCATCTAAAATTGTTTGCATCATTCCTGCTTATAATGAAGAAAAGACAATAAAGAACGTTATTAACGGTGTTAAGAAATTTGTTGATAAGATTATTGTGGTTGATGATGGTTCTACAGACAAAACAGCAGAAATCTCAAAAAAGGCTGGAGCAAAAGTTATCAGTTATAAAAAAAATCAAGGGGTTGGTTACGCTTCGAGAATTGGCTTGAAAGAAGCGATAAAAATGAAACCAAACGTCATACTATTTATAGATGCTGATGGTCAACTTGATCCTAAATATATTCCAGAATTTATTAATTCTATTAAAAATGGGATAGATTATGTAACTGGATGGAGAGATTTATCTAACTATCCATTAGATAGAAGAATTGGTAATTGGGGTCTCACAAAGTTAACAAATATCTTTTGTCCTATAGGACTTCATGATACTGAATGTGGATTTAGAGCAATGCCCCTACGTACAGCAAAAAAAATAAAGTTGATTGGAAGAGGATACGAAAGGGAGATGGACTTTGCTTATGAAATATGGAAAAATAAATTAAAGGTTAAAGAGATTAAAATCAAAGTTCCTGTATTTTACTCTAAGTCCGCTATTAAAAGAGGTTTTAAAAATTTTTTCTTTCTACTAAAAAGGAGATTTTATTTTATCTAAAAGCAAAAAACATTATTAGGTACGATCCTTTTTTCTTTTGATATAGTCTAAAGCTCTATACATAGATTCAAATGTTCCAGCATCTGACCAAAAACCCTTAAGAATCCTAAATGTCATTCTACCAGCTTTAATATAATTGTTATTAACATCTGTTATTTCTAATTCTCCTCTAGCAGATGGTTTTAATGTTTTTATTATATCGAAAACTCTTGGGTTATACATATATAAACCTGTTTGAGCAAGATTGGTTTTTGGATTTTTTGGTTTTTCCTCTATATTTATTATTTTATCCCCATCAATCTCAGCAACACCAAACCTGTAAGCATCAGGAACATCTTTTAAGAGTATCATTGCCTCAAAATCACTATTTTCAAACTCTTTTATAAACTCAGTTATATCATCCTCAAATATATTATCTCCTAAGATAGCTACAAATCTTTCATTACCAACAAAATTCTTAGCTAAAGATAATGCCTGAGCTATTCCGCCTGCTTCATCTTGGACTTTATAAGTAAAATTAACACCAAATTCACTACCACTTCCCAATAACTTCATAAAATCTCCAATGTCCTCTCCACCTGTCACTATTAATATTTCTTTTATTCCTGCTCTAATCAAAGTCTCTAATGGATGGAATATCATTGGTTTATCATAAATAGGCAATAAATGTTTGTTTGTAACTTTGGTAAGTGGTTTCAGTCTAGTTCCTGTACCACCTGCCAGTATAACACCTTTCATTAAACCCCCATCTGCTTTTTCATTTTATTTAAACCTTCATTAATATTTGACATATTAATTCCTTCTTTTCTTAGTTTATTTATATTTAACGATGAATCTTTAGGTCTTTTTGCTTTCCAATTCAAATCTTTTGTTTTTAGCTTTTTTATCAAATCTTCATTTAACCCAAAAATCTCGGTTACTTTAAGTGCAAAATCATATCTACTAATTTTTTCCGAACCTGTAACATGATAGATACCTGTTCTGTTCAGTTCAATTAATTTTTTAACTGCATTTGCAATATCATCTATCAATGTTGGTGTATTAAATTGATCATCTATCACCTTGATCTCTTTATTATTTTTTAAATTGTTAATAATCCATTTTTCAAATGTTTGTTTATCGTATGAAGAATTATAACCATAAGGAACTGATATTCTTAATATTAAATAGTTTAAACCAGAATTTTTAACTAAATCTTCCTCTTCTAATTTAGCTTTTCCATAAACACTAATTGGATTTGGTCTATCCTCTTCTGTATAATTTCCCTTTTCACCGTCAAATACATAATCAGTAGAAATATCTATCAATTTAGAATTTATTTTTAGACAAGCATGTATTATATTTTTTGCTCCTTGAATATTTACTCTTTGAATTTCTTCAGGGTTTTCTTCAAAAAAATCAACATTTGTTATTCCTGCTGTGTGTATAACAACATTAGGTTTGATTTTACTTATTAATTTTATTACAGATTCTCTATTACTCATATCCAAATGTTCAAAATTATGTTTTTTCTTAGTAGAATACGTTCCTATAACTTCAAAATCACTAGATAAAACATTATAAATCTTCTCTCCAACAAATCCTGATGCACCAATTATTAATATTTTCATTAAATCATCCAGTATAATTCATATTCTTCACTATTTATTACTAAAAAGTAGAGGTTTAAAAAGCTTTTTATCCGTGCACTTTCCTGGGCGTTAAGACCCATTTATAAGGTATTTCCTCTGTATCTGGTGGTAATCTAAACTCATCTGGTTCTTTATAATTATAAGGTAAGTTTGGAATACTCAAAAAATAGGCTGTTTCGTTACCTTCCGACTTAAAACCATGATAAACTCCTGGAGGAACAGTTATCAAAATCCTATTATTTTCATCTATTATAAATTCCATAACTTCTCCTTTTGTTGGAGAGTTTTCTCTAGCGTCATATAGAACAACCTTCATTTTTCCATAAATACATGTAAAATTATCTGTTTGTTTTTTATGAAGATGCCACGCCTTAACAACGCCTGAATATGCAGTTGTTATATAAACTTGACCAAATTTTTCAAATACTTCATCGTCACATCTTAGAATTTCCATTAACCATCCACGTTCATCTTTAATTACTTTTAATTTTTTAATAAAAACTCCTTGTATCATTTTCTCACCCTATGAGTGGTTTCCACCACCAACTGTTTTTTTTGTACCAATCTACTGTTTTTCTTATTCCTTTATCAAATAAAATTTTTGGTGACCAACCTATTTTTCTTATTTTATCATTTGATAAAGCATATCTGAAATCATGACCTTTTCTATCCTCAACAAATTCTATCATATCTTCAAATTTACTTAATAATTTCAAAATGATTTTTGTTACTTCCAAATTTATTTTTTCACATTCTCCAGAAATATTATAAGCTTCTCCTGTTTTGCCCTTATACAGAACTGTTAATATGGCTTCACAACAGTCTTCTACAAACAACCAGTCCCTAACATTCGAACCGTCCCCATATAACGGCACTTTTTTTCCTTTCAAGAGATTTGTAATAAAAAGTGGTATTAATTTTTCTGGGTGTTGATAAGGGCCATAATTATTAGATGGTCTAACAATAACAACTGGAAGATCGTATGTTTTATGAAAAGCTCTAACTAGAAGGTCTCCACTCGCCTTGCTTACTGAATATGGATTATTAGGTCTGAAAATATCTTCTTCTGTAAACTTGCCATTTTTATTTTTTATAGAACCATAAACCTCGTCTGTAGAGATGTGAAGAAATTTTTCTATATTATGCTTTCTGGCCATATCTAAAAGAACTCCTGTACCTAAAATATTTGTAGATAGAAATGGTGTCGGATCTGATATGCTCCTATCAACATGAGTCTCAGCCGCAAAATGTACAATTTTACTACAGCCTTTAATCGATTTTTCAACATCTTTTCTATTTCTAATGTCACCATGAACAAAAGTAATCTTATCAATAAGATCTTTTAAATTATTTTTATTTCCTGCATATGTAAGGGCATCCAGTACAATTATTTGACTGTCTGGTTGTTTTTTTAGCATCTTTCTAACAAAGTTACTACCTATAAAACCTGCACCACCTGTAATCAAGATTTTTTCTCCTTTCATAACAAGACCACCATTTCTTTCTTGGAACAACCCCTTTGCCATTAAAATATAATCTCTCCTGAAAATATTTAAATTCGATAAAATATTTTTTTACTAATTAAAAGTAGTAAAAAGCTTTAAATATTTAACTATGTTACTCTTAGTTATGCACAAAATAGAAATAATAGATTTTTACGAAAATGGTGTAAAGTTGAATGAAATCAATTATGTATTTACACCTACCATTACAGTTCCTTATAAAAGCAAAGTTGTTACTAATGTTGATAAAGAACAAGTTGAAATTAAATTTCCTAGAATTTCTCCAAAAATTCCATATGAAGTCTCAGAAGGGTTTGAAACTACTTGGATAAGAACTAAAGAGAAGAATCCTGAAGTAACAAACGGTATTATTGCAAATCTACAAAAACTCGATTACCAAAATGGGGAATTAGTGTGGCAAGAAAACTTAACAGATTTTAAAACACTTAGCGGAATAAGATCAGGTATTTTAGCAGATTTGGAAGAAGAACTACAGGATAGATTGCTTACACAACTTGCACCCACCGCACCTGGAGCGGTAGTTGAAACTTCGGATGATCAATTTATCCTTGGAGTTAGGGGTGGAAGAGTACATCTTGAAGGAAAAATAATGCCTTTTCCAGTTGGCCATCCAAAGTACAATTTCCACAAAAACCCAAGTCAAAATTATTTAGAAAATCCGATACAGTCTTTGTCCAGACAGGCAATAACAGAAATGAGTTTACCTCTTTACTCACCCGATATGAACAAAGTTTATGGAGTTGCAAAGGAGCTTTCTTTAATTGGTGTAGTTAGAGATAGAGGAACAACAGAAAATAAGAGTGGTTCATGGAATCCACTACCAACTTTTTATATCAAAACTAAATGGGATGCTGAGCAATGCAGAAATGGTTATGAAACTGCAATTGATAAATACGAACATGAAAGATTTTTAACTATAGATATAGATGAAACAACACTTTCAAAAACGATTGAGGAATTTTATTCTAGATTTGTAGGCAATGGTTTAGGAGAACTTTTGCTTTATGGAAGATTTCGATTTAAAGATAAATGGTATGAAAATACCATAAAAAAACTAGAAAAAAAATTCAAAACTCAAATAAAAGAAGGGAATCCATTCCAATAAATCAATTTTTTGATATGATATTTTCTATTAAATCTGGTAATTCAGATAAATTTTCAAATGTTCTATTAGCACCTGCTCCCATTAATTTATCTTTAGATATAGTACCCAATTTTCCCAATGCTATTGCATTTTGGCTTTTAGCAAATCTCATATCCGATTCTCCATCTCCAACAACAATAATAATATCAGAATCTTTAATATCTAATTTTTTTCTTATAATGAAATAATGGCCTATTCCCTTTCTCATTTTTGGATTATCAAATTCATAACCTAAAATTAAGTCTTTAATAAAATATTTTCTTAAACCAACTTTTTCAAGACTCTTAGATGCTAAATCCGTTCTTACATTTGTTGATAATGTCATTTTATAGTCTTTTTTATGTAACTGTAATAATGCTTCATTTGCTCCAGGCATAGCTTTAATTTCTATTTTATTATAAAGTCTCCAAAAATCATTAATAACTATTTCTATGTCTTTAGCTGTAATTTTATAATAATCATATCTATTATTTAAAACCAATCTGAATTGCTTGTCTAATGAAAAATCCCCAAATGTAGAAGTATAAATTTTGGCACTTTTTTCCTTATCAACACCGTATCTCTTATGTAAAACTTGAGTAAAGTTAGCTTTATATTGAGGTAATGTATCAATCAAAGTCCCATCTAAATCGAATATTAATATTATCATATTTTTGACCTTCAAATTAAAGTTTATACCAAAACTTTATATGCGTTTTGTCTCTTTAATATATAGAATTGATGGTGTAGATATGAAGCTTTTAAACACAAACAATTTATTAATACTTTTACTTATCGGTTTTTTTATTTTATATTCTAGTGTTTCTTTAACATCACCTATTGCTTTTGGTGATGAAGGTTTTTATGCCGCTGAATCGAGATGGATAGCTGAAAATAGTATTTATCCAATTTACGAACCAATGAGAGGAACAGAAATATTACATGAAAAAATTGTAATACCTCCTTTATACAGTATAACTCAGTCATTTATGTGGTTAATTGTAGGAGAAGTTGGATTAAAATTTTTGATACCGGTTTTTTCGATTCTTGCAGCAGCAATGATATATCTATTTCTCAAAAAATTTGATAAACCAAAAGCTGGATTAGTTGCAGCAATTGCTTTTCTTACAACACCAAGTCTAGTAACATATGGTATTTTAAATTACACTGATACACTTCTCTGTTTGCTCTTTATTTGTTCTGCATACTTCAGCTATATTGCATTTGAATGCAAAAGGATGTCCTATTATGTTTTGGCTGGCATATTTATTGGGTTATCTTTTCTAACCAAAGGTAGTGGTTTTTTAATAATTATAATTTTGGTTTTATATTTTCTATTGAACGTGAAATTTAAAGAAATTAAAAATTGGAATATATTAATAACAATTTTAATTATGTTTGGAGTTATGATCTTACCTTGGGTTATAAGAAGTTTAATTTTATATAATAGTATTTGTTACCATCCTATTTTGCTTCAAGGATGTGACCCTGTTCTAGATAAAGAAATTCCTAAACTAAAAGGTTTAGAGTTTGCTGGAAGAATTCAAGAAACTGGAACAGAAGCAAGTGTATGGAAAATAGGTTTGCTTAATTATTATAACTTTGCATTTGGGTGGACTGTATTAATATTATTTATATTTGGAATAGCTAGTTTTCTTGTAAAGAAATCAAAAATGAGTATATTGCTTGCTTCTTGGTTATTAATTTTTATTCCCATTTTTCTCTTAAGCACCACTAGCGAACTTTTTGGTTCTACTGGAAGAGCAGAAGATACAGCAAGGTATACATTACCACTTGTTATTCCAATTGTAATGATAGCTGGAATTTTTGTAGAAGATCTTTTTGAATCATTAAAAAAATATAGTAAGGCTATTAGTATGATTTTTGCTATACTTCTTTTGTTTTCATTTTTGTTTTATGCACAACAGAAATTAGATACAATGAGAAATATCAAAATGTTTTCATCTGGTTTTTTTGAAGGTTGTAACTGGATAAAAGAAAATACACCTGAAAATTCTATTTTCTTTTCTATATATGCGCATCATACAATGTATTACTGTAATAGAAAATCTATTTCTTTCCTTCCGGATAATGCAGAAATACAGTTAACTAACAATGATACAGCTTACGAACATCTTAAATTACATGGATTTGACTATGTGTTTATACAAGAATTTACAATATCAAATATAGCTTATAGAGAAGCAATATCAACAAGTTTCTTAAATTATCTTGAAATGTCTAATAAATCTGAAAAAGTTTATGATAATACAAATATTTATGGAAATAGTGGAGTCAGACTTTATAAATTATTATAACTTTTTTCCTATGTAATAAAGTGCATTTGACAGTTCATGTGCTCTTTTATTTTTAACTAATATATTATCAAGATGTCTTATTGGAAAGAGAATAGCTAACACTAGAGCTTTTATCAGTTTGTTTAACTTGTTTGAGGATGAAAATAAGGTAAAATATTCTGATAAGAAACTAAGTAATGCGGAAGTTGGTCCTCGGTATACTCCTATTTCTTTTTTATTAAATTGTGAAAAAATTTTTTCTATGCCTGATATACTGTAACGCTGGAAGTCATTTGGATGCTCATGATATTTGTGTATAAATGGTATTACTGCAAAAACATAACCTCCTTTTTTTAGAACACGATAGATTTCTGAAATAACCTTAGAAGGATCGCCGGTATGCTCCAAAACAGCTTCACACCAAACTGTATCAAAAGTTTCATCCTTAAATGGAATTCTATGTGCATCAGCAATTATGTCTACATTAATAAAAGATTCTATATCGATATTTATAGCTTTTTCATCCAACCTACGTGAACCTGATCCCACATCTAAGATTTTTGTTCTTGTTCCTTTTCTGTTTATAAGAATATCCCACCATTTATCCAATGGGTTCGATGAGATGAAATCACTTCCTATAAGCTTGCTAAGACGTCTTTCTCTTTCAGATTCTCCTTCCTTAATAGAACTTTTTATTATTTTTTGAATTAACTCTTTATTATTTTTGTCTAAAAGAATTGGTACATTGTTTTTTATGATATAATTTGTTTTGCATTTAATACAATTGAGTTTGTTCTTACTTTCGTTATATGTAAGTTTTGATTTACATTCAGGACAAATTAAGATATTTAATAATTTCTTATCCATAATTATCATTATGATTTAAATCCTTTAAATAAAATGTTTTCTTAATTTTGATAAAATATATTTAGTTCCAATATTTAATACATTATTTTTAATTGGATGTAATAAACTATTTTTTACTCTCAAATAGAATTGAACTTTTTTGAATTTTTTATATAAATTATAAAGTTCTTTTCTGCTTAGTTTCTCAGACAATATAACAGCATCTTTATAATTTTCACCAAACATAACATCTAATTTGTTCCAATCCATATTATCCGAAACTAAACCTCTTTTCTTAGCTAATTCCCAAATTAATGTTCCTGGTAACGGTGTTAAGATATATGGTTCAAAATGATTTAATCCAGATGTCTTAACTAACCTTAATGTATCTAGAATTTCTTCTTTGGTCTCATCAGGAGAGCCGATAACAAAACCTGCATTAACCAAAATTCCATATTTATTTGCAATTTTTACTGCATTATAATTTTGTTTAACTGTTACAGTTGATCTTCCGCCAATACCTTTTAGATAAGTTAATATTCTATCATTACCAGACTCTAATCCAAGAACAATCTTCTGAACATTAATGCTTTTTAATAGCTTCATTATCTCATCATCAATCATATTTGCTCGAGCGTCACAACCAAATACTATATCTATTTTTTCTTGTTTAATTAAATCTGCTATTTGTTTTAATCTTTTTTTATTTGATATAAACAAATCATCAGCAAAGTCAATATATTTTACATTATATTTATCAATCAACAATTTTATTTCATTTACAACATATTCTGCTGAATGATACCTGACTGTTTTCCAAAATCTACTTGAAGAACAAAAAATACATTTATAAGGACATCCTCTACTAGTGAACATAAGAGTGTGGTCTTCTATTTCTAATAAATCTCTTGCAGGATAAGGAATTATATCTAAATCTTTTATAAGCTCTCTTGGTCTTGTAATCTTAATTTTATTATCTTTCCAATAAATTATTCCGCTTATTTTATCTAAATTTTCAAAGTTATTTTTAAATAATTCAACAATTGTTTTTTCACCTTCTCCTATAACACCAATATCCATATCTTTTGAAAGTGATCGTGGAAGTAGTGAGATATGAACTCCACCAACCAGAACCTTTATATCTCTTTTTTTTACTAATCTTGCATATTCTATTGCCAAATTAAAATTCTGTGAAACAGAAGAAATTCCAACAACATCTGGTTTAAAGCTATCTAGTTCCTTTTCAACATTACTATCAATAATTTTAAACTGTAAATTATCAAAATTATTTCTCAAAACAGAAACCAAATATGCTAAACTTAATGATGGATATCTTGTCTCTAAAAATCTTTCTAATTTAATTGTATTAATGAATAAAATTTTCATTTTATCCCCTTTCTGCAACAACCCTAAGTTCATTAAATGTTATCTTGTGTCTTAAAAATTTTGATGAAAATGGAAAATAAATAATCTTTTTTATTTTGAAATTAAATTTCTTTAGTAATTTTACAAGGTTTTTTTCATTCCAATATTTCACGTGTGTTGAATCTTTTTTATAACCTTTTTTTGTTGGAACTATTATTAATAAAATCCCTCCTTTTTTTAGAACTCTTTTCATTTCAGAAATAGCTCTTTCTGGTTTTTCTAAATGCTCTAGTACATTTGAACAAAAAACACCATCAAATGTATTATTCTTAAATGGTATATCAAAGGCACTTCCATGATAAACTCTTAAACCATTTTTTCTACAATAATTTACACTGTGCTTATTAATTTCAATACCATAACTATTAGAATATAATTGTATAAATTCACCTATTCCACAGCCAATATCTAAAACTTTACCAGAAAATTCTTTAATAACCGGTTTTAATAAAAAATTCTTTCTGAACCAAAGACTAAATTTACTTCTATTTTTCAAATAATTGTAATATTCAAAATCGTTTTTTTTCATTTAAAACACCATTCAAATAAATGATTTAATAACTCTCCAATAAATAGATAAAATAGGATTTAAGATAGAGTCTAATAATGGAGAGCCTTCGACTTCTTTAAATTTAATTTCATCAGTAAAATATTTTATGATTTCTTTGTCATTGATTTTTCTTGTTTTTTGAATAAATCTTCTTTTTTTATATATTTTTTTAATATTTTTCAAAATCCACCAATAACCTTTTAATTTAAGATTAAACCATCCATTTTTCAAAGAATAAAAAATAACACCTATTTCTGTTAACAGAAATGCTGGAAGTATCAAAAGTAATGTTTTTACACTATAATTCTTTAACAATGTAATAATTCTATTTCTTTCTAGATAATAGAATTTTCCAATATTTCTAGAAAATGAATATTTATGGTACACGAGTGATTTTGAAGCAAGAATAGTCTTATAGCCTTTTAATCTAATTCTCCAACCAAGATCTGAATCTTCTTGATAGGTGAAATAATCTTTATCAAAACCTTTAACATCAATAAAAACATTTTTTTTGAAAATAACTGATACACCGCTTGGGAATGTTATTTCATTATCTTTAAATTGACCTTTATCAATAATTCCAAAATTACCACACCATCCAAAACCTAAGAAATTAGTGTCTATTCCTGTTACATTTATCTTATTTTTTTGATTGAAAAATAGAACTTTTGATTGACATGCCACTACATTTTTGTTCTCTA
>Ga0209635_10001750_pt1 | contig 16284 bp, 15 predicted proteins | sample DeeMarSWOR230_32_FD_187463 | JGI IMG/M metagenome (GOLD analysis project Ga0209635, IMG submission 187463) | Marine sediment microbial communities from White Oak River estuary, North Carolina - WOR-2-30_32 (SPAdes) (version 2) | ecosystem: Environmental > Aquatic > Marine > Intertidal zone >... | reverse complement strand
AGAGCTATCGTACTTTCCCAGTTAAGCGGGATCAGCATCTCATTTTTAATCTGAGAGATCCTGATCCCACAAAAACAAATCACATTCAACGATATATCTCACATCTCATACCCCAAAAATCGTGTCAGGTATTTCGCATCACAAATTCTAATACTATGCATACCTTTCTGGGATCTTCGAATTCTCCGGCCCAAGCATTTCCGCTTTTATTTGCTTTCTTTTGGCACAATCAGATTGTATATATAAGCAAATAAAAATCCAACAATAAGGCCATCGACAAATCCCCAGAGCAGCCCGATGAAAGCGCCAACAAAGCTAAACGAGTAACCGAAATAAAAACTTCCAAGGGTTGATATGGTTTTACCTTGACTGCCAACTATCAATAACCAGATAGTGCCGATAAATACAGTCAATCCCCAGATTATTCCGGCTGTTAAAGCAAATGCCTTGGTGTTTAATTTCATAGCCATACCTCCAATCTTTTTATCTTGTAATATAATCTTCCCGGAGACTTGGTGTATCAGGGAAGTTTTGAAAATAATTACCCCAACAATATCTGAAGAGAATTAAGAATTCAAACAAAGGAAAGATTTCAATAATTGAGATGTAAATTCAACTTAACAAATATCCTTGCTCCCTAGTATTGCAATGTAATTTACTTTTGATATTATAATTTACATTATTTTTTAAATTATGCAAGAGTAGGATCGTATGATTATCCATCCCTGAATCCCCTATACCATTAGGAATTTTCTTTCATGTTTATGGATTACTGTAAGTCAAGGTGATCCGGCGGGATGCTTCCCTTTCATTTTGATAGGTGCCTGGAATTAAACTTTCTGTACCAGTATTTTTACTGTTTCACCTAGCACATTGATGAGTGTGAGTTTACTTCATTAATTTTAAACAAATTAAATTTAACAGTGAAGTCTTTTTTCAGCTGAGTCCAACCGGCCACTTAAAAAAATCAAAAAAAGATGAAAGGCAAAAGAAAAGATGGCATGTTGGATTCGGAATTTAACAGTTTATGATCCAATAATTGTAATAGTTGAGTTATGCACCAACTAAAAACTGAGTTATAAATCCCGAATCTTTTATTCTACCTTTTATTTTTTATCTTGTACTAGATGGAATTAACAACTGATCACATCTCGCTTGTCATAATAAATAGGGGTTGTCCCTTGAATGTTTTATACTTTGGTCTTAATCTTTCTGTATTGTAATATTTTTCCACATCGACTACTTTTTTCTTTTCCATAATCACCTCGACAGGGACGCTGTCATAGCATCCTTCCCTGAGGCAGACCAGATTACCGGACTTTTTATTCAGAACCAGATCCAGTGCCAGATTACCATAGGCCATGGGTACGATTGAGTCAATTGCATCGGGATCTCCACAGCGCACTAGGTATCCCAGCCGCTGATTCACCACATTAACCCGCTTCCCCATATTATATTTTGGAGACAGTTGCTTCAAAAGCGATGCCACTTTGTCTCCAATACCCCCAAGCTTTTTATGCCCATATTGATCTTCCTCTCCACTTTCAAAGGACATCTCCTGTTCATGCGCCATCTGGGCGCCTTCAGAGATTAAAACCACTGCATATTTACTGGGATGATGGCTTCGGTCTTCGATGAGTAATTCAGTAAGTTTTTCAATATCAAAGGGGTACTCCGGTATCACACAGCGGTCCGCTGCACCCGCCATGGTTGGCAGCATGGCAGTAAATCCGGCATATCTTCCGAACACTTCAATCACCAGTAGTCGTTCATGAGAACCAGCAGTTGTTCTGAGTTTATGAGTCAGCTCAATTGTACGGGTTACACAGGTGCTGAAGCCAATGCAATAGTCGGTACCAGGGACATCATTATCCATGGTTTTTGGGATGGCCACTACTTTCACACCTTCTCTATGAAGGCGATATGCATAATTGAGGGTGTCATCCCCACCGATGGGTATAAGGAAATCTATTCCTAAGAAATCAATATTTCTTAAGACCTGGGGGGTAACATCGTTGATTTCATTTTGAAAATCAATACGTAAATGTGACGGAATAACACTCTTTGGGAGATGACTCGGTCGAGTACGGGAAGTATGTAAGAATGTCCCACCAGTACGACCAGCCCGGTTTACCAGATTTTCGGTTAATGTTTGCACATGTTCATTATTGTCGGCATCTTTATCTGGTATGATATCTACCAATCCGGCCCATCCCCTGCGAAGGCCTAGCACCCGATACCCTTCACGAAGCGCACGGAAGGTAACCGCACGAATAGCCGGATTGAGTCCTGGTACATCACCACCACCGGTTAGAATTCCGATGGTTCCTTTGATCTTTTCCATTTGTTATCATCCTTTATTTATTCCAGAAATACACTGAACACCAAGTTTTAAGAAACTTGGTTTATATTATCTTATCCATCATAAAATGGAATCTTTTTCGACCAGAATATCCCTTAGTGATTGTTTTCTTACTTCCAGAAAGATAACAAATAAGACTCTGATATTGTACCATTATGAGAAAATAAATCCCATCATTTAAGAATTCCCTTTATTATTTTTCAATAACTTCTCCGGTACAGTGATGGGTACAGGTTTCACTTTCCAGATTTCACTTGCGTACTGGGAAATCGTTCTATCACTGGAAAATTTACCCATATTAGCCACATTTAAAATCGACATCTTAGTCCAGGCTTTCTGATTTCGGTAGGTTTGACTCACCTGCTCCTGGCAATTTATGTAAGCCTCATAATCTGCTAAAACCATGAAATAATCTCCCTGATTTAAAAGCGAATCAACAATCGATTTGAACAGAGAGGGAGATTGCGGGGAAAAATATCCATCTTTTATCATATCCAGTGCTCTTTTTAATTCTTGGTTATTTTTATAATATTCTTTTGGATTATAATCATTGTGGCGTAATTCTTCTACCTCCTCAGCAGTTAATCCAAATATGAATATATTGTCATCGCCTACTTCTTCTTTAATCTCAATATTCGCGCCATCAAGGGTACCAATTGTCAGAGCACCATTGAGTGCAAATTTCATATTTCCGGTACCTGATGCTTCCATTCCGGCAGTAGAAATCTGTTCTGACAAATCTGCAGACGGTATGATCAATTGTGCTAAAGAAACAGAATAGTCCGGTAGAAAAACCACTCTTAAGCGATCACCTATATCCCGATCGTTATTCACTACCTCTGCCACTGAATTGATCAGCTTAATAATAAGTTTGGACCTGATATAACCCGGAGCAGATTTTCCACCAAAGATAACCGTACGTGGAACAAAATTTTCGACCATACCTGATTTCAGTCTATTATAAAGGGTAATTAGATGCAGGGTATTCAACAATTGACGTTTGTATTCGTGAAATCTCTTTACCTGACAGTCAAAGATGGTGTCGATGTTCACTATTAACTTATTTTTTTGTTTTATATATTCTGCAAGCCTTTGTTTATTATGAATTTTGATCTCTCGCCATTTCTCCTGAAAGGAGGAATTTTCAGAAAATGCAATTAATTTTTTTAATTCGAACAAGTTTGTCACCCAGCCATCCCCAATCTTAGAAGTTATCAAATCTGCCAATTCCCAATTACAGAGAGCCAGCCATCTTCTCTGGGTAATTCCATTGGTTTTATTACTGAATTTATCCGGCCAGATTTCGTAAAAGTCTCTAAAAATTTGCTTTTTAATGATTTCGGTGTGTAGCGCTGCAACACCATTCACTGCATGACTTCCCACAATCGCTAGATTAGCCATTCGTACTTTTTTTTCATTACCTTCTTCTATAAGAGAAATTCTTTTTATTCTGCTCAAATCATAAGGGTATTTTCTTTTCACTTCTTCTAAAAACCTCCGGTTAATTTCATGAATGATCTGCAGATGACGGGGGAGTACCCATTTTAATAAATCTTCCGACCACTTTTCCAATGCCTCAGGCAGGATGGTATGATTAGTGTAACCAAAGGTTTTTACAGTGATTTCCCAAGCCTTTTTCCAATCTAATCCCTCAATATCAACAAGAATCCTCATTAATTCGGGTATCGCCAAAGCCGGGTGAGTATCATTTAGCTGAATTCCCACTTTTTCCGGAAATTTACTGAAAGAATCCGAGTGGGATTTTTTAAACCGTCTGATGATATCCTGCAGGCTGCAAGATACCAGAAAATATTCCTGTTTTAAGCGTAACTCCTGCCCCATGCGGAAATCGTCTCTGGGATAAAGAACTTTTGAGATATTCTCGGAAGAGATCTTATCTTCAACAGCCTTACCATAGTTTCCTTCATCAAAATATCGGAATTGGAATTCGCGGGTGGCTTTGGCTGTCCAGAGTCGTAAATTATTAACGGTGTTGTTACGGTATCCTGGGATAGGAGTATCGTAAGGCATAGCAATAACATCTTCCGTTTCTATCCATTCTGTGTGCAAAATTCCTCGATCATCCTGATACTGATTAACTTTTCCATAGAATTTAACAGGATAAATATACTCCGGTCGTTCTATTTCCCAGGGATTGCCATACCGTAACCAGTTATCGGGTGTTTCCACCTGGTAGCCGTCTCGGATTTTTTGTGAAAAGATACCATATTCATAGCGTATGCCATAGCCGTATGCCGGAAGTTCCAGAGTAGCCATAGATTCCAGAAAGCATGCTGCGAGTCTGCCCAGACCACCATTACCAAGTCCGGCATCCGGTTCAACAATACGCAATTTTTCCAGATCATAATCTAATTCCTCTAAAGCTTTGTAGGCATTTTCATAAAGGCCAAGATTCAATAAGGCATCTCCTAAAAATCGTCCAATGAGATACTCCATAGAGAGGTAGTACACTCTTTTTGCATCTTTCTTATAATAGGTTTGTTGGGTTTCAATCCAGCGCTCGATCAGACGGTCTCGTACGGTTAGGGCAATACTTTTGTAACAGTCCCGGGCAGTACAGGAATATTCATCTTTAGCAAGAGAGTACTCTAAATGGTTAACGAATGATTCTTTTAGAGATTCAACATCGATTCCTTGAAAGAGATTGGTCGAAGGAGTGAGTTTGTGGTTGAACGACTTTTTATTTTTTTTCATAATTTTATCCTTTAGGAAATGATATTACTAAATTAAAAGGTGAATGACGAAGAATCAGCTTATTTTTATTATTGTAACAGCTCTATTTTGCAGAAGGAGTAAGTCTGTTCTATATATAAAAAAACCCCGGCAGTAAACCGGGGTTCATATTTTCTGGCTATTTGCCTCAGACTTTACGCACGGACGTTGCCTGCATGCCTTTGGCGCCTTCGGTTACCTCAAACTCTACTTCTTGGCCTTCTTCTAAAGTGCGATATCCGCCAGTATCTTCAATAGCGGTATAATGCACAAATACATCCTCTCCATTTTCACGGCTAATAAATCCATAACCTTTTGAGCCATTAAACCATTTAACAACACCTTTTTCCACAACTAACCTCTTACTAATAAATTAATCTTACACAACAAATTCCCTGGCTGGGGGTTGAAAAACTAAATCCCACTTGACTTGTGCTTCTCGTCCCCCAGCTAAAAATTGCTGCATTACTTACGCGGCTAAAATTATGATATTTTCATACAAGAAACAAGTTTTTTCTTATCCCTTACCTTAATTTCCCTTCCCGAGTCTAAAAAAACTCATAATTCATGATCGGTCGGTCAGAATTACACTACCACACTGGTCGGTTAGAGGAAAGCTTTCTGACTAATGGCTATAAAGAGATAACACAAAGACAAATAAATATTCATCTAATCGACTCATTTAAAACGATCTCAACGCATTAAAATCATTTGCTCAGCCTCGCCAATTAGGGTCGATTCTCCCGTATGGGAATCCAAGGAGAAATGATAAAAATGAGTACCACCGGTACATACACTGGCATTCAAACTATGCCGATATTTTACAATATAAGATTTTCTGAGACCGGCGTGTCAATAATTTGTCCAACCATATTGAAGAGCTTTAAGATTATATGATTGATACGGGATCTAGAGGAAAAAATGAGTTGCTGAAAGTAAGAAAGGTATGAGCATTGATGGAAGGCCAGAATGAGTTTGCTCAATTCTCATTCTTCTTTTCGAAGATTTGCTTTTGATAGTTTTTAAGATAACAGATCTCTTCAATTATCCTGGCACGATAGGCATCATTTTCATTTCTAAATTTTACTCCAATTTCCGTGGTTTCTTTTTTTTCTGAACACCAGACAATCTCCCCAACCACTTCGCTATGCAGGTTAATAGTTGGAAATTTGAGAATAATAACAGTGCCAGGTTCAATATAAGACTGCGCCTGGAAACAGAGTCCCCCAAAACTGATATTTTTGGTATAATCGTTTCTCTCTATATTCTCACCAGATATTTTATATTCAATGGAAACTTCAGCGGGATATCGAATATATTTTCTCTTTTCGCGCTCGCGTTTTAAAATTTTGTTCAGCATAGTATGTCATATTTTCGGATGAAAAAAAAAGTCATTTAGAATATTTTTCATTTTATTAGAAAAATAGATAATGATCAATGAAATTGTTTTCAATTTCGCAAATATCTATAATAAAATACAATAATATTAAAAATTAAGTCACAAAATGTTCATTTTGAAGTGATAAAACTGTTGGATAATAGAGAACGGATAAAGGAAAAGTGTAAATCACCCATTTATATTTCTCTCCTTTTCCGCCTCCATTTTATATGTGAGCATTAAATTCTTGAATCCATGCTTCCTTATTTTCTTATGTCACCTGCCTGCAGAAGTTCATGCGTTCATCTATTATTTGTTATCTTATTTTTTTATCTCATTTCACACATCGGGTATTTCAATTTCAATATTTTATATCACCATTTAAGAGTGTACTTCTAGGGTTATCAGGATTATTTAGTACATATTTACCGATATCTTTCCTCTTGTTTTACTGCGCTATCCAACCTATATTTACCTTAAATTGGGCGGTTAGCTCAGTTGGCTAGAGCGCTGCGCTCACATCGCAGAGGTCACTGGTTCAAATCCAGTACCGCCTACTCTGAACTCAATTGATAATTTTTAAGTAATAATCATCGATGACCTGCCTATCTCTGACCGATCTAAAATATTTGGTAAATTATAGTGCTCTCTACTCGAATATAAGTCGAAAATAGTCCCTTATATTTGCATCTAAAGCTAAGAATATAAGTTTTTGCTCCCAAAATCCTGTGAATTGTTTTATCCATGCTTTTCCAAACCTTCTCGGCACCCTAAATTTTGAATTTTAAATAGTAGATTGCTTAAATCAGATCATTAGAAAACCACTATTCTGAACAAAATTTTCCTCTAACAAAGAAGTATTATATATCTCCATTCTGTATATACCACGCTACTCTAGAGATTTATTATAGACGTACAATTTAACATACACCTGTGTAGAAAAGATTACAATATACTCCTCCTTTCCCCAACCGATTCCTGCTATAAGTCTATAATGTGCTGAAGTTATCTCTTTTATAAAATCTTGGTATGGATTTTGACTTTAATATTATCGGATTAAGTATATTGATGTGCTCAGTTTTTATTTTAACTGAATGATCAAAAGATAATAAGAAATGGATTTTAAAGATAAGACATTGGTACTAGTAACATAAAAAAGTGAATTATTTCTTTATTATTTTATTAAAAATAGGAGTAAGAAAATGAGGAAAACACCCATATCACTGAGTATTGTTATATTTTATATATTGGTTTTTTATTCTTTTTCCTCTGCACAACAAGATACTACAATGTATCAAATAATCCGTCTTGAGTTAAAAGACGGATCAATATTGATCGGCAAATTGTTATCAGAAGATGATTCTACAATTCAAATTAAGACACTTTCTAACATCGAAGCGCTAATCCAAAAACAACAGATCAAAAGAAGAGAGATTGTCTCAGGTCAGATGGTTGAAGGTGAACTTTGGCGAAAAGATCCTAATCGAACCAGATTATTATTTGCTCCTACCGGGAGGGCATTAAAAGCCGGTCAGGGTTATTTTTCAACGTATGAAATACTTTTCCCGTTTTTGGCTATTGGAATTACTGATTTTTTAACTGTTGCTGGAGGCATTTCATTGGTTCCGGGTGCTGAAAATCAGCTGCTATATATCGCCCCCAAGATAACGCCTGTTCAACTCGATAAATTTGATCTATCTGCAGGTGTATTGTATATCAGAATCCCTGAAGAAGAAAATGCTGCAGGTATCGTTTATGGTGTTGGAACATATGGTACAGATAAATCTGCATTGACCTTGGGGCTGGGTTATGGGTTTGCAGGAGGCGAATTCGCTGACAGTCCAATCTTTGCCATCGGAGGTGAATTAAGAGCATCAAAATCAGTCAAATTCATTACTGAGAATTGGATTTTCCCTGGAGAGGAAGTGCAGCTTTTATCCGGAGGTTTGCGGTTCTTCGGTGAAAATCTTGCTGCTGACTTTGCCTTTATTTTCCCAGCAGGTAGCGATATAGAAGGTTTTCCATTTATTCCCTGGGTAGGATTTGTTTATAACTTCGGTGCAAAGTAAAAAAGTAACTCAAAATGTGAGTCAATCCGGATCATCTATTTTCTCAAAAACCATATCTCACAAATTTAACATCGATTATTTCCTTAGATCGAGTTTCATTTATCACAATTAGGGTGAGTGCTGAGCCTTATTTTTAGCAATTCTAAATCCTCACTGTTTAAGTCCACTTTTTTATGTAAAAATTTATCCTTCACTCTAGTCTTGACAAATTCTAAAAATTTTGTAAATTATATAAAATCAATATTTGAAAATTGCACCACATATTGAATTGCTATTAAATTAGTTATGATTTGAACCGGTTTACCTCCTTCTACCTTTGGAACCACTAGATCCCTGTAAAATAAATCAATTATAATAAAGCACATACAGATTGGCATTACTCTATAATAATTAGAATATCATAAATCAGCGAATTTACAGGTTCTGTATAAGAATGAACAAGATTTGATTTTTTCATATATAACCGTTTTTTTGCCATTTTGCTTTAAGCAATAAGGTTTTAAAGAAACTACGCACCTGATTATTTTAAAGAAAGGTGGTTAAAATTATGCAAATAAGAAATTACAACAAATCCTTAATCCTTTTCACTAGTATTGCTTTAATTTGTGTTTTTGCTGTCATGCCTTCTATGGCCCAAGAAAAAATCAAAATTGCCGGGAAATTAACAAATACTGTTTCTGAGACCTATATGATAAACATAGCAGACATGGAGGATCATGCACTTAACATTAGCAAATCCGAGGGAATAAATGTCAGTACCGGGGAAAAAAGTTTTATGGATAGTTCCTCGGTTGTAAACTATAATTCCAGCGATCTTATTAAAGGGAATGGAATGCACCATGGCTACATAATGTTAAGTAAAGAAGATGCTACTGTAATTGCCAAATGGAAAGGAAAAGTGACTACTACTACTTCTTCAGATAATAAACCAATTATCACATTCGAGGGAACCTTCACTTATACAAAGGGAACAGGACCTTTTGAGAAAATTCAAGGTAATGGTACCTATAAAGGAATGTATATCTCAGAAAAAGAATATATAACAGAGTGGGAAGGCGAATATTTTATAGAGTAACAAGTATTATGTATATGTTACATAATATCTCTTTACAGGTGCGTAGTTTTTTTATTTGATACAAAAAATCAACAAAATTAAGACTTTTAAAAAATTTATTTTGCACCTCACCGAGCTTTATAAGCTCCCAGTATTTTGTATATTATATTGTTATTCTTGAATTATATCTCTAATCAGGGAATAGCGGTATATGAATATGAACTTAAATCGGATGTTGCTCCGATTCATTCCGATAGTATTCTCAATGTCTACCCATAAAATAGTTTCAATGAACAGGATAGACTCTAAATTGAATTATTTTCAAAAACTCATCTGAAATTTGTAACTTTTTCTCATTCTGTATATCATAAATGAACTAATTCAATTGTTATAAAATATAAATTTAATAAAATTTAGGGAAATTTATAACCCGGAGGTGACGTGGTGATTTACAGAATTACATCGATTATTTTATTCGGGCTGGTAAGTATGGGAATTCTTAATGCCCAGGATATGAAACAGGATATCAAGGAACAGGTACCTATTATCTTGAAGGCTTTGAATCTTAATAATACCCTCAAGGAAAAGATCAAAAATGATTGCGTTATTGCTGTTCTCTATAATCCACATTCATCTTTATCGGGGGATGAGAAAAAATCAATTGTTAAGAGTCTGGAAGACAATAAAAAAATCAAAATTCATGATAAAAAGATACAGGTAGTGGAAATACCGATGGATATGAATATGAACCTCGAGAAGCAGATCATGATTAGGAAAATTAACGTGTTTTGGTTATCTGCCGGATTGGAAGCTTATGCCAATGGTATAAAAGAAAGTGCCAAGTTTAATCAGGTTATTACCATTTCTTCTGATCCTGCGCTCGTGACCAGAGCGTTTGCTGCCATGAGTACTCAAAAATCAGAAAATGGTTATAAATTAATTATCAATAAAAATGAAACAAATAATATCCAGCTTGATTTAAATGAGAAGCTTCTGAGTGAAGCAATTATAGTTGAATAGAAAAAAATATATTAAAATTGTTTTACAGTATTCGTTAAAACGCATAAACCCCGATCAAACTCGACCGGGGTTTATTTTTTTGTCTCTAATATTCCCTGCTCACCAGTTTTTTCTTGAGCTCTGAAATATGCCAGGTAATGTTAATATCCTTTGGACAAGCCTCCACACAGTTAAAGATAGTATGACACCGCCAAACGCCGTCATTATTATCCAATATTTGCATCCGCTCGTAGGCTCCCTCATCGCGCGAATCAAAGTTATATCGGTAGGATTTTAATAAAGCAGCCGGTCCCAAAAATTGCGGATTCTTCCAATTCGATGGACAGGAAGTTGTACAGGCGGCACATTGTATACACCAAGTCGATTCATTAATCAACTGATGTTCTTCAGGGGATTGTAATCTTTCTGTAGCAGGTGGTGGTGTCTTATTAATCAAATAAGGTTTCACTATTTCGTACTTCTTAAAAAAATCAGTCAGATCCACAACCAGATCTTTAAATATGGATAGAGATTGCAGCGGTTCAACCGTAATATTGGTGGGATCCCGGAAATTTTTTAAATTAGCTTCACAAGCCAGCATATTGGCGCCATTAATCTTCATGGCGCAGGAGCCGCATATACCATGGGAACATGAGCGGCGAAATGACAAGGTGCCATCCTGCTCCCATTTCACCCGATGTAAAAGATCCAATACTTTATCGGTTGGATCGGCTTCAACGGTGAATTTATCATAGCGAGGTTTTATATCACCTTTCTCTGGATCAAAGCGGAAAACTTTTAGCTTCACTTGTATCATCAGTATTTCCTTTCTTTTGGTTGAAATTTGGTGATAATCACTGGTTTGTAATCAAACTCAATTTTTTTATCTTTTCTAATGGCTAATGTATGTTTCAACCAATTTTGATCGTCACGTTTCGGATAGTCTCTCCTATACTGTGCGCCCCGACTTTCTTTTCTATTTAAAGCGCCACATACGATTATTTCTGCAAAATGTAATAAATTATCTAGCTCTAACGCCTCAGTTAAATCGGTATTGAATTGCATCCCCTTATCATCGATCTGTATTTTCTTTACCCGCTCTTCCAATTCACGAACTTTCTCAAGTGCTTCAGTCAAGCTCTGCTCATCCCTAAAGAGACCCACTTTTTTCATCATGACTTCTTGTAACTCTTGCCGTAATTGCCCAACCTTTTGATCACCCTCATTCATTTTAATACCTTCCACCCTTTCAATGGAAGTTTTAATGAGGTCTTCTGGTAAATCAGCTTTTTCAACACCGTTAGTTGTTAAAAATCTCACTATCGCCTTCCCGGCTCTTCTACCAAATACCACACATTCTAACTGTGAGTTGGTTCCCAATCGATTTGCACCATGTACTGAAACGCAGGCGCATTCTCCAGCAGCATAAAATCCCTCCACTTTCTGCGACTTTCCATCCGCTAAAACTTCACCATCTACTGTTACAGGAATGCCTCCCATAGAATAATGCGCTGTTGGTTGAATGGGAATCGGCTCTACAACGGGGTCGATACCTACTATCTTACGACAAAAACTACGAATTTCAGGAAGCCGTTCAGTTATTTTAGCCTCACCTAAGTGCCTGAGATCCAGATGGACATAATCTTTACCTTCTATTCCACGTCCTTCGTCAATTTCAGTCTGAATAGATCGAGCAGTTAAATCACGTGGTGCTAACTCCATTAATTTGGGTGCGTATCTCTCCATAAATCTCTCACCATCTTTGTTTAACAGATATGCACCTTCTCCACGAGCACCCTCACTAACCAGAATGCCATAACGATATACACCGGTGGGATGAAATTGAACAAATTCCATGTCTTCTAGCGCTAAACCTGCGCGGAGGACAATTCCTAATCCATCCCCGGTATTGGCATGGGCGTTGGACGTTATTTTAAAAGCTCTGCCATAGCCACCAGTCCCGAACATTACTACTTTGGCATATATGGTAACATAGTGACCACCAGTCATATCATAGGCAACCAAGCCACGCACTATACCATCTTTTACTAATATATCCATGACGTAAAATTCAGAATAAAAACGTACATTATCCTTTATACATTGATCATATAAAGTATGCAACATCATGTGCCCTGTCCGATCTGCAGCAAAGCAAGCTCTTAAAACAGGTTTTTCTCCATAATTCCTGGTATGTCCACCAAATTTTCGCTGATTAATTTTTCCATCAGGTGTGCGACTAAATGGTACTCCCATATGCTCCAATTCATAAATGGCTGGATGAGCATCATTCACCAAGAATTCGATAGCATCTTGATCTCCTAAGTAATCGCTTCCTTTTACCGTATCGAAAAAATGCCAGTCGATATGATCTTCTTCCACATTACCTAAGGAGGCTGCTATCCCACCTTGAGCAGCACCACTATGTGAACGAGTCGGGAATATTTTCGAAAGAACAGCAACATCGTAGTTTTGTGAGGCTTCTATTGCACAACGTAAGCCGGCCAATCCTGCACCAACTATTACCACATCGTGTTTTACTATCATCTTTACCTCTTTTACTATTTCTTATTGTTTTAAATTATCTCATTTGGTTTAACCATACCTTATTCAACGGAAGGTAAGGTTAGCATGGTAATGAATCCTAAAACTCCAATAAAAATGCCCACCGTCAAAATCGCACCAAATATAAACTTCCTCTTGCCGGCTGATAAATGGTAATCCCTGATGACAGACCAGAGACCATTTAAGCCATGATATAATCCTAAAACAACAAATACCAGGTAAAAAGTTCTCATATAAGGATTCGATAGTCGTTGTACTATGGTGGTCCAATTATGTCCGGCATCCCAAGTGTTATGCGCAATATAAAAATGAAGCAATACTTGGATAAATAGTATTACTCCGGTAATCCGTTGAAAGTACCATCCAAAAGTACCTGACGTACCTGATCCTTCAAATCTATAAGCCATAATACTTCCTCCATTAAATTAAAGGAACATCACTGCGCCCATTGCCAGAAAAACCAGAATGCTTAAAAACAGTACTCCCGTCAGTAGCTGTTTATGGTAGCGGGCGCCATTAAAATAATCAATCATAAATATCCTGACACCATTCAAGGCATGATAAATAACCACTATGAACAGACACCATTCAAGAAACACCAGGAGGGGGTGTCTGAAAATCTCCATTTCACTGTCCCAGGCAGGCCGGTTATGTAATCCACTCACTAAGTAGATGTGAATCAAGACATAACCAGTGAGGGCTAAACCAGTTAAACGATGCAAAATATAACCCCAAGTACCATAATGCTTCACATAACGCATGGATGAGTCTCCTTAATATGTGGATTGGAAAAATTGATATGGTTGAGTGCAGAAAACTATCATTTGAGAAAAATATAATATTCGGAAATATTTTTATCAAGAATTATATAACAAACTATTTCAGTTATATACCCTGAGTTTTCATTTTCTCCAATTCAACAGCCTCCAGTCTGAATTACGATATACCAACCAGATGGCTCCATCTCGATCTGTACGATAGTAGGTAATATTTAAGTATTGCAATCTTCTTAAAACATCCCGTGATGGATGACCATATCTATTCTTCTCACCAACCGAAATGAGTGCCAATTCAGGAGAAACCTGTCGTAAAAATTCTAATGAGGATGAAGTATTACTCCCATGATGCCCTAATTTCAGAATATCAACCTCCAGAAAATTCGTCCAGTTTAACAACCGCTTCTCAACAATCATCTCAGCATCTCCGGTAAATAGAAGAGAGGTATTCTTCATGCGAACAAGTGAAACCAGGGAAACGTTGTTTATGGCTTCCCCGGTATTTTCAATTGGTCGAGTGAAATCCGCAAATGGTGCTAAGATGTAAATTTGAGTTTCATCATCAACCACTACTCTATCACCTATCCTTAATAGTCGGCAGGGAGTTTTCCCTTCCCGCAGTTTATTTAAAAGACTATCATGCCAAAAATAGGAAATCTTTATATCCGGAAAATAAACAGAATCGATTTCCACCTCATCCAGAAGATAGAAAAGCCCAGCAATATGATCTGCATGGGGATGACTGATCATAACTTTATTCAATCTCAGGTTTCCTAATACCTGCAAGGCGGGAATGATGATACGTTCTCCACTATTCCAATTGGGATAAACCGGTCCGGCATCAAAAAGGATTTGCTGTCCGCTGGACGTTACCAGTATGGAGGCATCGCCCTGTCCTATATCAAGCATAAGAAGCTGTGGCATCTTTTTTGGTGGAGCAAAAATCCAAAAAAATACTAGAATAATTAAGGATATCGCTGGTAGTTTTAACAGCCTGAATTGTTCTTTTGTCCAGGCGTAAAATATTGTTAAAACAAGCAGATAAAACAGGATGTGCAGAACATCAAATGATGGTGTTTTCACATAAGCTGAGGGAAGCTGGGCAGTGAAATGAACAATTTCAATTAATACCTGTATAACCTGCGATAAAAAATTGGCCACTACTAAAGCAAATTCAAATGATAAGATCGAAACAAACAGGGTAAGGAAACCCAAAGCAACGATAAATCCAATAAGTGGAATTACCAACAAATTTAGAAAGATGGAAATCAAGGGAATTTGTTGAAAATAGTATCCCATTAAAGGGACAGTTCCTAATTGGGCTGAAAGAGAAATCAAAAATGGAGTGACAATTAATTTTATTAATTTTCTACTAAAATTATTTAGGGTAAATCTCAATTTGATCATATCTTCAACAAATCTGAGTCTTTCATAGAAAAAGAAAATCGAAAAAACAGCTATAAAAGAAAATTGGAAACCCACCCAGAATAGTTGTTGCGGCTGAAAAATAACAATAATAAAGGCAGCAACACCAAGCGTATTGTAAGAAGTTGGTTTTCGTTCCAGATTTTGTCCAAATAAATAAAACGCCACCATAAGAGTAGCACGTACAACAGGTGGATTTGCTCCACTCAATAACATATAAAGCCCGAGAATGAATAGGGTTATCACATTTTGTACGCGAAAAGAAAATGGTAAAAAAGAAACCAGAAGATGGACAAATATCACTATAAAACTCACATGTAATCCGCTAATAGCCAGGACGTGTGCAACCCCACTTTTCTGGAAATCACTTTTTATCTGATAATCAATTCCACCCTTTTTCCCGAGTAGAATGCCAGATAAAAAATATCCCGGATTACCTCTACATAATTTTTGAAACTGTTGATCAATTCTTTCCCGGGCGAGAAACAACCATTTTCGGAAAATAAACTTTTTCTGACTTCTTTGAACCTGCACAGTTGAGGTAGTCTGCAACAGAATTCTCCCCAGGATTCCCTTCTTCAACAAATGGGCTTTTAAATCATACTGACCTGGATTTCGTGGTCCACTCAAATGGTCAATGGTTACATCTTGTAAAAATAGCAGATCACCAGGGAAAAGGGTTACAGACAGGCTGTCAAATTGTAAAACAAATCTTCGATCAACCATCAAAGTATCATCCTCTGTTATTAATTTTTCCAAATTCACAGTAGACAGATCAAGTTTTGATGAAGGTGGAATAAGAACCTCAGCTGTTAAAGAGACACCATCGACCGGAAAAAATTGTCTAATCGGATGATGTAAATGTTCTGTTTTCCAGGTTTGATATCTGATAAATCCTATAAGATGAAAAAGGGATGATACAT
>Ga0209635_10001747_pt1 | contig 16299 bp, 20 predicted proteins | sample DeeMarSWOR230_32_FD_187463 | JGI IMG/M metagenome (GOLD analysis project Ga0209635, IMG submission 187463) | Marine sediment microbial communities from White Oak River estuary, North Carolina - WOR-2-30_32 (SPAdes) (version 2) | ecosystem: Environmental > Aquatic > Marine > Intertidal zone >... | reverse complement strand
TATTTAATATGTACAGTTGGCGTATTTCTTCTCAAATGCGATTTATCCATTATATCATCATGAACTAGTGTAAAATTATGAATTAGTTCAAGGGACATTGCAAGTGGCATAACTTGATGTATATCTCCTGAAACAGCTTCACAAGAAATCATTGATATAACAGGTCTGAGTCTCTTACCACCAGCCATCGGAAGATGTCTTGCAGCATCATAAAGAACTTCAGGACTACCACTTTTCAAATATTTTTCGAGTTCAATGTTAAATACATCTACTCTCTTCTTTAATTCCTTTTTCAAATCCATAATTCTGCACCAATATCAGTCATCTTTGAGACTCTATCAATGCCAACTAAAAACATCGCAGTTCTTAATTCTTTAACAATAGCCTCAACCTCAAAAAGTGTAGAATGTTTACTCTTAGTTGCAGGTTTGAGAAATGTATGTGCTACCCCTGCACAACTTGCACCAAGGGCTAATGACTTAGCAGCATCTAAACCATTTCTAATACCACCTGTTGCAATTATTGGTAATTTCCAATCAGTTGCATCACCTACCTCCAGTATGCATTTTGGAGTCGGAATACCCCAATCCCAGAAAGTTTTACCTCCCCTTTCATGAAGTCTATCGTATCTCATCTTAGAACGGTAATGTTCTATTGCAGCAAATGATGTACCGCTTGAACCACCAACATCGATTCCAATAATTTTTGTTTTTGAAAGTCTTTTGGCAACATCATAAGAAATTCCTGCACCTGATTCTTTTACAACTACAGGCGTGCTAAAATCCTCTGCTAGTTTCTTAATAGCATTGAAACATCCTTTTGAGTTTGATTCTCCTTCAGACATCACTGCCTCTTGTAAAAAATTTAGACAAACAATAAAAACATGAGCATCAATCATATCAACCATTTTCTGTGCATTATCAAGTGTTTTTTTATGTCCCCATAAAACTATCTGAGATGCTCCAATATTTGCAAAACGCAAAGGAATATTATAATCCTTAACAATACCATAGGTTTCTTTCAATCCTTTTTTTTCAAGTGCAGCTCTTTGAGACCCCACACCCATACCCATCTGATATATTTCTGCTGTAGCAGCAAGGTTTTCATTAATTTTTTTAGCTTTATTATAGCCACCTGTCATACCAGCAACAATTATTGGTACCCCTAATTTTTTTCCAAATAATTTCGTAGTAAGATCAATATCATTCTTATTAACTTCTGGAAGAGCATTATGAGTAAGTTTTACATCATCCCAATAATTGTGACTTGTTAAGACGTTTTCCTCAATTGAGATTCTCACATGTTCATCTTTTCTACTTTCAGTTTGATTCATCTTTTATCCCTATGAACAATAGTACCTTTAATATTTTCTCCAATTAAAGCCTTATATAATCTTTCATGTTTATTACCATTTAGTAGAATTGTATCGATATTTAACTTAGCTATTTCGCTAATTGTATCAATCTTTCCTTTCATTCCTTGAGTTACATCAGCATGCTTATCTAATGATGTAATTAATTTTTTTAATTTATCAGCTGTTGTTGAATCAATAAATTCTGCATTTTTATCTATTTTTGGATTTGATGTATATAGACCATCTTCATCTAATACAAATATAATTTTTTCTGGTTTGAAATACTCTGCTAGCACCTTTACTAGTAAATCCCCAGAACAAATTGAAAATCCAAGTTTTTTATCCAATACCACATCACCAAACGTTACTGGAGTAAAACTCTTATCTAAATATTCCTTAAAAATTTTGTAATTAATTACATCTAAAATATGGTCATCAAGTCTTAATATCGAATGCGGAGCTATTGAAACAGCAGGAACTCTATGATTATGTAGAGAGCTTAAAACTAGAACGTTTAATTTTTGAACCATTGCATGAGTAACCGAAAAACCCTCGATTTGCTTATCATATTTAAATCCTTCGTTCAATTCATATTTTTTTGCAAGTATATGCCCAAAAGAACCTGCACCATGAACTAATATTATATCTTTATCTGCTTTTTTGATTTCCTTGGACAAATTATCCATTATATTTTGCCGGAAGAATTCTTGTTTTGATTTATCAGTTATAACACTACCACCAAGTTTTATGATAAACATGACTTTTATAATATGTTAAACTCTAAAAAGGATTTTCATAAAATATTCAATTTTTTGGCAAATATGATGCAATAAAAAAAATACGTTCGCTATAGCTCTAGATTTTGTTATTAAATAACTAGATTTTATTTTTTAGTAGACATTGACATTATAGTTTTATCTTTATTTTGTTCATGTATTAACCAAAGTGCTATCGGCATACCTCCAGATGGATCTTGCATTATTGTATGCATCCAACAATTTAACTCATCCTCGGAATGCGAATCATGACATCCTTCGCATAAAAAATATTTATCATCAAATACAAAACCTACTGAGTTTTCATCTAATGTAATCTTTTGGTTACACATACCACATTTTTTTTCGATTATAATAACACCACCAAACCAAATTTTATACGCTGAGTATGACATATTTCAAATATGTATATAAATGCAACTATTCTTAAATTAAGGAATTAGAATAATTAATAATATTAGACTGTTAGAAAAAAGATAAGTTATTTGAAGGAAAAAAGCTAGAAAATGAAGATTCAATATTACGTCTTAATCAATTATTTCAGATGAGTTATAAATATTTTCATACATTGGGGTAATATTTTCAATATCTTCAACCCAAGAACGAAGTATTTCAGCAACACTCCATGCCTGTGATATACATCCTCTAGGAGCATAAGGTGGATCTCCATCAAATATTTCATATATCGAACCATCCCAATTCTTTCCAAACACATGAAACATTGGTTCTAGAAAATTATCAAACGCATATTTTCTCCATACCTGTTCATAGTTTTTTACTTTGATAAATGATTTGATAAAAGGTCCAATTAACCATGGCCAAACTGTTCCATTATGGTAGGCTATATCTCTATTATAATCGCCAAGATAACTTCCCTTATAACTTGAATCATTTGGCGATAACGTTCTTAGTCCAAAGATAGTCAATAATTTTTCTTTAACAACTTTAACAATTTCTTCTTGCAAATCTTTATTAATCATTGGGAAATCAAGTGATACAAGAATAATTTGGTTTGGTCTTAATGATAAATCCTTTTTATCTATCACATCATATTTTTGATCAAACTGAGAATTGAAACTTTCTTTTACTCTTTCTGATAAAAAATGATATTCATCATCTTTTCCTGATATTATTGAAAGCTTACTCATAATTTTAAGAGCATTGTACCATAACGCCTGAATTTCTACTGCCTTTTTAGATCGAGGCGTTGGATAATAATCACCGAGTTTTACATCCATCCATGTTAGTCCAGATTTATGGCTTATAAGAAAATCCTCATCCATATAAATGTCATTGTTTTTTCCATCTCTATAAGAATCAATAATAGATTTCAAAGTATACCAAATATCATTAAGAAAAACACGATCGTTTGTATACTTAAGATATTGAAATACGCGATCTATATACCAAAGAGATGCATCCACAGTATTGTATGCCGCTTTTGAATTCCGATCCATAAAAAAGTTTGGGATTAGACCATTATGACAGAAATCTTTCAATCCATATAATATCTCTTTAGCTATATCAAATCTTCCTGTAACAAGCGTAAGTCCTGGCAAAGATATCAATGTATCCCTGCCCCAATCTCCAAACCAATGGTATCCCGCAATAACAGATTTCCCTAATTCTTTTTTTACAATGAAATTATCACTAGATAAAACCAGTTTTTCAAAAGCACTTGGCAAACCTGTTTGATTATACAAATTCTTTTTTCTTCTCATTTCTTTTAAGAAATATGAAGAAATATCTTTATTAACTTTATTTTCAAGTGTAAAAATTAAGTAATATTCAGTAGATTCTTTAACCTTCTTATAAAAATCTCCAATATATAAATTATAATCGATATAAGAATCATTTCTCTCTCTATCCTTTTCATAATAGAATTCCTTCCAACATTCTACTGGTTTATATATTGAATCATGTAATATTATTTTTAGCGTTTTTTTAATGTTACTTGGAGTTATACAAACTCCCTTTTCAAAAACATCTTGTCTAATCGAAAATTCTTTATAACCTGTTACATCATAAAAATGTCTGGAGTTAATAATAGGAGAATGGATAAATGTAATTGGTTTTTCGATATTAATACTGTATCTAACAATAGAAATGTTTTTACCATGAGGCATAAATATTGTTTTTTTAATGTTTACTGCCTCAAAATCATAAGTAATTGATGGAAATAAATCATGGCTAAATTTTCCTTTGATGTCTTTTAGATTATATATTTCATCAGTAATAAGGACCTTGTCATCTACATTTGAAGCAAAAACCCATCTTTTTATAGGATATTTTAAACTAGCAACAAGAAGACCATGGAATTTACGAGTATTGCTGTTAGAATGTGTTAGCGATGCATAACCACCAAGACCATTTGTAACAATCCATTCCCTCATAATTTTCCTTAACCCTATACGATCAAATATTTATAATATTACAATTCAGCAGAAGTTTCGTTTTAATATTTTAAATTAATCAAAGTTAAATAGGATGATCCCCTATCTAAATTATATTTATAACTATAATTGTCTATTGTTTTTTATATTACTCTCTCTTTTAAATCTTGGAGTATATTCATATAGTTGATGAAACCATCATATGGACTATCATAATGACTGAAATAAGCATGTACATCTCCATCTTTTAGTCCTTTAGTAGAAACATAATATAAATGATCAGATGTTTGAAGTTTACGCCAAGTGTTAATTAAATCATTATCTCCTTTTTCCTTTAATTTTCTTCCAATGTCTTTTAACTCGTTAAAACAGGCAAGTTGCATATCATTTCCAAGCCATGTAGAAACATCACGATCCTCATCTGCCCATGAAATTGCCCATGGAACATCGATTTCTCCCACTGTGTTATATAGGTCAATAGCTTCGCTAACCGTAACAAAATCAAGGTGGTCATGTTTTAAAACTTCTCCAGGTAAATGACTAAGAAAATCAAAAATGCCTGTCTCAATCCATTGATGTTCCCCAAAGGTCTCATAATCCATAAACAGATTAACTAAGTCTCCATCAACCTGAGACATCCAACCCGCATATTTATCTGCAGTTAATGGATAACCTGGCCAATTGTGTGCTGAAAATCTAAAACCAACATCATCACTCAATGAATAATTTCTCAATAAAATTTTTAAGTTGGTATTAACTGGCTTATAAAGAAAGTTCGGTGAACGCCAATGTAGTATTTTTTCTGTTCCTTCTGTAATAATTCCATTGTATCCCATCTCTTGAACCTTTTTTGCAATTCGATTATCATAAATAGCCTCAGTATTTCGAAAAACCCTTGGCTCATAATTAAATATTCTTTTTATCATCTCGCGATGCATTTTTACCTGTTCTTCAAACTCATCGAGATCATCATATAAGCTTGAAAGTGAATGGAAATAAGTCTCCTCGATTAGATCAACAGCACCTGTTGAAAACAATTCTTTAAAACTATCAATAACAGAGGGAATATGTTGTTCACAATATTCAACAAATGTACCTGTAATGCTAAAAGATAATCTGAATTTTCCATCAAAATCATTAATTAAATTTAATAATAAGTTATTTGTAGGAATATAGCATTTTTTAGCAACTTTTTCAAATATGTCATAATTCAACTTTTGGTTAAAATAGTTAGAAGGAGATGTATTATCAGCATGAATATTAAAAACTGAAAAACGATTCAATCTCATTGGCTGATGAACCTCAAAATATATGCATACTGATGTCAATCTAAATCACTCCGTTATATACACTAATCGTTTTATCTGCAACAGTATCCCATGTAAACAAGTTGATTTCAAGTTTTCCTTCTTTAGATAACGTCTTATGCAATGGTTCATAATTGAGTAAAGATATAATCTTGTTCGCCATTTCATCAGTATCCCAAAAATCAACTTGTAGGCAGTTTCGAAAAGCCTCAGCAACACCTGCAGTTTTTGAAACGATTGTTGGTGTACCAGCTGAAATTGCTTCAAGAGCAGTAATACCAAAAGGTTCACTTACAGAAGGCATGACATACACACTAGCAATTCTATAAATATGTTTAACTTCTTCTTCGGTTAGTAATCCGGTAAAAATAATATTATTAGATATTCCCATATCTAAAGCTTTGTCAATCAAATTAGGGAACATATCACCCATACCAGCCACAACAAAACGTGTATTCACTCCATGGTCTAACACCTTTTTAGCAGCTTTTAAAAAAAACTCTGGACCTTTTTGAATTGTTAATCTTCCTAGGAACAAAACAATATTTTGCTTCTCTCTTTCACCAAGAGGATAAACTGCATTATGAATAACTATGATTTTATCTGGATTTATTCCGTATTTATCAACAATAACTCTTTTAGTAAAGTGACTTACTGCGATAATCTTGTCAGCTTTATCCATGCCTTCTTTCTCAATTTTGATAAACCAATCATTTGGATATAACCAACCAGATCGATCATACTCGGTAGAATGAATGCTAAGAACAAGAGGAATACCCATCTTTTCTTTAAGAGCCACTCCTGCTTTCATAGTAAGCCAATCATGGCAATGAATCAGATCATAATCGCCTTTGACTTTTTCTACTACTAAATCATTATATCGATATACACTATCAAAAAATTGGCCTGCAAGTTCTTTGTCTTCAGGGCGGTCATATGGAAAAATATCTGTTTCTCCAACTTCTTTAATTACCAAATTATTCCTATTGCTACAAGCATTATGTTTAGTCTTAGGCATATAGAAATCAACTGATACATTCTTTTCTGCAAGACTCTGAGTTAATCCATAACAGTGGGTTCCCAGACCCCCTGTCTTGAATGGTGGATATTCCCACCCTATCATTGCAATTCTCATCTATTGCCTCTCAATTAAATATTCACTCCCTTTCAGATTCAAAGAGATCTATGAAATTAGATCAAACCTATTTCTCTCCAACCTTTAAATTACCAATTTTTTAATTATTTTAAACTGTAAATTTGCTCTCCATTCTCACATATTTTGTCTTCTCTTGCAAGCCAACCAAGAGCAGAATAAATTTCCTTATCATCTGCCTCTGATAGTCTTTTTAATGTAGTAATATCAACTTCTTCCCAAATGTTTATTATTTGCCATACTTTACCTGCAATAACACCTATCTCATGAGTTAGATTTGTTTTATCTAACTCATAATAATCATTATTTTTTTTTAATACTTTATCTTCTCTTGCAAGCCAACCTATTCCAGTGAAAAACTCTTTGTCATTTAGTTTTGCAATTTTTAACAATTTCTTCTTTTGTAAAGCACCCTTCTCATCAAGTGCCTTCCATATCTTCCCAGCATTATCTCCAAACTTTATTGTCGAAATCCTCACAATAATCCACCAAGTATATTTTCATTATAAAAAACAAGAATATAAGTCTATCTAAAAATGCAGATTATTTATCTCAAAACTGATTTGTAATGTATAATCGCCAAATGTCGATGTTTTTATTGTAAATTATTTATTATATCAGGAAGTTTTACTCTGATAAGTTTAAATTAATTATGAAGAAAATAATAATAATAATAATAATAATTATAAGAATTTGTATATTAGTGATCTTTACAAATGTAATAACTGCAACAAACATAAACTCTGGGCAGAATAAAAAACATCTGAATTCAATTACATCAAAAAATATTCTAATAATGAGTCGCCAAATTGGACTATAAGCAAATTAAATGGAACATGGGAAGTTAATTCACTTGGATTAATACCAGTTGAATTTGGTTGATCGAAGGTTATTTTTCCGTATTGGACTTTTTGGATAAATTGAATGTAATTTTGCTGAATGGAAAAATAAAGAACCCTCTAGCTATTTGACAGTATTTGTAAGGTTTTTATGTGATTGGTATAATAGGTTTTTTTATTGATTCTAATAACAATACTTTTTTGTGGGATTAGGAGCACCGAATGAAAATGGAGAGTTTTATTATAGAATAAATTTAATTATTAACCCTAGTTGGTATATGATAGGAACTTGGAGGGAAATTTAGAATAAATTAAAACGATTATGGTCACAATATATTCAATTTATTCTTACTCTTTATAATTTATTTAAAGGCAATGTATTTTTCCCAATTCTTATTATGGACGATGAAATCGGTATATAAAATATTTTCCATTTTTTATAGGAAGATTTATATTATTATAATTGTTATCTTATATTGTATTCTGTTTGTTGATGGGATGAAGCAGAGTGGGAGTGGAAAATATGAAACAAAAAAATATACATACACTGGATGAAGCTGATGATAAGGCCATTCAATTATTTACCAAACTTGGTTTTTCGAAAAATCTCGCAAAAACTCTAATATATTTGTCTCAAGTTGATGAATGTAAATCTGCCGACATAGAAATAGGTGCAAAACTACGGCAACCTAACGTTAGTATTGCAATGCGAGAACTTGGAGAACAAGGATGGATAACTAAACGAGAAATCAAAAAGGGGGGTAAAGGTAGACCTACTCATATTTATAAATCTACAACTGATCTTACGAAAATATTAGATATTCTTGAGCAGGAAAAATTGAAAGAATTCGAAAACATTGAAGCTAACATATCAGAACTTAAAAATATTATCGAAGAAAGATAAAATTAAAAAATTGATATATAAATCAAAATAGTTTATCAATTTTTCCAATTAAAAATATCTTAACCATTAATAATTAAAACCAAAGTGAAATAATTATATCTAAGATATTTCAACATAAAAAGTGAAATTATAAGTTCTGATATTTAATTATTGGCACAAAAATGGAAAAAATGTATTTTTCATATTGTTGAAAGTAACAAACATAAAAAAGATAAAGTGATATAAATGACCAGTAAAAAAGATAAAAAGAGCCAAAAACGATATATTGGAAAAGGAATGAGTCTAGAATATAATGATAAGGAATCAAAAAAGAAAAGGAAAAAACGTATAAAGAAACCTAAAATGCCGGCCCGAATTAAAAGTATACCACGAATAAGGCAAAAATAATAATAAAAATTGATTTCTCATATTTATAAAAAATTTTTAATTAATGATAAGAATTTATTTAAAATTACATTAAATGATGGAAGAGCGGGGAATTATAAAAACAATACAAGAGAGATGGGATATGAAGAGTATTAATTAGTAAAAATGAAAATTCCCCACTCAATAATAATTTTGTAATTACTGCTATAAATATATTATCATTAGTAAATCAAAAAGGTGAGTGGAGAGGGTAGGATGCAAGGTCACAGTGTTCTATTAATAGGTAATATACACTATGTTATCGCATAAAATTAATTCTCCCCACTCAGAATATTATAAGATAAATGTTTTATTTATACTTTTTGTTTAATATAGATATTAATTGTTACAATTGTTAAATTTAATATTTTTAAATATTTAAAAGAGAACTGCAATTAATGCAATAGAATACACAAATTCAGACTACTATGGGTTATTTAAAGGATGCTAAAAAATATTTCAAAATTGCACCTTATGATTGGATTAATCGTACCCTCAGAACAAAACGTGGGGAAAGTGTGATAAATTCAAGAAACCCTAAAATTAGGTGCTCTTAAAACAAATCTTTTTGAGAGAGGAGCACGGGCTTGAGGGGATTCGAACCCCTGGCCAATCGGTTAAGAGCCGATTGCTCTACCTAGCTGAGCTACAAGCCCTATTGAATAAAAACGCGGCACAAATTGATATTAAATATTAATCATTTTCTTTCAATAATTGTTTAATTACTGATTCATCGACTTTTGAAATATATTCAGCATCTATACTTTCTGTAATATATACATCCTTACCAGCATGATATATCTTAACTCCGTCAGTTCTAGCCTTTGCACCATCTATTTTTAAAATAAGTGGATCCTCAGTTCTAACTCTTCCAGCTTCTATAGCCTTTTCTATACTTCCACTGAGATGGACTTTCTTACGGTCGATTGGATGTAATCCTCCCTCTACAATCATATCCGCCTCCTCCTCAGTAACAGGATAATATAAATTATCTATATCGGCCTCAGGGAGATCGTCAAGATTTACATCTATAGAATGACCATATGTGGCTCGAACCATTCCCCCATCGATTTGATATCTTCCTCTCTCATCAGTTAACACCATTGCTTTTACATGATGTACACGGATCCAATTGAAGCCTGATCTACTTGTTCCTATTGCATCAATCAGCAAAGAGATATCTACCCAACCTTTCCCATCCATCATCAATCCAAGTTTATCAGGGAAATGACGTAACGCACCAGCCATAATACGACTTAAAGAACTGAGTTCTTTGTCATTCATTAAGAATTTTCCCTCATTTTTGCAGACAGGGCAATAATCACCACGATAATATCCATGTTCTTCACACTCTGATAACATAATCTCAAACCTATAATCAAAATGTCAAGTATAAATTTTTGTACTAATTCACTATTACATAATTGGTGAATCATTGGAACAAGAGGAAATGAAGAAACTAGCAGCAGAAAAAGCAGTTGATTATGTTGAAAGTGGAATGATTTTGGGACTTGGCACAGGCTCCACTGTTGAATATACCCTGAAAAAACTAGGCAAGATGGTAAAAAATGGATTTGATATTAAAGGAATACCAACATCTTTACATACCAAAAAAATAGCTAAAATGGAAAACATTCCTCTTACTACCATTGAAGAAAATCCAGAGATTGATCTTACTATCGATGGAGCAGATGAAGTTGACTCTGAATTAAACCTTATTAAAGGTGGTGGTGGAGCTTTAACGAGAGAGAAAATTATTGCATATCATTCAAAAAGGGAGATTATAGTCATCGATGAAACAAAGATTGTGAAAGCATTGGGAATTGATTTCCCCTTACCGGTAGAGGTTGTAAAATATGGTTGGAATTTAACAAAAAATAAACTTCAAGAATTTGGTTGCAATGTAGAGTTAAGAAAAATTATGGATGATCCATTTATAACGGATAATTCTAACTATATTTTAGATTGTGAATTTGAACATATAGAGGACCCTGAAAAACTTGAAATTGATATCAATAATATCCCTGGCGTTGTAGAAAATGGTTTATTCATTGGTCTGGCTGATGATGTAATTGTTGGGAGTAAACAAGGAATTAAAATCCTTGGTAGATAAATATTTTCAAACTAATCAGTGTTTCATAAAAATTTGAAAAAAATCCATATCTATATCAAAAAGAATGTATAAAAAAAATGTAAATTTTTTAAAAATTTTAAGTGAATGGCATATATAAATATATATGATCATCAAAAATAAATCAGAATCCTTCTTTATTTAATAAAATATTATGTGAAGCAGTAATAGAATTATTATCAATTAATAATATAAATTAAATTTTTATTCTATATTTTATTATAATTGAGGGTCTATATTACCTGGTCCTCCGCACTCAGGTGTATAACAAGTCACATTATGAAAATCACATTTTTCTTTACATGATGGGCATGTTTCTGGTGGTATGGTTGCTGTAATAAGAAATCCGCACTTACCACATTTCCAATAGGTAAGCTCACATTTAGGGCAAATATCCCCAGTGAATTTACCATCAGATGTGTAACCACAATGGGCACACACGTATTTTTCTTCTTTTTTATTCATTTTATTCACCTACTTTCTTATAATTTTTTAACATTTTTTAAAACTTCCTCAACATGACCCTTAACTCTTACTTTATCCCAAATATGAGTAATCTTACCATCTGTATCTATTATAAAAGTGGTTCTAATAGTTCCAAACGTCTCACGACCCATAAATTTTTTTAAACGCCAAACTTTATATTTATTATGAATTTCTTTTTCAGTATCTGAAATTAAGTTAATATTTAATTTTTTGTTTTCAATAAATTTTTTATGAGATTGACAACTATCTTTACTTATCCCAAAAATTACTGTGTTATATTTTTTAAATTCATCTTTATATTTTGTAAACATCATAGCTTCCATCGAACAACCTGGAGTATTATCTTTAGGATAAAAATATAATACAATGTTTTTTCCTCTATAATTTTTTAAACATATTTCCTCTTCATCCTGATTTGGTAAACAAAAATCAGGAGCCATGTTACCTACTGTTAATGTTGTATTAGACATTTTTTAATTTCCTTAAATTAATTTGTATCAAATAGCTCAAATATATATTTCTAATTTCTAGTTTAAGTTAGAATTATTTCTTTAATCCATCTAAATTATGTAATCATAATTCGATATTTTACTTATAAATTTATGTTATATACAATATTCAAATCTCTATTAAAGTATCATCAGAATTAAATATCTCACCGAGAAACTGTTGATATCAGTATATACAATAACACTCATTGATAACCGCCTTTTTTCTTCTTTTGATAATTTTAACTTCTGCTAACAATTTTTTACATTCATTCTTATTCTCAATGTACATTGATTTACTTTTGATTTGATTCCAACTAAGAACTTGTGTCTTTTTAATTTCGTTTTTTAGATACCAGAAGAGTTTGTTATTCAATTTGATTTTTGTATAGCATTGAGAAGAAGGTTCATCTTCAACATTATCAAGATTCTTTTTTAGATAAGTTATCACTTTTACAACATCAGGTTTAACAAAATTCTCTACTAAATCAAACTTGTTAGTTGATATCATCGACATATTTACTACTTTATTATTGTTTGCTACTTCTTTTTGCATTTCAATTCTCCGCATATTGCATCACATCCACTTATAAAATACATCAACGTCATTTAAATAACGTCTATTGTCGATAAATCAATCGGCAAATATAAATATTATTACTTACAATACTATTATTAGAGGTGGGTCAATAAATCTGGATAATAAATATTTCCTCCTTCTGTTTTTATTTTTAGCAGACCCTCCTCTCTTCCTCCCATTAAAAATACTTTTGATAATCCTTCAAAGTTCTTTTTATAAAATAAATAACATCTAAAAATTGTGATAATATGAACAATATATATTTTGATTATACCTCAATAATAAGTCAAACAGACGAATACATTAAGATGTTAGAATATCTTCAGATATACGCACCAATATTCAATGATTATATTATGAAAATGAGAGAACTAAAAACATTATTTTTCGAAGAAAGAGAAAAGTTACCTGATATATTCACTTTTTGATTAATTCTAAATAAAAATGTTTATATATTTATAAAACAACTATAATACTACAGGTGAGTTGATATGTATAAAAAATTATTAGTAATATCAGGAATAGTATTAATAGCACTATTAACAACAATCACTATTCCGGTAGTTTCAGAACCAACAGATGCAGGAATATTAGGTAGAACACATATAAGGGCAATTGGAAGAAACTTTCATATTTGTGATGATGATGGTGGATTATATGGACATATTTTCATTGGTTTAAAAGGATTTAAACTTGTTTTTAATGAAGATATAGTAATTCCAGAAGAAAATATCCGATGGATAGAATTGACTAAACTTACGTTAAATTGTGTTTATAAAGAATAATCGCAAAAACATATCTATCACATCCATCCCCATTTCTTAAATTTCATTGTTAATATTACCATTACTCCAAACGTAATAATTCCAGCAATTACCAACACTCCAATAAAATAGAGTTGTGAAGTTATATATTGGGTATTCATCATAATTAATACTATTATGATACCTAAAATAACTAGTATCAATCCTATTAATAATCTATTCATATTCGTAGTTTCCCTTTTCTAAAGATTAATAACAACTAATATCATAAAAAAGTAACTAAGCTAAATTTTTAATTAAAACATAGAAGTACTTTCAGGTATAAAGAAAGGGGTAAAATTACTGGGACAAATTGTTACAGCAAAGGAAAGTAACGCCCCCTTTCTTCCCTCCCTTTAATTAATAGTAAATCGTGTTTTTAGTGTATAAATATTTTTAATTGAAATGAAACATATGTAACTATTGTGTAATAAATTGTAGTTGTCAACTTTAGCACCTCGTAAAGTGATACATAGATACGAAACAGTTCATCCACTGTTGAGTACTATCAACAGTGGCATTATATGGCCAGTTTCTATAAAACCGTTTTATTCTATGTTTCAGAATGAAAAACCATTGTTCAATAGGATTACGTAATCCAAATGTAACATGTTCCCATTCAACATCTAATCTATTAAGCGCTGGTTTATACCATGGTCCTCCATCAACCAAAATCTTAGGTTTATTAATACATTTTTTAAGAATGTATTTCAAAAAACTATATGCTTCAATTGAAGCACGACCTTTAGTTACCCATATTCCAAGAACTTCCCTAGAATGAACATCTATTGCTGCCCAGAGAATATACAATCTACCATTGATCTTAATTTTGGTCTCATCAACAGCAATTAATTCTCTGTAAGAGGTTTTTACAGAAAATATGGTATCGGTTTTATGATACCATTTACGTATACTCTCATGACTGATATCCTCAAATGAGGACAAAATGGTTTTACAATTCCTAAGGGAAAGACCAAAATGATACAATAAAATTCCTAATGCTCTTGTCCTCATTTTTTTACGATTTCTTACAAAAATATTTTTAGCTTCTAACAATTCCTCTAAATGTGGTAGCATCCCATCCATTTTTATTCCCAAAAAAGGATGGATGCTATCATATTTTAAATCTTAAGTTGACAACTACACAATAAGAATACGAATTCTTTAAATAAACAAATATTATTTTTGTAGGATAATGGATCTAATAGGACATTATGAAAAGAAACCTTTTTCAAAAAATCGTCAGAACATTGTATTGATAACAGAAGAAGGATCTCGTACACATAGTATTCATGCAATAATTGAGGTAGATGTAACAAAAGCTCGTAAAATAATTAGAAATTGTAAACAGGACGAAAAAAAAGATATTTCTTTTACAGGCTGGCTGGTAAAATGTATCGCCCAAGCTGTTAGTGAACATAAAGAAATAAATACTTATAGATTAGGCAAAAGGAAAATTGTAGTTTTTGATGATGTTGATATCCCCATACCCGTAGAAAGAAATGTTGATGGCGAACCAAGACCAATGGGATATGTTCTTAGAAAGGCTAATGAAAAGAGTATTGATGAAATTACAAAGGAAATTAGGAAAATTCAAAAAGAAAACGTAGATGAAAATACTCAGGTTCTTGGAAAAAATCTTACAAAATTTGAAACTTTTGTTATAAATGCTCCAATGTTTATTAAAAGACTGGTTTTATTTACAGTTAGAAGAAATGGTCTTTTTAGAAAAAAACACCTAGGAACAGTTGGAGTAACCGCCATTGGAATGAAAGGTAAATTTCCTGGCTGGGCTATTCCATTGGGTGGTGTTACTTCATCAATCATAGTAGTTGGTGGTATAAGAAAAAAACCAGGAGTAGTAAATGACGAAATCAAGATACGTGAATACCTTAGTTTGACAGTAACTGTTGATCATGATATAATTGATGGTGGACCTTTGACAAGATTTGTTGAAAGATTAAATGAATTAATCGAAAATGCATATGGATTATCTAAAGAATGATATCCTTGAGATATGAATTAGAAATATCCAAATCTACTAATAAAATTATTTGAATTTACAAAATATATCATTGGTATAAAATATGAGCTTGTCATCTGATTTGAATAATATTAATTACGAAGTTGACAATATAGCTAAAAAGGTTATTAGTGATAAAAAATTACTAGCAGATTTATTAGAATGCACTTCATCAGAAAAAGCAAGTGTTAAATATAAAAGTTTGAAAGTTTTGACATTATTAAGCCTAGAAAATTCTGAAATGTTATATAATGAATGGGATTTTTTGTAAAACTTTTAGATAATGATAACACTTTTTTAAGAGCAATTGGCGTTAAAATAATTGCAAATCTTATTAGAGTTGATACAAAAAATAAATTCGATATAATATTCGATAAATATTATAATATTCTCAATGATAAAAGTATGATTAATGCAGCTAATGTAGCGGAGCATTCTGGAATAATTGCTAAAGAAAAACCGTATTTGCAAAGTATAATAATCAACAAAATATTTGATATTGATAAAACTCATCACAGTTCTGAGTGTAAGAATATTATCAGAGGTAAGGTAATACAATCTTTTTATGAACATTTTAGTTTCTTTAAAGATAAAGAGAGAATAATCAAATTTGTAAAAAATGAAATAAAAAATTCTAGGTCTGCTACCAGAAAAAAG
>Ga0209635_10001746_pt1 | contig 16307 bp, 13 predicted proteins | sample DeeMarSWOR230_32_FD_187463 | JGI IMG/M metagenome (GOLD analysis project Ga0209635, IMG submission 187463) | Marine sediment microbial communities from White Oak River estuary, North Carolina - WOR-2-30_32 (SPAdes) (version 2) | ecosystem: Environmental > Aquatic > Marine > Intertidal zone >... | reverse complement strand
TGCCACGCTTTTAACCAGTTTCACCAAGGCTTCTTTGTTAGGAATGAAAGTTTTGCTTTTTGAACCGTAAAGAAACAAGTCTTCCGTGATCAAAGTGATGTGGTCGCTGCCTTCGCGTGTGGTCATTGCAACCTCCTGCATGATCCGTTCCAGCGGCACATCAACTTTGTTTTGCATTGTGGGCGTGCAGAACTGGCAGTTTCGGCCGCATCCCTTAGAGATTTCAACCGCGCCGTGAATAGCTACGTGCTTAGACAAGGGCATGGCGCCGTAGTTCCAGTTAGCCAGCGACTCGTCAGCATGCACTAAACGTGGGAGCGGTTCGCCGTTAACTGCTTTCTTGAAAACGTTGACTATGGCGTCAGGTCTTCCGCCGATGACTACGCAGTCTACGCCGTATTTGTCAGTCATATGTTTGCGTTCCAGCTGCCAAGAACCGAATCCGCCTACAATGATTTTGGGTTTGAACTTTTCGATGCTGGCGTGTTTTACGAGTTTTTGGAACTCGACGGCGTTCATTGGTTCTCCGCCGCCAATAACTGAAGAGTATGTTTTGCTTACGTAACCCATGCCTGTTGGATCCATTGAAGAGATTCCGACCACCTTAGTGTCCGACCCTATGAAAGCATCCAAATTCAAAGGGTGAGCTACAGCAACATCGGACTCGGTGAAGCCGTTTTCTAAAAGCATGGCTTCAACCTTTCTTAAGCCGTAAGGTGCATACTTGGCTCTGCCATCAGGATAACGCTCGACTGGAGGATAAAGAGTTTTTCTGGCGAATCCGAGTGGAATAGGTCCTAAGGCGAAGCCTGCAGAAAAAGCCATAAATGGATTGTTGAAGAAGTCACTCATCTCTGTAGCTGAAGCGGTGAGCACGATTTTGACGCCTGATCCCGTCGTCATCTCTCTCCTTCGTCTTCCAAGCAGGTAGAGAAAAAGATGTTTCTCAGTCCTATTAAAAATTACTGTTGTTATATATACTAATCTCAAGAGGAAGAGGACTAATTGGGAACATGTTAAAAGTCTAAATGCCGTCCGAGTAACTCTGAACTTTCATCCGCGATGGTCAAGCTAATGCCTTCTCATCATCCGGCAAAAATACTAAGTCAAACCGAAAATAAAAGTGTTCTCAACCAAACAGTCTATTGTTGTAATTGCTTTCTGATGTTTTCTTCAGCTGCTTTAACCGCGTCTTGCAGTTTTTCGGGTTGTGTTCCGCCGCCTTGAGCAAAGTTTGGTTTTCCGCCGCCTCCACCTCCGATTATAGGCGAAACCGCTTGAACTATCTTCCCCGCGTTGACGCCTTTTTTCACCGCTGCTTTCCCAGCCATCACGAGTATCCTAGCGTTTTTTCCATTCGTTCCGTAGAACAGTGTAACCGTTGCCTCGTTTCGCTTTATCATTTCGTTTGCCGTTTGCACCATGCGGTTCACATCGATTTCCTCTTGGAAGTCGCGTTTCACAAGCGTTATCCCATTGATTTCTTGCGCTGGCTCCGCCGTCTTTGACTGCTCAAACGTTGCGCTTTCTTTGGCAGCCAGCTCCTTGATTAGCCTGCGTTTCTCCGCATTAGTCTCTTTCAACTCTTTCACGAGTTTCTCAGCGGTTTTATCCAGCTTCTCCAAAGGCGCACCTAACGTCTCCGAAACCTTCCATAACAAGCTTTCTTGCTGCTGCACCGCCTTCAACGCCTGAAGCCCAACCGCGTATCCAAGCCGCTCCACGCCGTCTTGAATGCGCTCCGTGTAGACTATTTTGACGAAGCCTATCTCGCCAGTTCGCTTCAAATGCGTTCCCGCACAAGCTTCAACGTCCCAGTCGCCCGTTTTTACCACGCGAATGTCTTTTCCCGGAACCGCACCGCCCTGATAAAGCCTAAAGCCATACCGCGATTCTGCCTCGCTCCGCGGCATCCACGCCGTTTCAACTTGCATATCCGCCAAAACAGCCTGGTTAGCCAAAGTCTCAATTTTATGTATCTCTTCAGGCGTTAATCTGCGATAATGCGAGATATCCAGCCTTGTGCTTTCTACGCCTTTCTGCGTGCCATGCTGCCACACGTGCTCGCCCAAAACGCGCCTTGCAGCGCCGTTAACCAAGTGCGTAGCCGTATGTGCCTTCATAAGAACGTAGCGTTTGTCCCAATCAAGAAAGCCTTTGACAACGGCGCCTTCCTTGGGTGCAGATGAGCCTTTAATTTTGTGCACGATGACTCTGCCCACTTTCCGCACATCTACCACTTCAGCTTTTACATTGCCGAAGGTTAAGAAGCCGTGGTCTGCAGGTTGTCCTCCGCCTTCAGGATAAAAGTATGTTCGGTCCAAGACAACGTACTGGCTGTTTATTACTTTGAGGACTTTGGCGTCAAACTCCTTAACGTAGGCGTCAGCGTAGTACAGTTGCTCAGTCGGAGGCAGTTTCGTCGCGGCTTCCAGCGTTGCTTCAGCTTTCGTTTCTTCCTCTTCAACAGGCTTGGTTGCCTGCGTGTGCCTGTTGGCTATTAACGCGTAAAAGTTCTCTGGAACCTCTACTTTCACGCCTTCGTTTTCGGCTGCTTGTTTGACAATTTCGGGTGGAAGCCCATGTGAATCATACAGTTCCGACAATGTAGCCTCGGGCAAGCGGCTGACGCGTTTCGCTTTAAGCTCATCTGCGATTCGCTTTACTAGTCCTTTGCCTCTCTTTATTGTGTCCTCGAATTTTTCTTCCTCTACCTTGAGCATTTCCATAATCTCGTTCCGCATTGCTTTGATGTGTGGGTAATCCTTCGACCAGAAATCAACCTGCATGTCCACTACATCGTAAAGCCTTTCGGACATGCCCAACATCTTTAACAGGCGGTAGACTCTGCGGAACAAAAGTCTCGCTAAATACCCTTCATGGATGTTTGAAGGCACGATGCCTTCTGAGAGAATAAAGCTTAGGCACTTCGTGTGGTCTGCAACTGCGAACGCATTTTCAATGGGTATAAGCACCTTGTCCAGTTTGTTTACGTCTATCCCAACGAGCTTGGCTACTTGCCGTCTTGCGTCCAGCCTATTCGCGGTTTTGTCAACACTCACCAAGCCTGAATACTTCGCCACCGAAAACAGCAGGTTATCGTCCACTTTTAACCCTGCCATGGTGAAAATCTTGTCAAGCAACTCGCCGTAGACTGCGTGAAAACAGCTGGGCACGCCTTGAGAAAGCCAAGCGAAACGGTCTAACCCGTAACCCGTGTCCACCGTGCGTATGGGCAGCTTGATGAACTCGCCGTTCACAACCTTGTACTGCATAAATACAAGCGTGGCGACCTCCAAACCGCCGACGATGCACTCCACGTCTGGACCAGCGTTTCCGCCGCCAACCCAAACGTCCTCCTTGTACGTGACCTCATCTGACTTCACGCCTAACAGGTCGGTGACGAACTCGTGATGGTAACGCACAGTCTGGTCTTTCCAGTACACTTCCTTGTCAGGATAGTTGAAAGCGTGATGTCCACCCATCTCAAAAATGGTCAGATGCCTGCCGAAAGTTGGTCCCGTGTTCGAAATGTCCACAAGGCGAATGCATGGCTGAGCGACAACTAGCGGGTTGGCAGGCGGCGGCGCAATGCCGTCGGTGACGTAGGGCTGAAAGTCAATTATGCTTGCGTGGGTCAGGTAGATGTCGCTTCTCCATCTTGCCACAACCGGGTAGGGCTTAACACGTGCGTGACCGTGGTTTTCGAAGAATGAGAGAAACGCTTCACGCATCTCTGGAAGGCTGTAGCGCTTTCGCGTGGGCGGGTCTTTCAGAAAAGTGTAACAGGTGCATCCGTCTGAAGTGGATTCCCCACAATTTTCCTGTTCACGATTCTGCGTCCAAAAATACTCCTTACACGTGGGACATTGTTTCCTCACGAAACCCTGTTCCTTAAAGAAAGGAAGCGCATACTCTTCTGCTGGAAATTGTTTCAAACTTTTCAGCCACTCCGCTGGTGATTATGGCTTATCGTATCTTTTAGAGGGTTACGAGGTTCACGGATTTAAATAATTTCGCTATTTGCTTCTGTTAAGCTATCTTGTGGTGACGTTGTGTTCTCTAGTGCGTGGAAAAGACTATAGCCCCTCTATATATAGCTTGAAGCGTAGAGTGAACGGCTGGTTCTTAGTCAAGATTTCTTGACTAAAATCTGGGCTTTGTGGGCTTGTTTGGTCAAGAAACCTTGATAAAAACGCTTTTACAGCAGAAACAGCCCTAGTAGTGCTATAGGCATGGGGACTGCTCGTGAAAAAGAAAGCATTAACGGCAGCTTTCGTTTCAGTGTTTCTACTGTCAACGGTAGCTGGAACTCGGCCTATCTTTTTTGTAAGTGCGGACGAGCCAATTGACGCAATGGAAATTGTTGCGGCTTCATATCATGCAATCTTGATAGAAAACCCAAACAATCATACAATTTACGTAAATGAAATGCCCTTGAACTTTACTGTAGATTACTTGTATCAAGACAGATTGATTACTTGGCAAACTTTAAACAAGCTCCGCTACAGTATTGACGGTAAATCACCTGTGACCATTAAAACAATTCAAGGACCCAGTTCGATTCCATATAAATTCAGTACTGTGTTAAATGTTTCTGAATTGTCTAATGGACAGCACAAAATTGAAGTAACAGCAAGTTTTACTGCTAATATTAATAACCTCTTTGTTCCCACCTATGATTTTTCCTCTGCGCCCATCTATTTTACCGTTTATAACACTCCGCCTCCCGTTGTCTCCATTATATCGCTTGAAAACAAAACTTACAACGAAATTGACTTATCGTTAATTTTTACAGTTGATAAATTAACTTCGTGGACAGCCTACAGCTTGGATACTCAAGCAAACGTGACAATATCCGGAAATTCATCTCTTCCGGAATTATCGTATGGATCACATAGTATAACGGTTTACGCAAACGATTCCTTAGGCAAAATGGGTGCCTCCGAAACTATATACTTTAACATTTCAGAGCCGTTCCCAACAATGTTTGTCGTTGTTGCTTCTGCCGCGTCGGTAGCTGTTATTGGCGTAGGGTTAGTGGTCTACTTCAAGAAGCGCAAGCATTATGCGGGGTTTTGCTAAAGGAATTATCAAGACAAAACTGAGTCCCGTTTTATACAGATGCTCTGGAAGTGTAGTCGAAAAAGGTGTTCAGTGGTTTATTTGACTTGGCGCATTAGACGCTGATAAATGTAAATGAAGTAGATTACGGCAAAACCCGTAAGCGCCACTTCGAACGCGAGTATGGCTGGATTCTGCTCCACCGCCATAAAGTACCCATGCTGAAGGATATCCGCGAACACCAAGGCTTGGAGGAATATGGCGCCGCCTAAACAGCTTAAGCCTAAACTGTGGAAGACAAAACGTATTCTGCGGCTGAACGCTGGCGTCGCGGTCATCGGTGATCGTGATTATTGAGGGTTTTTTGAGAGCTTATAACTTATGAAACAGCAAACAGAATTAAACCTAAAGATTACCACTCAACACAACAAAAGCAACGCATCTACAGGGAATAGGCAAGCACAGTCAGCTTGTTTCTTTTTCGCTTTTTTTCTTTTCCTCTTCCGCAACTAACCGTTTCAGTTTCTTCTCCATCTGCAACTCATAAGCGTGCTCTTTTATCGGAGGCGGCAGATATTTCCGCTTGTGAACCGTGTCAGATGGCACAATGCGTTGCTCTCCGACCTTAACCTTGACCTTCTCGCCGTCAACATCATCCTCAAACTCTTCCAAGGCTTCAACAATCCAGTAGCCCTCACTTTCAGTTACAACCTTGACTTTATGCACACCTTTATAATACCAGATTTCACTCATGCCGCTCACACATATCCTTCTCTGAACAGCAGATATAAACGCTCGCAAAAAACCCACAGGCACTAAAAGCTACAGCGGGTACTCCTTGCATTTTTCGACAAGCGTCACTTGGCTTTTCAAGTCCCGCACGAACTTAGCGAACAAATCTGCACTTTCGGTGTGAACAGGAAAAATCCGCTTAGCGTTAATCTCTTTAAGCGCCTTTTTCAGCTGCAACGGCATAATGTGCCCCGACACGTGCACATGGTACTGCGGCAAGCCATAATGCCTCAGCCAGTTAACCAGCCTTTCATAGTCAATCTCCATCTCCTCGTTGAACGGCTCAGACGCAGACAGAACGTAGCAACTGCCCGCTGCAGGCTTAAGCGGCACAAGTTCCTCAAAATCGTAGAAGGACATGGCTAAAACCACTTTGCACTGCTGCTTCGAAACGTCGAACACGTCGAAAATCTTGTTTTGGCTGTCATACCGCTCTATTAGCTGGCTTTCCCACTTGTCAAAACGCTTCTTCGACTTTCGAAAAATCAATATCCCGTCATCATCTAACGCTGGAACGCTCAAGCCTTTATCTTTTCGAAGCGCATCCAGCAGATAAGCTTGCTTCAGTGAAACAGCCAAGCAGCGCTGGTTCTTCTTGGCTATGTGAAAGAAAGAATTCAAGCGATCAACATCCGAATAGGCAAACTCGGCAAGCACTATGCCATCAGCTCCTGCAACGATGTTATTCAATTTGCCTTCAACCTCAGCTTCGGAGGAAACTGTAGCGCCAGTCATGTTAGTGGCTTCGGTTATGATTGCAGTGGGCTTCGCTTTTTTGGCGTTTTCCACAAAATCACGGGTCATCTCAGGCTTGGCGCCGTGATCCCTAAAATCTCCAGTGTAAACCACTGTACCGTTCGAAGTGTGGATAAGAAAACCGTAAGCGCCTGGAACCGAATGGTCAACATGGAACGGCTCAATCTCCAAGCTGCCCACTACAATTTTATTGCCCGTGCGGAACGCCTTGAACTCGATGTCAGAGACGCTGAACTCCAAGTTTGCACGACGAATTTCGCTCAGCGCCTGCAAAATTATGCGCGTTGTTTCCCCGCAATATACGGGGATTTCACGTTTTATGAACGATAAATAAGCGCAATGATCCAAGTGCCCGTGCGATATGAAAACGGCGTCAACTGCAGGGGGGCTTTTGTCAAACTTGTAGACTCCCGTGATTTGCGGGAGGATTCCGAGTTCTTGAAGACTTTTTTCGCTTTTTGGCGAGAGGAAAGGCGGTGAATAAAACTGTTTTTTCATGGCGAAGGACATACCGAAGTCAAAAAAGACCCGTGTATCTCTATCTTGAAGCAGGATTTTGTTTCCGCCGATTTCGTTGACGCCGCCGTAAAAGGTTAATGTTGTTGTGCTTTTGACCATGTGTCCTTTCTACCTCGACGCTTCGGTTTTTTTGCAAACGTTTGATATGGCTAATATTATGGATGGCATGGTGAAAACGCTGAAAACCCTTGTGTACTTAGAGGCTCCTGCCTTTTTGATAGCGTTAAAGTCACCACCGCCCTTCAAGTAACCGCTTATGAAAGCTCTGGCAATTGATTCTGCTTTGCCGTTGCTGTACAAAGGCTGAAGATAATGACCCGAGTAATACAGGAATACTGCTACGTCCCACGCCTTGTCGCCATCGTGAGAAGCCTGCTCAAAATCCAACAGGTAGATCTTGTCGTCTGAGTCAAATATTATGTTCTCTGGTTTCGTGTCGCCTAATGCAACGTTAAGGGAATGCACTTGCGCGAACATCTCGCCCACCCTCGTTATTTTGGCAAGATCCTTTTCTGCTTTTTCTCTGCTCTCTGATGTGGCGATGCGTTTGATAGCGTTGCTGAGGTTTTCCCCTTCTATGTATTCCATGAAAACTAGGCGTTCGTTATGGCTCACGTGTAAAATCTTTGGAACGTTAAATCCTTCACAACGCAAGAATTCGCTTATTGCACATTCTTTTTCAAGTCTGGATCGACCTAAGACAGCGAAAGTTCGAGCCCCAAAGGACCACAATGATAGTGGAAACCACTTGAAACCAGACCAGTCCTTAAACCGTTTGACAACAACTTTCTTCTCTATGCCCTGCGGGTAGGCTTTGATCAAGTACACATCATTTAAAACCCCGCCGACCGGTTCAAACTCGATTTTGGCTTTCTCGCCGTTCAAAAGAATCTTTTGGGCAAAGGCGTCGATGTCAAGTCTATCAGCCAAAGAAACTAGGCCTTCTGCTGTGGGAACAAAAACGTATTTTTGAGGGTCTACAAAGCGTCGCGCCAAATCAGCTTCTCTTTTCAGGGTGAACTTTTGAAAGTTTAGAAGGGCTTCGGTGTTCTGCGAAAAAAAGTTTAAGAGTTGTGGGAAAGCTGCGAAAACTGAAGTGAACAGTGTTCTCGGCGCGTTCTTTGAGATGTTTGCGAAACGAACTTTTGGGTTTTTGCTTTCAGCCACAAATTTTTTGGGAATCATTACGTAGCCCTCTGAAAGAATGATTTTTTTCTCTTTTTCAAGCTGCTTCAAGGCTTCCATGTAGCCGTGGAATACCAATTCAACTTCCTTTCTGGGGGCAACACCGTTCATGAAGTTTGATAGGCCATAAGCCAGCGGAGGAAAAATTCTAACGCGGTTCAGCATAACCTCGTACATGAAATACTCTGGTTTGACGTGAATACGGTAAGAGAGTTCTGGAAAACTTAGGACCAAGTTCTCCAACAACTCAAGGATTAGACGCTTCTTCAACATTATTTCCTGTGCATGCAAATAATCCTTGCCGCAAAGAGCCGTATTAGGAAAAATCAATGTACCTGCTAGAGCTTCGCCTAAAAAGCCCCGTTCAACATCTCTTTCAAAAATCCACTGGTCAACCGCAAAAACAATGATGTTTCTTCCGCCAAAGATTTTGACGTAGCTCATTAGTCTTGGCTGGAAATCATGAATCACCAAAACTATCTCCAAAGTTGTCTTTGCGCTTAACTTTCCGAGCGAATAATCGTCGAGCAGGCTTATGGCGGTGACTTGGTTTGACCCAGCAATATAATTACAAAATTCGAGAATTTGATGATGCAATCCGTTGCCCGTATCGCTGGAATCTTGATTCAAGCCTTCACCTTGCAAGACGCATTAAATAGAATTAGGAGGTGTAGAGAGATATATTTTTTTCAACGTGTTTGCCACTGTCGCAAAGTGAAACACGGAATGGGCAACTACTTAGAAGACTTTGGCAGTAGGTACTGTTACCTGCTGGTCTACACTGAGGAAGCGTTTGTGCGGGTGTTACGTGAAAAGTGGGTGTTAAATAATTGGTGGATGTGTTCTGATTTTTTTCAGCATTGGGTTTAGTGCTGCTCGGCTGGTTGGCTCAACTGCGATGTCTGTGTTTGCTGGTGCACTTATTTTTCTGCATATGAAGTTTAGTGAGTTTTCGGTGAAGTTTAGTATGTTTTGTCCGTCGGTTGTGAGTTTGTAGATTTTTCTGGGGCGTTCGTTTTTCATGTTCCATTCGCTGTTGACGAAGCCTTTTTTTTCGAGTGTTGCCAGTAGTGGGTAGATGGTGCTTGGTCCGAAGTAGACGCCGAAGGTTTTGCGTATTTTTGTTATGACTTGGTAGCCGTGCATGGGCTGCGAACTTAGAAACTGAAGAATAATCAGGTCGAGGAGTCCCTTTGCCAGTTTAGCCTGTACTTCTTTTTGTATGTTGCCCATGTTTTTGCTACTCCATTTTTGTGTTCAACAGTTCGTTGGTGCGACATGTGTCGCAAGTCTTTATACAGCATAAACAATGATATAAAGGTTCATACATACAACAAACATATCCGCGCATACAACAGAACCCCATAAGCTATGGCAAAAAGAACGTGCCAACATACGCTATGCCAATGAAAAACACGTTTTACTCAAGAACAGCAGCCTATAAAGTAACTGTTCAACACATCTACCAAAAACTGTCATATTCACCAAAAAGTGGGCGCTTGAACTCAGAAAGTTTGCGGTCTTAGGAAAGCGTGCAGGCTGTCTACGTATTCTGTGAACATCAAGTCTCTCTTTTTTGGGAAATGCACGAAACCCTGATTTTTCCCGTGGAGCGCCTCAATTATCCTGATTTCAATCAGTTTTGCTCCTGCCCCAAAGATTTGCTCAATTGCATCCGCGAATTCTTCGATTTTGTAGGGGATTTCCTGTTTCTTAATCTTGAAAGTGTTTTCTAAGTGGAAGTAGATGGCTTGCTTGCTGGAGTGCCCAAAAAGAGCGAAACCCTCATCAACAGCTTCTATCACGGCGGCTTCAAAACTGTTTTTGTGTAGTCTATGTTTCTTTTTGCGAAGTTGCAATGTGCACGTTGTGCTTAGACGTGTTGTTTTTGTCATTGTTTTAACCTTGTGTAGTTGTGTACAACTGTTGATTTGTATTACTTAACTACATCTTACGTCGCAAGATTTAATATATAGGTTATTTTATAATCCGACATATTCCGAAAATCGATATATCTCCGCAAAAAGACACACTCACGTCCTTGTCATACAACGATAAATGACGCAACCGCCCACAACCCATTCTGGAATGGGTAGGCATGTTCAGTTGACACGTCTATTCTGCTTCTTGACAGTTTTGTTCGTTTGTGGCATTTTCAACGTAGGTTTCTGTGAGCACTTCTAAATCTTCTTTCTTTTTATTCTTGTTTCTCGATCTTATGTCAAGGGCTACCATCAAAATGTAAGGTAATGCTAGATAAAGTGACGCTAGGACTATATTGTTAAACATGAAAGATAAACCGAGTAATTGGTTCAATGAAGCTGCGCCGTAACTTTCCAGAACATCCACTGTTATAAGCGCTAAGAAGGTCAAGGTCAAGCAAACAAAGAATTGAACGAGGACGCCGCGTTCTTTTCCGAGGATGACTCCAGGGATGGCGGATGACAGAACGAAAACCCAAGCGAAACTGTAAACGAAGATGACTATGTCTATTCGTGAAGATAACCAGAATCCTACTGATGGAATTAACGTGTTTATAACTGTTACGACGGTTGTAACTGCGGTTTGTGTGAATAGTTGATAGCTGATCATTAGCGTCCAAGCAACGGAAATATACATGGGTGTTGCCCAAGCCGCTTTTCCCAGCGTGGTCACCTTAACGTATTAGCACTATATTATGTATTAAGTTTTACGATACTGCGCTCTCTATTAACAAACTATACACCAACACCTAAAACAAAACACCACTCACACCCGCAACATAGACAACCCCAAAGGCTGTATAGCTTTCAAAGTAAAAAGAACGATATGCAAACATACGACATTCAATCTAACAAAAATCTTATTAACAAAATACGATAAAATCCCTACAGAGGCGTAAAACCTTGGTATATTGCCCAAAATGCGGTACCAAAAACGAGGACACCGCAGATTTTTGCGTAAAATGTGGAGCAAGTCTACAAACTGGCACCGTTGCTTCGCGTCGGTATGAACGCAGGAAAGCCGAGCAAGAATGCTTCGGTCTTCCGCATGGGGGGGCAATCGCTGGCATCGTAATTGGCGCGATAATATTGATTTGGGGGATCTCCATGCTGCTTCAGCAAACTGGATTGATCGCTGAAACGATTAACTTTTGGTACATAATTATCATAGTCTTTGGCATTCTGATAGTCGCAGGCGCAATATACAAAATGTCTCGCTCTAGGACAAAGCCTTAACGCATCTTTTTTTGTCCTGTCTACAAGACTTTGTTGAGCACTGTGAACAGGTTTGCTGATGATCCCACTGGGAGAGAGCTATCTTCGTCATAATCCAGAGTATACAAAGAGCTACAAAGAAGAGGTCAATCGAGGTATTTTTAACTGCCTCGTCTAGGCTGACGAGCATAAGAAAGCATCCTATAACAAAGATGGTGCTGGCAAAAAATCGAGTGGACCCGTTACTTAATTTTGGCAATGCCGATTGAAGCAAACCAAAAATGACGGCAAACGCACCTACCGAAACCAATATTAATGGTTCTCCAATGTGCAAGCTTCCAAAGAAGTACAGACTCGTACCAATGAGAACAGCGGAAGCGCCAACTAGGAGCCCGGAACATGTTGCGCAAAATTTCCTGTTGCCGATACGTAAGATGTGGGTAGAATAGTTTTCGCAAGAAGGATGATGCGCTCGCAAAGTTGTTTCGTGTATTGTGAGATTACTCTGATCGCCTCTATTCCGTTTCTCAAAATTGGGAAATTTTGAACATGAACTGGGAAAAAGAGCAGCACAGATTCCCAAGACGCATATTGCACAAAAAGCAGACCCCACAGTCAAACTGCGAAATGCAAAATCGTCTTCAAGTTTGGGAGGGTACACGACAAAAAAAACTGATAGAAACAGACCGAATATTGATACCGCTATTAAAAAAAGCATAGTCAGATTGTAATGTTTGTCACTTTCTGAATTCATGGGGTTATCCACTCAAACCAAGCTTTTCAACTGGTTTAAGACGCTTTGACGCGCCATATATCGATAGGCTCTCCTCTTCACGCTGTTTTTTGAGAAAAATCCGTTTATTCTCCTACTCCAAGAACCGAAAAAGCTTCGATAACATTTGTAGAGTTCGTGCTGCAGTTGCTCTCTGCTTAGGGATTCTGTTGGCATTATCGCGTGAACCATGTCGTAGTCAGCCCAGTTCCAGTTCTTAATCCACCCATTAAGTTTCGCTTCTTCATAGAGATCAGTTCCCGGAAACGGTGTTAGGATCATGAAAATTGCTAAGTCAGGATCCAATTCGTTAACAAATTGCCTCAAATCCTCAATTGATTCATGAGAGTCTTGACGCTCTCCGATTATACATGTTGCTTGGGAAAATATGCCGTTTTGCTTCAACAATCGTACAGCACTAATAGCGTCTTCGGGCTTCGTGCCTTTGCGGAAACTGTCGAGGTTGCTTTGGCTATGGCTCTCTACGCCAAGGAGTAGCCAGTTGATTCCTGCCCTATTCATTTTTGCCAGAAGATGCTGATTTCGAACGGCGTCATCGCATCGAGCTTGCATAAAACATGTGATATCGTCTGAAAAGCCACGCTTAATCAGTTCGTCGCACAGATTTTCCATTCGTTGACCCAAACCGAAATTGTCGTCGGTTAACCATAGAAGCCTGCTTCCGTAGTTGTTGTAGAGAAAATCAATCTCATCGGCTACGCGTTTTGCGGATTTGTGCCTGCATGAGCCTTGCCAATGTTTCCATTGTGAGCAGAACGTGCAACGATGTGGGCATCCTCTTGAAGCTTCAACCATGCCATATCTCGCTTTGGAGCCCGCCATCATAGTGAAATGATATAGATGCGCGTAATCCTTCACGAAATGATACCCTGGAAAGGGCAAACTATCAAGATCATCAATAAGAGGACGAGGAGGATTGTGCCAAATCTTGTGCTGATTTCTGAAAGATATACCCGCTATTCCTGAAAAACTCGCGTTTTTCCCTATTGCCTTGGTAAGCTCTACTAAACTCTCTTCGCCCTCTCCTCGGACAATTACGTCAATTTCTGGGTATTTCTCAAGGCTTTCTTGAGCAGTGGCTGAGAAGTGTTGACCCCCAGCGACTGTTAATACATCCGGTTTCAGTTTCTTTGCGGTCTCTAAAGTCCTAGCCGAAATGTAGACATTACATGTAGCGAAACCGCTTGTCGCAACGACATCAGGATTGAAGGATTCAAGTCTTTTTTCCAAGCCTTTCCAATCTAGCGACATTACTTGGCAATCTAAAACTTCGATCTCTGCTTCTGGCATTTTGGTTTCTAGGTAACCCGCAAGCTGGAGAAGTCCGTATGGAGGTGGGAGATATTCGCCCATAACAAACCAATAATCTTTGGGCGGTTCGACAAACATGACCTTGACCAAACTAACCCACTTCACTTAGAAATAGTCCAAGCACAGTAGCTATATATTTTGTCAATAAATGCCGAGGGTCGGGTTTGAACTGGCGACAACTCGTTAGATTTTCGAATAATAAGGAATTTTTGAGGGATTTCTCTAGTCAGGAGATGGGTAAAGCGTTAATTCCAGATAGGTTCATAGACATTTTTCAAGGTAGAACCCCTCGTAACGTTCTGGCTAAGCACTACACTCCTCAAGGAATAAGACTGCTGAAGGACATCTACGATAAAGCAGACTTGAAAGTCTTAACTTAAATAATAATCCTTCCGGCAACCTAGAAGGTGTTCTGTCTAAGCAGTCTCTTGCGAATCATCTTCCGCTTTACCTTTAAGCAACTGATCGGCGCCTTCAAATCCTAACGCAGATAAAAGAGGTGGCGCAGCTGCTATTACGGCGTCTGTTAATGTCAAATCACTTGTTGCAACTTGATAAACGAATACTACAAATGCCAAGGCAATTGGCGCAGCTTTCTTAATTAAATCAAGTTGTTTTGCATTGAGTCCTAATAGTTTTTTTACTTCAATTTTCAAATCTATCGACTTAATTTCTATTTCTTTTTCATCATCGGGAACAGGAACCATCTTTATTTGTTCTGAATGTTCTTCTGTTGTTTTTCCAGATTCAGTAACAGTTTTGTCAATTGTGACTTTCTCACTTGTTTTGAATAATGGAATTTTATCTTTATAGGAGAACACAACAGTCAAAATACAATCTTCAGCTTTTAATGGCGTTACAGTAAAGCTAAAAATAGTGTCCTCCGATTTACTTAATTTCTGAGTCTTTTTTGTTTTATTTATTTTAAAATCGCCTTCAGCAAATTTCAATTCTACGGAGACTTTAGGTTCTTCTTCAAAAGCTTGGAACTTCAATTTTTGAATATCAATTTTATCAATTTTTTTTTCGTCTTTAGATACTGTTACTACTTTCCCGTCAGCAGCTATCGTAATTTTCAAAAGAAAAGATTTTTCCACATAGATAGAACGTTTGTATTGGACTTTTAGTTCTCGTTCTATATCTTTTGGTTGTAGTTGTTTTTTCGTAGTGTCAATTTTAATTGGCCTGAACATCCCAAAGTCAGAATCGGGCATTGTAGTGAGCTTTGTTCCAAGTGCTTCTTGTGCATATACTTCATATGCTGGGGCGTCAATTTCAAGTGCAGATTCAGCAGAATCTTTTCCTTTTTTTTCTCTCGATTCGGCCTTTAAGGAGCTATGAAGCCAATAAAACCAAAGAATTGAAAGAGGAACTATAACACCGAAAAGTAGCAAGTAGTTAATTAAATCCATAAAGTGAACCCCTAACTTTTCTTGAACACAAGTTGTATATTAAACATGCTATTGATCAACCAAGTCTTAGCGATTCGCGGAAGTACACGCCTCAAGGGATAAGGCTTCTTAAAGAAATTTATGATAAGGCAAAACTGAAAGTATTAGATTAACAAGAGATATGAACTAACCAGCTGCAGCCGCAGCAGCTGCAGTCGCAGCAGCAGCTTTAACCGACAGAGGCACTTTCTTACTTTTTTCTCTTGCAAATAGCAAGTAATGATTTGTGCCTAAGGTGACAACTGCATTGCCAGCACAAGTGTATGTATGCAGACGCCAACCCGCCTTTTCCCACTTTTCAATAACTTTGCCAACATCCTTATGATGCCCAACTAACACGCATTTCCACTCTTTCAACCTAACCATCACCTCCTTGTCCTAATGATATGCTAAACGCGATATTTCATTTTGCACTTTAGCGCGTGCTATTTAAAAATATTTCATGTGCAGAATAAGAGCTTTAATCAATCGAAAATAGCACTTAAATTATTAACAAAAACGTTTACTTTTGAAAATATCTTCTTTATTCCCTTGTAAATCAGCAATAATTCATTTCCAGGCTTAAATATGCTATTCAGAGGTTCTTTTCAGAAAGAAACTCTAATGTGCCGAGGGCCGGGTTTGAACCGGCGACCAGTGGAGATATCACCCGCATACTCCCTCTTTTTTTCAGTTAAGAATGTGGGTAGAGGGGTAAATTGTATGGGTTTGTATGTTAGATGGGGTATATCCGAAAATCATTTTAGCTAAGTCTCTGCCCTGTGCTGGATGGTTGGTATGACACTTGTTTTTTAGCATTTTACGCTAAAGACCTTTAAACTATGATTTATTTTGAAAAAAGGGGGTTCTATTTATTGGTTATTGTCCCTTCTTTCTGAAATATACTGTTATTAAACCCACAAAAAGAACAATGGTGCTTCCATAGACAAATTCTTTAGGTATTCCAATATAGATTAAGGAGAAATAAGCGAATATACTGCATACAGCAAGAATTATTGAAACGACACAAGTGTCTTTAAGATTTTTATGAGAGTTAAGGTAAGCTTTGGTCTAGTTCCAAAATAGTTCTTTAATTAATACAGAAGCATTGAAATTGCTTCGATTTACGCCTCTTAAGCAAAGAGATTTATTGCAATAAATTACAACATAATGTGATGATTGAATGAAACCTGTCGACGTTTTCCCTGGTTCATCGAGACTAGTCGAAGGAGAAGTACCCTCTGAATCATTGCTCTTATT
>Ga0209635_10001745_pt1 | contig 16307 bp, 13 predicted proteins | sample DeeMarSWOR230_32_FD_187463 | JGI IMG/M metagenome (GOLD analysis project Ga0209635, IMG submission 187463) | Marine sediment microbial communities from White Oak River estuary, North Carolina - WOR-2-30_32 (SPAdes) (version 2) | ecosystem: Environmental > Aquatic > Marine > Intertidal zone >... | reverse complement strand
CTCCTGCCACAACTCTTTGGTATCGGCAAAGATTTTGGGCCAGACCATAATCTCAATGCTGCCGCTGAGGTCCTCCAGAATGGCGCTGACGAAGGGCTTTTGCTCGCGGGTAAACAGGTGGTGGGCCGAGACCAACAACCCGGCGACGACCACCGTCTGTCCGGCTAACTCGGCATCAATCTGACCGCACAGGGTGGTCTCCGAGCCTACTTTATCGGCAAAGGCGCTGAAGGGGTGCTCCGAAATATAGGCCCCCATCAGCTCCTTCTCCCAGGCAAGCTTCTCTTTGAGGGGGATTTCGGCAGTGCTTAAATCAAGGCTGGGTATCGGCACCGGCATTTCCTTCCCCCAGAGGTCAAACATGGTCGACTGGCCGGTCTGCCTGAGCTGCTGCTGGCGCTGCGCCAGCGACAGAATGTTGTTCGTGTTCTGGAGCAAAGCGCCCCGGTCACCCAGAGAGTCGAAGGCGCCGACCTTAATCAGGCTCTCCAGCACCCGCTTGTTCAGCCCGCTCAGGTCACTGCGCCGGCAGAGGTCTTCAACGGATTTATACTCGCCCCTCTTCTCCCGCTCGGCGATAACCGGCGCCACCGCGCCCGAGCCGACATTCTTAATCGCGGTCAGCCCGAAGCGAATCGCCGGGGTCTCTTTGCCATCCTTCTCAATGGTAAAGTTGGCCTGGCTGTGGTTTATATCCGGGGGTAATATCTCAATCCCCAGGCGCCGGCATTCCGCCACGGCGCTGGCTACCTTCTCTGACTGGTCGGCATGGGTAATCAGAAAAGCATTCATATACTCGGCGGGAAAGTTAGCCTTGAGATAGGCGGTCTGATAGGCGATAAGGGCATAGCTGAAACTGTGCGCCTTATTGAAGGCATAGCCGGCAAAGGGCTCAATGAGGGCGAAGACGGCGCCGGCTACCTCAGCCGAGAAGCCATTCTTCCGGGCACCGGCAATAAAATTACGCTTCTCTTTCTTCATAACATCAGCAATCTTCTTGCCCATTGCCTTGCGGAAGATATCCGCCTGCCCCAGGCTGTAACCGGCCAGGGTCTGGACGATAAATAGCACCTGGTCCTGATATACAATCACCCCGTAGGTCTCTTCCAGAATGCTGGCCAGTGCCGGGTGGGGATAGCGGATGGGCGCCCGGCCATGCTTGGCGTCGATGAAGGTGGGGATGTGCTCCATCGGTCCGGGGCGATAGAGGGCAACCATGGCGGCAATATCACTGAAGGTGGTCGGCTTAAGGTCTTTGATGTAACGGCGCATACCGGCTCCCTCCAGCTGGAACACCCCGGCCGTCTCCCCGGAGGAGAGCAGGTCAAAGGTATTGGTATCATCCAGCGGGATACGGTGCAGGTCAATCTCAACGCCGCGGTTTTGCTGAATAATCTCCCTGGCTTTGCCCAGAATGCTGAGGTTAGCCAGACCGAGGAAGTCCATTTTAAGCAGCCCGATGCGGGCGATGTCTTCCATGGCGAACTGAGTCATGACCACCGATTCATCATTGCCCTTGCTCGCTCGCTGCAGGGGGACAAATTGGGTGAGCGCCTCTTTGGAGATGACGACGCCGGCAGCATGGGTGCTGGCATGGCGTGAGATACCCTCAATTCTCTTGGCGGAGTCAACCAGGTTGCGGATGCTGGTATCCTCATAGTAGATATTCTTGAGCTCCGCATTCTCATCCAGTGCCCGGGACAGGGTCATATGGGGGATAAAGGGCACCAGCCGGGCAACACGGTCAACAAAGCTGTAGGGCATACCCAGCGCCCGACCGACATCGCGCAGGGCGGCGCGGGCACCCAGCGTGCCGAAGGTAATAATCTGGGCGACATGGTCCTGCCCGTATTTCCGGGAGACGTAGGCGATAACCTCGTCACGGCGGTCATCCTGAAAGTCCAGATCAATATCGGGAAGTTCCCGACGCTCTAAATTGAGAAAGCGCTCAAAGACAAGCCGGTTTTCAATCGGGTCAACCTCAGTGATACCCAGACAATGCAGGGCAATGCTGGCAGCAGCACTGCCCCTGACCCCGAACAGGATGTCGTGCTCCCGGGCAAAGGAAATAATGTCCCAGACGACCAGAAAATAATCGGCAAAATTGGTCTTTTTGATTACCTCCAGCTCATAGTCCAGCCGCTTCTTTATCTCCGGGGTGGGCTTGGGGTAATGCTGACGCAGGCCCTGATAGCAAAGGTCAGCCAGAAACTGGTCGGCCGATTTACCTTCAGGCAGCTCTATCTCGGGAAGATAGAGGCGGCCAAACTCAAGCTCCAGATGGCACATTTCGGCAATGCGCTCGGTGTTCTCCAGGGCCTGGGGAAGGTCACGGTAAAGCTCCGCCATCTCCTCCGGGCTCCTCAGATAGAAGAAATCGCCGGCCATCTTCACCCGCTTTTCGTCATAAATAGAAGAGTTGGTGCCGATACAGAGCAGCAGGTCATGAGTAGAAGCATCCTCCTGATTGATATAATGGACATCATTGGTGGCCACCAGCGGGATATTCAGTTCACCACCCATCTCAATCAGCCCCTGGTTTATCTGCTCCAGCTCAAAGATGGGGTGCCTCAGTATCTCGAAATAAAAATCGCCAAAAGTCTGCTGATACCACAAGGCAGCCTGCCTGGCTTCCTGGGGGCGTCCCTGCAGAATGAGCCGGGGCACCTCACCACTGGGACAGGCCGAGAGGGCAACCAGCCCCTGGTGATACTGCTCCAGAAGTTCTTTGTCCACCCTGGGCTTGTAATAGAAACCCTCGAGGTTGGCTTTGGTGGTGAGCTGGATTAAATTGCGGTAGCCGGTCTCGTCTTTGGCCAGCAGAATAAGGTGGTAGTTTTTATCGCCTGGCTCCCGGTTGAAGCGATTGCCGGGGGCGATATAAACCTCACAGCCGATAATCGGCTTTATACCGGCTTCCCGGGCGGCGAGATAGAACTGGATAACGCCGTACATCGCCCCGTGGTCGGTTATCGCCAGGCTGTCCATCCCCAGCTCTTTGGCCCGCCCCACCAGCCGGGGAATACGGCACATGCCATCAAGCAGACTATATTCAGTATGAACATGGAGATGGGTAAACATCTAATCTCCCCGGCTCGGCGTTTCCGTAATTATAGCACAGGGCTAGTTTGGTGGGGTATTATTTTTAGCCTTGAAAGTGTAAAATTTGGGCCAGGGGTAAGACTTGAAATTTTTAATTACAATAGCCCGCGGGGCATTTATTCTTTGCCTGCCGGTACTGCTACTGACCGCCAGCCTGGGCGGGGCGGTAAACAGCCTCTGGCTCTATCCCCACGGCCCGGAGAAATATCAGGTCAGCCAGGACCTGGCCGGGGCCGGGCTGAAGCTGTCTGATGCCGAACTGGAAGAGATATACGCCGGGCTGATTGGCTATTTTAACTCGGCGGAAGAATATATTGACCTTACCGTTATTCAGGACGGTGAGACAATTCCCCTCTTCACCCCGGAAGAAGTTATCCACTTCAGCGATGTCAAGCGGCTAATCTGGCTGGACTACTGGGTTTTGCTGGGGACGCTGATTTACGCCCTTGCCTACGCCGGGATTTATCTTTTCTGGAGAAAAGACCGCCGCCAGTTGGCCTGGGGGGTGGTGGGTGGCAGCGGCCTTACCCTGCTGCTCATTTTGGGGCTGGTGCTATTAAACACCATCACCGGCTTCCGCCAGCTTTTCTATCAGTTCCATCTTCTCTTCTTCACCAACCCCTACTGGTCAGCCCAGGGCTACATGCTTTTGCTCTTCCCCGAGCCTTTCTTCGGCTACGCCGCCCTGCTCTGTGCCCTGGGCATAGTGGCGGTGGCTATAATTTTAGGGGGTATGGGCGGGGGTTATTTGGTATTTAGGCAAAAAGCAGGCACCAATTAAACTAAACCCGCAGCCGGTTCAGCCTGCCCAGCACCTCTTTCTTCTCGCTTAAGCCGAGCCTAGTATGGTTTATAAATCCCCGTCATATCGCCCAGTCCCCGCTGATTTCGCGTATGGAGAGACGCAAAAGATTCACCGCCATTACTTCCAGCCAGATGACGGCGTTGGCGACCATTATTCGCTCATACAGACCGAACCAGTTGATCTGGAACTGAAAAGAAATCCAGAGTATGACCAGAATAGCCGCGATGGCACCGGTAACCATAGTATAGCCAAAAAGAGCTTTCCAGCCGGGGTCAGCCCTCAGGCTTATTGCCATCAGGAAACAGGCAATCGGGAATAAGGCGAAAATGGCGCGTGCCGTCAGATAGTGTATTATGTTTTCCACAGTATATAAACCAGCCGAGGGGTGCGTCCGGAAAGCGCCGATGAGCAGCAGCCCGAAGCCAAAAAAGACCAGTAAGGCGATAGCCGTTCTGAAACCGACACGCCTTTTAATACTGAAATAAAGCCCAAGGGCGAATAGCTCCGTTAGCAGACCCACCATCAGAAAGCTGATACTCTGCACCCAGCCCAACGGCTTCAGTCCCAGGGCACTGATAGATTCAACAATGGGATTATAGTCGGGGTTAAAATAAATCAGAATAGCCTCGGTCAGGAGCATCACAAAGGGGATAACAACCCCGGCCAGAGCCACCATGCCGAATAAATTCAAATGCCTGAGGCTGGCGATAAATTTCATATATTGCGATGCCCTGGCCCAGCCATCGCTCAAGAGCCTCCGTCCAACTGAATAATTCATATCTTTGTCCCGATGGTTACCCGGTTAACTAATTTAACCAAACAGGTTGTGTTAAATCAATTATAGCGGTATTATATCTACTACGCTAAAGGCAATTTATATGGAAACCAGTAAGCTAGCCGACAAGTTAGTCTCGTGGATAAGGCATAAAGTAGAGGCGGCAGGGTGCCGGGGGGTGGTGCTTGGCTTGAGCGGTGGGCTCGATTCTGCGGTACTGGCCGTGCTCTGCCAGCGTGCCCTGCCCCGAAGCACACTGGGGGTGATTATGCCCTGCTACAGTAGCCAAGAGGATGTGGCGCACGCCCAGCAGTTAGCCAGCAAGTTCGCCATTACGACCAAAACCGTGTCTCTGGACGGCATCTGTGATAGCCTGCTTGAGATTCTGCCCGGTGAAAGCACCGAGCCGGCCATCAGCCAGCTGGCGGAAGGCAATCTTAAAGCCAGACTGAGGATGCTCGTTCTTTACTACCTGGCCAACCAGCTTAAATACCTGGTTATTGGCGCCACCAATAGAAGTGAGCTTGCCATAGGCTACTTTACCAAGCACGGTGATGGTGCCACCGATATCATGCCTCTAGGCAACCTGGTCAAAGGACAGGTGAGAGAACTGGCTCGCTTTCTGGGTATCCCTGAGGTGATTATTGACAAGCCCCCCTCCGCCGGGCTGTGGGAGGGGCAGACCGATGAGGCTGAGCTGGGGCTAAGCTACCAGGAGCTTGACCACTATCTGCTCAGCGGGGAAGCCAGTGAGGTGGTCCGGAAAAAGATTAAGGCGATGATAGCCTCCACTAACCACAAGCGCTTGCCACCGCAAGTGCCCGATTTTAGCGCCTAGCCAGCCAACCGGGCACGAAATCACCAAAAAATTTGCCCTCAATTATATCCTTCTGGTCTGAGTATGGCTCATATTGTTTCAACTAAATATCTGTGTTATTATATATCCGGACGAATATGACCACGGAAAAAGAGAAAGCGCTCGAGCTAGCTATTGACCACATTGAAAAACGGTTTGGTGAAGGCTCAATCGTGAAGTTGGGGAAGGCAACCACGGCGATAGCGGTGGAGGCTATCCCCAGCGGGGCACTGTCACTGGACCGAGCATTGGGTGTGGGCGGCATACCCCGAGGGCGGATGACCGAAATCTTCGGACCGGAGTCCTCCGGGAAAACCACCCTGGGACAGCACATCATTGCCGAAGCACAGAAGCAGGGCGGCACGGCCGCCTATATTGATGTCGAGCACTGCTTTGACCCTACCTATGCTGGCCATTGCGGAATAAATGTTGATGACCTGCTTGTCTCCCAGCCCGACACCGGAGAGCAGGCTCTAGAGATTACCGAGGCACTGGTCAGAAGCGGGGCGGTTGATGTGATTGTGGTTGATAGTGTCGCCGCCTTGGTCCCCCGGGCTGAAATTGAGGGGGAAATGGGAGATGCTCACGTTGGCTTACAAGCCCGCCTTATGTCACAAGCACTAAGAAAGCTGGCGGCCGCCGTTGGCAAGTCAGGAACGGCGGTAGTATTTATCAACCAGCTAAGAGAAAAGGTCGGTATTATCTTCGGTAATCCGGAAGTGACACCGGGTGGGCGGGCTCTCAAATTCTATAGCTCAGTAAGGATAGACCTGAGGCGTATTGATACTATCAAGCAGGGAGATACTGCCACCGGCAGTCATATCAGAGCCAGGGTAGTCAAGAATAAGGTGGCACCCCCATTCCGCAGCGCTGAGTTTGACATCATGTTTGCCTACGGGATAAGCCGGGAGGGCGACCTTATTGACCTGGGAGTACAGCTCGGGGTAGTGAAGAAAGCTGGCGCTTTTTTCTCCTATGGTGATGTTCGTCTGGGGCAAGGCAGGGAGAGTGCTAAGCAATACTTGAGTCAGCAACCGGAACTTGCCCAGCAACTGGAACAGGAGATCAGAGCCTCAGCCAACACTAACCAAGCTCCACAAAGTGGAGATTGACCTTAAACCAGCTTAGACAAACGAATAGGCATAACTAAGGCTGAGGCTCAGGCGTCAGCCTTAGTTGTTTAAAAGGGGATAACAGGTTAATGAGTAAAGTAACCGCCATCCGCGCCGGGAGGGGTCAGGGCAAACGGGTCAACCTGTTTCTGGACGGCCGTTTTGCCTTCAGCCTCCAGGCTGAGCTGGCGGCAAAAGAAGAGCTAAAGGTCGGTCAGGAGCTATCGCCTCACCAGGTTGAGGCATTAACCGGCTCGGATAACTACCAGCGCGGCTATGATGCCGCCGCCCGTTATCTTAGCTACCGGCCCCGAAGTGAAGCCGAGCTAAAAGAACGGCTTTGCCGACGTGGCTTTGATAATGACTGCATTGAAGCGGTGGTGGCCAAATTAAAGGAACAGGGACTGGTCGATGACCTGGCTTTTGCCCAATTCTGGAGGGATAATCGGCAGTCATTCAGCCCGCGCAGCCAGTGGCTGACCCGGCGAGAACTGAGACAAAAGAGGGTAGCCGAAGAGGTTATGAATCAGGTAGTGGCTACCATTGACGACAGCGATAGCGCCTATCGCGCCGCCCTGAGCAAGGCTCGCAGTCTATCCGGCTATGATTACCCGCAATTTCGTCAGCGGCTGGGTAGCTTTCTCAGGCGACGCGGTTTTAATTATGCGGTGATAAATCACACCATAGCGCAAATGTGGCCGGGGGAAGGGGATAAAACAAACTAACCGGCTATAGCCCGCTTCAACCACAAGGCTATAGCGAAAGGAGTAGCAAGATGGAGAATGTAATTCTGAGTATATGGTTCATTTTATCCACCTTTTTTATCGGGGTAGTGCTAGGGGGTACGGCTGTTTTTCTTATTCGACAGCTGTTCATGAACCGCCAGATACGGCTTACCCAGCGGAAAGCGGTAAGAGCCCTGGCTGAAGCCCGAAATGAAGCCAAAAAAATACTCAATGACGCCAAGGGGGAAGCCGACAAAACCAAGGTAGCCGCGGATGCCGAATACAAGGAGCGGCGCGGTGAACTCCAGAATCTGGAAAACCGCTTGACCCAGAAGACAGAAAGTGTAGACCGCAAGCTGGAAGCCCTGGAGAATCGTGACCGCAATCTGGCCAACAAAGAAAAGGGGATAGATACGCTGCGGGCCCACCTGGAAGAGGCCAGAAGCAAGCAACTGCAACAGCTAGAGCTGATTTCGGGTATGTCCAGTGCCGAGGCAAAGCAATCCCTTCTGGAGAACATAGAAGTCGAGCTGCGCGACGAAGCCACCCGGCGTATTCGGGAATGGGAAGCCGAGTTAAAAGAAGAGACCAATAAGAAAACCCAGGAGATTCTGTGTCCGGCTATCCAGCGTGCTGCCTCCGAAATCGTATCCGAGACTACGGTGGCGGTTGTCCCGCTGCCCAGCGATGAGATGAAGGGACGGCTTATCGGCAGAGAGGGGCGTAACATCAGGGCTCTGGAGCAGGCTACCGGTGTTGACCTGATTATTGACGATACTCCCGAAGCGGTTACCCTGTCCAGCTTCGACCCGGTGCGCCGCGAAATTGCCCGCCTGGCGCTATCCAAGCTCATCGTTGACGGACGGATTCACCCCGCCCGTATTGAGGAAGTCGTCGCCAAGACCAAAGAAGAAGTGGACGCCACCATCTACAGTGCCGGCGAACAGGCCGCCTACCAGGTAGGCGTGCCCGGGCTGCGCCCGGAGCTAATCAAGCTTCTGGGGCGGCTCAAGTACCGCACCAGTTACGGGCAGAATGTCCTCGCCCACAGTATTGAGGTGGCCCATCTCGCCGGCATGATTGCCACCGAGCTGGGTGCCAATGTCGCCCTGGCCAAGCGGGCCGGACTCCTGCACGACATTGGCAAGGCGGTTGACCGCGAGGTAGAGGGAACTCATGCCGCCATCGGCGCTGACCTGGTCAAGCAGTGGGATAAAGCACCGGAGGTAGTCCAGGGTACTGCCGAGCATCACCTTGAAACCGAAACGACCAGCATCTGGGGCTACATCATCTCGGCGGCTGATGCCATCAGTGGTGCCCGACCGGGTGCCCGGCGGGAATCGCTGGAGGGCTACCTGAAGCGCTTGAAGGCACTGGAGGACATCGCCAACAGCTTCAAGGGAGTGGAGAAATCTTATGCTATCCAGGCCGGTCGCGAAATCCGCATTCTGGTCAAGCCGGAGGAGATTGATGACCTGGGTGCGATGAGGCTGGCGCGAGATATCGTCAAGCAAGTGGAGGGGAGCCTGGACTATCCCGGGCAAATAAAGGTCACCGTGCTGAGAGAAACCAGAGCGGTAGACTACGCTAAGTAGGTAAAGACAGTGTTGGTACTAGCCATCGGTGATATAATCGGACGTCCGGGGCGCCGGGCAACCAGAGAGCTTTTGCCCGAATTAAAGCAGGAACTCGACCTGGACCTGGTTATCGCTAATGCCGAGAACACCGCCGGCGGGCTGGGGTTAACCCCGGCCACCGCCGACGAACTGTTCGCCACCGGCGTTGATGTGCTGACCTCGGGAAACCACATCTGGGCGCAGAAGGAGATTTTTCCCTATCTCAACGGAAAATTGCCCATCCTGCGACCGCTGAATTATCCCCCGGGAGTACCGGGTAGAGGCTATATCGTCATCAAGCAGACGATGATAGTTAATCTCATCGGCCGCACTTTTATGGGCGACTTTGACTGTCCCTTCCGGGCAATGGACAAACTGCTGGCTGAGGTCAAGCCCAAGCCAGCGGTTATCATTATTGATTTCCACGCTGAGGCAACATCGGAAAAGATAGCCCTGGGGCGCTACCTTGACGGCAGAGTCAGTGCCGTGCTCGGCACCCATACCCATGTCGGCACCATTGATGCCCGGCTGCTGCCTCAAGGCACGGCTTATGTCACTGATATTGGTATGACCGGCCCGATGGATTCGGTTATCGGTGATGATACCAAATCGGTCATCCACCACTTCCTGACCATGTTACCCCACCATTTATCAGTAGGCAAAGGTAAGACCGAATTTAACGCCATACTGGTCAAGATAGATGAGGTCAGCGGCAAAGCAACCGGCATCGAGCGAATCTACCGTGAGGTAGCCTAATCGTGTCCAAGATAGACCTCCATATCCATTCCACGGCTTCTGACGGGAGATTTAGCCCGGCTGAAATTGTGGCTAAATCGGTAGAGCTTGGCCTGAGCGTCATCGCCATTACCGACCATGACACGGTAAACGGTATCGCCCCCGCCCTGCTCGCCACCCAGGCCTTTCCCAAGCTAAAAGTTATCCCCGGCGTTGAGATTAACACCGATGTCCCCAACGGTGAAGCCCATGTCCTCGGCTACTTTATTGACTATACCAACCGCCGGCTAAATGAGACCCTGGAGATTTTACGTCACTCCCGGCGAGAACGGGCGCAGGGAATGATTGCCAAGCTGAAAGACCTGGGGGTTCACCTTGACTGGCAGCGAGTCCAGGAAATCGCCGGGGATGGCGCTTTCGGGCGTCCCCATATTGCTCAAGCCCTGCTCGAGAAGGGCTATATTAGCACCATCAGGGAAGCGTTTATTAACTATATCGGTCGGGGCGGTCCCGCCTATGTGGAACGGGCCAAGATAACCCCGGCCGAGGCGGTCGAACTGGTACTACAAGCCAGCGGCCTGCCGGTGCTGGGACATCCGCTGACCATTGATGACCCGGAGACAATGACGGCTGAGTTGAAGAAAGCGGGGCTGGTCGGCATCGAGGTATACTACAACAACTACAACCTAGACCAGATAGCCCGGCTACTCAGCCTGGCTAATCAGCATAATCTTATCGTTACCGGTGGCAGCGACTACCACGGACTGGATGAGAGCAACGAGACCATGCTGGGCGGTGTGGAGGTACCGCTAAACGCCGCCGAAACACTGTTTGCTCTGGCTAAAAATAAGCCATAAAGCCAGCTAAATATAAATAGAGGAGAGCCTACGGGTACTTTTATCTTATTATTATTAATCGTGGCTGCCTATCTCCTGGGCTCAGTGCCACTCGCCTATCTAGTGGCCAAGTGGTCACGGGGGATAGACCTGAGGCAACTCGGCAGCGGCAATATCGGCGCCTCCAATCTATGGGTGTCAGTCTCAAAATGGGTTGCCCTTGCCGTCGGCTTTTTCGACGTGGTTAAGGGAATACTAGCAGTATGGGTAGCCCAGCAGTTCGGTCTCGGCGTTGCCGAGCAGGTAACGGTGGGGGTGGCGGCAGTTGCCGGCCACAACTGGTCGGTATTTCTGCGCTTCAGCGGAGGCAGGGGGCTTCTCACCACCATGGGCATTGTCCTCTATCTGATGCCCTGGGGAGTTGCCTCATTTCTCGCCATAGCCTCGATTAGCTTTTTCACCAAGGACTCTCCCCTGCCGGTGCTGGGCGGCTTAATCACCCTGCCCCTGGTGGGCTGGCTTTCCGGGGAACCCCTCGCCATAACCCTGGGCTTTACTGCCATGTTAATCATCCTGGTCATCAGGCGGCTGACCGCCCCCCGAACCCCGCTGGCCGCTTCGGTAAACTGGCAGCAGCTATTTATTAACCGACTGCTTTTTGACCGTGACATCAGGGACAGAAGGGCCTGGGTGCACCGACCTCCGGCTGACCAATCAAGCTATAAACAGAAGGGTTGACGCTAGTATTATGAAATGTGCCACTCACCCGCATGTTGAGACCAACCTTACCTGCGGCAAGTGCGGCAAGCCGATATGTCCCAAGTGCATGGTGCAGACACCGGTGGGGGCACGCTGCCCGGACTGCGCCCAGCTACGTAAGCTGCCCACCTACCGTGTTTCCACGCCATACTACCTGAGAGCAGTCGGCGCCGGGCTGGGTGTGGCTATCATCTGCGGCGCTCTCTGGGGAATAGTGGCCAGAATAATCCCCTTCCTCTACATCAATTTACTGCTGGTGCCGGTGGTCGGCTATGCCATCGGCGAAGTCATCAGCCTCTCGGTCAACCGCAAGCGTGGCGCCGGCTTAGCCATTGTAGCCAGCCTGTTGGTGATAGCAAGCTACCTGATCAGTATCCTTTTACCCTGGGGGTTAAACTTTCACTTCCTTGACCTGCTCGCCCTGGCTCTGGGTATCTGGGTGGCAGTTACCCGCCTGCGCTGAGTTAATAAATAGGGAGGTAACCGTGTCCGCGGTTAGCGTTAGCTATTTAGGCATCCCGGGATACCTGATCTTCTGGGCATTCTTCACCCTCGCCCTGGGACTGTTCTCCCGGCGGGTCTACTTCCTGCTCCGCCTTGCCCGCCTAGGCAGGGCGGAAAACCGCTTTGACAATATGGGGCACCGCCTGATGTCAGTGCTCACCCAAACGCTCTCGCAGTGGTGCAGCCTGAAAAACATCAGCCTGCACCCGCCTGACCTGGCCGGAATGGGGCATGCCTTTCTGTTTTTTGGTTTTAGCCTATTTCTTATCGGCTATATTATCTTTATCGGTCTGGCCGGCGGGTTCGGTTTAGCCCCGGTAATCGCCGGCACCACCTTTGAGCTGGTCTATTCATCAATTCTGGACCTGGCGGCCCTGCTGGTCATCACCGCCGTAATCTGGGCAGCCATCCGGCGGTATGTGCTCAAACCGGCCCGGCTGAAAGAGGAGACCACCGCCGAAGCCGGCATTATTCTGCTCCTGGTCTTCTCTCTGATGGTGCTCCATATTCTTACCGAGGGCTTCAGCTACGCCGCAACTGGTATCGCTGGCTACCTGCCCCCGCTGGGCGCGGCTCTGGCTAAACTGCTGGCTGGAGCCGGTATATCGCAGGGGGTACTGGCGGCGTCACACCAGTGGGTGTGGTGGCTCCACTACGTCACTATCCTCGGTTTCCTGGTCTTCATCCCCTACTCCAAGCACCTTCATTTGCTCGCCTCTTTCCCCAACATAGCCTTCCGAAATCTGGAGCCTAAAGGCGCCCTCAAGCCCATTGACCTGGAACAGGCGGAGACCCTGGGCGCAACCGGAATCCAGGACTTCACCTGGAAGGACCTGCTTGACTTATACACCTGTACCCGCTGCGGGCGCTGCCAGGACAGCTGCCCGGCAACCACCAGCGGCAAACCGCTTAACCCCAAGCAGGTAATCCAGAATATGAAGCAGCACCTGCTGGCGGCTGGTCCCGGGCTGCTCAAAGCCAGCGCTAAAGCCGGGGCTTCTTCCCCGCCGTCTATAACCGGCGAGGTGATTGCCGAAGACGAAATCTGGGCATGTACCACCTGCCGCACCTGCCAAGAGGTCTGCCCGGTCAGCATCGAGCCGATGACCAAGCTGATTGACCTCAGGCGAAACCTGGTAATGGAGCAAGCCACTATGCCCGAGACCGCCGAGGTAGCCCTGCGCAGTATTGAGGACCGGGGCCACCCCTGGCGGGGGACAACCGCCAGCCGGACCGACTGGGCGGAGGGGCTGAATATCAAGACTCTGGCCGAAGATAGCCATATAGACATTCTGTACTGGGTGGGTTGCACCGAGGCGCTGGAAGAGAGGAGCACGAAGGTAGCCCGGTCAGTCGCCCGGCTGCTGAAGCTGGCCGGGGTCAACTTTGCCATTCTGGGGGCTGAGGAGAGCTGCTGCGGGGAACCGGCCCGCCGTCTGGGCAACGAGTACCTGTTCCAGACTCAGGTAGCCAAGAACATTGAAATACTGAAAAGCTATAATGTAAAGAGAATAGTGACCGCCTGCCCCCATTGTTACAACACCCTCAAGAACGAGTACCCTCAGTTTGGCGGAGAGTTTGAGGTCAGCCACCACACCCAGTTTATCGCCGAGCTGTTTCAAAAAAATAGGCTGAGGGCTATCAAAGGCTTGGGCGGGATGGTCACCTACCAAGACCCCTGCTACCTGGGCAGGTATAACGATATCTACCAGCCGCCGCGGCAAATCCTGAGCCATCTGCCCGACCTGACGGCGGTTGAAATGAAGCCAAATAAGACAAAGAGCTTCTGCTGTGGCGGCGGCGGGGGGCGGATGTGGCTGGAGGAAGCGGCCGGTCAGCGGGTCAGTGAGCTGCGCCTGGAGCAGGCGATGGCGACCCAAGCCAGCGTTATCGCCACTGCCTGTCCCTACTGCCTGCAGATGCTTGACGACGCCATCAAGACCAGAGAGGTAACCGAGTCCCTCAAGGTTAAAGATATTGCCGAGCTTATTGCGGAGGCGGCGCTGTACCGCCCCTACCCCGAAGCTAGCGATTAAGCCTCTGGCTCAGTTCGGCGATTACCTGCGACATAGCCTCCCCGGCTTTGGCCCTGATTAAGACAACCGCCTTTTTATCCAGATGAGTTGAGCTTAAATTGATAATAACCAGCTTGGCGCCTGACTCAACGGCGTATTGCGGCATATAGGCCGCCGGGTAAATAACCAGGCTGGAACCAACCACAATGAACAGGTCGCAGTTAGTGGCACGCAAGCTGGCTTCTTTCAGCACCGCCTCCGGTAGCGACTCACCGAACAAGACCGCATCCGGTTTGAGGATACCGTGGCATACCTCACAATCCAGAAGCTCCTCCCCTCGGTCCAGCCTGAGCTTGATGCGGGCAAAGGGGTAACGCCGGCCGCAGTCAAGGCACACCGCCCGCTGCATGGTGCCGTGGAGCTCTAATACTTTATCCGCCGGCACCCCCGCCTTCTGGTGCAGATTGTCTATATTCTGGGTAATGACACAGTCCAGCCGGCCCATTTTATACAGCTCGGCAATGGCGTGGTGGGCCGGGTTGGGCATAGCCTCGGTCACCAGCCCGCTGTCCCGCAGCATCAGCCACTGCTTTCGCCTCGTTGCCGGGTTTCGGATGAACTTTTGATAGGTGAAATCATCGGGGTCAAATCTGTCCCAGATGCCACCCGGACTGCGGAAATCAGGAATCCCGGACTCGGTGCTAATCCCGGCGCCGGTGAAGACAACCACTCTTTCGGCGCCGATAATAAGCTCAGCTACCCGCCCGGCCAGAATATCCAAACGCTCGGCCAATTATTGGCTCCCCTGAATATTATTCGTACCAAGGTAGAAACGGCAGAGGCTATTCAAGCAGCACCGCGGACAGACGGGGCGCTTACGGCAGACGTCTTTCGCCAGCTGCACCAGCAGGGCGTGGTACTCATTGAACAGCCTGATATCAGCCGGCAGATTGTCCCTGAAGAAAGCCTGATAGGCGGAGTAATTACGGCTGTCCGGCGCCAGACCGAGGCGGCTGATAATGCGGCGGGTGTAAGCATCAATCACGAATACCGGCTTGTTGGCGGCATACAGGATTATGGAATCAGCCGTCTCCTCGCCAATGCCGTAGATTGATAATAGCTGTTGCCGGAGAGAGCCAACATCACCGGCGAATAGCCTGTCTAAATTGTCGTGATAGTATTCCCCGAGCCAGCCCGCCAGGGACTTCAGCTTCAGCGCCTTGGCGTTGTAGTAGCCGCAGGGACGGATAATTTCGGCAAGTTGAGATAGGCCGAGCTGGCGCAGTGCCTCCAGCGACAGCGCTCCGGCCGCTTTCAGGTTGGCGATTGCCTTCTCCACATTGCCCCAGGCGGCGGACTGGGTCAGGATAGCACCGATGATGACTTCCAGGGGATTATCGGCCGGCCACCAGTGCTGGGAACCGTAATGCGCCATAAGCCGATGGTAGATATCCGGCAGCGTCGGGCTTACTTTTTGGTTAGCCACGGTGACTTATTCCAGCGGCTTCAGGGTCAGCAGCTTGCGGGCAATCTGAGGGTATTTGGCGATGAAGACCAGCTCATCCTGAACCAGAGGCTTTTGCGCCTCCACATTGGCATACCGGACCAGCTCCAGAATCTGCCTCGCATCGTCCTTGCTGCCAAATGATACCTCCAGCTTCCCCATTATATGGCTGAAGCCGGATATGCCGCTGTATTGCCCGGCAATAATTTCCCGGCCGGTCTCAACAAAATCGGGCTCCCCCCGCCCCAGCTCTTCAAAGCTGAACAGCTCGTAGTTTTCCGGATCCTTTAAGACGCCGTCGGCATGGATACCAGAGGAGTGAGCAAAAGCATTGGCACCGACTCCGGGCTGGTTTATCGGGATGGGCACACCGAAGGCATAGCTGGCAAATCGGGCTGTCTTCCATGCCTGAGCCAGATCAATCGGATTGCCCAGCTGATATTTTCGGGCGAAATTCTTTGATTTGGTGACCGCCAGAACCGTCGCCACCAGGTCGGCATTGCCCGCCCTCTCCCCGATGCCATTAACGGTGGTGTTGATATAGGCGTCCTGTCCGCCATCAATGGCGCCTTTAGCCCCGGCCAGGGAATTGGCCTCCGCCATACCCAGGTCACCATGGCAATGAAGCTCAACGGGAAGGCCTACTTTTTCCACCAGCGCCCGGATGGACTCATAAATGGTGAAGGGGTTATCATAGCCAAGGGTATCACAGTACCTGAACCGGTCGGCGCCGTGTTCTTTCGCCGCCAGCCCAAATTCAATCAGAAAATCAAGGTCGGTCCGGGAGGCATCTTCGGCATTAACCCCGATGCTCTCGGCACCATGAGCACGTGCGGCGTCAACGGCCGCCACCATGCCGTTGATGATGTCTTTCCGGGTCTTTCTCCCCTGGAACTTGCCCTGAATCATCTGGTCTGAGGTGGATATAGAGAGATTAAGATGACGCAGCTTGGGCACCAGCTT
>Ga0209635_10001744_pt1 | contig 16314 bp, 16 predicted proteins | sample DeeMarSWOR230_32_FD_187463 | JGI IMG/M metagenome (GOLD analysis project Ga0209635, IMG submission 187463) | Marine sediment microbial communities from White Oak River estuary, North Carolina - WOR-2-30_32 (SPAdes) (version 2) | ecosystem: Environmental > Aquatic > Marine > Intertidal zone >... | reverse complement strand
TTAGCATAACCTTCTCTGCCACAAAACTTGTTTCAACCCACCAGAGTTACGAAAGTGCATTAGGCGTTTTTGCAAAGGCGCCTTTCACTACATTGAGCCCAGCTGAAACTTTGTTTGCAACATTGCCACGAATGGTCTTAGATATTGGCTACGCAGTGACGCAGACGCCTTTTCCGGATGTTGCTTCAGAAATATCAGCTGCCCCTCCCCTCCTCTGGATTCAACTCTCCATCATGGTAGGTGTCTTGGTGTTTGCTGCATATGTTCCTAGGGGTTGGTGCAAATATTTCTGTCCGTACGGAGCGATTATGGCTATCATGAACAGGTTTAGTTTTCTTGGATTGCGCAGAGATCTGGTTAAATGCACCAAAGATGAATGCCGTCAGTGCGTTGAAGCGTGTCCGATGCGTGTTCACATTCTAGATTTGTCTTGGGAGAAATTCAGCGATCCGGAATGTATTTATTGTCTAAAATGCGTGGATGTTTGTCCGTATAGGGCTATTAAGCTGAAATATCCGTAGAATTCCTCTGAACTTTTAGGTGTTAGTCCAAAAGCTTTTTGCATAATCATCCAAGACGGACTCGTAAACCTTCTTTGTTTGTTCAGCTATCTTGTCCCAGTTGTATTTTTCCTGAACCATTTTGTACGCGTTTTCGCTCATGCTTTTTGCATAGTTCTCGTCAAGCAGAACTTTGTTTGTTCCCCAAGCTAAGGAATCCGGATTGTTCATGTAAACTTTAACACCGGTCTTATCATGCTCAACTATTTCAGACAAACCTCCGGTATCCGAAACGACAACAGGACTTTTCGCAGCCATCGCCTCAATCGCCACGATTCCAAAGGGTTCGTAAAGCGAGGGAACAACAGAAACATCTGCACATGCTTGCAAGTTCCTCAAGGTTTCATCATCCACGAAGCCTGTAAATATAACTTTGTGCGCCAAACCAATACTCTTGACTGTGTTCGAAAGAGGCTCTTTCATGTAACCATTACCCACTATAACGAATTTCGCGTTGACTTTTTCCAAAATCTTCGGGATGGCGCTAACAAGAACGTGGACTCCTTTCTCGTAGACCAGCCTTCCGACGAAAAGGATAATCTTCTCTTCTGGTAACGCGAACTTCCTCCTGAAGGGACTTAAATCAGTGTTTTTGGCTTTCTCGCTTTCTTCAGTATTCACACCATTCGGAATCATCGTCAACTTGTCTTCAGGAAGTCCGAAAGCCCATTTGACGTGTGAAATCATGTAATTGCTGCAGCAGATCACCTTCCAGGCTTCGTACGTAAGCCAAGACTCAGTTTCGTGAATCATCCGTTGATAGTCAGAGTGAATTCCGTTTCGCCTTCCAATCTCAGTTGAATGAACCGTTACCAAAAGCGGCTTTCTAAAAACGTGTTTTAAGCCGACTCCCGCGCTTGCAACAAGCCAATCATGTGCGTGGAAAATGTCGACTTTTCCGCTTACACGATTAGCTATGGTAGCTGCCTCCTTCTGCAGATTCATATTCATTAGATAAACCCATGTTGCAAAGTCTGGTGAAGGGTTCTTATAGGAATCTATTCTAAAAACCTCGACACCGTCTAATATTTCGTGTTCTGGTGCCCCGGGAAAATCACAAGTAACCACGTAGACTTTTACACCGTTCTTTGCCAAGCTTTTAGATAGATGGTAAACGTGGGGTGATATTCCCCCAACGATTCTCGGTGGGAACTCCCAAGTCATCATCATAACGCTTAATCGGCGACTCATTTGGAAACGGAGCCTCCACCCGTCATTGTATAAGCTTCCAAAACGTCTTTTATCCATATTCGAGATTCTGGCTTAACCACTTTCACCTTTTCTATTGGAACCTTGTATACCCTGTATGCTTCATCCTGCATCCATTCGGATTTCACCAATATTGTCTTAGCTTCGTACATGCCTAACCATTCGATACTTTTGATAGCCATGTTAAAAGGTGAGTTTGCGCTGTGAGCACGATGGTCTTCCAGGCTGTCGATGGAGTAGATAAAAGGCAGGTCAAACGCCTTCTTCAATGTAACCGCGGCTGGTATAAAGTGCCAGTCGTGCACGTCTATCAAAGCTATCTGCTTGGCCACATCATAGTAAATGTTAGACGCGACTCTTTCAGCTTCTTGGTTTAAGGTGAGCACCCACGTCAAAACGCCTATGTGCGTCCTAACGGGGTTCGTTATTCTGTATGTGTTGGGGCCTTCTTGCTCTTCATACAATCCGGTTAAGAAATCGTGATATGTGACCACGTAGACTCTCACTTCGTTTTTGACAAGTTGCACGGCGAGTTCTCTCACGTAATCTGCAAGCTTCCCAACCACTCTCGGCGGGTATTCCCATGAAAAGATTATCACTCGCATACGCATTTCCCGCTAAGTGAAAAGTGCGCACACCTTGATTATTCCGCTTCCAGTTAGATAGTATCTTTTTTTTCCATCATTGTCTCTGAAGCTTTCAGTGTAGCCCTCGAGACCATAGTTATCCAGAATGTTTTCCACTTCGTTAATGTCTAACTGCAAAACTTGTGCCAATTCCTCGCTTCTTCTAGCCAAGTCTGGAGCGGTCGCACAGAGGTTATGCAGCGTTTGAAGCAGCTTTTCTGAAATCGGAAGTTCAGCTCTCAATCGTTATTCACCTAGTCCAGCTTTATGCGTAGTTTAGTGCGATTTTCTTATAAAAGCTCGTCGAATCTGTTAAGATTTTTTTGAGGCGACGATGAAACGATGGATTCGCTATGTTGATTATCCCATATCAGAGGATGGTGATGATGCCAAATCGCGCGGGCGTTATTTTTCTGGTAAAAACTATGGAGAACCGTGCCGTTTCAGAAGTATTTTGTTGCTGTTTGAATTTGGCGGCTTAATTCAAGGAATCTTTCCTTTGCAACTTTGCTTATTGGTTTTGCAAGTTTATCCCGCGTTGACTTCGAAAGCCTTATTTCCTTTAGTCGTTTTGCCAAGACCTCATCGTGAAGCGATTTCGTCGCCCATTTTTCGAAGTCTCCTCGCCTGTTGTGAAATTCTAGGGATTTTTTGTTTACTCTCTGGACGGTGTTGGCGAACCCCTTCAGGCTCCATGCCTTTACGCCTGTAAAGTTTTTTTCTCCTACACCCGTGTAGAATAGGAAGGGTTTGTCCGCTGCTATGGTTGAAAGTCTCACCCGGTTTTCGAAGTCTGTTATTGCTGACTGTGCAGTGACAAAGGCGTCCGTTGGGGTTCTGAAGTGGCTGAAGTAGGAGTGAACTTCCCCTGGGGCTCCGCCTGCAGTGAACATGTAGTATAGGTGATCGCTTGTTTGGAAAGATCTCCATATTCGTGAAAACTCTTTGTCGTTGGCTTCTTTCACAAGCGACTCGAGTTTTCGGGTGGTTGTGTAATAAGCCCACTGCATTGTGTTTCCAAGCCAGCAACTCGCGTCCCTTTCCAGGTCAGCCCAAGAAACCGTTCCACCGAGTTCTGGAACGTCAATCTCTCCGGTGGGAGCATACTTTTCCACCGCCTCTGAAGGCGTGGTCATGTGTAGATTCCACCATTTCAGAATTTCCTCTGGCAGGTGCTTGAGGAACTCGTGTATTCCCGTCTCCGGCCAGTGGTGCTCTCCGAGGGTTTCGTAGTCCGGGAAGATGTTTATGCATTGACCATCGGTTGCCGCTAGCCAGCTCGCGTACTTGTCTGCTGTAAGTGGCCACTCGTTCCACCACCTCGCCGAGAATCTAAATCCTATGTCGTCTGTCAGCTTGTAATTTCTCAGCAGAGCCCTGATCTCTTTGCAGCCCTTTGGTGTGTAAAGATAGTTCGGTGACTTTCCTTTCAAGATTCTCTCGATGCCCTCTGTGAAGATTCCTTTGTAGCCCATCTTTTCCACGGTTCTCGCTATGGCGTTGTTGTAGAGCAGTTCGCTGTTTTCGAAAACTTTCGGCGTGTAGTCAAGCAGGTCTTTCATTGCTTGTTGATGCATCTCCACCTGCTCTATGAATTCGTCTCTCTCTGGATACAAACTTGAAAGCGAATGATAGTATGTTTGGCCTAGGAACTCTACTCTGCCGGTTTCAGCCAGCTGCTTAAAGGATTCTAAGAGGTCTTTGTTGAACATTTCGCACTGTTCGAGGAAGACTCCTGATATGCTGAATGAAACTCTAACCTGTTTTTTCTCTTTCTTGTATCTGTCGATTAGGTTTAGCAGTATCTGGTTTGATGGAAAATAGCACTTTCTGCACGCTCTCACGAAAATTTCTCTGTCCGCCGTCTGATCAAAATAATAGTTAAAGAGGTCTTTTTTCTTTACGCGTTTGAAGATTTTGTTTTCCCAAAAAAAGTTTCGCTTCAACCTGTATGGTTGATGAACTTCGAATACGAACACGATATCTGTCAAATTCGTTAACCTTCTGTTTACATGGTATGACAAGTTACACGTTTATTTCTATTTGCCACAAGCTTGTTATGGGCTGATATTGCTATAGGAGTGCAAAGCATGTCTACGCTTCGCGAATCGTCGAGATGCCATCTGTTTTGAGCGATTCTCAGATACAAAGCGTGTGTTTAGACATAATTTTAGAGAAACCTTGCAGCTTGTTTAGCACGCGTCTGTAAAAAGCCGTTTACGTTTACGTAGAAAATCTGCAACAGGCTGTCTTCATTGATTGAGAAAGTAACCCGTGCACAAAAAATAATGTGGGGACTCACGGTTTTCTGGTTGCTGCTTTTTCTAGTGCGGCTACGCCTGGCAGTTTCTTGCCCATCAGGAACTCGATTAGTGCCCCGCCGGCGGTGCTGATGTAGGAGATTTTGTTGGATAGCCCAAACTCTTTTAAGGCTGCTACTGTGTGTCCTCCACCGGCAAGGGAGAACCCCTGCGAATTAGCGACTTCCCCGAAGATTCCCTTTGTTCCATATGTAAACTCGCTATTTTCATAAACTCCCATAGGCCCGCTTACAACAATTGATTTCGCGCTCCTTATAATCTTGGCATAAGATTCAACGGTTATTGCACCAATGTCAGATATGGAGTAATCCGTTGGCAGCTCATCAACGGAAATCTCTTTCCGCTTGCCACCCACTTCCACCGCTATGTCCAAGGGAACTTTAATCTCGTCTGGATGCTTCTGCATAAGCTCTCGTATGCCTGGCACAAAATCCAAGAGTTCTCTTCGCTCTAGGAAATCCATGTTTAGCTTGCCGAGGTCGAAGCCCCTCGCCACCAGAAAAACGTGACCAGCAACTCCTCCTGTGAGCACATAGTCCGCTATATCATTGTCCAATACGTACTTCGAAATCTCGAGTGCATCGTCCCCTTTGGCTCCTCCAAGAATGAATACACATGGTTTCTCTGGGTTCTCCAACACCCTGCCTAACGATTTAAGCTCCCTTTGCATGATCCGCCCAGCAACACTCGGCAAGACAGCTGTAAAGCCTACAATCGAAACATGCGCTCTGTGCGCAGCGGCGAAAGCATCATTAACAAACAGGTCAGCTAATGGCGCAAGCTTCTGCACCATCTCCGTCCTCGAATTCTCCTCCGGCGTTCCCTTCTTCTGCTCACCAGTAAACATCCGAACATTCTCCAGCACCAGCACATCACCATTCTCCATTTCCCTAATAGCGTCCTGGACCTTCTCATCGAAGATACCATTGGTGTACTTAATGCGCTTGCCAAGAACCTTGCTTAAAATCTCAGCATGCTGCTCCAGCGGAATGAAATCAGGTTCACCCGGTCTTCCTTGATGCGCCAAGATCACAACTTTGGCGCCTTTCTGAACTAGCTCTCTAATAGTAGTCTCGCCGTGAGTCTTAATCCTCGTCTCGTCAAGTATTTTCTTTGTTTTCACGTCTATTGGAGAGTTGAAGTCCACCCTGACTAGGACGGTCTTCCCTTCTACGTCTATATCGTCCAAGGTTAACAGCTTAAGCACGCTAACACTTCTGAAAAATTGAGGGGATTGTGAAATCTATTAGGTTCTCTAGCTGAATCATGTTGCCATTCTGCAGATTTTTTCTATCATCCGCACCATCTTTACAGAGTAGCCCCATTCGTTGTCGTACCAGGCAAGTACTTTAACCAGGTTTCCAATAGCCATCGTAGAGCGTCCGTCCACTATCGCTGAATACGGGTTGTGTATAAAATCTGATGAAACTACGGGATCCTCTGTGTAATCCAAGATTCCTTTGAGCTTTTGTTTGGCTGCCTCCTTAAATGCGGCGTTTACTTCCTCCTCAGTGACCTCTCTCTGTAGCTGCGCCGTGAAATCTACAATTGAAACATCTGGTGTGGGAACACGCAAAGCAAGCCCGTTTATTCTTCCTTCAAGCTCCGGCAACGTCAAAGTCGCAGCTACTGCTGCTCCAGTGGTCGTAGGAATAGTGTTAAATGCCGCGGATCTTGCCCGCCTAAGGTCCTTATGTTGCATGTCAAGAAGCCGCTGGTCGTTCGTGACGGAGTGAATAGTGTTCATTATACCTGCTTTCACGCCGAATTTGTCGTTCAACACCTTAGCTACTGGCGCCACACAGTTTGTTGTGCATGAAGCCAAAGAAATTATGTGATGCCTCGTCGGGTCATACTTGTCATCGTTTACGCCGTAAACCACTGTTAAATCCGCACTTTTAGCCGGGCTCATCGGTGCCGAAACCAAGACTTTCTTGGCTCCAGCCTGCAGATGTTTTGAGGCGGCTTCCTTTGCTCTGAACCTTCCAGTGGATTCTACAGCCAAGTACACACCCATTTCTCCCCAAGGCAACTTAGCTGGATCCGGCTGTGCTAAAACCTTCAGTTCTTGCTTTACAACACCGTTTTTCTTGATAACAATAACGTTGTCCTTGGCTTCTGCGTCAAAGGGTAAAGGTCCATGCACAGTGTCATGCTTCAGAAGGAATGCTAGCGTCTTGGCGTCTGTCAGGTCGTTGACCACTGCGAAATCTATTTCTGTCCCAGTTTCCAGGGCTGCTCTGTACAGCAACCTGCCTATTCTTCCAAATCCGTTAATAGCCACTTTCGTTTCCAATCAAATCACCATATTTGCTAATCCTTCTAAGATTTCTTCTAATTAATCTTACTGTAACTCGCGAGATTAACGCAGCTTCCTTAACGCTATTTCGGCAGCAAGAACCATAGGCTCCCACGTTTCATTCAATGGCGGCGCATAAGCCGTATCCGCCTTGGCTAACTCCCTGATAGTCATCTGCTTCTGCATCGCAAATGATAAAGCGTTTACGCGTTGAGTAACCTCTTCTCCACCGATTATCTGAGCACCGATCAACCTTTCAGACTCTCTTTCCACCACCAGTTTCACCTTAAGGGACAAACCGCCAGGATAGTAAGGAGGCCTAGTTTTTGAAGTAATAGCTCCTGTGACTGTTTCAAGTCCAGCTCTCTTCGCAAAGAACTCAGTCAATCCGGTGACGCCAATTTCAGTGTCAAAGAACTTTGTAACAGCCGAACCTAAAGCTCCTGGAAAAACAGCGTACCCACCGGCTGCGTTAATGCCAGCTACCTTTGCCTGTCTGACAGCTGTGGTTCCAAGCTGGGATAGCGTCGGCCTCTTCGTGATAACGTGAACGCATTCGGCACAGTCTCCAGCAGCGTAAACATCTTTTACGTTGGTTTCCATTCTAGAGCTGGTTTTTATCGCTCTGGTTTCACCTGTTGCAATACCAGCGTTCTTAGCAAGTTCAGTGTTCGCCCTAACGCCGAAGGCGCAGATAAACAGGTCAGCTTCGATTCGTTTTCCACCTGCTACTATAGCCGTGACTTTTTCAGTTCCGATGAACTCTTCAACTCCGCTTCGAATCATAATGTTGACATTTTTCCCCTCAAGCATTTCCTGAACTGTCTTAGCCATATCTTCGTCCAGCATAACAGGGAGAATTTGCGGAAGAAGCTCTACAACCGTGGTTTTAACTCCTCTCTCAACGAGGGCTACGGCTGTCTCGAGGCCTATCAGTCCAGCTCCCATGACAACGGCCGTTTTTGCCCCTTTCTTTATAGCCTGATCAACTTTTTCTCCGTCTTCGAGTGTACGAACAACGTGTAACCCCGTTTTTTCTTTTCCTTTGATCGGCGGTATAAAAGGAGAGGCTCCAGTTGCGAGGATCAGGCTGTCGTATGATAACGTTTCTTGTTTTCCAGTTTTGTCCTGTATCTCCACAGTTTTGGCTTTTGTGTCTATGTTTGTTGCTGTGGTTTCTAACCTTAAGTCAAGTTTCATCATGCGGAAATAGGAGGGTGGGAATACTATGAGTTTGTCAAAGCTTGGTACGTGTCCGCCTAAGACGAACGGGATTCCGCACGGTGAGTATCCGGGCTTATTCTGCGTGGTTAGGAGAGTGATTTGTGCTGTGCGGTCAGTTTTTCTCGCCGCTGCGGCTGCGTCGACTCCTGCAGCGTGTGCGCCGATGATTACTATGCGTTTTGGCAAGTGTCTATCCTTCTTTTATCAGGGTTTTATGCCATTGAACTGCTTGGTTATAGTCCATCAGGTTTGCTAGTTCCGCTTGCAGGTTTGATGGTTTGACTATCAGCAGCCACCCTTTCATGTAGGGATCTTCATTGAGGATCTCTGGGTTTGATTGTACTTCAGCGTTAACTTCCTCTATCGTTCCGCTCACCGCTCCGACTAGATCGGAAACTGCCTTCACGGATTCCACCGTGCCAAAGGGTTCGTTCTGTTTGACTGCTGTTCCCGCACTCGGTAGCTCAGCGTAAACGATTTCGCGCAGTTGTTTTTGAGCGTAGTCTGTTATGCCCACGCGAACCTTGTCTCCCTCCACCTTCACCCATTCGAAATCCTTCGTGTAGTACAAGCCTTCTAGCACTTCGTAACCGTCTACCTTCACCATGTTCATTTCACCTCTCAAGTTGCTGTTACTCTTTCGCACTTTGACTTTAAAAATTAACCGTTAGGTGTTTGATCATTGAACATTGAATTTGGTTCTTATACCCTCTGTGTTTCACTAATCTGAAGAGTTTTGTTTTGGAAAGTTGAGTGTCGGTTAAATTCATGTTCTATTTTGCAGAGCGTTTTCGTGTTTGCAAATTCTTTTATTAATAAGAGTTTTCTGACTTTGAAGAAGGGGTCTTTTCTGTGGATGTCTACTATGGCCTCCCCTATCAGTTGTCTTCCATGAATTATCGCAGCTCGCCAGACTATTCCTTCGCTGAACTGTGGGTATCTCCAGTCATAACCAAAGAAATCTTTGAGCCGCCTGTAATAGCCTAAAAGCAGTGCATCGTCATTAAACAGAATTCTAATGAAGGAATACTCAGGCAAGTTGTTTCTCAAAGAATTTAGAAGATCCAAATCTTCCACTCGTAAATAGTGATTTTTACTCTGGTCTTCAACATCTACGCTCGCAATTTTGCCCTCTTGCAACAGAATATTTGAAATTTCTCTAGTCTCGGTTAGAGTCCATCCAACCCAATGGGCGATATCTGTGAGTGTGAATGGTCCATAAATGCTCAAGGACTTTAAGAACAACCATTTTTGCCCTTCCTTTTCAGATATCTGTTCTATGTCTAATTTGTATGGTAGTTTCTTTATTGAGTGATACAGCGGTTTGTTGTTTTTTCTTCCAATTCGCGCAATCTTTCCGTAGTTGTACAGATCGTATAGCAACCTTTTCGCCTTATCTGCCAGTTGTAAGTGCTCTTCGCTGAATGTTTTCTTGAAATCTGAAGGCGTAAAAGGACCTTGTGTTTCGATGAAGTTCAATGCCTTATTATGTTCTTTGCTCAGTGATATTGGACATTTTTGATAAGTTCGTCTGCGGGAAACAGTTCTTGTGGCTTTGAAATAGTGAGGATACTCTTCGGCGTTGACTATTCTTAAGGCACCTCGCAGAACGTGTCCATCAATTAAAGTATGGTTTTGATACCAATAGTCAAACCATTCTGACTTGAAGTTGCCAAAGCGACTGAAAAGTTCTATTTTGTGACCGCCGTATTGAAGACCTCCTATGTCCCGGATGATTGAAGGCACATCATTTCTAGTTTTTCCTAAGGTCTTAGGTGTTAAATGAAGCCTTTGAATAACGAATTCTTTTATTTCTTCCTTGGAATATACTTCCACCAATTGGATTTACCTGTGGCACATTACTGGTCTTCATTAATAACTTGGTGTTATCTTTGCCGTTTTCCTTTTATGTAGTCCTCTACCCACTGTCTGGCTGTGGGATCTGGTACTTGAGTCGGCGGATGTTTAAATGCGTATGCGGATATGCTTATCAGCGGACCAGCTATCTTGCGGTCTAACGCTAGTTTCACCGCTCTTATAACGTCGATTACCACTCCTGCACTGTTGGGTGAATCCTGCACTTCAAGCTTAGCTCTTAGAGTCACCGGCTGATTGCCAAATTTTCTACCCTTAAGAAAAATGTAGCAGACTTTCTTGTCTCTCAGAAACGGAACATAGTCTGAGGGTCCGATTCTTGTCGGCACATCATATGGAACAAGACTTGTAACAGCTTCTGTTTTGCTTATTCGCTTTGTTTTCAGTCTTTCCTCAACTGTCATGTTCTCGAAGTCCGTGTTTCCACCCAAGTTCAGCTGGTATGTCTCGTCAACCATCACTCCTCTGTCCAAGCAAAGCCTGACCATATTTCGATGCAGAATCGTTGCACCCAATTGGCTTTTTATATCGTCTCCAGCTACAGGTAAGCCCTTCTCTTGGAATTTCTTGCTCCATGAAGGGTCCGAGGCTATGAATTCGGGTATGCAATTCAAAAAGGCGCATCCCGCGTCTAAAGCGCTTTGAGCATAAAGGCGAGTTGCCTTTCGGCTTCCAACTGGTATGAAATTTACAATAATGTCCGTTTTCGTATCTCTTAAAATGTCTAAAACGTTCGTCATTCGGTCTTCCTCGTATACTTTAAAAGGTTTTTTCATGTGTTCAGCCGCACCATCAAGGATTGGACCCAGTGAAACTTTCACCCCTGAAGGCGGTGCTCTTGCGAATCTTGCGCAGCAATTCGGCTCAGTAAATATTGCTTCAGCCAAGTCTTTTCCGATTTTGTCTTTATTGACATCGAAAGCAGCAACGAATTTAATGTCTCTAATGTGGTATCCGCCGAAGTTCACGTGCATAAGCCCAGGAACAGTCACATCTTTCTCTGCGTTTTTGTAATATTCCCTTCCTTGAACAAGCGCAGATGCGCAGTTTCCAACTCCAACTAATGCTACGCGTATCTCTGGCAACTCTTGCATCTCCTTTATATGGTCAATGCTTTAGAGAGCGCCTCGTCTATAACAGTTTCTGAAAACATGGGTAAGGGTTAAAAAGGAAAGTTGTTACAGAATTTAAAGAGCGGAGAGTGAACGCGATTGAGTGGAAGTGAAGTCAACGTAAGGCATGACCCCTTCAAGGAAATTGTTGTGATGGAGCAAACTGCTTTTCCGACACCTGATGACATGGCTAGATTCGCATCCATAGTCGCTGGTGGAAAAACAACGGGATTGTACTGGGCTGAAGGTGTGGTATTCCTGTATTTTCCACTCCCGGCAACAACTGAGGTTGCGGCGAAAGCGATTATTGAACAGAAACGTGTCTACTGGACTTTTGTCGGTCACGCGCCAATGCCAGAATATAAGGCGATAATCGAAACCAAAGAGAAGATAATGGTTCCGGTTATTAACATGTCATCCAATCCAACGTTTAGAAAAGTTGCACACTGGTTGAAAGAGCAAAAATAAATGCCTCTTGATAGAAAAGAATTCATTCCAAAACGTATAGGCGTCCAAGCTTCTTGAATTCATTTCATGTTAAAGGACAAGTCATTTCTGGAAAAGGCGAAGGAGCAAAATTTCTCAAACTTATATGGGTTAGGAAACAGATCAAAGAAAAACTCGGTTTCACTCCTCATCTCGGAACGTTAAACATTAGACTAAGTAAGGAATATTCTGGCACTAAAGATTTGTTGAAACAGGCGAGAGGGATTGTGATCATGCCGACTAACGGTTTTTATCGTGGAAAATGTTTCAGAGCCTATGTGATGGATGGTGTGGAGTGTGCGATAGTTATTCCTGAGGTTGAGGATTATCCTGAAGACCTCATGGAAATCGTGGCGCCCGTGAATTTGAGGGAAAAGCTTGAACTCAAGGACGGGGATACTATCGAGGTTAAAATTCTACTCGGCTAGGATAGCCCCTATCTGTTTATCCTTTAGGAACTTCTGTATGTAATCTTCAAAGCACCCATTCTTTTTGAGGTAAAGACCGTATCTTGCAAGAGCGTTCATCCCTCTCGCTGCGTCCTCTGGCGAAGAATACGCTGGGATGCCTAACTTTTCGAATCTGAAACGTGTGTGCAGAGCCATTTCCGTTTCGCCGATGTCGCATGCGACAATGGGCTTGCTGTAGTGGCTGGCGACTTTGCCAATCATATCGATGAAATCCTCCTGTAAACTTGGTGTGTGATGCAAACCGAGCAGGATTATGCCGTTGATTTCCGAATCTTCAAAAAGAATTTCTGCTGCGTTCTCGAACATTTCAGAGGTCGCTGAACCCGTTACGTCCACAGGATTAAGATTTGTCGCAAACTGCGGGAGCCTCCCTTCGCTCTTCAATTTTTGGAACTTCCGAACGGTTTTTTCCGAGAACTTCTTGACTTTCAATCCCCTCAACTCGCACTCATCGACAGCCATTATTCCTGGTCCACCAGCGTCGGTTATGATTCCAATGCTCATTCCAGCGGCTGGAGGCTGCATAACCAAGGCTCTCCCCGTGTCGAAGAATTCTTCCATATCCTTAGCTCGTAGAATTCCTGTCTGCACAAAAACTGCATCGTATATTTGGTCTGAACCGGCAATGGCCCCTGTGTGCGAAGCCGCCGCTCTTGCTCCGGCTTTTGTTCTGCCACATTTAAGGACCACAATTGGTTTCTTCTTTGTTACCTTTTTAGCAGTTTCCAAAAATTCTCTTCCGTTCCTTACATCTTCAATGTATAATAATATCACTTTGGTTTCGCCGTCGTAGAGCAGATAGTTCAGCATTTCAGCTTCGTTCACGTCGCATTTGTTTCCGAAGCTTACGAACTTGCTGACCCCTATCTGGCAACCAGCTAAATAGTCCAGCGCGGCAACACCGAAAGCCCCACTTTGAGTAACTATAGCCATGTTCCCTGGCATGGGACGTGGGGTTGCAACCATCTCGTCTCCCGACACCAAAACTTTGGTTTCAGGAAGAAAAAGCATGTCTACCCCCGTTCTTGAATCGTAAACTCCCAAGCAGTTCGGTCCCAAAATTCTTATTCCAGCTTTTCTGGCGACGCCTGCAATCTGGTTTTCCAGTTCGTGGTTTCCAACCTCGCCGAAGCCAGCCGTTATTATAGCAACCGCTTTCACCGCTTTGGCTGCAGCGTCCTCCATAACGCTTGGAACATGATCCGCGGGGACAACTATTACAACCAATTCGAGCTCTCCGGGAATTTTAGCTACGGAGGGGTAGCATCGAAATCCCAAGATTGAGTCTTCATGAAGATTAACGGGATAGAGTTCTCCCTTGAATACTCCTCTCCTTTTGTTTTCGACAAAGTTCTTGAATATCACGTGTCCAGCCTTGTTTATTCTTTTCGAAGCTCCGACTACGGCGACCGAACGTGGATCAAAGAACGCGTTCATCTGCTTGATCGACAAGCTCAAAAACTTTCACCTCTTTGTTCTCTTGCAACCTATGGGTTTAGTGGTTGTCCTTTGAAATTTAGACTTTGCCTTTATTTGCGTTTCCCAACGATGTTACTTCCTACAAGTCTCTCAATTGTGGATTTCAATCGCGCGGCTCTATCAGATGCGAACACAAACCTGCCAGCAAAATCAAAATTGTCTAGGGAATTATTGTAGCCCGTTTGTTTGTGTAATTTTATTATTGACCGTTGCATTGTTAGTGCACCTGCACAAATCTCCTCAGAGAAGGAAGTCACCAGAGGTCTCCAACTATTACCCTAATTTATGCTTCGCAGTTTAGAGCATGCTTCAACTTGCGCTGGTCAGTTGAGCTTTGGGAGTTTTTCACCATGTTCCAATCGGTTTTATTATGTTCAGAGGGCTTTGAATCGCTTCTTTATGTCTTCAACATTGCACTCGGGCGGTTTCATCTTTCCTTCGGGGCAGAAGCCCAGCTTCACACATGAAGGTCCGGCTTTTTCAAATAGTATCGGCGCAATCTTTTTCGCTTGCCTTAGCATTTCTGTCGCCGTCTCTCTTATTTCCCATTGAGCGCGTGCGCAGCATCTTAAATTGAAAAAGTGTTGAAGTTCACGGGTGTTCATAGTCACTATTATGTTTGTTTTAGCCGCGTTAGGGAGAATAAACCGTGAGTCCTCTTTCGGAATTTTCAGGTTCAGGAGCTTTTTGTAAGTTTCCGAAATCTTCGCTAATGCTTCATCGAATATTCTCTTTGCTTCCGTGTTATCCATTATGCTTGGCGGTGTCACGTATTTCTTAAGTGAATCGTAGGTAACGTAGCGTTGGCTCTGCTGTGTGTATGATGCTATGCGGTGTCTAACGAGCTGATGCGTCATCGCCCTTGAAACTCCTTCGATGCTGAAGGTGAAGGATGCATGTTCAATTACAGAAGCATGACCATAACCGGTTACTCGCTTGATTATTCGCTTCGCCTTTTCCAGATCCATTTTCTCAAGAATATCCGAAGGACTACCGCTTTTCGTCGAGGTTAAGGCTGCAGTTCCACACAAAAGCTCAGCGTCCGATGTATGACGAAGAAGCCTGACCTTCAACTCCGAAACCTCTCTTTCACTTATCCCTAACGCAATAAATCTGTTTTGTGGAAAAGAGATCTGGACGGGTCATGAAGAGTAGGTTAGCGCTAAACTTGGGCATAAACGCGATCACTCGTGTATCTTCCGCTCTCCATTTCCTTCTCTATCTCACGCAGCAACAGGATGCGCCTGAAAGTCGGTGGATGCGTCGAGAACCACGTATTTATAGTTGACCAGGTGGATTTGGCTTCCTTCTCCATGGCTAGCTCTAGCTCTCTCTCGTCTAACACTCCATCCTTGTCCAAGTCGTAATCTTGCTTTCTGGCGACAATCGACCGAATCTCTTGTTTAGCCAACGCGGGGTCACCTATGTAGAAGGTTCTGGCTCCGTGAGCGGGTTTAGGCGAGAGCGAAAGTCCATAGGTTATCTTTGTCAAGCCGCTTTCCAGAGACCTGGGCGAGCCAGTGACATAGGCTGAGTAGGAGTCAGCGTAGTGTTCACGTAACCTGCTCAGACGCATGACGCATAAAAGTGAAACGATATAGACTACGTAGGCGATAATCGCTACGATGAAAAGAGCTGCACCTGCTCCACCCTCTTTCTTTTTCCTTGATGATACGCTGCTTATTCTCGCCGCCCCAAAAGTTCCACGTGCTACCAAATACGCAAACAATGGAAGGGCTGAAAGCACCGTCATGACGATGCAATCTTTATGTTTTATGTGTCCCAGCTCGTGTCCGATTACTCCCCTAACCTCATCCTTGTTCAATCGTGTTAGCAGTCCTTCATGAACCGCTAACGTAGCGTCTCCAGCCGTTCTGCCGAAAACAAAAGCGTTCGGCGTACTGTCTGGAACTGTAGCTAATTTCGGCATTGGTACGCCGCTTTTGTTCGCCAAATCTCTTACGGTGGATTCAAGCCACGGGTTTTCACCCGATTTCAGGTAATGCAGATTTGTTGATATCCTGACGATTGCTGGACCAATAAGGTACTGAAAAAGTATGAAAAGTATGGTGCCGATTACAGCCCATACCAAAGGAAATTGTAGGATGAACATTATTGCCGCAAGGAAAACCGCGAATATCAGCGATACGAGGAATATTGAAGCTCCCATTGCAAGTTTTAGCTCAGCTAACCTACCCAAAGGTTCTCCTCAACCAACAGTCAAGCAAATGATAGATTAAAGCTTAACTGTAAAACTCTTGCTTGTCGCAATAGACACAAGCAAGAAACTACTTGCTGAAATCTAAATGGACGTGGCCTTACTGAGAAGCTGAACCAGCTTTGGCAAAAGCTCGGTGCCGCGCTTCAAAACACCTAGGCTTCCCTTTCGGCACTCTTTTTCAGAAAAGCCGCCAACTCTGTCACCTTCGATTTTGTCGCCAGAAACAAGCAAGGGCACAGGGTCGTCGCTGTGAGCTTTTATCGCGCAGGGTGTTGAATGATCAGCTGTGACACATATTATGCAATCTTCCAGTCTTATCTTCTTAAGCAAGTTTCCAAAAAAATGCTTGTCAATCTGTGCAATCATACGTGTTTTAAGTTTAAATTTTCCATCGTGCCCAGGTTCGTCTGGACCCTTTATGTGTATGTAAAA
>Ga0209635_10001743_pt1 | contig 16328 bp, 13 predicted proteins | sample DeeMarSWOR230_32_FD_187463 | JGI IMG/M metagenome (GOLD analysis project Ga0209635, IMG submission 187463) | Marine sediment microbial communities from White Oak River estuary, North Carolina - WOR-2-30_32 (SPAdes) (version 2) | ecosystem: Environmental > Aquatic > Marine > Intertidal zone >... | reverse complement strand
TATGTCATCGCCACTTACTGTGGGATTTACGATATTCTGATTAATACTGGTTTCTATCACACCATCGGGCCCCGCTGATACTACCCACACTGCCTCATCAAGCCCACAGCACCATAGGTAGGCGCCGTTGCAGGCATAGCGGTTGCCCCAGGGATCTGACTTGTACTCAATAGCATAAGGACCTCTCCAGGCAAGCTGTCCTGTTGTAGTGTATGGTGTGCCTGAACCATTAGGAGTATTAGAAATTAATTGGTTGGTGAAGGTATCTTCTCTATCGCTACCCCAAGCCCCAGTCCAGAACTGGGTATCTACCCCAGAATTTGTGGGCGTTCTCCCATCCCCATAGAGAAGGTAGAGGTAATTGTCGGTCGCATTTCTTCGAGCTGGCCATATCCCCAAGTCTTTATAGAAGCTGGTGAGGGATGCAGCGATCACCTGACATTCATTGACCGCTCGTGCCCTTTTAGAATCATCAATATTTTTAGTGATGGTGGGGGTCAGGATTGCTGCCAGAATAGCAACTACCGCAATAACCACTATTACCTCAATTAAGGTAAATCCCTTCTTATCTTTGAGCATTTTTTCCATATCTACTCCCCCTTTTTACCATTTATGGGTTTATAGCCAGGGTATGGCCGATATCATCATCTCTTATGCCATCGTCAGGACTCGTCAGCCTGGTTACTCCATCCGAAAAGGAGGTTGACCAGAGACCATTGGAACCTGCGGATAAAATAAATACCCGGTGTCCTGCAGTGTTGGTACGGGCGTTCCCAGGGAAGTAGCGGGCATTTATCACATAAGATCTTCCCCAGGCATCATCAAAGAGTTCTCTATCAGCATAGGGACCCCTCCAGGCATAATCTCCAGAGGTGGAGTAGTCTTGACCTGATTGGTTTTGATTAGTAGCACCAGAATCATCATCAGGGTTATTGTAATAGAGATAGTCAGCCAAGGATTTAGGAATCCCGTATGTTCCCCATCGAGCAGCTTGGGTTCCTGCGTTAGGTCCAGTAGCGGTTGGGACGGTAGAACTGTTTCCCAGCACTCTGTCTACCCCTCCTGATGGTCCATCAGCGTTGGTATAGGGCCATCCTCCCACATCTTTGTAAAGGCTTGCAATAGCTGCAGCAATCACCTGAACTTCATTCTTGGTGCGAGAGATCTTAGAGTCCTCTATGTTCCTGGAAATAGTGGGTGTCAAGATTGCTGCCAGGATGGCAATTACTGCGACAACTACGATTACTTCAATTAAAGTGAAGCCAGCTTTGTGCATAGGAATCCTTTTCATAATGATCACTCTCCTTTATATGTTTTTATGGGTATTTATATTTATTTTATAATTTTTATTATTCATCGGAGTTTTTTAGGAATTCTTTAGCTTTTTAATTGGAAGAATATAGAAAAGACTTTGGGTGGATTGAGCTTAACCGGCATCTATAAAAAGGAGCGTGATAGAAGGAAGATTACAAATCTATTTTTGATGTGAAAAGTCTCTTTCACAAGGGACCTTTATCATGCCTGAGGGAGCTTTACTAGTGGACAATTAAAACAACCTCAGTAGAGCAAAGTGACTACTCTTAAACTAGTCGTTATGATCCATGATAATTTATATTTGTCTTGCATCATGTGTCGTGCCTGATGCGCCTTTTTATTATTTGACATGTAGATAAAATTTTATATTATAAAATTATATAACATCTTCAGTTAATTGATTATTTCAACTGAGGAGGGTGTTGTGGTTGAGTGGAGAGTACACTCACGTTTAGAGTTTGGGATAAAGGTTGTGAACAGGAATAGTGGTGAAGTCGCAGTGATAAAGAATATCTCAGTGGGTGGGTGCTTTATAAATAAGTTTCAAGGATTTACCTTACTCCCCATAAATGATAGAATACCCCTTGCGTTCGAAATACCCGGAGAAGATGAGTACAACGATATTTACATCGAGGTTGAAGGGAAAGTCGTCCATCACGGAAAAGCAGGAGATGGTATGGGAATCAACTTTGTGATGATAGAGTCTTCTGCCGCGAATGTGATCAATAGTTTTGTAAATGCTTATTTATAAAAAGTCTCAACGCCCTCACTGTTATCAACCCCACACTCTTCTAAAATATCACTCGCGAGATCAAAGGCATATCCTGGGTACCTATCCCGATGGTCAATAAGGTTAAGAAGGTATTTCTCTGCCCTTAACCCTCTGTTTCTTAATGATTCAAAGGCTGCGAAACGAGCATTGAAATGGTTATCCGTCAAAAGACCTGTGAGGACTTTGAGTGCGGCAGGTTCTTCATAACTTTTAAGGGCAGTGGCGAGATATTGTCTCACTGATGGATTTTCATCCTCGGCATAAGGCAGTATCTCGACAAGAGGAAGGGCAGTTCCTAATTTACTAATACCCCTCATTGCCAATGCCCTCAATTTAGGATCATCAACATTCAAAAAGGAGGCAAAGGTATCCTGAGAGCGTTCATCCTCTATATCGCCTAACATATAGAGAATATAGTATTTAATAGAATTGTCAAGATTACCCTCCTCTAGTGCCTTTCTTAAGGGAGGACCGGCATTTTTTCCTATTTTCCTGACAATTTCCATTATAGTTAGTTTGAGTTGCTCATCCTTTATGTCGAGGTAGTCAATCAGGTGAGGGATAATGGATGGTCCTTTTTCAGATAGGCGCTTAATGACCATCTGTGTGGAGTCCTCATTTTTCAGGTTGGCTTCTAATTCTGGAAGAAGTTTCTTTTTTTCAAGAACAGGTGGTTTTATGGAAAGAGAGGTTGTTCCTTCGCTAAGAAATAATTCACCATCCGGCCAGGAAGAGGTGTTTCTATCCCACGAGGATTTTGAGGTATCTATTCCACCGCCGTATTTTCCCTGATGCCATAAACAGTTATCCTCCCCTTTTCCTGTGTATCTGTCTTCTCCCTGGAGATCGACCAATAACCCAATGCTTCCTGATTCTCTTTTAAGATCGTACTTTCCACTTCCCTGACTGTTAAAAGGTCCGCATAGATAGGAATCGTCTCCTTTTTGATCAATCAGCATCCCTATTCCTGAGGCACCGCTGGTTCCTTGAGCAAACCACTTAGCACTATAAGTATCATCCCCTTCACTATCAAGGAGTAATCCCTGTGAGAGATCATAACCACAGCCTTGTGCAACTCCCCAGGAACTGTAGTAGTCATCCCCTGATTGATCAATCAGTGCTCCTACAGTCACATGAGTTCCTGCTCCTTGTGTGTATCGTCTGGCATGATAGCTATCACTGCCTGCATTATCAATAAGCAAACCAATAGCAAACCAGTAGCTGGAACCTTGAGAGAAATAGCTGCTGCTATAGTGATCATTGCCCTCATCGTCCCAAAGAACTCCTATCCCTCCTGCCCCAAAGTGTCTGCAACCGAAGCCGAATCCCTGTGAGAAGCTGTCAAAGGCCACTTCAGGTTCTCTAAAATCAGGGTACTTTCCTCCTGAGAAAAAGCTGTCATTTCCCTGAGCTTCAATGAGAAGTCCTATTCCTCCTACAAAACCCATCCCTTGGTTAAATAAGTTTCCATGGTAGGAATCGTTTCCTGTGAGATCACATAAGATTCCTACTCCAAAGGCAGCAGCTCCCTGTCCCATAATATCAGAGAGATACCTATCATCCCCTTCTTTATCATAGAGGATTCCTACTCCAAAAAAACCACATCCCTGTGAGAAATCGTAAGATATATATCTATCATCTCCTGAGCAATCCACTAAGAAGCTTAGTCCAAAGTTTCCACTTCCCTGGGAGTATTTTTTGCTGGAAATGTAGAGGTCATTACCTTCAAGATCGATGATAGTGGATGAAGAAGAAATGAAAGGATCACGATTGAAAGAAGAGGAGATATTATGGTATTCATCATCTCCACCTAAATCAATGATGAGTAGTGCTTTTGTGTTTCTATAGTATGTAGGTTCTTTTCCTCCGATGATGATTTTTCCCAAGGGTGTATTTTCCTGTAAAATAACATCCCCACTTAGACCGGCATCATCCTTAAGTCTGTCCTTTACGATGATTTTTTTCAAAAGATCATCGTTTTTCAAAATCCGATCGAGGGCACCAGCTAGCAAGAGGGATGCTTCGTAGAGTTGTTTTCGCTTTATTTTGCTTGCGAGATAGAAACTGATCTCTTTCACATTTTGTTTTTCTCTCCTGGAAGAAGATTGAGTTGGGTCTTGAGCCCCTTCTTCCAGCTCTAGTTTATCGTTAAGTACCATCTCTGAAAAATAATTTTCTAAAAAGCCAATCTCACTTTGAGAAAGGGGTGAGAAGGCCTCATTAAGTCTTGTGTGCGCTAAATAGGAGGTGGATAGAAATAACAGAAGTTCATCCCTCACTTCTTCGGAAATTTCAGGTAGCACATTTTTAAACTGGTTGCTTTCATTACGTAAAGATAAATCCTGAAAGGCTTTGCTGTCGATATCAATTTCTAGTTCCTTGATGGCGAGCGATAGGAGTTTTTCTAAATAAAACTTGTTTTCCTTTATACTTCGTGAAAGGTAGTTTGCATAGGGTTCAATGGTTAAGGGGTTTTTGAGCAGAACATTTACTTTCTCTAATCGAAAATGGTCTTCATTTGTTGTAGGAAGTTCTACCTTAAGGTCACGCTCTGTCAATCTTAGGTGAGTAAGAAGCGATTTTAAGGGATTTTGAGTTGTTTCTTCTTTACGAGGTAAATATCTTTTTCCTTCTCTTGCACAAGGGGTAATTTTTTTGTGAAGGCATGCAGAAAAGAGGGTGAGAACAATCAACAGAAGGGAGAGACCCTTTATCTTTACCCTTTGGAAAGGCATGGTCTGAGTGGACTTGGTAAATGGATGAAACTTTTTAGTTTGCATAAAATGGATTACGTTTTTTCTAAGAATAGGACAATCTTAATTCTTATTAATCTAACTCATTGTTAGTAAAAATGTAAAGGGTGAATTTAGCAGCAATAACACTACACTGAAAAAAACAAAATGAAAAACTAGAATAACCGCTAAGGTCACAAAGAAACAAAGAGAATTATAAATCATTTTTCCGATATATTCAGATAACACACGCTACATTTGCCCTTTTCTTCTTGTCAATTCGTGTACTGGGTTACTAATTCTATTCCATGTAACTTTATGGTTTTAAAATGCTTTTATGTAAACATTGCTTGACAACTTACGCTAATATTCTATTATAAATACAAATTTACGTAATATGTATTATTTTCCCTTTTGGAAACTAGCTGCATTAATTAAAAAAGTTTTAAAAGGAAGGGACTCGTTATGAAAGAGGGAGTTGGAGATATTTTTCAGAAAGAGACGAAGTATCATCGGGAAAAGCTTCCCCTGGGTGGGCTTGATTGGATAAGTAAGCCAGATATCTACAAGCGGTATAGTTCCGTCCCTAGGATTACACTGCTGCCACCATCATTTGATCAGGTAATCTCCATCTGGGAAGTTATGAAAGGGCGTCGAAGTGTGAGAGAATTTGGAGAGGAACCCATATCTAGTGCGGATCTTTCGCAGCTCTTATGGGCTTCTCAAGGAATAACTCAGGAACTTCAAGGTATTGAACTTAGGACTGTACCCTCCGCAGGTGCTCTCTATCCTTTAGAAACCTATCTGATAGTTAATGCCGTTTCAGAAATTGAAAAAGGTATCTATCACTATGCAGTTGAAGCTCACGAACTAGAACAATTAAAACTAGGGGACTATCGTACCCCTACTGCTCGAGCTGCGTTAGATCAGGAGGTAGCATACTTTGCAAATGTAGTATTTGTGTGGACTGCCATTTTTGAGCGATCCAGATGGAAGTATAAACAAAGGGCTTATCGCTATATTTATCTTGATGCCGGTCATAGTGCTCAGAATGTTGCTTTGAGTGCAGTAGCACTAGGATTGAGTAGCTGCCAGATTGGTGCACTCTACGACGACGAAGCCAATGTTCTGTTAGGAGTTGATGGCATCAATGAGAGTACTGTTTATATGACTGCGGTGGGCAGAAAAAAGTAGTGCCGCGAGATCACTGTCTAAAAGGTTAAACGGGTAGGATGATGCTTTGCCATCACGCTTACGGGTTCCTGAGAGCAACGATCAATCCCTTATTCCTTGGGAATAATAGTTAACGAGTGAATACGAATTTTAATGAGAAAGGGGGAAAAGTCCTATGGCTCGATTACACACTCAAAAACCTCATGATTTTATCCTTAAACTTTGTGCACAAGCTGGAGTCAAGCTTAAGAAGTTTCATAGCGCGGAAGAATTTGAGCAAGAAGTCATCAGGTTCATGAAAAGCCATGATATCCTTTACCTAGCCACTACCAGAGGTGACAACCCTCGCTGTACTCCCCTTGGTTATGTGAGTCGAGGGTTAATAGTGTATATCCTTTCAGAAGGGGGTGGTAAGTTTACAAATCTTAAAGCTAACCCAAAAGTTGCCTACAGCATTGCCTCTCGCATTAGGAGAGGTAGAGGTCTTATGCGGGTGAGGGGACTTCAGGTCTGGGGGAGGGCTAAAATAATTTCTATGAAGGAAGACAGGGAAAAGTTTGAAGAGGTACTTACTTTAATGGGAGTTACACGCCCTCTGAAGAGAAAGGGAGTCCAGGGACTTCCACCCTTCAACTATCGCATTATCAGGATTGAACCAGAAAAGATGCGATACTTAAATCTCTCCGAAGGTAGTAACAACGTCACATGGTTGACGCGATAAATGAGAATATGCTGAGTTTAACTAATCTCATGGGTTGAGAGCTATGAAGTTTACACAATTAACTGAAAAGGATATTGAATTAGTAAATGATGCAAAAGATTTAATCAAGAAGAGGCTCGATGAGAGATCTTTTGTTGCTGCCTCGTTGAGAACTAAATCACAAAAGGTTTACAATGGCATCAATATTGAGGTGAAAGAGTGTCCACCTTGTTCTATCTGTGCAGAGTATGCTGCTATCGCTAAAATGTTTTCTGATGGTGATAAGGAAATTCAGTGCATAGTCGCTGTATGTTTAAAAAAAAACAAATTTTCTATTTTGTCTCCTTGTGGAAAATGTCGACAATTGATTAGCCTGTTTGGAGATCCATACATTATCCTTGATCTAAGAGGCAGATTGAAAAAGATTAAATTAAGTCAGATTATGCTTTTCCCTTATAAGTAGTAACTCGATAGTAGAGAGCCCCCCTTTTTTAATACAGATTTACCCTGTGAGATGTTTACTATCTAACAGTGCAGATGATGTAAGATTTAAGATATAAAAATTAAGCATTGTAATTTTGAAATTGTTTGTAATGTGGTACTTGGAACTTGTTATTTTCTTTATCTGCGGTTATCTGCGGGAATCTGTCTCCTAATATTAATAAAGGAATATATAGTGTCTCTTTTTAGCACATGTCTATTGTGCTTAGTGTTGATTGCCTTGCTAGATGCGATTGTTCCCATCCCTTTTGCAGCCTTACTGTTGATCTACATCTTGGTTGCTAACCCCCCTTGGTTTAAAGATCTGGTCGATACCATTTATAAAAAGAATCGTTGAGGATAAGCCACCTAAGTGTGATAAAAGCTATGAAAGGGTTCGCAACTGGGGAGAGGGCTACGGATTGTTTAGATGAGATGGATATGGGTGGGAGGTATTTTATGGCTAGAATTTAAACAACTTATGACTTAATTTCCTTTGATCCTCATCCCATCGTTTTACCAAATAGTGCTTTTCATTTTCAAATACTCGCACGATATTTTCGAAATATTCTTCTGTCTCCTTGGTATCCTTTTCTTTTGTTTTATTAACGAACGATAAGATGCGTGCATGGTAAAAGGGAATCATAGCTTCTATAATCTTCTGCCGGTCGAGTTCAGCATTACGATAGGCAATGGAAAAGCTGAATAAAATTCGGGCCCAAAGATCGCTGTGATAGAAGAATTTTTCTTTACTCGTATTTTTGCACTTACTGACTTCCATGAATTCCTGTTTGGCAATGATTTTCTCCCATAGCTCTCCATAAGTTTCAAAGCCTTTGGTAAAACTCTCGTAAAGTTTAGCAGTATTAACCTCTACAATGGGGGGTTTTTCATCTACACCAAGACCAAAGCCATAGATGCTGGTGGGGTAGGTTTCGAAGGTGTCTTTCCATAGATATTCAAAGTCAATCATCAAATCAAAAAGGGTTGAGACTACCTGAGTGAACATAGGACCCAGGTCTTTAGCAGGATCTTTGGCACGGTGTGACTTTGGTGAGCCCAAGAATGCCTGACAGACTTTAAAGCGGCGAGCAATGGCAATAGTGGTCATCCAGATGTCAATGCCAAAATTAGCAATAGCATCATTCCAGAGTTTTTCTGATAAATAGGCTCGTGCCAGTCTGCCTGAAAACCCAAAATCCCCACCAATAGGTTGTCTCACCCGCAATCCGAAGAGAGTTCTTAACAGTGGGTACGCGATGTGATTGGTAATAGAACCGTCATACTTATGTCGGACGTAAATGGGAGCTACAAAGTTCATACCAGCAAAGAGAGGTTCACCTAAGTGCTGAATCCACTCAGGAGTAATGCTTTTCAGGTCTGCATCTACCACCACAATTGCTTTAGCTCGGAGCTCAGCAGCAGCCTCAAATAAATTCTTAAAATTGTTACCTTTTCCTTTCACACCTTTTGGTGTAGAGATATAAATCTTAGGAATCTTTGTGGAAGTGTTCATAAATGCATCTCGTGTTCCATCAGGAGAGTTATTATCAACGTTTATGATGACTGATTTCTTATTTGGAAAATACTTGAGTAACCCTTGACTGGCTATATCAGTGGGGCAGGCAATTGAGTCAGCTTCACTATAGGAAGGGATGCCGACGATAATTTCGACATTATCTACCCTACTTGGATTTTCAACAGTAGTACCCATTGTTCTTTTCCTCAATTGTTAATTAATAGTGACGGAATAATAGCTAGCAAAAAGATACTTTTAAGTCAAGGAAGAATATACCTACACGATTCAGGTAATTACTTTTTTCGTTTTACTAGCTTCCTCGGAAAGACTATAATCCTCACATGATAGCGGTGAATATAATGTATTTGGATAAATCGCGGCCTTTAGGACATCGGCTAGATTAGCCAATTTATGCCTTGAGCTTCTGATATTTTGAAATTGACTCACATAGTGAATTATGTTAATTAAATTTAGTTGATTTGTTTTAATCGTTTTTATTGTTAAAGGGAGGGGGACACGGTTTCTTTAAACCATTTTCTTAATCCCGGCAATGAAATGATTAGGAGTAAATGTAGTGTCTAATTAATTTTTAATATTTTTGTGTAGGAGGTTTTAGCTATGGTTAAAGGAAACGTGAAATGGTTTAATGAGAAAAAGGGCTATGGGTTTTTGTCCAGAGAGGATGGAGATGATGTATTCGTACATTACTCAGCCATAGAGAAAATGGGTTTCAAGACGCTCAGAGAGGGGCAGTCTGTAGAATTTGAGATACAAGATGGACCCAAAGGCCCTCAAGCGATTAATGTTAAGGAAAGATAAATAAAGTAACGGCAGCCATTAACTGGCTGCCATTTTTTTATCCATTTTCTTCTCACCCAATAAAACGTCTAAAATATACATTCACTTTTCATGGAGAGGAGGTCTAAAATGCGGACAACGCACTTTTTATTAAGTATCTTATTGATTGCATCTTTTTTACCTGGTTGTTACACAAAGTATAAAAGAGAAATTGAAAGGCAGGAGAGGTTGATCAGTGAAAAACAAGCCTTAATCTCTGATCTAGAAAGAAAGCAGAAGGAACTCGAAGTAAAGTTTGCACAAAACGAGACTCTAAGGGAGGAACTGCGAAATAGGATTGGAACTTTAGAGGACAGCAAAAAGATACTACTAGAACAGATTGATGATAGGACACTCATTACACTGCCTAATAGCATTTTATTTTCTTCAGGATCTACTATTCTCAGCAAGCGGGGAGTCAAAACCCTGAAGACAATTTGCGAAGTACTTGAGAAATATCCTGATCGCCCTATTTGTATTGAAGGTCATACAGATAATGTTTCTATTAGTCCTATACTCAAGGAAAAGTATGCTACAAATTGGGAACTCTCTATAGCCCGTGCCATCCAAGTTATGAACTTTATGGTGGGACGCTTTAGAATTGAACAGAATCGAGTGTCGGTTAAAGGGTATGGCCCATTTCAGCCTATTGCTTCCAACGCTACACCTGAGGGAAGGGCTGAGAATCGGCGTGTCGTCATTGTGGTAGAATCCAAGCGATAAGGGGACCGGTCTCAACAGACTGTTGCCCAAATACGAATTTGATACCTAGTTCTTTTTATTAGAAACAAGCTGGTAATAAAATCGAGAGGTTAGAATTTGAATCTGATGGTGGTTTTCATTAAGTGCTCAAAAAATGGATTTTAGCAGCGATCTGTATACCCTTGAGACATCAAAGAGAATAGGTGATTAACAGGGGCGTATGGATTTATATTGAAGGAATTCTCTGTGTTCTTTGTGGTGAGGTTATCTAATGAAAAAGTTGAAGTCTTATAAGAAGCGTGGATGGAGGGGAAAAATACTTCAGGTTGATCTCTCACATGCAAAAATCTATGAGGAGGAACTTTCTGAGGAACTGAGGAAGGGTTATACTGGTGGGGCAGGGATTAATGCCAGATTGTTTTACAACCTGGTGCGAGATAATCCTGAGCTCGATCCTCTTTCACCAGAGAATCCCCTTATTTTTGGGTGTGGTCCTGTGGTAGGGACCCTATTCCCCTGCGCCACTCGCTATACCATTACCTCAAAGAGCCCCTTAACCAGAATCTTTGGAGATTCCAATGCAGGGGGGTATTTTGGGGTCAAGGTAAAACAGGCAGGCTATGATCATATTGTAATAAGGGGAAAGTCGGATAGACCAGTTGCCCTTCTTATCGAAAAGGGGAGGACTCCTCAGCTAGTTGATGCTACTGAGTTGTGGGGACTTGACACCTATGACACAGATGAAAAAATTCATCAGGAATACGGGAACTGTGAAACAGCCCGTATTGGGCCTGCGGGAGAAACTATGGTAAGGTACGCCAATATCCTTTCTGGGAGAAAGAGAGTGAGTACCAATGGCAGAGCTGGTATGGGATGTGTTATGGGTTCTAAAAATCTGAAAGCCGTTATCGTTAAGGCTACTGGAACGGTACCAGTGGCAGATAAGAAGCGGTTAGACCCATTGATAAAGAGATATCAGGAACTCTGGGGAAAAGGACCGTCAACCTATGCACAGAAAGAATATGGTACACTGATGCTCATTGCCCAGATAGGACTCGAGGTATCAACCAGAAATGAACAGGAGAGGATTACTCCTGAACAACTGGATCACTATGATCTTGAAGATTTTGTAAATAAATATAAGGACGGTAAATCAGCTTGCTACCGATGTCCGGTAGGGTGTTCACAGAAGTGGAAGGTTGATGAAGGACCATACGAGGGAGAGAAGGGAGACAAGATTGAGTTTGGCCACTACATTCATCTGGGTCCATCGTTGGGTATCTATGATTATCCTTCCCTCTTCCACCTGGCGGATCTTTCCAATAAACTGGGGATGGACTGCTGTCAGTTTGGATGGAATCTTGCAATGGCCATGGAGTGCTTTCAGCGAGGGATTTTAGGGACTGAGGATGTAGATGGGATCGCACTTAGCTGGGGAGATGCTGAAATTGTTTCCCAAATGATGATAAAGATAGCTAAGAGAGAAGGGTTTGGGAATATCCTGGCTGAGAGTATTCCTGATATGGTTCAAAAAATCGGTCCCGAGGCCAAGCCCTACGGTTTTCACACTAAGGGGATGACCTTTCCCTATAACCGACATTCAGTTATGGCTATGAACCTTGCTTCATCAGTAGCTGTAAGGGGGGCAGACCATATGAAAGGCCATCCTTTCTCGGCTCTCACTGGCGCAAAGGAGATGCTCGAGAGGATTTTTGGGAAAGACATTCCAGATGAGATTGCCAACAGCAAAAGCACGGTGGCAAAAGGTCGTGCTGTCTGGTGGCATGAAAATTATAAGATGGCGATGGATTCCTTGGGACTCTGTTTTGTCCCCATTGCGGGTACTACCATTTTTGGTGACCCTCTCATTCTCTTTGAGGAGATGGGGGAGATTTACCAGGCAGTAACGGGTATGAATCCCCAAAAACTCTTTAAGTCAGCTGAGAGGGCTTATCAGGTTGAGAAAAGCTATAATGCTTTGTTAGGAATTAGCAGGAAAGATGATATGAGGCAGGGAACAACACGAGGAGAGGATGATCCTATCCATCAACCTGGTATGCTGGATGAATACTATCTTTATCGGGGCTGTTCGAAAGATGGGCTCCCCACTATTAAGAGACTTAAGGAAATTGGCCTTTCAGATGTAGCTGAAGATCTTATCAGAAAGGGGAAGATCGCAGAGTGTGAATGCCCTGCAATTGATGAGCTCTTAGCTAAAGAAGAATAAAGTAGTAGTAAAGGAAATCAAAAGAGAAGAGCAAGAATCCTCTGGGCTTTATCTTCCCCCAGAGCTTTCTTGAGTGGACCTTCACCAGGGTCATTTTCCATCATTATTTTACGCATCGCTCTTTTTCTTCCGTTTAAGAGTTCCATATAGCCGAGATCTGCCTTTTCTGCCTCAGACCAGAATTTTATGAAGAGCTTCAAATATTCAATGACAGCTTCCAGGGCTGTTTCCTCAATATTTTCTATATCGTATTTAAATTTCCCGTAGGTGTAAAAGGGAGAGAGCATGACCCGTTGCCAGAGGTAGCGTTCCATTCCTGCTCCTTCTATGTCCTTATATTTTTTCCAGATCTCCTCCATCGGCACCATGTATTTCTCTAGATACTCCATGTCCCGACCACAGTCTGCGAGGGGAATCAGGTCTGCCCTTAAGCTTAAGTGATTTACTGCCTGGACAATCTCAGTAGCGAACATGGGAAACGCATATTCATCGGTCGGAACAGCGGTGGTGCCCCAAACAACGATTTTTCCGCCCATGATATCTGCCTTTATGTTGATGATTTTATCCAACTTATCGGCCTCAAAGCATTTCATGGTATGTACCATCATCTCAGTTTCAATCTCTTCAAACTGGGTAATATCATCTCCCCTGTGGTTTTTCATTGGGCGGGGGTTAAGTGGCTTCAGCGTTTCGATTATCTTTTCGAAATACGGGATGGTCTTCATATCTTTCTCCTTTCTTCAAACTGATGATTGCTATCTCCTTAAGCGAAGCGATCCTTTCGCTCAGAAGTTTTAGAAATCTTTAGAAATCTTTTCCAGCCCCAGTTCCTTCAGCTTTTTTTCAGAAGGCTTTCCCGTTTTGGGATCCCACCCCATCTTTTCACAATATTCACCGGTGAGAGTTTTAAGGTCTATGGTTATATCTTTAAGAGGTCCAGCTTTAAGTGGGGGATTTCCAATCATTCTTCCTGGAACCTTCCAGTCGGAGAGTCGAACTCCCTCACGAATATTGAAGGCCATTCGAAGGTTGGCTATCCTCTCCCCGATAGTCATAAGGTCGTCTATGGTATACTCTTTACCTGTAGTGTGCTTTATAAATTGGGGGATCATATTGACACCATACACCCACACTGCAAAATAACAGAGTCCAGAGGCATTCACGATGTGCGAGAGGTTGCTCATGTAACGGTGGATGTCTCCTTTCCCTGTGTACACATATTTTTCTGGTTGCTTAAAGGGGACTCCGGGAATAACAAATCCACCCTCGAGAAATGCTGACCCCCCTTGCATGTGTCGTGCGGGGGTGGCATCAGTGCAGTAGCTCGTTCCATAGCCTGGTGTGTTACGAGGGTCATGCATGGGAATTTCCTGACCCCCCAGGTGCATGGCAAAGTGCTCAGACCCTTTCCCGATCTTCTGAGAAGCTCTTTGTACTCCATCAGCCAGCAGTTCCCCCAACCCTTCTCTCTTTGCTATCTTTTCACTCATAGCGACAATGGCCTGATGATTTCCCCAGGTGAGTTCAATGCCATCAGTATCACCTTTGGTGAGAATCCCGTTTTCGTAACATTCAATAGCAAAGGCAATTGTAGCACCTAGGGAGATAGTGTCAATTCCTGCTCGGTCACAAATGTCATTAACCTTAATGATAGACTCCAGATTATCATTAAGGCAGAGGGGACCAAGGGCACTGAGGGTTTCATATTCCGGTTTATGAGTTTTGCAGGCGTAGGGTCCATTTTTCACCTTCACCTCTCCACCGCAGGCAATGGGGCACCCGAAGCATGCATATTTCTTTTTCTGATAGCTGATCACACTCTGGTCGCTTATGGCGGCTGCATTGGGAAAGTCTACCTCACCGATGCCTCCCCAGTTTTTAACCGGTGATTCACCACTAGCAACGAACATGGCTGTAACTCCACAAGTGCCAAAACTTGAGAAGAGTTGTAAAGTAGGACTGTTTTTATAATCTGCAATCAGCTTTTGGCGAAGGTTCTTTGCCATCTCTTCATTTGCCAGAGGGATTTTCCCCTTGTCTTTCACCACCATGGCTTTGAGCTTCTTTGAGCCCATCAACGCTCCCAGACCTGAGCGGGCTGCAGCCCGCCACTTATCAGTGATTATACAGGCTAGAAGGGAGCAGCTCTCCCCTGCAGGTCCGATACTGGCTATGCGGATATTGCTTCCCAGTTTCTCTTTCATCCGATCTTCCAGCTCGTTGGTATCTAAACCGACATGGGGTGTGGCGTCGTTCAGCTCGATTTTTCCGTCTCCAATCAGGAGATAGACCCACTCGCTGCTTACTCCCTCAAAAAAAATTCCGTCGTATCCTGCTCTTTTCAGTGCAGGGCCAAAGAATCCCCCCGAGTTGGCATCTCCCCAGGTCCCTGTGAGGGGGGATTTACCCATCACGGTATAGCGGGAGGAGCTGGGAGCCGGTGTTCCGGTTAAAGGCCCCGTAGCAAAACCCAGGATGTTATCCGGATCAAAAGGATGTACTCCAGATTTTTGTTTATCGTAGATGAGTTTGACCCCTATACCGTAGCCACCAAGGAATTGTTCATATAAGGATTTATCTGGCTCTATCACCTTGATGGTACCTTTAGAAAGATTTATCCACACAATCTTTCCTAAAATCCCTCCTTCCATTTCCTCACTCCTCTCGTTTAGTGGTTAAATTTATTGGTTGTGAATTCAATGCTAGAATAGCCCTAAATGTATTGTAATGAGCAGAATGATACTAGGCAAATTCGAAAATCGAATATCGAAATTCGATACAAATCTAAAATCCCAATATTAAATGTTGAAAGCGTTATTTCTTTGAATTTTGTGCTTTGGTCATTTGAATTTGCTTCGTGCTTCGGATTTCGCGCTTTTATGTTATTTAATAGGCTACTATCCAGAATCCAGTAACGAGCATCTAAGTATCCAGAGACCAGCATCCGTATTTGTTACCTCGCCAGCCACCCACCGTCAGCAAAGATGGTTTGTCCATTGACGTATTCTGACTCATCTGAAGCAAGAAATACTGCTACTGCCGCGATGTCTTCTGGTTGTCCTACCCTGCCAAAGGGAATGAGTGGCAGTATGAGTTTCATTACCTCAGGGTCTTCCAGGGTGGTTTTGCTCAGTTCAGTTTCAATTACACCGGGTCCAATAGCATTGACATTGATTTTATGGGGGGCAAGTTCCAGGGCGAGTGTTCTGGTTAAATTGATTACCCCCCCCTTTGCAGCACAATAGGCTGCATAGCCGGGAAACGCTACTTGACCGAAAATGGAGGCGATGTTAATGATCTTTCCATATTTTTGTTTGATCATGTGAGGTACTGCATATTTGATACAGAGAAATACCCCTTTAAGGTTTACCCCATTGATGGTATCCCACTCTTCTTCCGTAATATCCTGGATAGGCTTGGCTGGTTCTTCCCGAACTCCGGCGTTATTGACCAGGATATCAATTTTACCGAATGTATTAACAGTGGTCTCAATCAGTTGAGACACATCAGAGGGCTTGCTTACATCTGTCTTTACAGCAAGGGCTTTTCTTCCCAATTGTTTAATTTCTTCTGTCCTCTCCTTAACACCCTCATGTTTAATGTCACACACTACCACATCTGCCCCCTCTTTGGCAAATGCCAGGGCGAAAGCCCTCCCCATACCCATGCTCGATGCAGCACCGGTTACAACAGCTACCTTGTCTTTCAACTTCATATAATCTCCCTCCTTTTTGAACATTGATTTAAGATATGGAAATTCCTTTTTTATGAAGATATTACTCGGAGCATAAAATAGTTTACATGTCATTGCGAGGAGCGAGATTCCTCGCCTGCAGAATTAAAGCACACAGTCAGTCATTGCGAGGAGGCTG
>Ga0209635_10001742_pt1 | contig 16329 bp, 10 predicted proteins | sample DeeMarSWOR230_32_FD_187463 | JGI IMG/M metagenome (GOLD analysis project Ga0209635, IMG submission 187463) | Marine sediment microbial communities from White Oak River estuary, North Carolina - WOR-2-30_32 (SPAdes) (version 2) | ecosystem: Environmental > Aquatic > Marine > Intertidal zone >... | reverse complement strand
AATGAAACCGTCCCCAAAGCTCACGACTTTGAGGCTGCTACCCAATTATCGGCCGACTACTCAGCTTTGCATTGACGCCCTACCGCTATGGCCACAGTAGCTCATCAAGCCACGTGCCTGCGAGGATAGCGTAGTCCTTGAAGCCAATCTTGTTATCCGCGTTCAAGTCAGTGTCGAGCCGCCCACGAGGTAGCAAGTTTCTCTGGTCGAAGTTCAGGTCATCGGTGATTATGAACGCATCCAGCAATGCACCGTCTTCCCTGTAAGCAATCTCCAGGGTGTGCGTGCCACGGGCCAAGGTGAAGTGCACCGTTTGGTTGTTGTCGTCGTTACTGTGGACCTCATCCCAGTGCCAGTCAGTGCCAAACTGGGTGTCTATGGCAGTCCACCTGACCCAGCCACTGCTGTGATTGTTGGTATTGGTGGTTGCTCCCTGGATGCGGAACCAGAAGGAGTCGTCAGATGTGGTGGGCGTGACCACGCGGGCAATAATCTTGTAGACGCCTACGTCGGTGTAAAAAACATAAGTGGCGTGACCGTCTGTCGGGGGATCGGCTGTACTATTATTGCCCGGCTCAACTGCAATGTACTGTCCACCGGACGCGTCAGCCCTGTCTGAGAAGGTCTGCAAGGGGTCGGTCATCGTGTTGGCTGACTCGGCTTCAAACCAGACTCCTGCAACGTCGCTAAAAGTCACGAGGTCGAGCAACCATTCGTTGGCCATAATCTCAAGGTCCGGATAGTCGACCACGCAGTTGTCACTGAAATCGGCTGCAGGCTTTGCAAGGTCAGGCAAGCACCTGGACCGATACAGCCGGATGTTATCAACGTACAACGTACCTGCACCACCAAGCTTCGGAGCGGCCTTGTCGCCAACACCGATGTACATCTTCTTGACGCTCCGGATGTTCACTAGAGCATCAGTGAACTGTTTGAGGTCAATATTCCACTCTTGCCAGGTGTCTGCCAGCGCCGCATTCGGATCCAAGTGCTTGGCCACCTCACGCTTGCCAGCGCTATCTTCCACTGCCACATACAACTGCTCAGCAACATTGCTGGCTATACCGATGTCCTGTGACTGCCAGTTGCCCGTGACTGTGCCGGTGGTGGCTACATCGGAGAATTCGGCCGTGCATGCAACCGTCGGATCAGTGTTGTGGCTGGTCAGCGCTAAGCCTATAAGGCCCTCGGCGGCCATCGGGATGTTCGCCGTGTCGATTGTCTCCCAAGTGATTCGGTCAGCCGAATGCTCGCCCGTAAAGGTATTTGCGCTGCGGCTGATCCTTACCCAGTGCGGAGCGGTAATTCCAGTCTGGCTCACGTTGGTACTGGTACCGCCGGGCGTGCCGCGGTACTGGAACGCAACGCCGTTAGCCGGTGTTATGACAACCATTGCATGCGGCGAGTTGGGGTCAAGTGTCTCACGAATCATTACTCCGGCCTTGGCCCACGCGTCCGTGTTCTGCACGCTGAGGACCTGCGCTTCAATAGTCGCCACGCCGGACAACTGCTTGAAGGCGTAGTGGAACTCGTCGTGGTAGTTGCCCGCCCCGGCACCGGGAAAATCTGGCACGTTCCAGATGTCGGCGCCGTCGGCGGTCATCGTGTAGATGCCTGTCACCGGGTCGTAGCTGAAGCTGCCGACAGAGGCCGGATAGCCCCTGAACCAGAGTGTGAGTGCTTTAACATCGTGTCTGGTCCAATCCTGCGGTGTTTCCCATGTGCGCTGGACCTCTGAATAATAGAGGTTAATTGGCTGTCTGCAGAAATTTGTCCCGGTGCCAGTGTTGTCGTAAAAGTATGGCAGGGACTGCTCGCCCCCGTGAACGATTGTCTGCTCGGCAAAAGGAGCCGTTGCGTGGCCTACAACAGAGCCGGTCCCATTGCCGCAGTAGCCGGTGTAGCCATATCCACCTTTCCACGTATAGAATATCCTGTCGTTGACGTCGTCGTAGGCTTCAAAATCTTCCACGATGAGGTAGTCAGCTACCGTAAAGCTCCAGAGTCTGCCCTGGCTGATAGTCGCGTCGGTATTATACTCGTCGATCCGCCAGTAGTAGGTCCGGCCGAATTCAAGAGCTTCGGGCGGGGTATAGGTATTGGGATCTCGCCGGCCTCGATATATGCCTGTCGTTGTCGTGTTGGCATTGGCCACGCCGGCCTGGTCGGTACCGAAGTAGACGTGGTGCTTGGCCGCCCGGTCTCCCGGTGACCAGCCAAGCGGCGTGACCTGTTCGATGTCCGGTGTTGATCCGTGAGCCGGCTTCGGGTTCCAGGCAAGCAGCAGGTCACCTCTGGTGACTTCGACAATCTCGGGCTGCGTCAATGGTCTGTCGTAGAAGCGGACATCGTCGATAGTCCCCGTCAAAAAGTCGCTCGGGCCGCCGCTGTCCCATTCCTGGCCTATCGACCATAGGTTTGTCGCGTCGACCACGTTGAAATCGGCCGGGTGCGTGTTTTCCAAGCGTGCATCCACGTATACATATCCGGTCAAACCGTCCCTGACGTACGTCAGCATATGCCACTCACCGTCGTCGACCGTCGCTGTGGTGTGGGCTTCATCGGTACCGTCATCGTAGACATACGCATTTCCGCCTTGAATACCGAATCTGACACAGTCGGTGTTGCCACGTCCAGAATCGTTGCACGAGAACCAGTCCGCATCGGCATCGGTAGTTTTGACCCATCCACTAAGTGTAATATTGTTGCTTGCTATGTCATCGGCTACATCGTCAACTCTGACGAAATCATCCCCGTCCAGTTCGAGCGCGCCGTCCATGACTCCGTCCACCCATTGGGGGTCGCCAATAACAGTGCCATTGTTGTCATAACCGGACCAATCAAGTGTGGTGCCCGCATAGCTTTCGTCAAGCTTCCACCAACCGATCAGGTTAGGGTCGGAGATCGGCCTATCCGGTATCGTTCTGAAGCTCCAGATATCACCTGTGTGTGTCTCGGTACTATCGACTTCGTCGATGCGCCAATAGTATGTGGTGTCCGGTTGAAGGGCTACGGTGGGATAGGTAGCACCTGGCCGGTTGCCTTTGAAGGTGCCCCCGGTTCCGTCAGTCACTTCCGTCTCATCGGTGCCCAAGTACACATCGTGCGTAATCGCAGTGAAGCCTTCATACCAGCTAAGGACAACATCGGTGGCCACATGTTTGGCACCATCAGGTGGGTCGGGGTTAGAGGCAGTCAAGGGAGTGGCTGTAAGAGTCCAGACATCACCCGTGTGAATTGTAGTTTCATCGGCTTCAACCTCATCGATACGCCAGTAGTAAGTAGCAGCTGCAACAAGAGGACTATGGAGGTACATTGTCATGCCGAGGCGCTGGCGGACTCTCCATTCATCGGGGCCCGGCGTCGGATTGGTGCCGAAGTATACTTCGTGAAAGACCGCCGTATCTCCCGGTTTCCAACTGACGAGCGGTATGGTCACATACTCGGCACCATCAGCCGGGTCCGGGCTATAGGCCTTCTTGACCTCTGCTGTTATATGCAGCAGGGGTGCGGCAGCTGGTTCTCCGTCGTAAGATTCCGCACATCGAATACCTGAAGAGGGACTGTCCGTGTCGTCCCTGAAGGTCAACACAAGGGCACCGCCCGCGGCCCAACCGCTCTGGTCGAGAATATCCTGGATAACAGCGGAGATGTCCGGCGTCTGAAATTTTCCGTCCGCAGCAGTCCAATCGGGTACAGACCATTTCACATTTGCAGTTGTCAACGGGGTCCTATTACTGAGGTGATAGGCGAGGTCAGTAAACGGCGCGGCATCCAGGGCCAGCTCACCTTCGATGACAAGATTAACCGGGTCCGTGCCATTTTTGGTTTCATCGACCTCAAACTCAACGTATGCGCTGGTAATCTGAGCGCCCGTGGGAAGAGGGATATTCACAAAGCGCAGGCCTATTATCTGCTCATCCGTGGCAGGCTCACCTTCGTCTTCGTAGGCCAGCTCCAGGTCGGTACTGGTCAAATCCATGCTCCCATTGGCGACGTGTTCCTCGACATCATCGTCGCCGGTGACGATTCTGATGTCAACTTCAACAGCAAGGGTCCTATTGACACCCATCAGAGCCAGCACCAAAGCAAAAGATACAAAACAGGTCAACTTCTTAGACACAATATTTCTCCTTTACGACGTTAAAGAAAGGTTTAAGTTACTGTGCTTTGACCACACATCAAGACACCGATCGTCTCCGACACGCATTCTGGCCTTTATGAGCTATTATGCGGGCTTCGGACAACTTGCAACAAGACCACGAATAGAAACTTACACCGTCGCTCGCCATTGTGTTAGGCAAAAAGAGTTCTCAAGGACCTGACTTTCCACCTCCCTTCCGTAAGGCCTAATGCGAACCGTCGATGAAATGTTACAATGTCTACTCGAAGGCACAAAATGTATCACCGAGCTCCATACCTCACAGGGCATGACGGCACCTTTGAAACCACTACAGAAACCAGGCACCTCAAAAAGCAAAAACCCAAAATGTCTACCATCCTATTTTAAACAAATCAGCCACTTCGTGTCAAGGAATATATCGCACACGATTAGCCGTCTTAGTGCGGTCTGTGAAGCCGCTCTCTTTTTGGGGCGTTTTAGAGGAGCCGACTACGAGTATGACCAGCAGACGAAAGACAAGTAACTTCTTAGCTATATGGTCAAATGTACATATATTCTGTGGAACATGCTTTTGAGGCTGGGAATGGCTACGAAAATCCAAACTGGAACTGCCGGAGCATATCAAAGCAGCAATTAAGGCTCTTATGAAGACTGCCAGAAAGACTGCTTGAGACGGCTACCCCGCTACGCGACTCACTGTTTCCTGTTGGTTGTCCGGTTTTTATTCGGCTCGCGGCCGGTCGCCGGGGAGGTCCGCATCTGTCTTCCTCGAGTTGGCAATAAGCATAGCTAAGTCATTGCTCACCACACGATATTTTTGGAAGCCCTGCGGCTTGTGGTCGATGTCGGCACACGGAAAAACTGAGAGAAAAGATCGTGTTTTTTGAGCCAAGAACGGGATATTTCTGCTCGTAAAAAGGGTGTGTGCTGGCAAAAGATATGAGCTTTCTGGAAACGCTGCAGACAGTTCAGCATTTTCTTACCACTATCACCGCGTGCAAGCCGAGCGGACAGTATCACACATGTACGCGGTAACTGTAGTCTCTGCGGGTTGCTATAATTGCTTTGGTGCGTCCTTAATTGCAGCACTTGGTGTTGGTGCCGTAGCCTCTTTACCCAATAGGTAACCGGCCACTGTGCCCAAGAGGCCCATCATGGGAGCTATTTGCTGTTGTGTGAATCCCGCGACTATGAGAAACAGTCCACCTGTGAGAACTAACGTTAGACCCACCGTCTTTAGATACCATGAGGCATCCCAGGAAGGGCGACTTCGCAACAATCGAATTTCCATCGCGATTATCACGGCGCCAAAGACAAGAACGCTTACCCCATATACCATTTCGAGTGGCTCATGCCATCGGCTCACGGTCTCTTCCGCTGTGCCCTTAGCGTATGCGCGTGGCGTCCCAGAGACTATGTTGGGATCAGTTCGCTTCAAGTGGCCTGGAAGCTGCTCTGGCAACGCTTGCGCAAAGCTAACTGCGAGAAGAATCAGGATCACTGCCGGCAACAAGGGTCTTGCAAACTTGTACGTGATTTGTTCATCCATTTGCTTACTCCCGCATCATTAACACTGCTACCCCTGATACTCAATGACTACCACAAACCCTGTTATCATCAAGCTACCTCGTTTGGCGCATGGTCTATGTTTGTTCTTCTGCTCCCAAAAAGACTTTTCTAAACCGACATCCCGTTTTCGACGTGGCGAAATCAGCCGCTGAACATCTCTGCTATAATCATAGTCCGCTGGCCAGCCAACACAAGCCGTCTTTGCGTTTTTTCTGAGGATTCTTGGCGGCATTCTGACTGGCTACGCTGCGCCCCAACTTGCAATTTCGGAGATTAGAGGACGCTTCGCAAGGCACAGAATCAAGGAAAATTATTACCTTTTTGAGCGGGAATACCGTAGAATTACGGGCATGGAAAAGAGTGGGAGTAAGCCGATTACCGAATATTTCTCAGATGGCCGGAAGGGTATGTTGAAGGGGAATGGACTGTGAAGAGACTGACTTCTATCAACGAGGTCCTGGATTTTGCGATAGCCGGAGAGGTCAAATCGCAGGAACTTTACATGGAGATGGCAGCTAAGGCAGAGAACCCGTGGATGCGCAAGACCCTCGAACGCCTGGCGCAAGAAGAGCAGCAGCACCGGGCAAAGCTGGAAAAAGTCAAGGCTGGCAAGATTGCCCTGGAACGTGAGCAGGTTGATGACCTCGGAATTGCTGACACGCTGGAGGAGATTAAGCCCGACGCAAGCATGGACTACCGCGAGTTTCTGGTGTTCGCCATTAAGAAGGAGAATAGGGCCCATAAGCTCTATGCGAGATTGGCGTCGATATTCTCAGAGCCGGATTTGAGTAGTCTGTTCAACAAGTTAGCCGCGGAGGAAGCAGACCATAAGCGGCGATTTGAGGTGCAATATGAATCGTTGACGTCTTAAAAGCCCTTTTTTCCCCTGTTTTGTCGGCAGAGGCAGGAAGTGGTTCAGAGAGCAGGAGCAGATCGGTGGGCTGAGGCAGGTGGGTGAGCCAGCAGAAAAACTGCTGGAGAGAATCAAAGCGGAAAAGAAACCAATAAAGGCCGAATAAGCAAAATGTATGAATGAGGTGTGTGAAGAGTATGAGAAGATTTGTGAGATCAGTTTTGGTTGTTGCCTGTGTTTTCGGCTTCATTGCTGCCAATGGAATCTATGGCACGAGACTTGAAAGACTGGATATATCCGAGGATAGCAAAAACATCGCCTTCAGGAATTTTTTTATCCCTTCAACTATTGTTTTGATCTTACTTCTTTGGCTGTGTTGGAGAATCACACGAAGACTTCCTGGGCCATCCCCCCATCCTGGCCTTTTAACCAAAGCGACCAAAGGTCTTATCTGCTTAATATGTGTGCCAATATGGATTGCTGGCCTGGGAGGCGTAGTAACGCTTACTGCGGATGCTGTGGTTTACTTCTCCGCTGGCCCGGAGTTTTTTGAGAAACAATACGTGAGCGAACACCCTCTCCTTTCAGCATCATTTCCGGCAGGCAATTACATCAGGTTGAAGGTAGTTCTTGTTCTTTTAGGCATTGCAGCAAGCTGGACTCTTCACTGTTTTGCCGAACGAGCATCTTGGATTTGGCTGTTGTTCCCACTTACTGCCGGTGTTGGCATGCTCGCTGGATCACAACGATGCGAGCTAAATCCCAAGGTAGGTGCAATCGCAATGATGGTTGGCTCCGCGCCCGTAATCCTGGGCGTACTGTGGAAGCTCATCCAAGGATTTCTAAGGGGGCTTCGTCCTAAGAAATGCCCCCGTTGTGGCTGTCCCCTTAAATTTGTGCTTACTGGGGAACTCCATACGCCACTGAGATATGAAGAGAGAGGATACTTTCCGGTGAGACATCCAGGGAAATGGTACTGCCCGAATTGTGATAGGTAGTCTTGAATAGGCTGCCAGGATACATATACCTATGTTTGTTCTGGATGCTTCCCTGCTTGCGGGGCTACATTTGATACTATTTTATTGGCGATAGATAGACAGTGGGATAAGGCCGGCCTCGATATATTCTGGCTGAAAGACGAGAGCCTTGAGGATTCTGAGAACTTGCCAGCCTTAGGATGTGGGAAAATGCCCATACGCACAATTACAGCTATCCCTATCCAAAAAAAAGTTCTTTGAATCCAGTTCATTAGCAGTCTCTTGTTGTGAAAAACGCCGCCCACAACCCGAGCAGCAAAAGATAATCTACAGCGTTCTGCCTCTGCGTAGCCAAGTAACGCATCCTATGCCGATGCTACGAAGCATAAGGGCACAAGGAGCAGGGATTAGAGCAATGCGGCTGATGGTAACCGTTCTGTCTGCCGATGAGTACTCAGGCACATACATCGCTCCATCTGGACGATTCTGAACCGTCCATAACCGTTCTGGCGGATTATGCGAAGAACGATAAGAAAGCTACGCTACCACTTCGCAAGGACGTAGCAGGGCAGCTTAGACGGTGGTTTGCTGAAGGTAGTCTCGCCGAGGGCGATAAGGTGTTTCCGAAGTTCAATAGACTCAAAGGGACTGACATGCTGCGTAAGGACCTCGAAGTTGCAGGAATACCCTACCAGGACGAAACTGGACGATGTGCAGACTTCCACTCCTTGAGGCACTGCTTGGCGAGTATCGTCAGCCAGAGCGGAGTCTGGCCCAAAGTCGCACAATCCTCGTTAAGACACAGCACCATAGGTTTAACAATGGACACCTACACCCATATCGGATTGTATGATGAAAGGACGGCTGTCAATTCGTTGCCAAGACTGCCTGCTTTGGATACACGTGATAACGCCGGTAGTAATGCCGAGGCATTGAAAACGGGTAGCGACAACTTGCCGCTGGCGGGGGACAAAAGTGTGTACAAAAAACTTGCAAAAAATGCTTTCCCTGAAAGGAAACAGTTGCCTTCTCTTGACCAGTCAGGGAATGCCGCAAACGGCAAGAAACAAAGCTTACCAAGTGACAGTGAGCGCCTATTAGCGAAGGCGTTAGACGCTGAAACAAATCAAATGTCACCACCTGACAATGCAACGGAGCAGGAGGGATTCGAACCCCCGGTACCTTTCGGTACAACGGTTTTCAAGACCGTCGCCTTAAGCCGCTCGGCCACTGCTCCGGATTCTCTGACTTTTAGTGGTTAATACGCTTAGTGCAAATCAGTGTCACTCAAATTATGCCTCTGATTTGCATATAGCTTGCGTTTTCCTGTTGCCAAAGACCATTAATCACAATGTTACCCTTTTTGGTTTTCTGGTGCAATACGAATCAGCTTTTTTCCTGTACGCTCGTACGGCGTGCCTTTCATGTTCGGTGGCTTGCCAGCAATAGACAGCCCAGGACTGTATACGGTGCGTTCGCCCTGTAGCCGGTTGAAATTTAAGGTACCATCGTATTATGGCCAACTTGAACATGGGCAGAAGACCGATCGCCAGTTTTTCAAAGCGGGTAGAGATTTGCCGGCATTTCTTGAGTCAACCTACACACTGCTCAATGACACATCGTCTTCGACAGGTTTGCTTGTCAAATTGAACTCGTCCTTGCTGTTGGCCGGACATGCCGACCCGTGGCTGTTTTACATGCTGATTACCAGCAGAAAGCAAAAACAGCGGCGGCGATAGGCAATTTGCTCAAGTATACTCACGCCCTGACTCTATTTTGGTGGAATATCTTGCGAAAGCAGGTTGCAGAAGATGTTTACAATAGCTTATAATACGTGCGTTTAGGAAGTTTTCGTCCCCGTAGCTCAATTGGATAGAGCGTTGGCCTCCGGAGCCAGAGGTTGTGCGTTCGAGTCGCACCGGGGATATTGTAGTTTTTGACTTTGAGCTGTTCCTATGTGTCCGGTCCTGGTGCCACACATGGCCGTTCTTGATACGGCACATGAAAAGGACTGACAGTGTTTTGGACTGCTAACCGGCTCAAGCAGCGCAAAGCGGCCTGCGACTGGCGGGGGGCGGTTTGTGTAAAGCACGCTCAGGTTCACCTCTTGCTGGGCAATGGGCATTCTGTGCCGGCCCGGCGTTTGTTGTCAGCATAATAGATGTTGCCTACGGAACAGACTGCGGCGTGTACAATATCTACGAGTTTACTTACACAAAGAGCAGAAGAGTGTTAAACCACGAATCAGGAGGAATGACCTATGGAAACCTTGTCGCGTCGGGGATTCATGAAGCAAACGGCCGAACTTGCTGCCTCGACTGTCATCGCGAGGCCGCTGCTGTCTTTTGAAAGTCCTAAAGCCACTGCACAAACCACGCAAGTGAACACCAAGGGATTCTTCACCGTTGGGCAACGCGAGGGGCGTTGGTGGTTCATTACACCCGAAGGCCGGCCGTTCTTCTCCATCGGATTGAATCACATCGATTCTGCCGCGCTAAGGTACAGAGAAAACGCACATATCTGGTGGGACAAGTATGCCAACAGCATGGAGAAATGGCTGGAGCAGGTCAGACGCGATTTACTTGAATGGGGCTTCAATACGGTCGGTTGGGTCCAGGAAGTGGTGACCAGGAATGATCAGAATCACCGTCATTCCAGAAATTTCACTTTTGAAGAGTATCAGTGGCTGAATATGCCCTACTGTCACATGCTCCCATTCGTGGACTTCCACCAATGGGAGATCGAAACAAGAAACCCGGATATCAACAGCAGGGGATTCGAGGAATGGTGCGACTATGTCGCCCGCGCCGATTGCAGTCGCTTTGCCGAAGATCCCAAATTGATCGGGTATTTCTATTCCGATTGTCCGACCTGGGTGCATATTCGCGAACTCAATGCCTGGAAAGGACCGCTGTTCGATCCGTGGAGACTGAACTCACAGGCCGGACGCAAGGAACTACTGCAATTGTCCAGCCGCTATTACAGGATCACTCACGATGCCATTCGCCGATATGATAAGAATCATTTGATACTGGGGGATCTTTATGAGGCTCGGGCACCCTTGCCTGACGAGGTGATTAGAGCGGCAATGCCATACGTCGATGTGTTGAGCTTTCAGTGTTTCAGTGGGGCACAGATTGTCAACGACAAGCTCGGCTATTGGGCTGACTTCTCAAACAAGCCTGTTTTACTCGCTGACAGCGCCGCACGCACAAAGCCCCGCTCATCTGGGGGCTCACTCCACCCGAACCAGCATCAAAATCCGAAGGCCTATGGAGACGTCATGCGCATGCTTCAACGCATACCAGAGTGCGTAGGATTTCACCTCTGCGGGGCCTATGTCTGCAATCGGGTCCGTCGCTACGGCCTGCGGGACGAACAGGACCGGATTGACGCCGAGGCTGTGAAGGCAATCGCAAGGATCAACGATGAAATGGCTCCATGGGTGAGCGAGCAAGCAAGAGAAACCACACTGACACGTGCGCCAACAACAAACTGAGAAGTGTGAGCGGTGTGTTCACCCACACCACCGCCAACCATCCCGCCACCGACCCGTAACTGCCGGTCTTTAAATTCTCGGTCCTTTCGTCCAGGCGTCATGTCTGATAGAATCACCGTGTTTGGTTTCAAGAACTGAGCTTGTATAAACAACAGGAAAGCACCATCATGCTGTATGACAGTACGGTAGGAGCACAACGCCGGGGCCCTATCAAGAAAGGAGGATTGCAATGTGTGAGTTCTGCCTGAAGCATGGCGAGGGCAAGAAGTGGTATTTGCAGGCAAGCAACTACTCTGACGACCTACTGAGTGATATTCGCAGACGTAAGTTCATTGAGGCCTTCTTCACGGACACTGAGGCACTCGCGAGGGGTATTCAGCGTGTAGAACAACTCGAAAAGACTCCAAGATTCATAAGGGGCATAGTCAAGAGGATAATCACGGGCAAGATGAAAAAGGTTCATTATGGGCAGGTCGTGCCCATAGAGGATATCGAGCGAATCTTCGGCTTTGTGAACTCCATTGTCCGCGTGGCCTGCATCTGCCGTCACGTCAATCTCGGCAGAGAAGAACGTTACTGTTACGGAGTCAGTCTGGCACCAGACGGCGGCAGGCTCGGTGAAGTCATCAGGGGTCTTGACAAGAGTTTTCTCAACGGGCCTGACGCAGTCGGCATGGAGAGGCTAAGTAAGGATGAGGCCATTTCTGCTTTGCGCAGTCATGAACAAGATGGCCTCTGCCACAGTGTCTGGACCTTTCACGCTCCGTTTATCGGAGGAATATGTAACTGCGACCGCTCAGACTGCCTGGCCATGCGCTGCACTGTAACACACCGGATTCCCGTCATGTTTCGAGCGGAATATGTGGCTGCGGTCGATCCTGATCTGTGCAACGGTTGCCGACAGTGCATGCGTGTCTGCCAATTCGGCGCCGTATCGTATAGCGTCTCAAACAAGAAAGCGGTCATCGACCAAAGAGATTGCTATGGGTGCGGGATCTGCCGTTCTGCCTGTCGGAAGGACGCGATTAATCTTGAGGAACGCAGTAAAGCCTCTGTGGCGGCAAGCCTGTGGTGAAGAAGACCACATCTCTCTCGCCCAACTCTTCCGCAAACACGGCACAAAGGAATAACCACCCTGCCGCGACCCGCGACAGCTGGGAGGGGGTTTGTAGAGACGACCCGAAGGGTTACCCCCTGTCATAGGGGTTCTGGAGAAAGTGATGAGACGGTCTATCCCCTTACTCTTCTTGCTCATCATCGTGCTCATTCTGTGAAGAGTGTTGAATCTCTCCGATGATCTGCTTGGCTTGTTCGACACGGTTCTCGGGAACAAGCACACACGGAACCATGCCGTCAAGACAATAAGCTCCTTGCAGATTCTCGTTGGTGATCTGAACCGGGATTCCTGCGTTCTCAAGACTTGCCTTCATCAGATAGGCAAACGTAATATCGCTCGCTGTAAAGATCTCGACGTATTTGTCCATGTGACCACCTCTTTGCCTTGCCAACAGAGGACTGATTTATTGCCCACTGCCACTAATCCTCTTCTACACGCCAGAACTTCCTTTCAGACTCCCAACTCTTGGATATTTCACTGGTTGGTCGTAGGACAACCGCTTTACATTCCGTGGTGATCGTCCCATCGGGCAACAATAATTCTGCTGCGACTTTCATGCCTCTATTGCCTTTATGCTCCAGCCAGCCAACTGCCTTCAGCGAGGTATTGTTTGGTGTCGGCCTTCTATAAGTCACGTTCAGTCTTAAGGTGACAAACAGATTGTTAAAATTGCCATTCAACATGAGGTCTCGGCCCGACGTCTCATCTAAAACCGCAGCGACAATTCCACCATGTGCAATTCCGGGGTATCCGTTGAACTGTTCGGGTAGAGGCCGTAGAAGCAATGTGCATTACTCCAGAAGAGCCTACGTCTGTCCCCAGAAGATCGCCTTCGTAAAATCTCACGGAGCAGATTAGTCCATACGTGCAGTGGCGCTCCGCGCGTGCAGACCGGCCAGTCACTGCCAAAAACCACCCGATCCGGCCCAAACGTGTCGAGACAATGCGTCACAACGGGTGCGAGGACCTCGGCGCTCGCCCTGCCCTTCGGAACGCGAGCGATGATTCCGCTGATCTTGCAGATCACGTTCCGCTGCTTGGCCAGTATGTCAATATCGCGTTTCCACTGATCGGCATCATGCTGCGGCTCTCGGCCCCAGTCCAGCTTGCGCTTGAATGCCAGCGGATCGGCATTGCCGCAGTGATCGAGGATGAATCGCGTGCTGCCACATCGCTCCGTCAGCTTTGCCGCTTGCCCGATTAATCTGGGCGGTACCAGCAGATCAAAACTCATGTTCAGCCTGCCAAGCAGTCGCAGGTTCTTAATCAGCCGATCATCTTCTAATTGCCTGGGATTGTTCAGCCCATGTCGCACTCCCCTGATATAGGGATTGCCCTTGAATTGCAGGATGTAGTCCGCAAAGCTGTCCTCTAAAACCAATCCACCAATCACGGCTGCACAGGTGGGATTACTGTCGTCCTCGCATACGTTGGCAATGTATTCTGCCTCAGCCAGCTTTTGCTCGTGTGCAACAGCTACCTCCATGTAAATTGCCTTCGTGATCCCCAGATCCTCTGTCGCCTTATCGTAGTCGGCCATCGTGAAATCCCGCGTCAGCTCACCACCTGCCTTGAGCCAGGGCAATTGGAACTGATGCAGATTCCATAGATGCTGATGCGTGTCTACAATCGGAAGAACGCCGGCAGGAGGCTTCGACCCTGCGCACACAATATCCTCACAGCCGACCGCTAGTACAACTGAACCGAGAAGAAACTGCCTGCGATTCATCAAATATCCTCCCTATTAACTTTAGCCGGACAAGCACAATGTGGTCTTTCCATTCAGTGCTCCTTGTTTTGACGACATTTCTTGTCTTTCGATTTCAAGAGGTCCATATTATCACGCTCTTGCTTCCAGCGTGGGAATTATACTGGAGACCGGTTCCGCAACCATGATACCTGCCATACGGACTCGTGGCAAACATGGACACGGAAATGTAACAAAGCTCTCCTTCATTGCCATGTCGATAAACGCGACCAAAATGTGAGGCCATGGGGCGTAGGCAGACCACAATCTGAGGGCAACAAGCCAAGATTCATGTGAAGGACAAGGCCCCGTTTGGGCCAGAGATGAGGGTATCGCGACCACTTGTCTATTCGATAGAATGTCCTCAAAGAGGTTCGCCATGCGAGATTACTGTGAGTCTCACGCGTGGGGCCGGCCCGTCTACTGCGTTGCACGAGAACTGGATCTGATTCTCGCCGGCTGAGAGGACAGGAATGGCACCATCCGGCGCCATTTTGGTGACCACCTCACCTTTCGGCCCGTAGAGTACGCAATCATTGGCTGTGCCGAATTCTATGTAACTGCCCGACTGCATCTCAACCGGCAGGGTCAGTGTCTTGCCGTTGATCGTCACGGTTGGATTCTTCACCGTGCAGGCGACCATTGGCAGTGCTTTGATGGGACCGATGGCACATTCGGCTTTTTGGCCCTTCGGTAGATTGTTGTACCAGAGACTGAGCGATTCAACCATACCGAAGTTGATCGTCTCGCGGTAAACGTTGTAGAGCCATTTGCCGTCATTCCAGATGTAGTCACTCCATCGAGCTGATTCTGTTTCGACGAGCGTAAGCAGTCGCCGACCAGTGAAGTCAACCTTGATGTAACGATCCGCAACCGCACCATACGAGATGTGGCGTGGACTCTCGATCCGGATGGCTATGAGCTGGCCTTTGCCATCTCCCTCAAGCCAGACGCCTACTGCCTGATGGTCCTTCAGATTGAGATTGGGTGCGAATTTGCGGTCCAGTCTGGCCCATGCCGCGTTGCGGTCCGCCAAAGGCGGATTGCCTGAACTTGTTGCAGTGAATGTGCCCGCCTGCTCCAGCCCATTCGTTGTTGTGGCCAGTGTTGCTGTTACTCCGTTGGCAGTACGTGGTGGTCCCGTAAACTGGTTCGGATCTGAAGGATCGGCCAAGACTATGTTGTTCGCGTCATCATATGAACCTGCAGACATGAGGGCTTCAAGGCGAAATTTCACTGGTTGTTCACTGAAGGGGTTCTTTGCGGTCCATGACAAGCTCCAGGGCTCCGAACACGAGGCTGTGTGCGGGTCATAATAAGTCGGGCGGAATCGCCACTTTCCATCGTCACCCCGAAGCAATGAGAACTCTTTTCCAGGCTCGCGCAGTTTCGCCTTGACCGTCTCATCGAAGGCTTTCGCTCGACGGAGCTCCTCACATGTGCGGAGCACATCTACCGCTCGCCGAAAAAGGGGAATTCCATCGAGACGAGCACGGTCTATCGCACCTGTAAGGGAAATGCCCGCATCCCATCCAATGAGCTTGGCGCCGAGGTATTCGATGACGTCGGGATAGGTAGGTTCGACCTGCGGTGGGTTGAAATGCTGGAAATTCCACCAGCCAAGATGCAGAGGCAACAGCAACCCTCCATTAACAGAGGCCGCGTGCATATCGATGAAGCGTTTGTGTCCACGCTGTGGGTAGTCCCATGCCTGCCAGCGCGTACGAAACTGCCAGAAATGGTGCCACATAGCACTCATCTCCATACCCACCGGTTTCTTTAGATGCTTCTGGATTTCAAAGACAAATTTGTCCGCCCAGTACCAGCACTCATCCGGCCCACGCAGAATGCTACTGCCGTCGATAGCATCAAGGTAGATGCCGTCGAAGTCGCACGAGTTTACGATCTCGGCGTGGTTCCTGGCGATCTCTCCGAAGAGAGAGGATTCCGGATTGGGCACGAGAAGGCCGAAGCACTCCTTGAGATGGCGAGCTTTCACACCCTTTTGATGTGCTGCTGCCTTCGTTCCAAATGCACCGCGCTGCACCTTTGTGAAGCGCCACGGAGGTTGCTGACTCACAGCCCCGAAGGCAACGAGTTCATCATCAATATGAAGTATGACGCTGTTGTGTTCGAAGAACCCGGTAACGGTGCTCATGCCTTGCGTTGACTCGTTGACCGTGATCTCCGTGGCATCGGCATTGATGTCTTCGGCGAGACTGAAGGCTCGAAAGGCGTCAAGCCGTTTGTCCGGAACCGGACTGACATACTTCGATTGTTTGTCGATAAAAAACGCATACGTGTGGAAGATAGATCCGATTCCAGCATCATGGAGGTGCCTGACAATACCACGGTAAGTGTCCCATCCTTTGGGCCATTTTTCGGGATTCAGGGTGAAATCACCGAACCGGAAGAATCCGCTTCCTCCGTGATGGTCGATCTGG
>Ga0209635_10001740_pt1 | contig 16339 bp, 14 predicted proteins | sample DeeMarSWOR230_32_FD_187463 | JGI IMG/M metagenome (GOLD analysis project Ga0209635, IMG submission 187463) | Marine sediment microbial communities from White Oak River estuary, North Carolina - WOR-2-30_32 (SPAdes) (version 2) | ecosystem: Environmental > Aquatic > Marine > Intertidal zone >... | reverse complement strand
AGTGGCTGTCACCTAGAAGATGCTTGAAAAGGAAGGCTCCAAAGAATAATGCAGCTGGAAAAATAAGCTTCCCTTTAAGGATGTGTCATTTTTCAATGCCTATCCTGGGTCACTCTTAAATGCTATGGATACCCCTCCTTCCACATGTCACTCATTTTTCAGTGTGAACTAGCTATCCGACGATAAGCTGTCAGCTATCGTTGTTAAATCAAAAGCAAAGTGAGCGTTTTCAATCGTAACGGCGATTCGCTGACTTAGATCCTTGAATAACGCAACGTCTTCTTTACTAAATCCGTATGGTTTTCCCAATGAATCGAAATACATGGCCCCCATGATTTGAGAACCGCTTAGCAATGGCAAGCACATCACGGATTCGATTTTGTGTATCTTCAGAGTATCTATGAGCTCATTTTCTTCTGTCCGAGCGTTCGAAATCACTACAGGTTTTCTATCATCAATGACTCGGCTAACCAAATCTGAGCAATAGAATATGGAGCTCTCATCTATCGGTTTGGGGGAAGCAAATATCACGTCCGCAATCATGCCAGTTTCTGGATCAACCAAGATAAAAGCACCCCTGTCAATTCTCCCCAGAAGGTTCAACATGTGACTGAGTATTCTTGTCAATGCTTGATCGATTGATAAGCCCTCAGATAGTATATCGGACACCCTGTACAGCAACTCTAATTTCTTTTGATTTGCCTTATCCCGATGTACTTTTAATATTCCGCTCTGCTCTCCAGTGTCCTTCCTGAGTTCAATGGAGTCAAAAAGGGGTATGATTTGTTCGGTACACCCTTCACCTATGCAGATCACGGTCATACCAATTGCGATGGGCACGCCCTCTTTGACCTCAAACTCAAAAGGGGGACGAATATACTTGCCATTGTAAAAAGTGCCATTGCGGCTTTTAAGATCGGTGACCAAATATTCTCTTCCACTCTTGGCAATCCTCAAGTGCCTGCGGGAAACCGTTTTATCCCCAATTCGGATGTCATTTTTCGCAGACCTTCCAACATATGTATAACCATCTCTGAGCTCAAAAGACTCCCCCTTATTCGGTCCGTTTAAAATGTAGAGCTTGCTCATAACTCACCTTGTCCAGCAAAAGAAAGGAAACCCATGTCTCAGACTGCCCTAGTTTGCAGTTTTTACCATTCTTTCATAATTATCTTTATTATAAGCAAATTATGAGCAACTGGGGAATACCAAAAGTTTACCAGTAAAATACCAGTTCAAACCTGGGGTTCAAGACGCAGATAGAAGGTAGGTTCGGAGGTTGGCTTTTCTCTCTTTCAGGCCGAGCTTCTTTCGAAGATTCTCCCTGTGAAATTCAATAGCTCTCACGGAGGAGTTCAATACCTCTGCAATCTCTTTCGTGGTTTTCCCCTCCTTGACAAGATTGGCGACTCGGATTTCCGTGGGCGTGAGCCCAAAGTGTATGGCGGAGAGTTTGCGGACAAACGGGGATGTAATGTCACTGAGGTTAGACTCGACGATCCCCAGATACGTTTTCTGTGTTTCATTCAAGCCACTATCCCTCAACTTCTCCAAAAAAGGCGTTACCAGTTGTTTTACGTTGCCTAGGACCTTCTCTTCCAACTCCTTTATGTCTTGATCCCTTTTGTCCAAGAGAACCTTCAAGGCCGTATTTAGTTGCTCGAGATTCCTAGTCCTTTCCTCGAGCTGTTCTCCTTTCAGTCTCAATTCTTGCTCGGTGTTTTTCTGTTCGGTAATGTCCCGCACCACGCTTACAGAACTTATTCGACCTCCCAACTCGTTTGCTATCTCCCTTACAGTGTGCTCGGTGATAATAACCTTTCCATCTTTTCGCCGCATTTTGAATTCACCCTTGTACACCCCAGCTTTGTCCAAGGCCGGGTTTACTTCCTGGCCGAACCTTTTGTACATTTCTTGATCTAAATGCAGGCGCTCTGTGCTATGCCCAATGATCTCTTCCGGCGTATAACCAAAGACACGCTCAACAGCAGTGTTACAGTCGAAGATTATTCGGGTCATTGGGTTTATGATGAAAATCGCCTCATCTAAGCTCGCAAACGTTTTTTCCAGTAACACCTTAGCGTCTTGGAGCGACAGCTCAGCTTCCTTTCGTTCCGTAACGTCGATTCCTATGGACTGACATTCCTTAGGTCTACGCTCTTTATCAAGAAGGACCCGATCCGTCCACTGCTGCCATCTTATTGAGCCATCCGGCGCAATCACTTGATGCTCATATGTTATGAAGGGCATCTCGGCGCTCAGCGAATTGAAGTGCCTCCTCACTTCTTCGCGGGCTTCCTCTGGGATAAATTGAAAGAAGTTTTGACCGATTAAGCTCTCACTAGACCTGTTGAAATAAGCGCAATACCCATCGTTTACGAAGGTCAATGTGCCGTCTGGCAGGAACCGACATATCAAGCCGGGCATGTCTTGGACGAGCCTGCGAAATCTCTCCTCGCTGTATCTCAAGGCACTCTCTGCCTGCTTCCGATGGGATATCTCCTCTTCTAATCTCTCCACAGCGTTCGTTAATTCTGCGGTTCGTTCTTGGACACGCCTTTCCAACAATTCATGAGATTCTTTTAACTTCTTTTGCGCTTCGACCCGTGCTGTTATGTCCTCAGTGTGGACCACAACGGAGTCCGGAGGCACAAAGGCGTATTTCACATTAAGAACCTTTTTCTCTCCGGTGGACATGAATTGATAAGGCATTTCACGTTCATTGACTGTCTTTTCCGAAAAGCAACGTGTCAACTCTCCTAATATTTTGGGAGATTCTTTATACATCTCATGGGCCTTCATACCCAAAAAATCGACAATTTTACCTTGGGTGATCTTCTGAGCAGCATCATTGAAATCTGCCAAGACCAAGTCGTCCCCGGATTTTCGCCAGGTATATGTTGGAATTGGGATGTGCTTGTACTGGACCGACAACCTTTTTTCGCTTTCTCTTAACTCTTCCTCAGTCTGCTTGCGTTTGGCTGCTTCTATCTCCAGTTCTTTGACCCTTCGTAGCAGCTCCTCATATGTTGCCTTCCTAGCCATACTAATAATCCCTCCTTTCGCTCCCTAGGGCTCGGAGGAGAATTTCTTAATCCTTGGAAAAAGATCCGATGAAAAATACTCAGGCTTACAAACGATTTCGTTTCTAATCTCAACACTCGGCAGAGTCAAGGTTTCCCAAATCGAAAGTTCAAGCCACCTATTTTATTGAGGATCTTCATTTGATCCTGATTTGGGGTCCTGCTCCGCTAGAGTATCCAGCAAGATCAATGAAAATGGATGGAGGGGTTGAGAAAAGATTTGCCTAATCGAGCCCCGACACCTCAAATAACAAGAACCCACTGGACCTCAAATCCATCTGCATCAGGGTCCAAGAATTGTCACCATTTTGTAACCGCGGCGTTCAAAAAAGACCAAAAAACACCTAACAAAACCAAAAATACGGTTACAGAAAAAACGCAAAGAAAAACGGGGAAATAGCCTTGATTTCAGCTACTTCCCCGCGTCTTCAAAACTCCGTTTTTAGGTTCCTAAGTCCAGCGCGTCTACCAATTCCGCCACTCTCGCACAGGGGATATTTTTATGGTTTTCCGGTGGCCTGTCAAGCGCTCATGGGCTCCGAAAGGTTTGCTGATATTCCTGGATAGATTGTGCTATGAGGCCCTCATCCGCAAAACTGTAATAGGTGTTTTGGCCGATGATGACATGGTCGAGGACCTGGATCATGAGAAGCTGGGCCGCCCAGACAAGCTCTCGCGTCAGTTTTCGGTCCTCCGCAGATGGCGCAGGATCGCCGGAAGGGTGGTTGTGAACGAAAACCAAGGCTGCCGCCTTGTGTTCGAGGGCCAAGGTCATGATCTCCCTCGGGTAAACGGCGCTGCCCGTGAGGGTGCCCTGGAAAACATCGTGATCGGCGAGGAGCTCATTTTTCCGGTTGAGGAATAGAACCTTGAAGACTTCTCTTTTCAAATCCCTCATGGTGTGGAACAGGTAATCAAAAACCGCCTTGGAAGAGGCAAAAAAGTCCTTTCTCCTTGCCTTGTCCCTGAGATACCGTCCGGCCACCTGATGGACGAGGTTCAAATAGAGGGCGTTCTTGGGCCCAATACCCCTGATCTGGATCAGCTTTGGAAAAGGTGCGGAGAGGACCCCGGAGAGGCTTCCGAATCTTTTCAGGGCTTCCCGGGCCTGAGGTTTGACGTCTTTTCTGGGTGTCCCCAGGGACAGAAGAAATTCGACAACCTCCTCGTCCGAAAAACGTTCCAAACCGCCTTCCAAGAACTTGTCACGAAGCCTTTGGCGGTGACCCTTTCCTTTTTTTTGCCAATCTTCTTTGCGCATCCTGATTCAAAACAAGCCGCGAAATTTTCCGATATCCCAGAATTAGCGAAGCTTCGCCTCAAATCGACCAGTCGCTCGACCTTGAGGCCTTCGCCTGAGCCGTTCGGCCCCGAGCTCAGGGCCGAGGGGCTCTCGACAGGTTCACGACGCGAATATCCCATTTCCTCATACGAAGCGATGCTGGATACTGGATGCCGGATTCTGGATAAATCAAAAAAGAATTTCCTTTAAAACCAGTATCAAGCGACTAGCATCCAGTCTCTGTTTGCCCCTGCCACCTCAATATATCGAAAGTTGAGACAAATGTTAAGATCTTGAGCTATGAACACAGATGGTGTTGGCGGGCAGGCTACCCTCTCCCGCAGAAGGTCGTGTCACCATGTCATCACGAGGCAGTGAAACCATGGGAATTTCTACTTTGGACGGCAGTCTTATATTATGGACATCCGAGAGAGTCAATGGAGATTGTTGGAAAATCCTGTGTCGAGAACTCCTCCGGGAAAACACTGGCATTGAAGTGAACCTCCCCGCCTACAAGGCAGGGCATCAAAAAGGAAACCCGAGTTTACTTTGGGGGAACTTATCCCCCAAACCCCCAGAATAAGCCATTCATCCCCGTGCACAGCACGGGGTATTCTGGCTGCGCTGTTTTGAAAGTCCCGCGAAGCGGGACGTTACATGAAATCGCGCAGTGATTTCATAAAGGTTTCTTGTTCAGCGATCCGGTCTCTGCTATAATGCGAATCTTTTCGGAATCTGCTGGAAAATCATATCCATATTCCTGAAAAGATGTGCTAGGCTTCTAGAGTTGCGGGTTTAATTTTCGGATGATCGATGCCTCTCCCAATCAAAAACGGAAGGATGCGTATGTGTGCTGTGTTTTTTCTTAGGACACTGGTTTTGTGCTCTTTTTTTCTTGGGCTGGAGCTCGTTATCGTAAATGGCGCCTATGCTTGGGGGCCGGGGATCCATACGTGGATTGCCTATCGAATGCTGGGCGAACTGGGGTTCATCTTGCCTGTCATCGGTGAGACCATACGCAGCTTTCCCTTGGAATATCTTTACGGGAGCTTGGCTGCGGATTTTTTTGTGGGGAAGGGACACAAACCCAAGGATGGTCACTCCCACAACTGGGAAACGGGCTCTAAGTTGATCGATGAAGCGAAGGATGATCAAGAGGCGGCCTATGCATATGGCTTTTTTTCCCACCTTGCCGCAGACGTAGTCGCTCACAACTACTATGTTCCCAACCTCGTTCACCGTGTCTCCAAATGGAAGCGGATGGGTCACTTATATTGGGAAGCAAAGGCGGATTACTTTGTCGGGCCTCTGTACACCAAAATTGCACGAGACGTTTTGGGTATGTCCCACCTGGGCTGTGATGATCTCCTCAAATCAGCGGTCGGAAAGGGGAAAAACGGACTCAAAACAAAAAGGAGGATTTTTACGCAGTCTGTGAAATTCAGCGATTTTGTGTGTGCCTCGCAGCCCATGTCTGTGGTGAACAAGAATGCTCGCTATCAGGTTTCTCAGGAGTATCTGGACTTCATGATCCATCTTTCCTATCGTCTCGTCAAAGACGTTTTAAACCACCCATACTCGTCCTCCTGCCTCTCCTATGACCCCATTGGAAGCCGCAATTTGCAGCTTGCCGGCCAACATGCCATTTTTTCCAGGCTGTTTGATCTCCCCCGGGCGGAATACGATTTCATGGTGGATCAAGAGCTTCTAGAAATACAATGAGTGTGATCAGGATACTGCCAGAAAAAGTGGCTTCCCAGATTGCAGCCGGGGAAGTGGTGGAAAGACCTGCTTCTGTAATCCGGGAGCTGATCGACAACAGCATTGATGCCGGTGCAACAAAAATCATCACCCAGATTGAAAAGGGCGGTAAAGCGCTCATCCGGGTGAGTGATAATGGCGCGGGCATGAACAGGGATGATCTGCTCTTGTGCATCGAAAGGCATGCTACGAGCAAAATCAATTCCGTGTCTGACCTTTTTTCAGTAAAGACGTTGGGATTTCGGGGAGAGGCTCTTCCGAGCATCGCTTCCGTGTCTCGAGTGGAGATCACATCCCGTCCGGTGGATCAATTGGTCGGCTACCGGGTGAAAGTTGTGGGAGGCAAGCTCAAATCCCTGGATGAAACAGGTGCTCCAGCTGGAACAACGGTTGAAATGCGGGATCTATTTTTCAATGTGCCTGCAAGAAGGAAGTTTTTAAGAGCCATAAGCACTGAGACCGATCATGTGGTGGACACGCTGTCGAAAATCGCCCTTCCCCATACTCACATCCAGTTTCGTTTGGATGATGGACCGAAAATGGTGCTGAATCTGCCCGATTCAGAAACTTTCTCAAATCGCCTCGCCGCGCTCTTCGGCCGTCAGGTGGCGGCTTCCATGGCTGAAGCGGATCAAGAATTCGGGACGCTGAGAATTGGAGCCTATTTGGCTCCTTCAGATGTAAGCAGAACCCGAGGTGATCGTATTTTTGTGTACGTTAATAAAAGAAACATCCGAGACAGACTTCTCACACGGGCTCTCATAGAGGGCTACGGACAGCGCCTGATGAAGGGGCGTTATCCGCAAGCCGTGCTTTTCATAGAAATCGAGCCAGCGCTGGTGGATGTGAATGTCCATCCAACCAAGCAGGAAGTCCGCTTCCATGAGAACCGATTCGTGTATCAAAGCCTGACCTCGGTCGTGGAAAGAGCGCTCCGCCGGCATTTTTCCGTGCCTTCTCATCCAGGCTTTGCAGAGAGAATGAAAGAGGATGCCCCCCTTGGTGGCAGGAGCATGATGGCTGAAGCCGCTCAGGCCTACGGACCCTTTGAAGGTGAAGAAGGAATCTCCTTTCAGCCAAACCGTCAGGAGCCCTTTCCGTTGAAGGATCGTCCCCATATTCTGGGCCAACTGAACAATACCTATATCCTGTGCCAAGCCCGGGACGGTCTCCTTCTGGTCGATCAACATGCGGCCCATGAGCGAATCGTCTATGAGCGGCTGAAGAAGTCGTATGAGTCCGCGGAGATCGAAGGCCAGCCCTTCCTTATACCGCCTCGGTTAGAATTGTCCGTCAAAGAAGGAAGGATGATCCGAGGAAAACTGGATCAACTGGCTGCATTGGGATTGGAGATGGAGCATTTCGGCGGCAACACCTTTTTGCTGAGATCGGTTCCCTCGGTTTTGGTCAATGTGAGATGGGAGAGCTTTCTGAGCGAGCTTATCCCGGTTCTGGAACAAGAGGGTGTGCAGAGCGGTGATCGAGGCCTGGACAGGATTTGGACCTTGATGGCATGTCATGGCGCCATTCGCGCAGGTCACCGGCTGTCTCAGCCCGAGATGGAGTCCCTTCTGGATCAACTGGAAGAGACGGATCTCCCTACCAACTGTCCCCACGGGCGACCGGTCTCTCAAAAACTGACCTACGATGACCTGGAAAAGATGTTTAAAAGACGCGTGTGACCGAAGATTGAAGATTGAGGGATTCAGGGATTGAGGAATTGAGGGATTGGGGAATTAGGGGATTGACGATCGACGATTGAGGATTGAGGAGTGAGGAGTGATACATATGGCGCAATGCCAAAAGTGCTAGGTGAAAATAAAACTGACGACACAACAATACTCCAGTACTCCAGTGTTCCAATTCTTTCGTACATGACCAATGACAAACAAGCAGAAGGTGATTGTCATAACGGGTCCCACGGCCATCGGAAAAAGCTCGCTGGCCGTTGAACTGGCCGTCCGTATAGGAGGAGAAATCGTTAATGCCGATTCCATGCAGGTCTATCGCGGTATGGATATCGGCACGGCAAAAACGCCGCTTGAGAAAAGGGGCTCTATTCTCCATCACCTTCTGGATGTTGTCGATCCCGATGAGCCTTTCAACACCGCTATCTACCGCTCACTGGCGCTTCCTGTCATAGCGGAGATTTCAGCCAGACAGCAAGTCTCATTCGTGGTTGGAGGAACCGGCCTTTACATCAAAACGTTGCTAGGTGGGCTCCTCAGCTGCCCCGCTGCCGATTCTGCTCTTAGAGAGGCTCTCGAGCGGCAGTGTGATGAGCAAGGCCTCGAGGCGCTTTATCAAAGGTTGGAGGTGCTGGATCCGGATACTGGGCAGAAAATTCACCCCCACGACAAGGTGAGGATCTTGCGAGCCCTGGAGGTTATAGAACTCACACAAACACCGCTCTCCGTTTTGGTCCGAAAACATCGCTTTCGGGACAAGCCCTTTGAGGCCCTGAAAATTTGTTTGCAAATGAATCGCCAAGATTTGTATGATCGAATCAATCGGCGCTGTGAGAGAATGATCGAGCAGGGCCTCATAGGAGAGACTGAAAGGCTGTTGGGAAAAGGATATTCGCCTGATCTAAAGCCCATGAAGTCTCTTGGTTACAGGCATGCCGTCAAGATCTTAGAAGGGGAATGGGATCTGGACAAGGCGATAAAGCAGCTTCAAACCGACACCCGTCGATATGCAAAGAGGCAGTTGACTTGGTTTGGAGGGGATTCTCAAATGTTGTGGTATGGGCCCGAAGAGAAGGAGAGCATCCTTAAAAGGATCAAGCACTTCCTGGGAACCGCAGAAAGCCAGCAGGGTGCGTCATGAACAAAGGCTTGTTTTGTGTGCTTGGATTCATGACGACCATCCTTTTTGCCCTCTCGGCGAGTTCCGTTTCTGGTGAGAACTATATCCAGTCCTTTGAAAAAGGACAGATCGATTGGTCGAACGGGATTGTCGAAGCTATTGGGATCGGCACGGCACCAGCCGACACGGCCAATCCTGCCCAGTCCAGGGCGATTGCAAAAAGTCAGGCAGAGGCCTCTGCACGATCCAGTCTGTATGAATTGATCGCTGATCTCAGGGTCGATTCTAAGAACAACGTCAAAGCGCTTCTTGATCGGCAAGGTGTCAAGGTGGAAAGTTTGAAACAATCTTTGCAACAACTTCAGTTGGTGGATATCTCCTATTTGGAGGATGGTTCCGTGAAGGCCACGGTTGCCTTTCAGGTGAACGGCCCCTTCGCCGAGCTGGTGCTTCCAGATGATATTGTGGTGATTGAGACGGTTCTTCAGCCGGAGAGACCCCAGGAGGAAGACCGACCTTTCACAGGTTTGGTGGTTGATTGTGGTGGTTTTCCAGTAGAGCCCGCCATGGTGCCGTCGATCGTGGATGAAGACGGAAACGTGGTTTATGGCGCGGCTTATGCCAGTCGAGACTATGCAGCAGAGCGAGGGATGATCGCCTATGCCAGGGGTCTTGACTCCAGTCAGAAGAATCCGCGGGTGGGTCCGCGTCCACTGAATGTTCAGGGCATCAGGACGGCGAAAACGGGGGTTTCCGATATCGTGATCAGTAATTCCGATGCCTCTAAGATTCGAGGATCCCCGAGCAATTTGAGGGTGATGCAGAAGTGCAGGGTGATTATTGTTCTCGACTAGCAGGGTGTGAGATGTTTTAGGCTTAAGGCTCAAGGCTCAAGGCGTAAGGCTCACGGCTAAGCCCAAATGAATGTTTCACCTCTTTTGTTTTATGTCTTATGGCCTTTGCCTTGCACAGAGAAGTTTTTTCAGCACCATGATAAAGCGCAATCTAAATACCCAGCGGGTACATAGAATGAGGAGCAACGGTCCAACGATGCGTTTTGGGAGATTTCTTCTCATAGGTCTGCTATTGATGATAGGCTGTGCAGGGCCTGGCGGATTGACCGAGAGCGTTCTGGACACACCGGAGCACCACGTATACAGTGGGTTCAGGCTGATCAATAAGGCAAGGCTTGATGATGCCGAGAGAGAGTTTGAACATGCCTTAAGGCTTAAACCTAACTACTCACCGGCATACCGCGGTATGGGATTGGTTTACGGGATGAAGGGCGATTTTGAAGAGGCCTTTGGGTTTATGAATCAGGCGATGGAGTGCGCTGGAACCAAGGAGCAAGCGGCCCGGACCCATGTCGGTTTCATGCGCCTGTACACGATGAGCGAGGGTGAAGGTTGGTTTGAAGCTGTGGAGAAAAACTTCGCCTTAGCCAATAAGATGGTAACGGATCTTCCCGAAGCCCATTACAACATGGGACGAGCTTATAGCCGAGCATACCGCCTGGGAGAGGCCGAAGCGTGCTTCGATCGGGTCATTGCGATCAACAGGTCACTGACGCAGGAAGCGTGGGAACAACTCGAACTGATTAAGACGATCGAGGCGGCCAAACCCACAACGCCTGAAGGGAGAAGGCTGGCGTTTGTAAATCCCATCACGAGGGCAGACACAGCGGCGTTGTTGGTTCACGAATTGCCAATGGATCGTATCTATGCAGTAGATTCCGTGAAAGGACAGGGGAAGACTGCAGAGAAAGGCCGGCCACTGAGAGATATCACTGTCCCAGCCGATATCGTCCATCACCCCATGAGAGAAGTCATAGAGGAGATTCTTCGTTTGAAGATTGGTGGTTTGAGCCTCCTGGCGGATGGGAGTTTTGGACCAGATGAGTATATCATGAGGGCGGTCTTTGCGATGGTCATGGCGGATATTGTTGTAGCCATTGAAAAAGATGCCACTTTGACTGTCAGATATGTTGGCATGGCGTCACCATTTGACGATGTACATGAGAGTGCAGGCTATTTCAATGCGGTGATGATCTGCAAGAAACACGCTAAGATTATGGATGGGGAAAACCGCCTGTTTGATCCCATGGGTACGGTGTCTGGGGCTCAGGCCCTATTGACCATTCGAAGGCTGAAAAAGAAATATAATCTATCCGAATTCAATTGAACCTCTCCGACCAAAGGTCGGGGTATTCTGGCATTTTTCGTAACAAGAACTTAAGAAAGGGGCTTTCAGCCGATGGATAAGCACCTTTTACAAATAAGGGGGCGGGGCAACGGCCGACGCGGCACTGTCAGAAGCGTTCTAGGATTGATCGCAATTCTTCTGTTCCTGTCCGGTGCTGCTTTAGCTGAGACAGGGAAGCGGGGCGAGGGCAAAGACATCCTCGTGATCGGCACGGGAAAGATTGCTGAAGGCAATACAGCCCGGGCCAGGGAGGAGGCCATATCCGACGCGCTCGTCCGAGGCGTGGAAGAATATCTGGCACGGCGCCTCGGCAGCCAAGGGATGGTAAACAACTTCCCAAGGCTGATCCAGGAGGTCTTTCCAAAGGCTAGGGAATTGGTTGAGAATTTCAACATTCTGGCAGCAGAAGAAGGGGACAGATATTACAAGGTCCTTGTTCGTCTGAAGATCAATGACAGCCTTACGGAGGAGAAGTTCCGGGAAGCAGGGCTCATTGAAACAGCTGGTCCTCCCGTCAAAGTCCTCTTCCTGGTTTCCCAAGTTGAACTGCCCAGTGGAGAGGCCTCTTACTGGTGGAGAGATCCGGAAGGCTACACCGCGCTAACCCCAACAGAGCTATCCCTTCACAGAGCGTTTGAGGCACGTGGTTTCCAACCCATCAACCGAATGTTGAAGGTCCCTGAAGCCACTTTTTCGCCGGAGATGAAGGCTCTGGATATGACAAGCGTGGGTGCCTCAAAGTGGGGAAAGGCTTTTTCTGCGGAGGTGGTGATATACGGACAGTGCGCGATCGTGGAGAGCAAAGAGGTTTTTGTTAATTTGGCAGCGCTGGATGTGCAAAGAGAATTTGTCATAGATCAGGCCGATCAAGGTGGAATGGTGGACCAGAGTTCGGAGGACGTCATACGGACCATGGAAAGGGTGATCGACAGGATCGCAACAATCCTCAGTCCCTCCATCTTGCGGTCGATCGGTACCCTTGAAGCCAAAATGAGCCGGTTGGAGATTACACTCAAGGGACTCAGGAGCTTTAAGGATTTCAGAATGTTAAGAGATTTCCTGGAAAGGGATGTGGAAGGTGTCAAATCGGTGCGACAGACAAGTGTCAAGGGCAATATCATATCTATTGCGGTGGAATTTTCAGGAGATGAAGACGTCTTTCTTGAACAGGTATTGCAACACGAAAAGCTTCCTTTCCCTGTGGATGTGATCAAAACCGAGGAAGGAGAGACGGTTTTCAACATCAGGTAGTTTCCATGACCGTAGCAAACCTCATTACAACCATCAGAATTCTTCTGGCGCCTTTGTTCATGATCTTTCTCATCAATGATCGGTACAAATGGGCTTTGGTCATTTTTATCGTTTGCGTTATAAGCGATGGTGCGGACGGTATGGTGGCGAGGCTCTTCAACCAAAAGAGCAAACTGGGAACCTATCTCGACCCGCTTGCAGACAAATTACTTTTGGTGGCCACCTTCATTGCCCTTTCTGTCAGGGGCTTTTTACCCGCATGGCTGACCGTTCTGGTTATCGCACGAGATGTGATGATCCTGTTGGGTGTTCTCGTTATTTCGTTGAACAGAATGGAGTTTCGGGTCAAACCCTCCATGCTGAGCAAGGTCAACACCTGCTTCCAATTTGCCACCGTCATCGCAGTCCTTTCCCGCAATTACCTTCCATTGCCTCCGAAGTTTTTTCTTTTCCTTTATTATACAACGGCTCTGTTTACCATCAGCTCCGGCTTGCATTATATGCAATACCTGTTCAAAGTGATGGGGGAAGGGTCCGGAAACAGCAGGGGTCCGAAGGCGAGCGGGCGGAAGGAGGCGTGACGGAAAAGGCCTGGCGGATTATCGCTTGACACCGCTTTGGTGAATTGCTAAAAACGTTTCCAACTTTTTAGGCACGTAGCTCAGGGGGAGAGCACTACCCTGACACGGTAGGGGTCAAGGGTTCAAATCCCTTCGTGCCTACCATCCTTGGGGCGATTTGAGGCTGGTTGTTTAACCAGCCTCGTCTTTTGTCGGGGAGGGGTGTTGTGCTTAGGCGCCCCCTTCGACAGGCTGCGGTTTAGGCAGTTGGGTGGGCTATACTGGCACACTCAGGCAGCCCGGCAATGGCTGCGGAAGATCTTTGCAAAGGGGATGGGGATTTGTGGCGAATTTTTATTGACATTAAGGCCAAAATAGATAATAAAAATGCATGCAGAAGAAGTTATGAGAAGATAAGCTTAATTAAGCTTAATTACTTTTCTTGACAAAAGTTTAAAAGTAAAGAAGCAAGGACATCTTTTTCGACGCCATTGAATCTAGGAAAGACACCAGGTTTACCGCGAAATTGTTTTTTTATTCTTAATTCAGGATTCCGGTGAGGCATCTAAGCAGGTCCTGGTCTGACCTGGGATGCCTTATTTACTTTGGACAACTGAAACATGAAGCATTTGAACATCCACATGAAAGGTGGAGCGCCTCAAGAAATCGAGGCAGAATCCATCTCAACGCTCGAAGCCCTCTGCAGCCTCAATGCAGGAGATTTGAACAAAATTGTGGCTGCCAAAGTCAATGGCGAGAAGAGAGACCTCTCCTTTCCCGTGGTAACTGATGCAGAACTTGAGCCCATTTCCGTGGATTCAGAGGAGGGATTGGAGATTTTGCGGCACAGTACGTCCCATGTGATGGCCATGGCTGTGAAAGAACTTTTTCCAGGTGTGAAGGTCACGATCGGACCGGCTATTGAGAACGGTTTCTATTATGATTTTGATTACGAGCGGCCTTTTAAAGAGGATGACCTCCCTAGGATTGAAGAAAGAATGAGGGAGATTATCGAAAAGGACCTTCCCTTTTCAAGAAAGGAGATAACACGGGAGGAAGCCCTGGATATCTTTGGTAAGGAAGGCGAAGATTACAAATTGGAACTTATCAACGATTTGGATGTAGAAAAGGTCTCTCTCTATACGCAGGGTAGTTTCACAGATTTGTGCCGTGGTCCCCACATTCCGTCAACCGGAAAGATCAAAGCCTTCCATCTCACAAAAGTGGCCGGAGCTTACTGGCGTGGGAATGAGAACAGGGCGATGCTGAGCCGTATATACGGCACCGCATTTCCAAACCAGAAAGCACTCAAGAGCTATCTCAAGAAACTTGAGGAGGCCAAGAAAAGAGACCATGTAAGGTTGGGCTCGCAACTTGGGCTTTTCAGTACCTATGAGGAGATAGGGGCCGGCATGGTGGTATGGCATCCGAAAGGGGGCATTCTGCGCCACATCCTTGAAGAATTCGAGATTCAAGAGCATTTGAAGCGGGGATATGAAGTGGTCAAAGGCCCGCAAATTCTGAAGACAGAGCTGTGGAAAAGGTCGGGCCATTTTGAGAATTACCGGGAAAACATGTACTTTACGGAGATTGACGGACAATCATACGGCATCAAGCCCATGAACTGCCTCGCCCACATGCTGATATACCGCTCCAGTATCAGAAGTTATCGGGATCTTCCCAAAAGATACTTCGAACTGGGACTGGTTCACCGTCATGAGCGTTCAGGGGTTTTACACGGGCTCCTCAGGGTAAGGGAGTTCACCCAGGATGACGCGCACATTCTTTGCACACCAGAGCAACTGGATGGAGAAATAAAGGGGGTTCTTGATTTCGTCAGAGACGTGATGGCCATTTTTCGTTTCGACTACGAATTGGAGGTCAGCACGAGACCGGAGAAGTCGATCGGAACCGACGAGGACTGGGAAAGGGGCACAAACGCCCTCATCAAGGCGGTGGAGGACAATCAATTGCCCTACCGGATCAACGAGGGCGACGGTGCCTTTTACGGGCCGAAGATTGACGTAAAGCTGCGAGACGCCCTGGAAAGAAAATGGCAGTGTGCCACGATACAATGTGACTTTACCTTACCGGACAGGTTCAATCTGTATTATATTGATAAAGACGGCCAAAAACACCGACCGGCCATGATCCACAGGGTCATCTTGGGTGCTCTGGAGCGATTTATTGGTGTCTTGATCGAGCACTATGGAGGCGCCTTTCCCACATGGCTGTCACCGGTTCAGGCCGTCATCCTGACCGTGACGGATAGGAATATTTCTTATGGGGAAAAGGTCTTCAAAGCCCTCAAGGAGGCGGACATCAGGGTTGAAGCCGATTTCCGAAACGAAAAGCTTGGCTTAAAGGTGAGAGAAGCTCAGTTACAGAAGATCCCCTATATGCTCATTATCGGGGACAAGGAATGTGAAAAAGAAGGTGTGACCCCAAGGTTGAGAAGTGGCGAAAATCTGCCATTCATGAGCCAAGAGGAGTTCATAAACCTTGTTAACGAAGACTGCAGACAAAGGAGGTAGCGGTTATAGCCAAGAAAAGCGATGATGTCCGGGTGAATGAGAGGATCCGTGCAAAGACGGTGAGGCTGATCTCCGTCGATGGTAAGCAACTCGGAATTATGAGCGTTCAGGATGCGCTTGATGCTGCTCGCGAGGATAGCCTCGACTTGGTGGAGGTTTCCCCTAACTCAGATCCGCCCGTGTGCAGGATCATGGATTATGGGAAGTACAAGTACCAGGCGAGCAAGAAGCAGCAGGAGGGCAAGAAAAAGACGAAAGCTTTCCAAGTCAAAGAGATCAGAGTGAGACCTCGCACTGACGAGCATGATCTGGGTTTCAAGATTAGGAATCTGAAAAAGTTTCTGGAAAAGAAAGACAGGGTTAAGGTGACCGTTCTATTTCGTGGCCGGGAAATGGCTTATTTGGATGCAGGTATAGAACTTTTGAACAGGATTGCCGAGGAGGTCATAGAGGAAGGAACGGTAGAGCAGCCGCCAACGAGGGAAGGGTGGCGGCTGACCATGACTATCGTGCCGAAGTGAACGCACGACCGATCCTGACCGATTTTTCTCTTCACCCTCCCTGCAATGCGGCGTAGATCGGCTTCTACCGCAGTCTCCGATCCGAGTCGGAACGTTTTGTCTCCAACCTCGTGATAGGGAATTCATATTTGTCTTTACGGAAAGCGCCTCAATCCCGCCGCCATTTCGGGCAGGGGATGAGCGGCCCTTTTCTTTGGCCTTGCCTTAAGAAGCGGGGCCAAACCCAGTGCTGATAAAAGGCTCTACCCTTTTAGTAACGTTAGAAAGTGTTGGCATGGACCCTCTGTTGTTTGCAATACCCCTGTTTCCGGCCATGGCCATTTTTCTCAAGGGGATA
>Ga0209635_10001738_pt1 | contig 16347 bp, 15 predicted proteins | sample DeeMarSWOR230_32_FD_187463 | JGI IMG/M metagenome (GOLD analysis project Ga0209635, IMG submission 187463) | Marine sediment microbial communities from White Oak River estuary, North Carolina - WOR-2-30_32 (SPAdes) (version 2) | ecosystem: Environmental > Aquatic > Marine > Intertidal zone >... | reverse complement strand
GTCGCCTTTTCAGGTGCCTTTCTCGGGGTGTTGACCAGCTGTGTCATGGCCATATATTTCACCAAAGCATTCCACGTCCACGGCGCGGTCATGCCCTTTACCGAAATCCTGCTCTATTCGGGATTCGCCCACCTCAACCTGACGGAGGTCTATATTGCCGCGGTTTTTATCGCCGCCTCGGGGGCAGTCATGGACTTGGCCATGGATGTGGCGGCGAGCATGGACGAGCTGGTCTCCAAAAAGAGCGATATCACCGTAATAGAGGCCATCAAGTCGGGGTTTAGGATAGGGCGAGCTGTGGTCGGCACCATGACCACGACGCTGCTTTTCGCTTACTCCGGCGGATACATTACCCTGTTGATGGCCTTCATGGCCCAGGGCATGCCCTTGGCCAACCTGTTCAGTTTCATCTACGTTGCCACCGAGGTTTTGAAAACCCTGGTGGGAAGCTTTGGCCTGGTCATGGTGGCCCCCTTTACGGCCATTGTGGGAGGGTTGGTGCTCGTTCCAAAGAGGGGTATTGGGCGAGAGAAGGAAGATAGAGATCTTTAGAGGATCTGGCGTGTTTCCCATAGAATCTCAGCGACGATTGGCTCACTGCTCTCAAGGAGTTGCTACTCTTTCCCAGGGGTTCCGTCGAGAAAGAAGGAAGAGATCTTGTTCGCCGTCAGTTATTAACACCGGCTAAGGCCATCGCCCTATTTTTGAAGGGGCCATCTATCATGAAGTCGAAGACCAACTTCAAACGGGACGCGATGCTCGTGGGCATATTCCTCGTCTTGTCCTTCATCCTTTTTCAGATGCCCACTGGCTTCGAGGAGCGTGTTTCGAAGCGAACCCTTCGGAGCCGGGGAAGAGTCTTGGATGTGGACAACTCCGAAGTTTTTGAGCAGGGCTTAATAAAAACTGGTGATCAGGGTGTTACCCTGAGGATTCTCGACGGCCCATTCAAGGGTCGTGAGGTCAGCGGTAACAATCCGCTCAAGGGGCTGATGGATCGAGATAAGGTTTTTGCGGTGGGAGACACGGCCCTCGTGGTCTTGTCTCTGAATGAGAAGGGCGAGATTACCTTTGTCAACCCCCAGGAGCACTATCGCCTGGGCCTGGAGCTCTTCCTGCTCGGGCTCTTCTCCCTGGCCTTGATTCTTTTCGGCGGGTGGACTGGGGCAAAGGCGCTGCTTTCCTTTGTCTTTTCGGCTCTCATGCTCTGGAAGATCCTGGTGCCATTCATGCTCAAGGGATATAATCCCGTGCTCATCTCCCTCGCGGTGGTTGCGGTTTTGACGGGGGTCATCATGTTCCTCGTTGCGGGGGCCACCCGCAAGGGCATTGTCGCCTTTTCAGGTGCCTTTCTCGGGGTGTTGACCAGCTGTGTCATGGCCATATATTTCACCAAAGCATTCCACGTCCACGGCGCGGTCATGCCCTTTGCCCCAGCCATTATCTATGCGGGATTCGCCGACCTCAACCTGACGGAGATCTATATTGCCGCGGTTTTTATCGCCGCCTCGGGGGCAGTCATGGACTTGGCCATGGATGTGGCGGCGGCCATGGACGAGTTGGTCTCCAAGAAGAAAGACATTACCATGTTAGAGGCCATCAAGTCGGGGTTTAGGGTAGGGCGAGCTGTGGTCGGCACCATGGTCACGACGCTGCTTTTCGCTTACTCCGGCGGATACATTACCCTGGTGATGGCCTTCATGGCCCAGGGGGTGCCTTTGGCCAACCTGTTCAATTTCATCTACGTTGCCACCGAGGTTTTGAGAACCCTGGTGGGAAGCTTTGGCCTGGTCATGGTGGCCCCGTTTACGGCCATTGTGGGAGGGCTGGTGCTCGTTCCAAAGAGGGGTATTGGGGGAGAGAAGAAAGATAGAGATCTTCAGAGGATCTGGCGCGTTCCCGGCAGAATCTTCGCAATGATTGCTTCCGTTGCCTTTAGGTAAAAGGGGACGGTTATGATTTTATGCAATTCTTCGAATAATCAATCTTGATGATTTCGTAAAAAGTTGGAATCAGACGGCAAAGAAAAAAGATTCAGATGCAAGGCGCGCAAATCCTGAGGAATGAGGCGTACATAGAAGTACGCTGCAGTGACGAAGGATGCAGCGCAACGCAGCCTTTCGGCTTTGCTCAAGGCCATGAGCCTGTCGAATGGCAGATGGACTTTTTACGAAGCCGTCAATCTTAATCGGTTATCCAGTGCATATTTTTCGCCGCGTTCGACCGCCCTGCTGACAGAGGACTGGATGATGCCAAGCAATTTTCCGACTGTGGTACCACTCATCCCCAGCCCCGTGACCGCCCAGTAACATACCAAACCTCTTGCCCTCACCCGCTCAGGCTGTTTGCCGAGGCTGAGAATCTCCTCCACAGGCATGCCAGAAAGTTTCGCCACCCGAATAACAACGTTATCAAAATCATACGCCTCGGCTTGAAGCCGATAGCGTTGCTCCAGTTGTTCATTTTGCTGGTTAAGTACCGATTCCACAAAATCACTATCACCGAGTATCCGTTCATCACCCTTGAGATGGATTCCCATCTTGCGCATAGGCTCTCATGCCCTCCAGCCCCCAGAGCTTCTTATCAACCCCTCCAGCGGTTAACTCGGGCCTCCTGCCCACGGCAATGCCTTTTCTACAAACACACGGTAACGCTTGCGAGCAACAGAGAGCGTTTTACCAAACAGGCTCAAAACCGTATCGATGTCTTGCCAATCATTTTTTCGCTTGCCTATCAAAAATGTTATGTCCACAGACCCGATGGCGATCCAATTCCGTCAGCATTGCTACAATCTTTGCCCGCAGGGGATTTAGATGGATATAACGACCAGTTCTAAGGGATGCGGGTCTTCCTGACACAATATCGATTTGAAACGTTTCTGAAACAGGTGGCCATGGCGGTTTTGTGTCTGAGATTAAAGCTAGCGGCATATCCCGTAAGCAGCCTTCTCATTAGTGTCGTGATAGGTACATTGCCTGTCCTCAGCAACAGATGGAGATGGTTGGGCATCAGCGCCCAGGCGTAACACGGTGTGGAGGTCTCTGTCAGAACACGACCAAATCGGTGGACGAAGTTTTCTCGGTCAGTATCATCCTGAAAAATCTTTTGGTGCTCGATACCACGGCTAATAATGTGTTGCAGAACGCCAGGGACGTCTATGCGGGCTTTACGAGGCATAATTTCTGTATATGATAAAAACAGAAGAAAATAAACGCATATTTTCATGACTGGCCCCTTTTTCTCCAGATGCGGTAGAAGTGAAGAGGCCCATGCAGTGATGAAGGAGGATTTTGCCGGTGGTAAGCTGCCATCGGAGGATTTTGGTGAAAACGCTGCATGGTGGTGGGTTCAGGGTTTAGGCTTTCAATTGACATGCAAATCCTTTTCTGTTATGTATTGGTTCTAAAATACAAGACTCTATCAAGTATATGCCTAAACTGGAGTAGTGATACATCTATCGAAATTTTAGGAGATGAAAGGAGGTGATAGATAAGAAAATAACCGGAGAATTAAGTTCAACGATGAAGCAGTTTTGAGGGAGATATAATAAAGTGGTGCTTTTCTCAGAAAGGGAGGAGAAGATGATGAAAAAAGTTATAATTGCTTTCCTAACACTATGTTTGCTGATGTTTTTTGCAGTAAGTACTCATGCTAAACAACTAACATTTGGCTTTATGCCAGGCATTGCGGATGCTTTCTTCTTTACAATAGAAAAAGGAGCTAAAGCTAAGGCAAAGGAACTAGGTATAAAACTCATTGTGGGAGAATATCCCAAAGCTTGGGGACCCGAATATCAGGTTCCTATCTTAAAGGCTCTCGTTGCCCGGGGGGACATAGATTTGCTCTTTACCGCTCCTACCTCAACTGAGGCTTTAATTCCGGTTTTGAAAGAGATTCACGATAGCGGAATTCCGATTATCACGGTGGATACCTACCTGGGAGATGGTGATTATTCCAAGCCGAGCAACTATAGTTTTCCGCTATCTTATATCGGGACCGATAATTTCCTGGGCGGGCAAGTGGTCGCTGGGGCCATGGCTCTGATGCTTGGTGGAAAGGGGAAAGTATTTATCGAAAGCACCAATCCTGATGTCTCCAGTGTTATAGGTCGAGTAGATGGGTTTATCGCAGGCGCAAAAATATTCCCCGACATGGAAGTGGTAGGTGTGGAATACTGTCTGGATGTCCAGGAAACCGCGGCTGCTCAAGTAAGCGCAGCACTGCTAAAATATCCTGATCTGGCAGGGGTCTTTGGGGTAAATATATTCAGTGCTCAAGGTGCCTATCAGGCGGTAGTCAGTGCCGGCCTGCAAGGGGCCGTCAAGATAGCTACCTGGGATGCGACCAAGACCCTTATTGAAGCTTTGAGAAAAGGCGAAGTAGACATGATTTTGGCACAGATGCCGGCAGAAATGGGTGCATTATGTGTAGAGTGGGGAGTAAAACATCTCAAGGAAGGTGCCAAAATACCCAAGAAAGTCATCCCAGGTTTCTTCGTTTTCACTAAAGATAATGTTAATGATCCTAAGACACAACAATACATTTACAAATAAGAAAACCCACCAATCAGAATGTATGATATACAATCAAAGATCATTTCCTTTCTGAGTGGGGAAGAGGGAAGCTCTAGCCACCCCTTCCCCGTTGTCCAATAGGGTTAATTTTGTGAGATTTGTTTTTACATTTAATGCCCCTGCAGCTTGCTGCAGGGTGGTTCATCACAGGATTTTTGTATGAAAGACTTAGACCATGCTATTCTTTTGAAATTGAACCCAACCAACCAGAGCAAAGTAATAAGCTTTCTGGGTCGAAATTGGGCCGCGATTTTTCTGATCTTAATGCTGATCTTGTTTAGTTTTTTAGGAAAGAACTTTTTCACTCTGAAAAATTATACCACGATTGTCTTGGGAGTCACCTCGCTTCTCCTGTTGGCCAGTGGAGAGACATTTGTGATTATCAGTGGTGGGATCGACCTTTCGATCGGTTTTGTTATGGGATTTGTTTGCGTTAGCTCTGCTATTATTATGCGAGATTTACATGCTGCTGGCTATTCACAGGCCATCAGCATAGTGGTCGGGTCTTCTTTTGGACTTTTCTTAGGACTTATTCCGGGACTTATTAACGGGCTTTTGATTGCTAAACTGAAGGTTCCTCCCTTTATCGCTACCCTGGGTATGTGGGGTGTTGCCAACGGTATGGCCTGGCGTCTCTGTGATGGCTTTCCGATTGGCTTTTTGCCGTCACAGGTAAGAGAGATCGGAATGGCCTATCTAGCCTATTTTTCTTCGAAAAAAGGCTTTTTATTTTTTCATAGGCCGGTGCTCACCGAACGGTCGGACATTTTGAATCTGGTAAAAATTGTCCCTCTTCCTGTGCTCCTCATCACGATTATTTTGGTTATCTTCGCTTTTATTTTATCCCGGACCAAGTTTGGCCTTCACACCTACGCTATCGGAGGAAAGTTAGATGCGGCCATCCGTGCTGGGATTAATGTTCCCCGGCATTTAATCAAGGTTTATATGATCTCTTCCTTTTTTGCTTCCTGTGCGGGAGTACTACTGGTCTTTAAATTGAACATAGGAGTCCATACCCAGTATACTTCCAGCTATGAGCTTTTTGCCATTGCGGCGGTGGTTATTGGCGGAGCCAGCTTGATGGGAGGAACAGGAAGTATATGGGGTACAGTAATCGGGGTGCTCTTAATTGGAACCTTAAATAATGGTTTTATGATGGTGGGTCTACCCATTTTTTATCGGTATATAGCCATCGGTTGTATCCTGATTATTTCGGTGCTTATTGATCAATTCTTTCCCGAGTTGGTGCATAGAGATTGATGGAAAGACAAAGAGTAAGAAATTTATTTATTGGTATCTTCAGAAGATGGATCTTGGTCTTTCTGGTTTCCGAAATAGTTTTTTTCACTGTCTTCGGAACCAATTATTTCAGCCTGAAAAATTTACAGAATATACTCCTGGCTTCCACCACGGTACTTCTATTGGCCACTGGGCAGACGTTCGTAATTATTACCGGAGGAATCGATTTATCCGTCGGTTTTATGGTCGGCTTCAGCTCGGTTATCTGTGCCAAAGTGATGGTTGAGCTGGAGGCAGCAGGTCTGTCCCAGGCATTAGCGATTTCTTCAGGCATTTTAGCTGCCCTACTATTAGGGCTGCTTCCGGGATTGGTCAATGGATTATTGGTAGCCAGGTTTAAGGTTCCCCCCTTTATAGCTACTTTTGGCATGTACGGTATTGCCTATGGTTTTGCCGAAATCATTTGCGATAATGTTCCGATAATTAGTCTACCTGCTTCTCTGGGGACTTTAGGTCATGGGTATCTTTTTTATTGGCTTCCTGGCAAAACGTTAAGTTTTTTTAGCAAACCTGAGAATCTTACTCGGTTGGAAATGAAAAATTTGATATCGATTGTGCCAAATGTCACGGTGATTACCTTTGTATTTATTGGCATATTTGCCTTTATCTTGGCCAAAACCAAATTTGGTCAGCATACCTACGCTATCGGTGGCAGTATGAATGCTGCCGAAAGGGCCGGGGTTAATGTAAAAGCTCATTTAGTCAAAGTTTATATGATTTCATCTTTTTTTGCCTCACTAGCTGGTGTGACATATGTTTTACGCTTCATTACAGGCAGAGCGCCGGCCGGGAGTGCGCGCTTGATAGATGCGGTAGTAGCGGTGGTTATCGGCGGTGCTAGCTTATATGGGGGCTCGGGGACTATTCTGGGGACGGTCACCGGAGCAATGATCGTTGGAGCATTAGAAACAGGACTGGTGAATTTGAGTATCCCTACCTATAATCTGCACATTGCGGTGGGCTGCATCCTTATTTTTGCTGTGCTACTTGATCAATTTGCCCCTGAGTTAGTCCATAAAGAGGATTGAAGATAAAGAGGATAAGATGGAACCACTATTGGAAATGAGAAATATTACAAAAAGATTTGGTGGGCTAACTGCTGTAGATAATATGGATATGCACGTTTTCCCTGGTGAAGTAGTAGGACTTTTGGGAGATAATGGTGCAGGTAAATCTACATTGATTAAGGTGATTTCCGGAGTATATCATGCCGATTCGGGAGAAATCTTTTTTGAAGGTAAACCTATCCGTATTAATAATCCCATGGAGGCTCTGAAAATAGGTATAGAGACCATTTATCAGGACCTGGCGCTGGCCGAAAATCTTAATGTCTATTCCAATATCTTCTTGGGCAGGGAAAAGCTGAAAAAATATTTAGGCTTAGTTAAAGTGCTCGATCACGAATATATGAACAACGAGGCCAAGAAGGTGCTCAACCGACTAGAGATAGAAGTTCCTTCCTTAAAGAACAAGATCAGGACGCTATCTGGTGGTCAAAGGCAGGCAGTAGCCATTTCTCGTTCGATTTACTGGGATGCAAAATTTTTAATCATGGATGAACCCACCGCGGCTTTGGGAGTTGTGGAACAAAAAAAAGTTTTAGATTTGGTAAAAACACTGAGTTCACAGGGCGTACCCATAATAGTTATTAGCCATCAGCTGCATGATGTTTTTTCCGTGGCTGACCGGCTGGTAATAATGCGTCGGGGTAAAAAAATAGCAGAAAGAATCACCGAACACACAACTCCCGATGAAGTAGTGGGATTAATCGTTGGTACTTTAGCTGGAGATTTTGAAAAGCTAAAACAATGATAAAACAAGCTTTTAAGATTGGCTGATCTTCCGGTAGGCAGCTACTAGGGTCATGGGGTCATATATCATTCAACATTCCTTCTCCTGAGATTTCCCCTTTTCCGACCATCTGCCCCATTGTTGCCCCTGTTGTCTTTGGACTTGTTGCTATTTTCCCCGTCCCCTTATAGCCGCCCTATACCTTCACCCTCAGCATTCGACAATCAAATTATTCTCCGCCTGAGGTCACGATCCACCGTAGCGTAATGAGCCCTCAATATTCGGTAATCTCATTTAAGGTGTAATGATAACTGGACCGCCACAACATAATCCACCATCTAGTTGATGCTCAGTCCTACTGAAAAATTCCCCTTCCGCTCTCTGAACGAAATTTCTTCCCCGTTCTAAGGCTCGGTCGTTCGAATTCCCAAGCTCGGCCTTGCGGCCTCAAACAACGGGCACGAAGTGGCGCGTAAGCGCTCAATTCGCCCCTTCAGGGACACTCCCCGCGCCGAGATGGGTGCCCCAGAAATTTCGTAATCTCCGCTCCAGGGGCATTTTTCAGTGCGCATTGTTTGGCTGATGTATCAGCACATGTACAGGCATGTGGGTGAACGGAAAAATTCCAATTTTGCTTTTATTTTCACTAGTTGCAGATTTAGGCAGTGGATTTTGTCACAACCCTTGCCCCCCTTTACCATAAGGAAGCTGGGGAACCCATAGTCGTGCCTGGGTGCCTTGGGCGGTCTGCCTCATACCTCTCGGTATGGGCAGTAATTGCGAGAGCGCATGAGGGAAGGAATGATGATTGATAATCTTCACCGGTGCTCCCATCAGCTCCCAACAGAAAATCGTCGAGAACTTCCCGTCATTTCTCCTATTCGGGGGCCTATTTCCTGAGGTGAGTAGCCGCATTTTCATCATCCGGGCACTGGATTTACGGGCGGCTATGGAGTAGATTCTATGGCATGACCGAAAGGACACATCTTACACCGAGTCGAATCTTCTGGTTCTGGTGGCCGCTGGCCGCGATGTGGCTGATGATGGCAATGGAACACCCAATGGTAGCCGCCATCGCACTAACTGCTGCCATCGCCGCCCAGTGGGGCTACTTATGGTGGTTTAGTCAACAACTGGGGGACCAGATCTCAAGGGGCTGTTGCTCAAATCCCCTGGAGCGAATATTAAGGGATTTTTACTAACCATTCTTAGTGAAGCGGACTTTAGAATGGTCAAAAATTCTTTTCAGAGAGCGAAAGGGGGTTTGGGCAACAAGCTGTCAACAGTGACACCGAGCGGGATTTATTGGAAAGGGAATCAGTGTCAGGCCTTGAAATGAGGTAAGAGGATCGATAATCATGAGAGAAAAACAGGAGAGGGTAAGACATGTTTGACGACGATCTCATTGGCAGACATAAGTCGGAAATCGATACACCTGCTCTTTTGCTTTATATGGATGCGGTGGAGAGAAATATCGCTAAAATGGCAAACATTTTTTCCGATAAGGAGTGTAAACTCAGGCCCCATATCAAGACCCATAAGCTCCCTATGATTGCCCATAAACAGATTGAGGCGGGAGCGATAGGGATAACCTGTGCAAAACTTGGAGAGGCGAGGATTTTTTTTGAATCCGGGATTAAGGACATATTGATTGCCAATGAGATTGTGGGGGATAGAAAAATTCAAAGGCTTGTCAATCTCTCAGGTTATGGCGATTTGATCGTCTGTGTGGACCATTTTGAAAACGCAAGGGATATTTCTGAAGCAGCGGGGAAGGTGGGAAGGAAAATAAACGTCTTGGTGGAGGTCAATGTTGGGTTAAACAGGTGTGGAGTTAGGCCCGGAAAACCAGCCTTAAATTTAGTTCAAGAAATAACGAGGTTAAAGAATCTCATATTCCGTGGCGTCATGGGTTATGAAGGGGGGTTGTTTATCAAGGATTTGGAGCAAAAGAAGAATAAATGTGAAGAATGCAATCGATTGTTGATGGAAACGAGGGATCTCATCGAGAAGGACGGTTTCCCCGTAGAAATTGTCTCGGCAGGCGGGACAAATACGTTTTATCTTACAGGTCTTTATCCCGGGATTACGGATGTCCAGGTGGGCTCCTATGTCACCATGGACGCTCACAATACATATCACGGGGTGGATTTTGAACAGGCTATCACTGTTCTGACAACCGTCATCAGCCGGCTTGAAAGGGAAAGAGCTGTGACCGACGCCGGAAAGAAGTCACTGTCTACCGACGAGGGACTACCAACCTGTAAGGAGCCGGGAATCACCGTGTCCACCTTAAATGAGGAACATGGGCACCTCAGGATCGAAAGTCCTGACCGTGATCTCTCAGTGGGCGACAAAATCGAGATAGTACCGAGCCATGGTTGTACGACGATTCCCCTTCACGATCATTACGTGGCCATTCGAAATGACTATGTGGAATCCGTGATGGAGATCCGTGCCCGTGGTGCCAGCCAATGAACCATGAGAAAGGAAAAAATACAAGCGTCCTGGAGATACCATACTGAGATCTCTGAGAAAGTCGCTCGTCGCTGCTCAAGAAGGTTTTTTCGACCATTCTAAAGTTGATGATCTCGTAAAAAGTCAAAATTCGATGGCAAAGTAAAAAGCTCCAAATTCAAGGCGCGCAAATCCTGAGGAATGATGCGTACTTACAGTACGCTGCAATGACGAAGGATGCAGCGCAACGCAGCCCTTCGGCTTTGCTCAGGGCCATGAGCCTGTCGAATGGCAGTTGGACTTTTTACGAAGCCATCAAAGTTCGCTCCACTGCAAATTTAAGACTCGCCCTTCAGCCTCAGACATTAAATTTGCGGTCGTTTCGCTTCACAAAAGAGGACTACCTATCATCATGTAGCAGTTGTACATATTAATGGTGTAGCCCCCTTGTTGTTGGCAGCAAACTAATAGACGGAGGTGACTTATGGGATCGAATGGAATTGTCTTGGGGCTCGTCGGGAGCCCCAATCGGGAGGGGCGGACGAACCAATTGGTAACGGCCGCCCTGGAGGGAGCAGCTCGGGCCGGTTTTTCCACCGAGCTGGTGCAGATGGGCGATCATGTTGTGGCAGCTTGCAAGGACTGCCTGCCCTGGGTATGCCATACCAACCAGAAATGCACTTATGAGGATGATGCCTTCGAGTACATGAGCCAGAGGGCCCTGAGCTGCGGTGCTCTGGTCCTGGGGACCCCGGTCTACTTGTGGGATACCAGCGGGATGGTGAAGTACTTTATCCTGAAGATGTTCCGGGTTTATGCTCGCTCGGCACCCCTCAAGGGGTTGCCGGCTTTTGGGATTGGCGTTGCCGGGGGTACGGGCAACGGCCTTGTCTCAGGGCTTCGGCCGGTGTACCATTTTTTTCAGATGATGCAGATGCGGGCCCTAGAACCGTTGCCCGCTACCCGTTTCAACTTCGGCCAAGCGATGCAACGGGCGGGAGAGCTTGGCAGGCAGATTGCCGGGATGACTCAGCAACGCGATCCCTTTGCCAGCCTTGAGGAACGGCTGCTGTGGTATGATGCGCTGCCCTACCTGGGACTGAGCCGCGCTGGGGAGCGTCGTCTTCTGGCCGACCTCACCACCGCGGCGCTACCGGCGGACGCGGACCCAGCCGTACCTTGTGGCCTGGCCCGAGCCGACGCCCTGGCGGCGGCAGGACGACCAGTAGAGTCTTTGGCCGAGATCACTCGGGTCTACGAGGCTGGCGCCAAGGCCTTTGAGGGGAAGTGAGGGCACGCGTATTGGCTTGGGAGAAGGAATGGAAATTTCGGGGACGTGGAAGTTATCAACGGTGAAAATTTGACACCAAAGCCCTTTTCTCCTAAGTTGAATGAGGGGAGGAGATTTATTTCTGGAGGTCCGGGTTACATTGGGTGAAGGGGTGAGGCTTGCATGTGGCCGAAAGCGATCATCCACCTCGATATGGATGCCTTCTACGCGGCTGTCGAGGTATTGGATAATCCGTCGTTAAGGGGAAAACCGGTAATTGTCGGTGGATCACAGAAAAGAGGTGTTGTCTCGTCGGCCTCGTATGAGTCCAGAAGATTCGGTGTGCATTCCGCCCAGCCCATAGCAGCGGCAATGCGCCTCTGCCCTAAGGGAGTCTTTCTCCCCGTGAGAATGTTCAGGTACAGAGAGGTTTCTGACCAGGTGTTCGAGATTTTCGACCGATTTACGCCGCTGGTAGAACCTCTTTCCATAGATGAGGCCTTCCTGGATGTGACGGGTTCGGTGAGGCTCTTTGGTCCCCCGGAAGAGATTGCAAGGATTATCAAGAGGGCGGTTATCCAGGAGATCGGTATTACAGTTTCCGCGGGTGTGGCTCCTACAAAATTTGTGGCCAAGATCGCCTCTGATCTTCAAAAACCAGACGGGCTCACAGTCGTGCCTGAGGAGAAAGTGAAAGCCTTCCTGGAGCCACTGTCCATCGATAAGTTGTGGGGGGTAGGGAAGGTGACACAGGAGGCTCTTGCACTGCTTGGCGTCCGGACCATAGGCGACTTGAGCCGCCTCTCGTTGGAGGTGTTGGAGAGTAATTTCGGGAAACACGGTACTCACCTGCATCTGCTCTCCCAGGGAGTGGATGACCGGGATGTGGAGGTCAGCCGGGAGGTGAAGTCCATCGGCCACGAGGAGACCTTTGCCCATGATGTTCTCGATATGGAGGCAATAAGAAAGGAGCTCTTGTCTTTGGCCACCAAGGTTTCACGGCGCTTACGCTGCGAAGGGTTTGTGGGCAAAACGGTCACCCTGAAGGTCAAATACAATGACTTCGTCCAGATAACCCGATCCGAGACCCTTCCTGAGGTCACTGAAGACGGAGGAGAGATCTTCCGGCGATCCTGGGGGCTGCTGGACAAGACAGAGGTGGGCAAAAGGCCGGTGAGGCTCCTCGGGATATCCGTTTCTCATCTGTACCCTCAAGGTGAGGACAGGCAGCTTTCCCTCTTTCAGCCGGATGCCGCATCCCCAAGAAGGAGGAAGCTCAATCTCGCGCTGGATAGAATTTCCGAAAAATTCGGCGAAGATGGAATACTCCCAGGCACGCTCGTCAAGAAATAAAGCATCAGTTTTGGTGTATCATTGGTTTTCGGTCTCTATGGGGCTCAAATACGATTGCCGTAACTGAAGCCACTCAGCCTGGAGTCACTTATGGATCGGTCCATCGTTACGATTACACCGACGCCTCCCTATGACTTTGGCCTAACCGCTAACTATGCCACGTACTTCCGCGGTCAATATGGAGCCGAAAGTTTCGGGCAGGACGTCTTCCGCCGACTACTGGACTGCCGAGGTCAATTGTACCTGGTCACCGTTCGCTCCCTGGGCACGGTAGATGTGCCCTTATTGGAGGTGGAGATAAAGACGTCGGGTGCCCGCCTGGATGGCGACGTGGTATCCGAGGTCGAGCGCCAGGTGGCGTGGATACTCGGGGCGGACCAGGACTTGGTGCCCTTCTATCGCATGGCCACGAATGATTCCGAGTTGGGTCCGCTGGCTCACGGCCTGAGGGGTCTGCACGTTCCCCACACGGCTTCAGTCTATGAAGCCCTCGTGCTTGCCATATTGGGACAGCAGATCAGCTCCCACGTGGCGCGCATGGTTCGAACCTCGCTGATTCAAACCTACGGTCCCTCAGCGGAGGTGTCGGGAGTCAAGTACTACGCGTTTCCCCGTCCCGAGGCCATTGTACGAGCGGGAGTAGAGGGGCTGCGGGGCATTAAGTTCAGCGCTCGGAAAGCGGAGTACATAGTAGACATCGCTGCAAGGGTTGCTACGGGAGAGCTGGACCTGGAGGGTTTGCAACATCAGTTCGATGAGGAGGTAGTTCGCACACTGCTCAGCATCCGCGGTGTGGGATTGTGGACGGCCCACTGGCTTCTCATCAGGGCCCTCGGACGAACGGACGGTTTTCCTCATGGAGACTTGGCGGTCCAGCGTCTCCTGGGGGTCATGGTGGACGGAGGCCCCCCTTTGAGCCCGAAAGAAGCGCTGTGGTACTCTCGTCTTTGGTCACCTTATCGAAGCTATATGACGACGTACCTGTTTGCTGCGGCACGCTCGGGACGCTTCGCCCGCCTATCTCGGGTAGGGCAAGTTGGACCCTGATTCAACTCGTGCAATGAAATGAGGCGAAGTGGCCACAGAGCCTTTCGAATTCCCAACGGAACGTTACACCCACGAAATCCAGGAGTACGGGAATGAGAAGAAGAGGAGCGGTAACGAAAAACCTCAGGTGTAGCATGAATCAAAGCTAAAAGTGGCATGGAGGAGAGAGTGAGACAAGAGCTCTTGTCTCTGGTGGCCCCTACCCGTTCGGAATCATGATGCATTAATTATGATCTTAACCAGGCTACAGATGATAAGTCCCTATTTCTATTTTATGAAAATTGGGTAAGCAAGGATGATCTCGATAAACACCTGGAGATCCCCTACCTGAAAGCCTTTATGGAAAAGGCGGAAAAGATATTGGCAGAACCAGTTGAAATTACCTTATGGGAGATGATCAGTTAGTAAGATAGTTGTGCTCAGACGTCGCTCCATTTGGCCTAGAATTTGCTGAGGCTCATGCAGGCGGGCTCACTTTAAGGCCAAGCCCTGCGTGAGGATATTTCTTATCCTCCCCTTCTCTCTGCTTGACAGTGCGGCTCCCTGTGGCATAATCGACTCTCAGTTCGGTCAGCGGGTTTGGTGGGGGGTAATGACGAGTTGGGGAGTTAACTAATTTCAGGTAGTCTAAGAATAATGAGACGTGGAGATGCCATTTCGCAAAGAGGCAAGAGATAGAAGGCGGCTTGGATTGGTTCTCCTTGTCTGTGTCTTGTCCCTCGTCTGCCTAGGTCCAAGCCCTTCGGAGAGGAATGATTCACCTCGGGGAAGGGTCCGGATGGTTCTCTTCCACTCGGGAAAATCCCAACATGCAATGGGAATAATCGAAGGCCTTCTTCCCATCCTCAGGGAAGTTTACCCTATAGATGTCCGTCTCTATGATGTCGATGTCTCCGGGAACTATCCCCTCCTTGAGGCCCTTGCGGAGAAGTATGGCAGAAAGGAGAGCCGGTTACCTGTAATTTTTGTGGGAGAGGATGTGATCGCTGGGGAAGGGGAGATATGGGAGAACCTGGAATCGACGGTCGCTAAGTATGAGGCACTCGGTGGCTCTGAATTTCCGCAGTTTCCCCAAATGGGGAGGAGGGAAGGGACTCGGATGTTGAGCCACCCGGTATACATGGCCTATTGCTACCAGCGAGGGTGCCCTCTGTGTGACCGAGTTGATTCCCTGATCAGTGACCTCACGGCAAGATATCGTGGCCTTGTGGTGAGTGAAATTGACATCGATACACCCGAGGGAAAGATTCTCAACGAGTCGATGTCCGAGCGTATGGGGGTACCTGAGATAAAGAGACTGACCGCGCCGTCGGTTTTTTTTCCGGAGGACGTTTTGGTAGGAGAGGAGATTACAGCCTCTGCTCTTGAAGGGCTCATCAAAAAGTATGAGGCCCTCCAACAGATGGGGCCGCCCTGGAATCTGGCCGATGAGGAAAGGAATCTGGCGGAAGTTCGAATCGTGGAAAGGTTCAAGACCCTGGAACTCCCGACGGTCCTCGCGGCTGGGCTCATCGATGGGGTCAATCCATGTGCCTTTGCTACCCTTATTTTCTTTATTTCCTATCTCACTTTCGTCGGGAGGGGGCGTCGCGAAATTCTCCTTGTGGGCATCGCCTTTTCGCTTGCGATCTTTGTGACCTATTTTCTGGTGGGCCTGGGATTTCTCAGGGTGCTCCAGTCGGTTTCAGCGATCCCTGTTGTTGGCCGTTTTCTCTACCTAGCTGCTGTTGGCCTGGCTCTCGTCCTCGGTGCCATCAGCTTTTATGACTATATTCTTTGTCGAAGGGGCCGTTCCTCGGACATTCTGCTTAAGATGCCCGCCTTTCTGAAGAATCAGGTCCGCGGAATCATTCGGAAAGAGGCAAGGGTGAATCGTTACATTTTGGCGGCTGTCGCGACGGGTTTTGTGGTGTCTTTCCTGGAGCTCGCCTGCACAGGCCAGGTTTACCTGCCCACAATCCTTTTCGTTTCAAGGGCCCAGGAGTTCAGGGCTAATGCCATTGGTTATCTGGCCATCTACAACACCATGTTCATAATTCCACTCTTGGCCGTTTTTTCCCTGGTCTATTTCGGAACCGGCTCCGAGAGGCTTTCCATTTTGTTCCAGAGGCATATTCCCTGGGTGAAGCTTGCGACATCCCTGGTTTTTTTCGTCCTGGCTGGCGCATTGTGCCTGAGCCTTCTTTGAGCATTCTGCCCGTACGAGATCATGGATATTGGGGAGGAGCAAAATCAGGATTCAGAGCATTGTCCTCCTAAGCCTATCTGCCTCAAACCGTAACAGGAAGCGATTGGCAATGAAGACAGGGGTCTAGCAGACGGTTTACGAAATTCCCGGAAATTAAGGAAGATTTGCAGTCATTCCCGATGGGATAGAGGGGTGGTTTGCTCCCCTTTGTTTTTTCTCGAGGCCATATGGTATCTTTATTGGTCAGGTTATGAGAATTGCTGGATTGATTCATTTCGGTTGACGACTAAATACGTTGGAAAACTTTGTGTCAAGCAAATTCAAAGCAGATATACCGTCCCTTGAACCAACCCCACCGGAGGTATTCT
>Ga0209635_10001736_pt1 | contig 16366 bp, 21 predicted proteins | sample DeeMarSWOR230_32_FD_187463 | JGI IMG/M metagenome (GOLD analysis project Ga0209635, IMG submission 187463) | Marine sediment microbial communities from White Oak River estuary, North Carolina - WOR-2-30_32 (SPAdes) (version 2) | ecosystem: Environmental > Aquatic > Marine > Intertidal zone >... | reverse complement strand
CCTAAGAATTCGACTTGCTATCTTTATACTGCACGACGTGTATCGGATTAGACCCACATTTTGGGGAAGCAAATCCTGCAAACATATTTGGAGCGATGCTTATTCCGGCTCCGCCAAGCTTTCTCGCCAGTGAGCTCGCGTTCACAGATCTTGCACTGGCGACCATTCAAAGGTTTGTGACCTGACTTCCTGATTCGTATCAATTTCCAGGGCATATTGCACAGCTCCATTATATGCTTGTCTTATTTGGTTTGAGCATCGTTCAATTGAGCTAGTTTCATGTTTATGGTCCGTAGTTGGTTTTGCAGAACCTCCATCATTTGTTCAATCCGGTTGCGTTCCCTTTCCAATTTGTGTGACCGATCCTCGGATTCTCGGGAGCTTTTTTGGAGGAAGACTGAGAAAGGGTTTGGTACTGGGAGCGTTGGCAACGACTTCGTTTCTACATCTAGTACATCTCTTGCGAATTCTTCGAATAGCCTGCTCATGCTCTTGGCAATCTGACTCTGTCTGAAAAGCGCGCGTTCAAGAATTAGCTTTCCGGATTCAGTAATTCTATAGACTTTGCGTTTCCTCTTCTTTTGGAAAAACCATTCTCCTTCGATGTACCCTGATTTTTCTAAGCTCTTAAGAATGGGATAGATGCCACCTGCAGTTGGTCTCCAGAAGCCTTTGGTCCTCGCTTCAACCTCTTTCATCATCTCGTAGCCATGACACCGGTTCTTACTCAGAAGAATTAGCACCGCGATTCGGATGTAACCCTTTTGCGCTTCTTTGAGCCAATCTGTAGCTATCTTTTCCTCTTCTTCTGCGAGCATAAGATTTCTCTATTGGGTAGATACGATGGCAATATTTATATTTTGCTTCGATATATTGCACTGAATACTATCTACATGGTGAGGCCCTGTTGAAACGCGAAGTGATGATTGAAGTCACCAACCTCACGAAAAGGTTCAATGGATTCACAGCGGTCGATCACGTTTCGTTTGATGTGAAGAAAGGTGAGGTTTTCGGTTTGCTAGGTCCCAACGGAGCTGGCAAAACCACGACAATACGGATGCTTTCCACACTAACCAGACCCTCGGAAGGCACAGCCACAGTTGGCAACTACGACGTGATTAAAGATGACAACGAAGTGAGGAAACTCATCGGCTTGGTTTCCGAGAAGATAATAATGTACGATCGGCTAACAGCCAAGGAAAACCTTTGGTTTTTCGGGAGCCTCTACAATATCCCAAAAAAAGTCCTCAACACGAGAATCGACGAACTGCTAGGATTGGTTCAACTAGGCGATTGGAAAGATTCTCAGGTGGGCACTTTCTCCTCAGGTATGAGACAGAGGATGAACGTAATACGGGCAATGCTCAACATGCCAGAGGTACTGCTCCTAGATGAACCCACACTAGGTCTAGACCCCCAATCCACAGTCGAAGTCAGAGAGTTCGTGAGGAAAATCAATAGAGAAAACAAGACGACGCTCATCCTCACAACCCACATGATGACTGAAGCCGACATGCTCTGCGACCGCATAGGCATAATAGACCACGGGAAAATCTCCGCCTTGGATACACCAACAAACCTGAAGAAGATAGTTTCGGGAGCTGACACTACCCTCTTGGAGTTAGAGGTCGCCAATCTCACGACCAACATTATGGAAACAATTCGATCTCTAAAATGCGTCGATTCTGTCTCTCAAGAGAACTCCACTCACATAAAGATTCATGCAAACGGTGACGAAGCATTTGACACAATAATCGACGCCATACGGGCAGAGAAGGGCAAGATAAACTCAGTACAAAATCTTCAACCCACACTTGAAGATGTGTTCCTCCGCATCACCGGCCACGAAGTGAGAGACAAGGCAGACCAGAAGATGCCGTTGAGAGCGCATAGGCATTTCACGCCACAACGAAGGGTAAGGTGAAGCTGAATGAACGTCAGAAGCATGATCTCGCATAGCCTCCGAGTCACTTGGAAAGACCTAATAGAGCTGTTCAGAAACAGAATGGGGCTGATTATGCTCGTGTTGATGCCCATCTTCATGATGAGCATGGTTGGCTTCATATATCCCTCTGACACCTCCCTAGGCGACGTAACGGTCGCCCTTGTGAACGAGGACCAAGGATATGGCAACTATCCTAGTGCAAGTGCCACGTTAATCATGGTCTTGGAGCAAATGAACAATGCCTCAGGTTTGATGAAGCTTGTCGATGCTTCAAGTCTTGACGAAGTAAGGGATTTGATTCAGAGGGAAGAGGCTGATGGAGGCATAATGATTGCCAGTAACTTCACGCTAAGTCTCATAAATGGAAAACAGGGAACCATCACAGTAGTGACCGACCAATCTAATCCCCAAATGTCGACGATGCTACACATCACCTTGCAGGGGGTCTTTGAACAGATGGGTACATGGTTGGCGCAGCAAACCGTTGAAGGCCTAAGCCCAGCAGTCAACGCAACTAACTCCTTGGCTATCGTGAAGCCCTATAATGTTCAGGCAGAGGGAGCGTTTTCAGGGACCTTTAGCTATTTCGACTTCATGGCTCCTGGGCTAATGGCTATGACCGTGATGATGAGCGTTATGACGGGTCTCCCTGCGGCTATCTCCCACGAAAGGGAGGTTGGGACGCTGGACGGAATGATGGTGGCTCCCATCAACAGGCTTGCCATAATACTTGGAAAAACCCTCGCCCAAACGGTTAGGGGCTTACTTCAAGGGATTCTCATACTCGTATTGGCTGTGGCTCTGTTTGGTGTCACCATTCACGGAAGCATTCTGTTAATCTTTGCATTGCTTTTGTTAGGGGTGTTCAGCTTCGTTGGACTTGGCGTTGTGATAACGTCCTTTGCGAAGGATCAGGAGACGGCTATGATGTTGATGATGACTTTGATGTTTCCTATGATGTTCCTCAGCGGCGTGTTTTTCCCGATACAACAGATGCCTTGGTACATGCAGGGCATCTCAAGAGCTCTCCCACTGACCTACGCAACCACAGCTCTGAGGAAAGTTATGGTGCTTGGAGCAGGCGTGTCCACGATAACCACTGAGCTCGCGGTATTGATAGGATTCGGATTAGTCATGACGGCAATAGCGGTACCGGTGTTCAAGAGAGCCATGACAAGATAGGAGAGCGATTGATTGCCCGCCCAAAAAGAAAAGACAGAGCTCAGCTTCTTGAACTCCAAATCTTAGGTCTTTTCCCTCACTAGACTCGGATGTAGGCACAATCCTCAGAGCATATATCGAAAGCCGAAATACTTCTGTTTCAGAAAGATGATATTTATAGAATTCTCACCTATACAAAAGATACGCTGAAACATTTTTCAATGGTGGTAATGCAGATCTCGGAGACCACAGATTTGGAAGCTTTGGATGGTAAAAAAGCAATCGAGGCACTCTGTGAATACGTTGAGGAACTCGAGGAGCAAAGAGGTAAACATCTGACGGGCAAACAGACCGATGCTATGATAAGGGTGGCAACCGAATTGATTTCTTCAATAAAATCAGGAATGTGTGACTCGATTGAAGGAGGAGATCTGATACTGCATGGGCGGATAGTGCGGGCTCAACTGCGTGCAAACGCGGTCTTGTTGAGACAGCAAGTGCCAGCGCGCATCTGAGGAGATTCATGGGGCAAACGCAATTCAAGAGTTCTTTGCCTGCGCATTCCCAAACTTAGACCAAGCAAGTGCATCTTTCTTCTAATGGCTCATAGTGTCCTACATTGATTAGTTCGAGATCACGCCCAGCGTAAGAGTCTTTGCACGCCGTATTGCACATAGGTTGGTTGGAGAAGATTAAGCAACACGCTATGTCGTTAAACAATTGTTGATCCACTCTTCCAACTGTAGATTCTTTGATAAAGCCGATCATAACCCAGATAGGTGCACCTGCCTGCGCTTTTTGATAACTGTGAATACACTGATATTCCATACGCTCTTGAGGAATTCTCTCTCGTAGAGGCTGATCGAAGGCTTGACCTACATATAATAACCTTGGTTTCACCCAACCTTTTGCTGTCTTTGTCCCACTTAAGATGACGTAGAATCCTTTTCTATCCAAGTTACAGGTTTCACTCTCGAAATCTTTGATCTGATGGAAAGGTACAACGCTTTGAACCCATTCAATGAGAACTACTTCCATAATGATCCTACCATTCACAGACCTCTTTCTGCTTAGGAGGTGTCATTTGACGAATATTTGACTTGCGCGTAACATGGAGATATCCCTCCGTAAACTCTCCTACTTCTTCATATGCTTCCTCGCTTTTCGCGCGCCGATTATCCAGAGAAAAACGGTATACACGCTAAGCAGAATGACCACCACCTGAACGATAACGCCCCATTCGCCAGCCCAAAACGGATTTCCTTCATAGAAAGGAAAAAGAACGAAGGCCGAATTCTCGTGGACCCACATGTCAAAGAATATATGAGATACTCCTCCGATGAGACAGGAGAAGTAGATCGTTTTGAGAGAATAGCTCACTTTGCTTGGATAGAACCTGAAAAACCGATAAACGTCAAAGATGGTCTTCTCGAACCGCCTCTCCATTACATAAATAATTAGACATAGTACCACTGGATAAATTGTTGTGACAAAGAGGTAGCTATGCCAGATTCCGTGATCCATGGGTCTTCCTATCAGAAAGCTATACAAGAGCTCAAGGTCGACGAGAGTAGATGAGTACAGTAGCGCTGTAATGTCAAACGTCTCCGGCCGCAAGCGATGTAGCGGAGCAATGGCTGAGAAATGTAGCGGATTCGCCGGCAAATGCATCTCACCCGAAAGCCCAAGCCTTTTCACCCAAATCTGTTACGAGACGTTCATAAATCCAGCATGACAGGATAGAGCCAATTCCCGCGCCCATGATCATGTCCTTCAGAGAATCCATGGGATAGTTAAAGTAGGTCGGGCTTGGATTTATAGCCACATCTACGGTTTCTCCGATTTCCCATCCAAGCGCTATGATTGCTAACACTACGAACATGAAAAACCACATGAACTTCCTATCCCAACCCACATACCTCTCAAGAGCAAGCGGGACAATCAAGGCGCCCAGAAGCCACGGGGACGTAATATGAGTCCACGTGTCGACGTAACCTGGAGCTGGCTTCCCAGTCGCAACGTGAGTATAGTTCGGGTTCAAATACCAACCGTAGTTTTCGCTAGCATTCTGAAACGAAATGGCGAAAAGCCCGAGAAGAACCAAGTACACAAGGTAATACTTGTTCAGGATCGTGTATTCCGTTCCCTTTCGTTTTCCTACCACGTAAAGAATGATGTGAATCCCTATTAGCGAGTAAGTTGGAAGGAATGCCCAAGATACAGTTCCTCCGGGACCGGTACTTACGGTTAGAAATGCATCAAAGGGTCTGTTAACGACGAATCCAAGATACATTCCGAGATAATCGGGTGTATCTTCCCAAGCTGAAGAGGGAAAGGTGAAGTACCAAACACACGCGAGGACGATTATCAGCGCGATGAAAAAGACAAACGGAGCCCAGAGTTTAAGTTTCTGACGCATGCTCATCGAGCAAACCCCTAACACTTTTTCCATTCTTTAGTTGCAGAGAATCTGACTTAATAGTTGTGCTGGAATTTGAACGGCTCACGGAGCCTTCGAATCTGCGGGCTCGAGAAACTTTTCCCAATCCGTTTTAAACATGACGACAAAAACAACAATCAGCAGTACTATTGCCAGAATCATGCCAATCAACGCGGATATCCAATCGCTTTCCACGCCAAAAATGTCTCTAATAATCTGTATTGAGAAGCGCCCGCTATAGGCCACTATCAAGTTCATGCAGAACTTTCCAATCAATGCAGGAACAAAGGCTCTTGCAAGGTTGTAACGCATTACACCAAGAGGAATGAAAAGCAGATCATCCGGTAGTGGAGTTAAGGCGAAGAGAAAAATCACAATCAAACCATACTTGTCAAAGATCCTTGCCAGCAAATCCATTCTTTTCTTGTACCTTTTACTTATGGCTCTCCCGCCTCCAACACCAATCAAATATCCTGAAAATTCACCAATAGCTGACCCTATTCCAGCTGAAACAGCAATCCAAAGAGGCTCAAAAACCCAAGTTCCTCCGGCTTTGAGCCCGCCAAGAGTGAAAATTACAACAGTGTATGGGATTGGGAGAAAGATGGACAAGGCCCCAACGAGACTGATGAGGAATATGCCTAGATATCCGTATTGGCTCGCAAGAGACAGCATCCAAGTAATTATGTCTTGAAAACTCAACTTCGAACCCTCCTCTCCCAACATTATTTTCCTTGGATCACCAGACGTGAAGTAGGTTTGTCACAAGCTTATGAATAGGTTTTCTATGCCTTAGTCGTGTTTGCTGACGTATTTATAGATTGAATCTCAACCCATTGTTGAGCAAAAAACCCTAGGAAGAATCTAAGCCAGAAGGTTAAGATTCGCGTTAGTATTGTCGCGGTTGCGCCAATTTCCGCGGGAACGCCAAGCAAAGTGAACACCGTTACCATGGCTATTTCTGGCAGTCCGCGGGCAGGCAACACTATTGCTATTGAACACGCTAAGAGGACCACACTCCACTGAACATGAAAGTTGAGAGCTAGGAAAACCAGATAGGCGATGCTTAGGTGAGAGAGCCACGCAACGGCAACGAAGAGGATTGATGCAAAAAGGGTTTTTGGACCCCGTCCAAATTCCTTCATTGAATCACGAAACATTCTGACTGCTTTAATAGCGTCTTCTTTCGCTTTTGTTAAGTCCCACCGTCCACCACTTACGTAGTTCACAAATCCTACCATAGTATCGATGAATTTTCGCATCCAAGCTTCCTTGAAGCATAGAACCACAAACAAGATTAGAATCAGGATCGTTGATACTGCAAAGAACAGCGTTAGTCCGAAAGGAAGCCCAGTTATTGGTCTTTCTGCGGATACTACAGCGACCCCTATTATCAGACTGGCTATGATTGTGCCTATGCTTATTAGTCGTTGAGTGACGAGTGTGGCAATGACTTTTCCACCTGTGCCAGGCATCTCCCTTGTCACGAGATACAGCTTTGAGACTTCTCCACTTATTGATCCTGCGGGCACGATCACATCTATGAAAGTTCCGTACCAAACATAAAGGCAGGCGTTCACAATCGGCAGTCTCACGGAAAGAAAGCTAAGCAGAGACTGCCACGAAAGAGCATAGAAGAAGGTGTCTACGAATACGAAGAGAATTGATACAAAGTAGATAGAGAGATCGACGTATCGGGCAGTTTCGATTATTTTCACTACGTCTACATCGAATAGGTAGAGGTATATGAGGAAGGCCAGTATACCTATGACTGGCAGAAGAGCGGCTTTCCATGTGATTCTTGGCTTCATAGAAAGATCTGTATCGCTATCCTGCTTATTATGGGTATGAGAACAAGCCCCACCAGTTTTGATAGGAAACTTATGTCAATGGGCCATTCTTGGGCTCCTTTCACATGTCTCTCTTTGACCTGCAAACTGAAAAGGCGAGCCATGATCGTAATGGTCTGGTCACTGACCTGTTTTGTCGGCTGTTCTCCCAAAACCGCATCCAATTGCTGCAGCAACTGTTCAGATTCCTCTTTAATCTTCAGTAGTTCCTGCGTCTTCAGGTTAAGAAGCGTTTTATGAATGTTGTAGAAAGGCGAGAGAATACCGACGATGCCTATTGCGACGAAGAGAAGGTTGGGAGAGGCTACGATTTCAAAGAGAGAAGGCGCCGGAGCACCTGCGGAGGAAGTTGTCAATCCGATCGAAAGTGTAAGCCCCAGAAAATAACCCAAAGAGATCCACAAAGCGACTATGCTCAGCTCACGGAATCTTTCAATTGTTTCTGGCGACAACTTCACACTTAACGGTTGTCGTGATATAAGAAAAATTGTCAGCCAGATTGACATAAACATCCAGACACCGGTTGCTGTAAGGAGATACATGAAGAAAATGAAAAAGAGATCCCAAATTGCATACAGCGTCAAGCCTTCGGCCAATGCTTGTTGAAACTGGTTGGGTGCGTCTGATGCAAAAACTACAAGCCCAATGGCGATAAAGAGACATGGGAGAAAACTGTAGCTGTAACGCTGCACTCTTTCATGAAGCTTCTGAAACTGAATGTCTCCAAGTTTCAACATGGGGCGGATATTCTGAATCAGATTGCTTAGCGTGTGCTGTACCATGTAGGTGCCAAAAAGGATTATGAAGCCCATGCCGAAAAGTATTGGATAAATACGTAGGTCCAATAAATAGGACACCATTAGTCCATCCAATGTGTACGCCACGAACCCAACGAGCCACACGACTAAGAGAAAGCCAAATCTAGCTAACATCTGTTGCCCGAATCTGCTGCTATCAATCGGAAAATAGCTCAGCAGTAGTTCGGTCCAGAACATATTCTTCGGCAAATCGGGCACCAAATGCGCGAAGCGCTTCTTCAAGACCAAATGCAACATTTAGGTTTATAAGGTCACGCCGCTTCGCATAGGACAAAACGCAAGTATAAGCTCGGCCTTTCTTTCAAAGCCCTTTTCAGTGTAGTTCTTGCCGGTGAGGATCGGACTTCCGATTGCTCTATTGTTGTCTCCCGCAAACCCCATTTTTCTATGCAATGTCCACTACATGTTGGCATACGGGGGCATCACATCTTGCGAGCGATATAGTCGATATATGCTCGTTTCCCTTCTTCTCCCTTTACTAGTGTTTTTCGTATCCTCTTTTTCCTTTGGAGTATTCTGAATCTGCTGAAGTAGACATCTGGTTCCCCATCTTCGTGATAAGTGAACCCTTTGCTACCCAACAGCGCGCGTGTGTCTGACTTGGAGTAAGTAACTCTTTTGCTGTCATCTACTGATTTGAAAGTTACAAGACACAGTCCGTTTGGCCTTAGTACTCGTTCGATTTCGCTCATGGCAACTGCGATATCATCTCTTGTCAGGAAGAATATCGACTCGTAAGCAAACACAAAACTAAAGGATTCATCGCTAAAAGGGATTTTGCGCATGTCTGCTTGGAAAATGTTCAATTCTATTTCGTTCTTTTTGCAGAAGCTTTGAGCTTTCTCCAATTGCTTCCTGCCTATTTCGACCCCATATGTCTCATATCCTCGGTCAAGGAAAAGAGTGAGCGGAGGGTATTTTCCCCCGGCACCGCAGTCCAATACGCGCTTTTCAAGTGCGGATGAATCACACAACTTGAAGAATTCGTAGATTGGTGTTGATCGGATAATGTAGTCTACAACGACTCTTTTTTGATAGACCTTTTCTGGCATTTGCCCTACCGCGTGTCAACGTTCGTCCGTTTCATTTGAAACTGTCGAAATGTCTCATGTACCTATATAAGCAGAAAACTATATCCTCGGTGGGTTCGCCGTCTTAAGTGTGTCTATTGGGCTTCTTTGGGCCTGAAATGTCTTCTGAAAACCTGATGAATTTCTTCGGGCGTTTCCAGCAGGTATACATCGTCCATGCTGGCTAACTTCTTCACATGCTCCACATCTTCCTTTCTCATTCTCAGTTTCAAATCCCGCCCACTAGGAAGTTTTGTAACTATTATTCCTTCCTTGTAGTCAGAAGGCAGTATGTAGGTAGGAACAAAGGCCTTCAAACCCATAATCGCTGCGTTGCTGAGCAGACTGTCCGCTATTCCCATTGAAATCTTTGCCACCGTGTTGGATGTTGCCGGAGCAATCAGCAAGAATTCGAATTTCCCTGTCTGCAGTTGGCCAGCTAGAAAGGGTGAGTTCGGGTTAATCTCAACCCAAACTCTGTCAAAGTTCTCCTTTAAATCATCAGCCAGCCCGTAGTATTTTGCAACTTGGTCTCCTGCTTTGGAGAGGTAGACCATTACCTCAACCTCGTCTTGATACTGCTCCTTTGTCTCCTTCATAATTTCAACGGTTTCTACTAGTTTATCTCCGCTGCCTGTAATTCCCCAAGCGATCTTCCTCTGCTTCTTTCCTTTTCTCTTCCCGATTCCCATTACCTCTACAACCATGTATCCACACCTTAACTCTGTTCCCCAACCTCGAGTTTCTTCAAAAACCCAGCAAACTCCTTCACAGTTTTCCTCAGACTTCTAAATCCCTCCTCATCCCTTCTAACCCCTTCCAGAGTATCCTTTGACCAGAAGCTCGCCCCCAGGTTCGCCCCAAAGGAACCGCCGCTGATTGGTATGATGCCATTGAGGATGTAAAAGGTTATGACCTGCTGTATCGCCAGTTCTTGTCCGCCGATTCTATCTCCTCCAACTGCGATGGTCATGCCAACTCTATTCTTGAAGAAGTTACGGTCCGCGGCGAGTAAGGCCCTGCATCTGTCCATTACAGCCTTTGCTTGTGCACTAATTCCACCGCAGTAAACAGGTGTGGCGATTATTATCCCCTTGGCATCTCTAAGCAAAGGGTAGAGTTCGTACATATCATCTTTGGTTTTGCATTCTTTGTTTCTTAGACAGTAGTCGCAATGTTGGCAAAAGCCAATGTTCTTGCCCCTAACAGTGAAGAATTCTGTCCTGAACCCTTCTTTTTCCAACATGCTCAAAGCTTCTCTCAAAACATGTTCAGTTGCTTGTTTTCTTGGGCTCCCACATATGCCAACTATCATGGTAGTTCGTGAGAAGTCTATAATTGCTAGAATCAATAAAGCTTGCTAAGGCACGGTATGCTGTTAGGGATCTTCTATCTTCTACGCGGACGTGGAAGTGCAAAAGCTAATAAATTCCTCAATAAAAGAACAACTCCGGGTGAGGAGATATGCCAAAACTTCTTGTTGTATATTACAGTCATACTGGAAACACCGAGAAGATGGCCAAAGCCATAGCGGAAGGCGCCGGAACGGTTCAGAAAGTCGAAGTAGAACTGAAACGCCACGAGTCACCTTGGAATCTAGAAAGTTACGACGCAATATTGATTGGAGCCCCAACCTACAGCCACAACATACCTAACAACATTAGGAAGTTTCTCGAGGAAATCGCTTTTCAAGGCGTCAACCTAAAAGGCAAGATCGGAGCAGCATTTGGATCTTATGGCTGGAGCGGCGAAGCACCAAGAATGATTCTGGAAGTCATGGAACACAAATTTGAAATGGAAGTCCTGAAACCTCCACTGCTCATTAAGTATGCACCCGATGAGAAAGGCTCAGAAGAATGCCACAAGCTTGGGAAAAATGTTGCTGAACGAATCCTAACTTAGAGAAGAATGTTATAGCCTGCTATCTTGTGTTCCGAGAATTTCCTTTCTGATCACAATACGAGCGCGCCAGATCAGACTTCTTCAGTCAGTCCACGACATTCATAGGTTGACCGCAGCACACTAAGGTTCCCGCTCCAGCCTCCAAGACCTTCACTTTATTTCCACAGATCTCACAAACATACACGTCTCCAACTGTAGTCATTGGCTCACCTCCTTAGATTCTGAAAGACTGATTCGCGATATATTTAAACATACTCGTAAACATCTGCGTCTAAGGCGTTTGCAGCTTAGTGAGATGCTTCTCTATTATTCCTTCAATGTCATCTAGCTGAGAGATAACAGTGATTCCCTTCATTCTTTTCAGTTTTTCCGAATTCTCCACATCAACATCCCTTATTGTTAGTGTCAGCGATTTTCCACCAGGGAGAACAGTAGTCGTTTTGCCAGGTGTCTGATCCACGGGGTAGATGTACACCTCCCTGTTTGCTTTGAGTGCTTGCGCTACACAGTTGGAGATCAAGCTGTCCGCAATGCCATGAGCTATCTTTGCCGTTGTGTTCGCAGTGGCTGGGCATACTAGAAAGATGCCATATTTTCCCATTTGAAGTGGTCCGGCCAGCCAAGGTTCGTTTGGCCCTCTCTCAACCAGCACTTCCTTGGAACTGTGTTCTAGCTGGTCCCAGACTTCATACATGCGAGCAACCTTTTCTCCGCTCTTTGACAGGGCTATTCGTATGTCGAGATCATATTTTTTCTGGAGTTTCAACATGATGTTCACCGTGGCCTCAATTCTGTCTCCACTACCTGTGATTCCCCATAAAATCTTCAAAGTCATAGAGCATCTTTTCTTAGTTTGTGCATAGTCGAAGTTTAACCTATTCCCAAGAATCCTGTGGTACCGTCCAGAAGCTGCCCTGCAAAAATCAAACAACTGAAACTATCTAGTCCTCTTTTTCGAATTCAAATCTGGGAGAATTGCAGGCGGCGCAGTTTTCTGCCCTTCTGTGAAGGTTAGCGTGGCCACTATCGACACAAAAGGTCCGTGAGAGTACGCAGGCACCAATTAGAGCACTCAGTAGTTTTCGCACCAGACTTCGAAATAGCTCTTTGCATGCGCGCAGACAGGACATTTATCAGGTACTTCACTGCCTTCGAAGACGTAGCCACAGTTTCTGCATTTCCATTTAACAGGCGAGTCCTTCTTGAAGACCTTACCTTGCTCTATGTTCGCCAAGAATTTCCTGTATCGCCGCTCATGATACTTCTCTACCATAGCGACCATACGAAAGGTGCTGGCTACCTCTTTGAACCCCTCTTTTTCTGCAACTTCAGCAAAGTCCGGATACAGAGTTCCCCACTCTAGCTTCTCTCCATCCGCCGCCTCCTTCAGGTTTTCCCTTGTTGAACCAATAACACCTGCCGGATAGGCGGCAGTGATCTCGACCATTCCAGCTTTGAGGATCTTAAAGAAGAGCTCGGCGTGTTCTTTTTCATTATCCGCCGTTTCCTGGAAAATAGCGGATATTTGTTCATAACCTTCTTTCTTGGCTACGCTGGCGAAGAAGGTGTATCTGGTTCTTGCTTGCGATTCTCCCGCAAACGCGGCCAGCAAGTTTTTCTCGGTTCGACTTCCCTTCAATCCCATTGCTTGAACCTCTTTTTGCTGAATGTGCACTTCTTCAACCACACTCTTAAGTCTATCTGACTGCTGCGCACGTCTGAGAAATACGAAATAAGACCGTGCTCTTGCAGGTGAAGATGTAGCCCGTTTCTCCAACAAACTCCCCTTTTCAGCGCACACACTATCGTGTGTCATGCCTTTTTGGGACTATTTTCGTTCGATTAGCTTCATGTAGGCATACATGGCAGTGGTGGTGAAGATTGCTGAGAAGAACACCAGGTTTCTTATCATGTTGAATGAGAACGGCGGGTTGCCTACAAGGAATGATCGGATCAGGTCTGTGCCACTGCTCAGGGGGTTGAGCTCAGCCAACACTACGATTGGCTGCGGCATTATACCCTCCTGCCCGAGGGTTTGTATGAGTGACAGGGGATAAAATATGCTGCTACAGAAAAACAGCACATAATAGACTAAACCTCTTGCAGTGATGAATTTCTCTAGACTAGTTGTAGAGACGGCTGTAGCTATGCTTAAGCCTGAGATTCCTGTTGCTAACAGGAAGAGTGCGCCTAAGATCACGAGAAGCTGTGGCAAGGACGGGAAGCCAAGAAAAAGAAACGTTGTGAGGAGTAATGGTGACATGTACATCATTCCTCTTAATCCGCCTGCTAGCAATCTGCCTATGGCGAGTTCTAACCGTGTTATCGGAAGGCTGAGCATGTAGTGGTGAATCTGACGGCGCACTTCCATGTTTATCTCTCGGCCAATCATATAGGCTGAAGCAAACAACCCTATCACAGTGACTCCCGGTGCGAAAAAGCTAAAGTAGCTTATGATCTGCTTGGCGATATCTGGATGGACCATTTGATTGTACACCACCGCCATGATAAATAGATCGGCAAGATTCATGCTTATGAGGCCAGCTAGCCACCACTTGTATCGAAAGAAGTTTCGAAAATCGTGTTCAACTACGTGCAGAATTGCCCTCATCTACTTCCACCCTCCACCTTCAAGGCGTCTTTCATAAAAAGTAACGCCAATGAATGTAAAGGCCGAGAAGAATATGACAAGTCCAACTATTGCTGCTAAAGGCATAGGATTCATAGTTAAGTATTTTTCAATGCCCACCCCCCAACGAAACAAGTCAGAAGCAAAAGTAACTGGGTTAAAACTCGTTAGCGCCGCATATACTTGGCTGGCATCTTGGATGAAGGCTAGAGGGTACATTGTTGTGCTGAGTCGAATTATGAAGGCGTTCAAGGCTCCCATAAGGATGTCAAAGCGGTCGCTGGACTTCAGCCCAACTGCAATTGTGATGCTCATACCTGAAACGCCAAAGGCAAATAAGAAAAGAGCTGAAAAGGCTATTAGAAAGTTGAGGGGGTTTACAAGACCAATTACGAATAACGATATTGCAATGAGTGGCCCCACAAAGACAAAGCTACGTATCCCCCCACCAATTGATCTGCCGAATACAAGCTCCCTTCTAGAAACTGGAAGACTGAGCAGATACTCAAAGACTCCATGTTCTGCCTCTTCAAAGATGTCATATCCTATGAACACCGAAGCGGAGTACAGCATCATTATAATGACACCTGCAATGTAGTACTCGAAATAGATGTCTGCCAGATCGGGCACAACCATGCGGGACGCTATTAAACCAAAGAAAGCTATCTGTGCTACGAACCATATCGCTCGCATGATTATGAGAAACTTGTACTGCAAGAACATGCGTAGATCTCTTTCAACAACCAGTAGAATTTTCCTCAGTGACCCCACCTCAAAGGACCTTTTTGCTCTGCCGCTTCTATGGTCAACCCTGTATAGTGCACAAAGACGTCATCAAGCGAAGGTTCACTCATGTGGATTGACGAAATTAGCAGGTGTTTCTTGAGAAATAGCTTCATAATCTGGGGCACTACTTCTTCTGCCTTATTCAGATATACTCTTAGGTTGTTAGGGTTGACGGTAATGACGTCTACGACTTCTTGGAAATTTTTGAGCTCTTCTAAGGCTCTTTGTGCCACTTCTTTTTCAAGTTGGATCTCTACTATGTCTCCTCCTACAATGGTGTCTTTCAACGTCTTAGGTGTGTCACACACTAGCAGCTTGCCTTTGTGCATGATGCCAACACGATCTGATAGAATGTCTGCTTCGTGAAGCTCATTAGTAGCCAAGATTATTGTAGAGCCTTCATCTCTAAGCTCCCGAATTCTGTTCCAAATCTTATGTTTTCCAACAACGTCTATTTGGGCAGTAGGCTCGTCGATGAAGGCGATTTTGGGCCTTTGAACTAAAACTTTGGAAATTTCCACACGCTTTCTCATTCCACCGGAAAGACCGTGGACATTTTTCTGTCGGTAATCCCACATGTTTAGGTCTTCTAACACTTGTTTAACTCGCTTCTTCCTCTCTTCCGTAGAAAGGCCGCAAATTTTCGCATGCCAATTCAAAACATCCCATGGTGTACTGACCCAAAGAATCTTAGGTTCCTGAAAGCAAATTCCAATGAGCCTCCGCACGTCGGCCGGGTTCTTCCTTATATCCTGTTCACCCACCAACGCCGTTCCTTCGGTTGGTTTGATGACTGTTGAAAGCATAAGAACAGCTGTTGTTTTGCCAGCACCATTGGGACCCAACAATCCAAAGATTTCTCCTTCCTCAATGCTCAAGTCTAGATGGTCTACTGCAACTAAGTCTTCGAATCGCTTTGTCAAACCAATCGTCCGGATGATGGGCACGAATATACCTTCGCTCCTGTCCTTTTGGAGTTAAAGATAGTGAAAGTTAATGAACATAAACATATCGCGCCTTGAGCACAGCGCATGCACTGTCACCTAGTTTAATCAGGATGGTGAGACCTATACCATTTCCAACCAACATTTCTGTGAGCGCGCGTATTCACCGGAGCAACAGAACATTAGGTGAAGCTACAAAGTAGTAGTGTCTAGAAGCAGATTAGCAGTGTGGATTTCCCGGTGAAGCCTAGATATGCGAAGGTGTGCAATCTGCTACTACGCGCGTGAAGGGCAGTATTGTGGTTCTATACATTTGGTGTATCCGCATCTGGGACACGTCCATTCGAAAGCTTCATTAACCATTTCGCTACCGCATCTGGGGCACTTTCTAACGTCATTTTCACTCATGTTTAGCCAGATCCCCAGAAACAAAACCATGTTGGGCTTCGCTTAAAACGATTCTGCAAAAAAGACCTGTTCTTCCACGTGCGCTTGCAGCTTAACCTTCTTGTTTTTGGACGTCTCCAAAAGCTACACAGTCGCTAAGCAGATCATAAACAGCCTTGGACTTTCTAATAACCTCACACTCACGATCCCTCAGAATCATTTTCTTCTCCCTTATTCTGTTTAGCTTACCACGTGAGCGAAAGCTCGTCCAGATTCCCCAGATTGTAAGAATGGCGAAAAAGGTAAAGTTGAGCGAATCGAAGATGAAGGCATACTCTACTTGTAGGAAAGAAAACACATATGCTATAACCGTGCTTGCGGCAGGAGCGATCACAGTGAGTGCTAAACCTGTTCTGAATTCTGCCAACGCTGTT